>ENA-UOUL01000002-UOUL01000002.1-bioreactor-metagenome-genome-assembly--contig:-NODE-2-length-354986-cov-9.214573_pt1 | contig 354986 bp, 231 predicted proteins | sample MGYA00249838_ERZ747220 | MGnify/ENA primary metagenome ERZ747220 (study PRJEB28778, sample SAMN05720191) | bioreactor metagenome | isolation source: Anaerobic biogas reactor | place: USA:Washington... | reverse complement strand
GAATCCTGCAGGCCTGTCGGCGCACGAGGGAACGGCATTTTTTAACGTCTTTCCTGCGTAAGCAGGAATCCAGTAGGCCTCTGGACCCCTGCTTGCGCAGGGGTGACGGAGGCAGGGGTCACAACCAACTTGTCTCACGAAGACCCTTTGTGCGGGGCGCATTAAGTGCGATTGCCCGAAGCGCCGGTAAAAGCCGGCAAGGAGTAGAGGGTGAAAGTCCCTTACAGTGAAAGGAGTAGCGAACCACGCTGTTCCCCAAGTCGTGGCTGTTTCCTCGTGAGAGGAAGCGACAAGCGTCGACAGGGGCAGGTATGGGCTGGGTATCGAGCCGCGAAATCGCATTGTCCGGAGCGCCGACGCCTTGGGCAAAGACGGAAGGCAACATCAGGCGCATCGCCATCGCGAGATGCGTCTGAGCTCCGCGAGGTCAGAGACCCCAAGCACGTAGTGAAACTTCATGCGCGGAAACCGGGAGGTCCCGCCAATCGGCCTTGGCCTGTCGCCGAGGTCCGCATGGTCAAAAGGAAAGTACAACCATGATGCACGATGGCGGGAAGTCTGACAAGCCCATAGTACCAGCGAAGGGCGCGAACAAAGAGCAGGGGAGACCCTGTCCGGCGGAGCGTCTGGAGGGAAGGGGCTTGGCCAAGGGAAATATGGGAGAGCAAACCAGGTTCTGGACTCAAGGCCAGATAGACCTGCAACACGCGCTCGACCTATGGGCGCGCTCATGGAGACGGAACAAGGCGCGCGGCGAGGTCATTCTCGTGCGCTACGCGGACGACTTCATCGTCGGATTCCAATACAAAGACGACGCGGAACGGTTCCACGCCGAGTTACGCGAACGGCTGAGGAAATTCAGTCTTTCGCTCAACGAGGAGAAGACGCGCCTCATCGAGTTTGGCCGCTTTGCGGACACGAACCGGCGAGGACGAGGCGAAAAGAAACCCGAGACGTTCAACTTTCTCGGATTTACGCACGCCTGCAGCAAGACGCGTAGTGGAAAATACTGCGTGCTGCGTACGACCATGGCCAAGAAGAAGCGGGCCAAGCTGGCCGCCCTGGCCGAGGAAATGCGCAGACGGATGCACCAACCCATACGGGAAACCGGAGAATGGCTGCAAGCGGTTCTTGAAGGGCACTACCAGTACTACGGGGTGCCTCGCAATGGCCGCGCCCTGTCTGCATTCCGATACCATATCTTCATGCTATGGCGAAAGATGCTGCGCAGACGCAGTCAGAAACATAACCGGATAACCCAGAGCTACATGGAAAAGCTGGCCCAACAATGGCTGCCACCGCCGAGAATCACACACCCGTATCCCCACGTGCGACTGAAAACGTCATAACCCAAGGCAGGAGCCCGGTGCGGTAATGCCGCTCGCCGGGATCTGTGCGGGGGGTGGCCCGCAAGGGCCATCCCTACCGCGAATGGTTGGCGGGGGCGTTGGCGGGGTCATGGCGGCGATCCGGGGGGTGCGGGCCGCGTAATCAGGACGACCCAGTCTTCGGCGGGCTTTTCGGGCGGCGGGCCGAGCGGCAGGGGGCGGCCGCCGGTTACGGTTTCCTGGTCTCCGGTGAACGCGCCTGCGCGGGGATCGTACCAGCGCCGGATGAATTCGCCCGTGGCGCCCGTAAGGTCGAGGGCGCCTGTGGGTTCGGCAACGGGGAGGTAGACGGCGTAGCATTGGCCGGGTTTGGCGAAGACTTGTCCGGGAATGCGATTGTGTTCGCCCTGGAATGTTGCCGCGCCGGTCAGGAGTTCGCCGGCGGGTTCCATCTCCCAGAAGGGCAGGTGTTGTTGGATGAACTGGCGGGCGTGGGCCATGTCGCGCCAGAGCGGTTCGTATTTCCGGAAGTCGTTGGTGCGGAGGAGGTCGTCGAGGATGAATTCGAGCTGTCCGCCGGAGAAGTAGATTGGCCAGAGGTATTCCCGGCGGTGCCGGTCGAGGTTGTCGGCGCGGGACGTGTCGGGGAAGAACTCGTCCATGCCGATAACAAGGGGGAACCCCGCGGCCCGGGACTTTTCGCGCCATTGCTCCACGACGGTGATGTCGCGTGTCTGGAAGGAGGTGACGGTGAAACGGGGGTCGCCAAGGAAGGGGGCCCAGGCGTTGTCGACGTTGCCGGCGTGGTGGACGGTGATGGGGTGGTCGTAGGGGTCCACGTCCTGGAGGTATTGGGCGAAATCCTTGACGAGTTCCGGGAGAAGCGGATGCTTGATGTTGTATTCCTCGCAGAGGTTCCATTGCAGCGCGGGGCAATGGGCGAACCGGGCAACAAGCTCGCGGTAGTAGAGTTTGCGTTCGACGCCGAGGGCGCCGCCGTCGAGTTCCTGTTTGTTGGCTTCCTCCGCTTCGTTGAGCACGACGTGGAGCATGATGCTGTTGCGTTGGGCGTGGTCGAACACGAGACCCCACTGGTGGAGTTTGGCCAGGTCGAAATGGAGGTTGTCGTTGGATGCACTGCCCCGGGGTTCAATGGGACCGAGGTAGGGGTATACGTTCTTTCCGTCGCCGCCGATGTTCATCACAAGGAAGTAGATGCTGTTGACGTTCATCGAGGCGAGGTAGTTGAGCGCGCCGACGATGCCTTTTCCGCGGCCGTGGTCCCAGTCGGGGTCGCCGGGACGCCAGTCGGTCTCATGGGCCTGATAGGCGTGGCCGGCGTGCGGCGTGTTTGCGAACCCCTTATAGGCGAGGAAGTCTTCGGGACTGTCGGTGCCGCCTTTGAGCCAGAATCCCCCGTCGCGCAGTTTCAGGTGGTGGCGGCCGACGTATTCGAGCCGTCCCCAGCGATAGAATCCCTTGGCGGTTTCCGATTGTGGCCGCACGGTGAAGCCGCCCGTTTCGCCGTCGGGCGCGGCCGGTTCGCCCGCGTGTGGGTCGAGGCTGATGGCGAGGCCTGCCCCCTTCCTGAACGCGACGCGGTATCGCCATTCGCCGACGGCGTCCGGGGAGAAGAGCACCCGCCAGGTGGCGCCTTCGAGGCCGCCGTTCCCGTCGCCGGCGAAAAAGCCGGGCACGTCGTATTCAATTCCGCCGGGTCCCGTGAACCGGACCTGCATGCGGTAATCGAGAAACGGGTTTGGATCGGAGTCCGCGGCGTGGGCGCCGGGCCCGCGGAAATCAAGGGTGACTGGACTCCATTTGGCATGGGAGGGGGCGTCCGGATCGAGCGGCACGCAGCCGGCGGCGCGCGCGAAGAGGCCGAGCACCTGGTTGAGGCGGGCGTCGGGGTTGCCCCCTTCGACTTCGCCCCAGTTGCCCTCGGCGCAGATGAGAGCGGTATTGAGACTGGGGATGAACGCCGCGGAGTTTCCCCGCGCTCCGATGGACATGACGGTGTCCGGGGGCGCGTCGGGCCAGGTCATCGCCTCGGGGTGGAGGCGTCCGGTAGCGTTAAACCACCAGTTGAACCCGTAGATGCCGGGTCCGGCGCTGCTGAAATGGTCGGAGCTGCCCCCGTAGGAGCCGATGGCGAGGTAATCGTCGTCGTTGCCAGTCTGTTGGGTGAGGGGGATGTCTTTAGGCGTCTGGGGCCGCATGTATTCGTTGAAATAGCGCTCAGGCAACACCTGGCGGCCGTTCCAGCGGCCTTTTTGCGTCCAGAACCAGGCGATTCGCGCGAAATCGCGCACCGATGCCTTGAGGCGGTTCTTGTCCGTGAACCGGAGCCCGTCCTGGAAGCCCAGAGCGCCCAGGCGTTGTGAAGCGGCCTCGTTTCCGTGCTGTTTGAACACCTTCTCGAAGAGGGTCTTCTGATAGAGCTGGATTGCGAAATCGTTGTAGGCCCACGCTTTGCCGGCGCCCTCGGGGCGGGCGTATCCGCTGGTCATGGCGCCGAGATGCCGGAACGTGATGCCCTGGTGGCGAGGTTCCAGGTCCCAGCCGAAGTCCGCGATGGGCTGGTCCACGCTCTTCACCAATCCTTCCTCGATGGCGAAGAAGAGCAGGGTGCTCAGCACGGGTTTTGCGGAGGAATACCAGTCGCCTATCTGGGCCTGATCGCCCCATTCCTTGACGATACAACCCTCTTTGATCACGCAGCCGCGTCCGCCGAGGCGATCGGCGAGCGCGTCGAGGAGTCCGGCGTCGAGCCCGGCTTCGGCGGGCGCGCGAGATTGCCATTCCGGGCCCGGGAGCCGGGTCTCGGCCCGGGCGGAGGCGAGGACGAAGACGCCGCAGAGAAAGACGGCCAGGTGGCGGTGCATCAGAGAACCCTCGTGTTGTTGACGGCCGGGAACCGCGGGTATGCCGGCCACTGTCCCAGACTACAGGCCCATACGGTACCACAGACCCCGGTGCGAACGGGACGGCGGTTGCCCGGGACCTGCCGAGTGCTCGTCTGTGCCGGCGTGGCGGCGGAGAATCCGGCCTGTCCCACGCTCCGTATCTTCCTGTTAGGATGGTGAACAATTCGGCGCATCGAAACGACTTACTGGGTGACTATGGATAAAGAACAGGCCATACGGGACGAAATCCTGGTGTTGCGGGCGCAGATGGGCGAGGCCGATGCGCTGGCGGCGCTGGTGCAGGGCTGGCAGCCCCGGCTCTGGGCGTTTGCGCGCGTACTTACAGGAGACGACGAGGCCGCATGGGACGTGATGCAGGACGTCTGGGTGGCGGTGTTGAGGGACCTGCGGCGCCTGGGCGCCCCGGCCCGCTTCCGGCCGTGGGTATTCCGCATCGTCCGGAACAAATCGGCGGACCGGATTCGGGGCGCGGTCCGGCAGCGCAGGCTTCTTCAGGAGCGTGCGGAGCACGCGGATGTCAGTGCGGCGGCCGGGCAGGGCGATGTCCGGGAGGTGTTGAGTTCGCTTCCGGACGCCGATGGGAGCCTGCTCGCGCTGCATTATCTGGAGGGGTTCTCATACGAGGAGTTGGCGGAACTCCTGGAGATCCCGCTGGGCACGGTGAAATCGCGCCTGAACACAGCGCGCACCAGGCTGCGAACGCTGTTGGAGGCCCATGATGGACAATTTTGACCGGCGCATACGGGACCGCCTGCTGGCAGTGCCGCCGGGCTGGGAAGCCCGCGCGGCTGACATGAAGGAAGGAGTGCGAGCGATGTATGAGGAACGGATGAAGAAAGCGGCACGGTGGGGTTGGGCCGGCACGGGCATTGGGGTGTTCATTCTGCTCTGCGGAATTCCCGCCCTTGTGCTGGGCGTGGTCCTCGGAAACGGCGCGATTGCCGTGGCGGGGGCGATGGTGTTTCTCTTCGGCGACGGATGGATCACGTTCAGCAAACTGCTCTATTGGACCTGGAACTCGCGCATCCGGCTTGAACGCGACATCAAAGAGGTCCACGCCGACGTCCTGAACGTGTTGCAGCGGATGGAGCGCGTGGAAGCGGCCCTGGGCAACGCGGGGGCCGCCCCGGGAGAGTGAAAAACTCGCCGCGTCTCTCGTTATTCCTGCGTTTTCGCTTTTCGTTCTTTCAGCGACAGGGGGACGATCAGGACGGCGCAGGGGGCTTTCCGGCAGATTTTCTCGGTAACGTTTCCGAAGAGGACTTTGCCGAGTGAACTCCGGCCGCGGCGGCCCATGACGATGAGGTCGACGGCGTTTTCCTCGGCGAATTCGAGGATGGAGTCGGAATCTTTGCCGACGCGGATGACGACTTCGATCTGGACGGATTTGGGCGCGCGCACGAGATAGGTTTTTTCGATGCGTTCGTCGATGTCGCGCTTGGCCTTCTGATCGACGTCCTCGACCTCGTAGATGTAGGTTTTCCAGAACTGGGCGTCGGGTTCGGGAATGACGTGAAGGACGTAGAGGACGCTTCCGGGGCGGCGCACGGCGGCGTCGATGGCGTAGTCGAAGGCGAACTCGGCGTTTTCGGAGAAGTCCGTGCAGAAGAGGATGCGCTCGTAGGCGCCGGTGTCTCGAACGGTCTCTGTCATGGCTTGCACCCCTCCAGGTTAACCGTAGCCGCTACTGCTGCATCAATTCGGGCAAGAAGAGGCAGATCTTGGGGAATGCGATCAGAATTGCCGCCGCGAGAATGAGCGTGGCCAGGAAGGGCAGCGCTCCCTTGAAAACGGTTTGCAGGGGGATATCGCGCTCAATGCCGCTGACGACGTAGACATTGACGCCCACCGGGGGAGAGATGACGCCCATCTGGGTCACGACGACGATGATGACGCCGAACCAGACGGGGTTGTAGCCGAGTTCCAGGATCACCGGATAGAAGATCGACGTGGTGAGCAAGACGAGGGCGAGCGCGTCGATGAAACAGCCGCCCACGAGATAGAACAGGATAATGAGGGCCATGATCATGAACGGCGGCAGGGGGAGTCCCGCGAGGAATTCGGCGAGGTTGGAGGGGATCCGCGTGACGGCCAGGAAATGCCCGAATATCAGGGCTCCGGCCACGATAATCAGGATCATGCAGGAAGTCCGGAGCGTCTCGATGAGCGAGCGCACGAAGATCTTCCAGGTCAATTGCCGTTGGAAGAGCGAGACGGCGATGGTGCCGGCCGCGCCGATCGCCGCGGCCTCGGTGGCGGTGAAGAACCCCACAAACATGCCGCCCATCACGACGAGGAAAAGGACGAGAGTTTCGGAGACGCCCCTCAGCGACTTGAAGCGTTGCGACCAGGTGAAGGGGGGACTGGGGGGGCCAAGGTGCGGGCGGCGTTTGCAGCTGGCGTAAATGGTGAGGCAGAAGAGCCCGCCGATCAGGATGCCGGGGAGCACGCCCGCGATGAACAGCTCGCCGATGGACTGCTCGGTCATGATGGCATAGACGATGAATACGACGCTGGGGGGGATCAACATGCCGAGGCTGCCGCCGGCGGCCACGGCGCCGCTGCCGAGTTCCATGTCGTAGTTGTAGCGGCGCATTTCGGGGAGGGCCACGGCGGCCATGGTGGCGGCGGTGGCGGGTCCCGAGCCGCAGATGGCGCCGAATCCCATGCAGGCCGCGACGGTGGCCATGGCCAGCCCGCCGGGAAGGGGCCCGAGCCAGGTATAGGCGGTGTTGAACAGGCGCCGGCTGATCCCCCCGTGGAACGCGATTTGGCCCATGAGGACGAACAGGGGGATCACCGTGAGGCTGTAATTGGAGAACGTGCCGTAGAGGTCCATCGTCGCCATGCTCATGGCGGCCTGGGGGGACACGACGATGGCGTAGCCGACGGCGCCCACCACGGCCATCGACAAGGCCACGGGCATGCTGCTGGCAAGAAGGATGAGCAGCGCCCCGCAACCGAGAAGACCGATTTGCACCTCCGTCATGGCTTGATCATCTCCCGGTTGGGATGCAGCATGTTGTGGAGGACGACCAGGGCGTTCACGCCGCAGGCGAATGCCAGCACGTAGAGCGTCCAGAACAGGGGGACCTGGAGGGTGAGCGTTACCTCGCCGCTTCGGTGCATGGAGTTTCCGTACAAAATGCATCTCCGGCACATGAATACAAACAGTGCGATGGCCAGCAGCCGCCAGGAGGTATCCACGATGATCCGGTTCCGGCGCGAGAGTTTGTGGAAGAAGAACTCGATCGAGACGTGGCCCTTGACCGCCGTGGTGTAGGGTAGCGCGCAGGAGATACAGATGGCGCTCGCCAGGGTGACGATGTCGAGCGCGCCGGGCAGCGGGGCGTATACCCGGCGCAGGATGACGTCGAGGCAGGTGGTCAGCATCATGACGCAAACCGCGGCGCCCGCGATGTAGGCCATGACCATGACCACTGCCCGGACGCACGCGTTATACCCCGCGTACAATGACCTCAGACTGCTAGTCATGCGAACGGTGTTTCCTGTCTATGCGCTTTACCGGCCCGCGGAGGCCGCCAGTTTTTCCTGCAAATCGGCGAGGAACGTGTCGCCGGGCAGGTTTTTAGCGGTCATGTTGGCGACGTATTCGTCGAGGATCGGCACGACCTTCTCGCGCCACCGGGCCTGTTCCGCTTCGTCCAGCGCGATGGTTTGTTTCCCGAGACCGTCAACGAATTCACGCCCTATGGCGTCGGCCTGGTCCCAGGCGGCGCCGTGTTTGGAGATCCATTCCTCGCTGACCTCGTTGAAGACCTGCTGGATGTCGGGAGGCAGCGCGTTCCACTTGTCGAGGTTCATGGTGACAAACATGGCCGTGGTATAGCCGATGCATGAGGTGTCGACGACGTAGTCGATCACTTCGCCCTGTTTCCATCCTTTGAGGGTTTCGACGGGACACAGGGTCGCTTCGGCCACGCCCTTCTGCAGGGCTTCGTAGGTCTCGGGCTGGCTCATGCCCACGGGGGCGCCGCCGAGACTCTCGACGACTTTGGACGAAAGGCCCGTGGCGCGGATCTTCAGCCCGGCCACGTCTTCCAGCGTGTTGACGGGTTTTTTGCTTGCGAGGATGCCCGGCCCGTGGGCGTGCACGTAGAGAAGGTGCGTATCCGCGAGTTCCTGCGGTTGATACTTCTGGATCATCTCATTTGCGATGCGGGTCGCGGTTGTTCCGTCGGGGTATCCGAGGGGCAGGTCGAGGCCCTCGAGGAGGGGAAAGCGTCCGCGCGTGTAGGCGAAACAGCTCATGCCGATGTCGGAAACGCCGTTCATGACGCCTTCATAGACATCCGGGGCCTTCGTCAGGGACCCGCCGGGATACAGGGTGATGGTGACACGCCCGCCGGTGCGTTTTTCGATTTCCTTGGCCCACTCATCCGCCGTGATGCACTGAAGGTGGGTGGGCGGGAAGAAAATGCTGTACGAGAGTTTGATCGATGCGGCAGCGGGCGCGCCGGTCTCTCCGCCCTTCCCGCCGCAGGCAGGCAGCAGTACGGCAAACGATGCCATCAGTCCCAGACAGACGATTGCTCGCGTGATTCTGGCGTCCCACATGGTTTCTTCCTTTCTCGCGCCCAGATGAGGAACATTCCCTCCACAGGAATTTCCCCCGGCACGTCCTGCGCATCATCCCCGTCGAACCACGGAAATAGACGTGCCTGCCCCCTTACACCGCGACTCGCGTCGGGTTTCAAGCGTCCATTATGCCGAATTTTCTGCAAAAATGCACCACCCGGCCTGGCCGGACCGGCAGGCATGAAGAAGCGCCCTCATTTCGCAGGCGGGTTGCGATCCTGCGGGGAGGCGTGCAAGGATAGCCGGGAAGCTGCCGGAGCGCGCTTTCCGAGTCTGCATGGCGCATGCTAAGCGCCTCAATCGTAAGACGTTGCCATCCTTTGTGTTGCGCGGTGTTGTGCATGAAGGTGCAGGAGTTCAAGTAGATGCGGGTTCGCGGCGTTCTGGAGGCATAATGGGAGGGCATCGCGCGAGAATCTGAATCTGATGCAGGAGAAAACATCCGTCAACACGACGAAACAGAGGGAGACTCTACCCCAGATGAAACCCGAACGCGACATTGAGAAGACGTATCCCATTGAAGAGTTCGTAGCGAAGCTGCGGCGGCTGGCCGATTGCCTGGAGGCGGGGGAGCGGTTCGAGATCCAGGTAGCCGGCGAGCGGATCTACGTCCCCGTCCGGGCGCGCTGCACCATCGAACACGAGCGCGGCGAAGGCAGCGAGGAGATCGAGTTCCAGATTACGTGGGATGTATAGGAGAGCGGGACGGTCCGGTTGCGGTCGAGACCGAATTCGCCGTTTCCTGTCGTTTCTGGTCTTCTTGCCCCTCGTGCTATCTTGGACTAGAATGAGAATGTGCGAAGATGGAGCGGGAAAGATGAAGTTTAACGTCACCATAGATCGCGACGAAGACGGCGTGTGGATCGTCGAGTGCCCTTCCATCCCCGGGTGCATTAGCCAAGGTGCGACACGCGATGAAGCACTTGAGGGTATTGAGGAAGCCATTCGCCTCTGTCTGGAAGTGCGGGCCGAACGCGGGATGCCGTTGACGGTCGAGACGCACCAGATTGAGGTCCACGTGTGATGACGGCGCTTCCGGTGTTGCGGGCACGCGAAGTGGTCGCGGCATTCGAAGAATTGGGTTGGACAGTGGCACGGCAGCGTGGAAGCCATGTGATTATGGTGAAAGAAGGTTCCACTGCAACTCTTGCAATCCCTGACCACACCGAAATTGCCAGAGGGACTTTGCGAGGGCTCATCCGCGCTGCTGGAATTACGGTACAGGAATTCCTCGACGCACACGCCAAGTCGTGACGAATCGTGCTCTGGCGAACGACTTAAGATTCAGACTGCTGGCGAGCGGATCTACGTCCCCGTCCGGGCACGCTGCACCATCGAACACGAGCGCGGCGAAGGCAGCGAGGAGATCGAGTTCCAGATTACGTGGGACGTGTAGAGGCAATCGCCGTCCAGGAAGAACCTCCCCCCGCACTGCCTCCTGACGGGGTGCATTGCGTACAGCCTCCAGAGGGGACACAAGACCGGACACGAATTCGGCGCACGTGCCATTCGCAGGCGAGGGATGCTCTCGCTCTCCCAAGCCCCGCAGGGACGGCAGGACGCAGGCATATGTCATTCCGGCCGATTAATCCGGAGTTCAGGCGCACTTTGACCGTGTGATTCCGCGTTTCCCCCTATGAATAGAGGCGATTCCGTGATGGGTGCCGCTGTTTTTGTTCATTTTTGTACCCATGTAAAGGGAATTATTTCTCTTGACATATTGCAACGTAGAGCTTATAATACAGCCATGTACATAGACATCGTGCCCAATCGAAAGTCCCCGCCCGCCGTCCTCTTGCGCGAATCGCGCCGGGAGGGCGGGAAGATGGTTAAGACGACCATCGCCAATCTCTCGCAGTGTCCGCCTCCTGCCATCGAAGCGTTGCGCTTGGCATTGCGCGGCGTGGAACTGGTCCCGAAGGAGGAGGTCTTCGCCGTCGAACGCTCCATCCCTCACGGCCATGTCCAAGCCGTGCTCGGCATGATGCGTAAGCTCGGGGTGGATACGCTGCTGGCCGCGCGGCCGTGCCGCGAACGGGACCTCGTCCTGGCGATGATCGCCCAGCGTCTGTTGGACCCGTGTTCGAAGCTGGCCACGACCCGCGCGTGGCACACGACGACCTTGGCGCAGGAGTTGGAAGTCGAGGATGCCGGCGCAAATGAACTATACGACGCTATGGATTGGGTGCTCGAGCGTCAAGAGCGTATCGAGAAGAAACTGGCAAAGCGCCATCTTGTATCGGGCGCGGTGGTGCTGTTTGACGTGTCCAGTTCGTCCTATCACGGCCGGACCTGTCCGTTGGCGCAATACGGCTACAACCGCGACGGGGAGAAGCTGCCAGGCATTGTCTACGGTCTTCTGGCCGATGGCCAAGGGCGTCCGGTGGCTGTGGACGTGTATGCGGGCAACACGGGAGACCCTTCGACGGTGCCGGACCAAGTGGAGAAGCTGCGCGTGCGTTTTGGACTGGAACGCGCGGTCCTGGTGGGCGACCGGGGCATGCTGACGCAAACGCAGATCGATGCGTTGCGCGCCTACCCGGGCTTGGGATGGATATCGGCGTTGCGCTTCCCTGCCATTCGCGACCTGGCCGAACAGGGCGCTTTCCAACTTTCCCTGTTCGACCGGCAAAACCTCGCGGAGGTCACCAGCGAAGCCTATCCTGGCGAACGGCTCGTGGTCTGTCACAATCCGTTGTTGGCCGAGGACCGCAAACGCACGCGCGAGGAATTGTTGGCCGCCACCGAAGCGCGGCTCGCCACGATCGCCGCCGACGTGGCCCGGCGCACCAAGACGCCCTTGTCAGCCGACGAAATCGGCGTGAAAGTGGGCAAGGTCCTCAACCGCCATAAAGTGGGCAAACACTTCATCCTCACCATCCAAGACAACCGCTTCCACTTCGAGCGCGATCAGGCGTCCATCGAACGCGAGGCGCGGCTCGATGGCATCTACATCATTCGTACCAGCGAAAAACAGGCCGCCCTGAGCGCCGAGGACACCGTGCGCACCTACAAGAGCCTGGGGCAAGTCGAACAGGCCTTCCGCTGCATGAAGAGCGTTGACCTGCGGGTACGGCCCATCCGCCACCGCAACGAAGCACACGTTCGCGCCCACATCTTCTTGTGTATGCTCGCATACTACGTCGAATGGCACCTGCGCAAGGCGCTTCGTTCCGTACTGTTCGAGGATGACGAACTCGACGCGGCTCGATGGACCCGCGACCCCGTGGCCAAAGCCGAACCGTCCGAGCGTGCCCGCCAGAAAAAGCGCACCAAGAAAACAACCGATGGATGGCCCGTGCACAGCCTGCATAGTCTGCTCACCGAACTGGCGACGCGTTGCAGGAACACCTGCCGCGCGGGCCAAGGCAAGACCCTGCTACGTTTCCAGCAAGTCACCGAGGCGACACCGTTCCAAGCACACATCTTCGAACTGCTCGAAATCAAGCCGTAAAAGCCTGTACCCAGTAACGCTACAAACTGAATCTGCCCATCACGCTGCAAGACAAGGGGTTACTGTGCGTTCTGCCCTGGAACTTCGGATTAATCTGGAACGCCAGCACCGGCCTGCCTGCGTTTCCGAACTCGCCCTGAAACACGACCCAATCGGCGTCCGATGGCGCATGGGGGGCGGGCACGCTCATCCGGGCGGCGAGCACGGTGCGTTCCCCGGCCGGAAGGGTCACGTGCCATGTCTCGGGCTCAATGACCATTTCTTTCGGAATCTCAGTCGCCGAAATGGCGCCGCTGACCTCTGTTTCCGCGAAATTGTACGCGATGAGTTCGCACGAGATTTCCGTTCCCGGTTCGAAGACGCGTTCGGGTTCGGGGGTCCAGGCGCGCTGACGCATGACGGGTGCGATGCCGGGGGTATCGAACTGCAGGACCACGGGCGAGGGGCTTCCTCCGCGATATTCGGACGCGGGCATGGTCTTCAGCGGCAAGGCCTCAGTTTCTCCTTCCGGCAACACGACAAAGACCGGCGCCGAGGTGATTTCCGCGGGCGGGACTGGTTTGATGGGCCGGCCGAGATAGTCGAAGGCGGCCTCGACGCGGAGGTCGCCGTGCAACGGCCAGGGCAGTGACTGCTTTCCACGTGCGGGCCAATCCACTTCCTTCTCCACCCACGCCACGAGCACATCACGTGGCGCGCCATCGGGCAGGGCGCGGAAGGCGTAGAGATGCACCTCAGGGTTCTCCGACACTTCCCACCGGCCCAGGCACCGTGCATCCGCGAGGAAACGTCCAACGGCGGCGAGGGCCACGTAACTCATGCGGGGGGTGTAATCGTGACGAAGCAGTCCGAACTGGATCGCGCCGTGGCCTTCGGTATACGGGCCCAGGATGAAGTGGAAATGGCGCGACGCGCCAGCAAACAGGCTGCACGCGTAGGACTGGGCCATGAATTGGGCTTTCAGCCGCGCAGCGTCGTGTGTGAAATCGTCTGCCGGGGACGCCGGATCCGCGTTCATGCCGCGATCGCATTCGGTGACCCAGACAGGCCGGCCGCATGCGGCCCGGCGCGCGGGCTCCCAGAGTTGCGCGTAGGCGTGGGGCCAGTCGTAGGAGTGGATGCTGTAGACGTCGTAGTAAGGCCAGGTTTCGTTTCGGAGCACGGCCTCAGCCTGGGCCGGGGTGTTCGCACCGCCCAGAGGGGCCCAGCAGACCGGGAGGTCCGGATCACCGCGTTTGAAGCCGCAATAGGCGGCCTTTTGCAGGGAGCACAACTCGTCCATGGCCAGACCGCCGAAGTTGCCGGCGTTGCCTTCATTCCAGGGTTCCCAGGCATCGACGCGGCCCTCGAAACGCCGAGCCATACCTTCGCAGAACCGGTGGAGATGGCGCAGGTCAGTTCTCGGACGCTGATTGTCCGCAACAGGCTCTCTCGCCCAGGACGGCACGGCGTGAAAGACCTGCAGGATCTCGAGCCCGGCGCCGGACTGCACGCTGGCGGTCGCGTCGTAATGCGTCTGCTCGAAAAACTCGCCGGTCCCGGCCTGCATTTCCCGCCAATGGATGCGGTCGCGAACCCACCGCGCTCCTGCGAGCGCGGCCAGCCGGGCCAGGCCCGGCCATGTGGCTGGTTCATCCCGCGCAAGCCACGAAAGCGCGATGTCCACGGCCACGGGGGACGCGCCGGACGCGGTTTGTGGGGCGTTGTGCAGGACGGCCGCCGTAGTGAATCCCACACGCCGGTTTTGTGTGTCAAGAAACTCGACCCGGTACCATCCCGCGGGCAGGTGACCACCATCAATCACGGCAGCATGACGGATCTCGCCAAAGGCGACCGCCGTGAGGGCATCATCGAGCACGCGCCATGTCTGCGCGAGGTCCGCGGCTTCCCTGGGTACTTCGATGCGTACGGCGTCCCCGAGCAGAAACACGTTGCCGAACGGCGGGGCGGCTGATTGTGCCGAAACCCCTGCCAGCAATGCCGCGCAAACCAGTGCTGTCATGATGGGCGACTCCTTCGTTCGCGCCAGAAGCCGGTGAGTCTCTCTTCAGGGAGGATACGGCACGAGAACCTCGTTGGCAAGACGATTTGACCGATTCGGCCCCGCCCTCTAGAGTGATTGCGGGCGCAGGCCATCCATAAGGGAGCTGTTGCGATGAACGTATTTGCATTTCTGCTGGCGTTTGCTGTGTACGGGGCCGGGGCGGGGCAAACGCCCCTGCCGGGCGTGCTGACTGTTGCCGCGCACGATGCGTCTGAGGCCATGCGCGCATCCGCGCGGTTCGTCTGCGACGGGGAGGACGATCAAGAAGAGATCAACGCGGCGATCGCTGCGTTGCCGGAGGCGGGCGGAACCGTGTTTCTGCCGGCGGGCACCTACGACATCCGCCGTGTTGAGGGTGAACTGGGTGGCGTCCTGATTCGCAGAAGCCATGTGACGCTTCAGGGAGAAGGGGCCGCGACGAAACTGATCCAGGCGGACGCGCAGGAGACCAACGTCATTCGCATTATCGGGTCGGGGGTGGGCCACGTCACGGTCAGGGATCTGTACGTCGATGCAAACCGCGACGGCAACCCGAAAAGCGAGGGTGACCCGGACATATCCCACGCCCGGTTCGAGTTCTGCGGGATCAAGGCCTACCGCAACCGGCCGGGTGAATCGAGCGCCGCGGAGGATACGCACCACATCACGGTGGAGAATTGCGTTGTTTTCAATGCGGCGCGGCTGGGCATCATGCTGGAAGGTCCCGGCATGAAGGTGATCAACAACCGGCTCGGCAACGCCACGTCGGATGTGGTGGAGATTCTGACGGGTCCGGGAGAGATCCGCGGCAATTATTTCGAGATTACCGGCCGCACGCATGTCGCCGTCGGTTCGGACCGGGGAAACAACATCATCATGTCGGACAACATTGTGCATGTCCGGGAGACGGGGGACATCGATATCGCGATCCGCACCTGGGCGGATTCGCACCGGCACGTCATCGCCGGCAACATCATCCTGGTCGATGCGGGCGGCAAATGCACCCACGCCATGGATCTGCGCGGGTACGACACGGCAGTGACGGGCAACTGCGTGTATGCGGCCAATCCGGATGCGCCCCTGCTCCTCAAACTCACCGCGGGCAATGTGGTGGTCACGGGAAACGTTTTGCAGAACGTGATCATTGAAGTAGACGACCAGACGCAGACCGGAAAGCCCATAATCATTCGCGACAACATTCTGGAGAACACGACGGTGGTTGTGAAGAACGGGACAGTACTGAAGGAGGCGGCGATTCCGGAGTAAAGCGCGGTCCCGCGGGTTTGGTTGCAGCCGAGGGGGTCTCATCGTCCTGGTTTTCCGTTTTTGACCCGCGCGGCCTGCTCGTGCAAGATAGCCGGGCGTTTCGCTTTGTATGAACACTGGACAGCCCGCGTTTCGGACGGCACGGCGCCGTCGCCGGCCTGAACACATTACAGGGAGTGAGAACATTGGCCAAGCGCTCGGACAAGAAGCCGCCCACGAAGAAGAAGAACAAGAGCACGGATGAGGCCCCTTCGCCGGAGCCGATGGAGTTCGCGGAGCGGGATGCTCTCCTGCGCGCATTTGCTGAGGTGTTTGGTTCCGAAGGTCTTGAAGACGGCGCGGAGGATGACAGGACCCCTCTGGACAGGGCGCAGGAGCTCGTCTTTATGGCCTGGGAGGAGGAGGATGAGCTGAAGCGCATGATGATGGCCAAGGTGGCCCTGGAAATCTGCCCGGACTGCGCCGATGCCTACTGCCTCCTGGCCGAGGACACCTCCGGCATACTGCGTTATACTATCGAACTGTTTGCAAAGGGGGTGGCGGCGGGAGAGCGCGCTGTGGGACCGGACACGTTCCGCGACGGCGTGGGCGGATTCTGGAGCAGGCTGGAGACCCGGCCGTACATGCGCGCGCGGTCCGGGCTTGCGGCGTGTCTGTGGGAAGCAGGCCGTGACGACGAGGCCATCGGGCACGCCTGGGACATGCTGCGCCTGAATCCCGATGACGACCAGGGCATGCGCCATATTCTGATGCACTGGCTGGTCGAGACACACCGCGACGACGAGGCGTGGCGCTTGCTGAACCAGTATCCGGACGAACTCTCCCTGTACTGGGAGTGTTCGCGGGCCTTGCTGCTGTATCGCAAAGAAGGCGACTCACCAGCGGCGCGGACTTCGCTCAAGCGGGCTCAAAAACTCAACAAACATGCGGTGGGTTTCCTGCTGTCCCCGATGGATCTGCCGGAGGAGGAACCGGAATCCTGCCGCGCCGGCAGCGAGGAGGAGGCGGTGCTCTACGTGACGCCGGCGCTGCGGAGCTGGTACGAGACGCCGGGCGCCGTGGAATGGCTCGAGGAACGGACGGCGTAGACCAAAACACAGCTTGTGCCATTTCGAACGGGTGTGGAGACCGGCCTGTTCTGTGCGGTTGACCCGCGGGGGGGCTGTCTTTTGCGTTGGTCATGCCCTGCCGGTAGACTTGTGGTGAGACGCGAACCGGCGAAAGACAACGACGGAGGACCTCATGCCCGTATCACGTTTGAACCGGCGCCACTTCCTTCGACTGACCGCGGCGGGTTGCGGCCTGTCCCTCCTGCCCGGTATGACCCGGGCCGATGCGGCGGCGCAGCGGCCTCCTAACATCGTGTTTATCATGGCCGACGATCTGGGGTGGAAGGAACTCGGCTGTTACGGTCAGGAGAAGATCAAGACGCCCTGCATCGACCGGATGGCGGCGGAAGGCATGCGGTTTACACAGTATTACGCGGGTTCGGCGGTCTGCGCGCCTTCGCGCTGCGTTCTCATGACGGGCAAACATGGCGGTCATGCGTATGTGCGCAACAACCAGGCGATGGGCAAGGGCGAGGAATTCGCCGGGCAGCTCCCGATCCCCGCGGACGAGGTGACGGTCGCGGAACTGCTGAAATCCCGGGGGTACGCGACCGGGTGTTTCGGCAAATGGGGGCTGGGGGCGCCCGGATCAAGCGGCGACCCGCTGACGCAGGGCTTCGACCGGTTCTACGGCTACAATTGCCAGAGCCACGCGCACAATCTGTACCCGCGTTTTCTCGTGAACCAGGGCGAACGGGAACCGCTCGAGGGCAACACGCGCGGCGTGACGGGGGCCCAGTATGCGCCGCAGCGGATCGCCGACGCGATGCTGCAGTTTGTGCGGGACCACAAAGATGAGCCGTTCTTCCTCTATTACCCCACGGTGATTCCGCACCTCGCGCTGCAGGTTCCGGAGGAGGAACTTGCGCCATACAAGGGCCTGTGGGAAGAGACGCCGTACACCGGCGAGAGTTACCAGCCGCATCCCACGCCGAGGGCCTGTTATGCCGCCATGATCTCGTTCATGGACAAGCAGGTGGGCCGCTTGTTCGCGCTCCTGAAGGAACTCGGTCTGGACAACAATACGATCGTGTTCTTCACCTCGGATAACGGGACCACCCACCTCGTCGAGCAGGTGGATTATGAGTTCTTTGACAGCGTGGGCCCCTTGCGCGGGTTGAAAGGTTCCTTGTACGAGGGCGGCATACGCGTGCCCATGGTGGCCTGGTGGCCCGGCCGAATCGCCCCCGCGACCGTGTCGGAGCACGTGGCCGCGCATTACGACGTCCTCGCGACCCTCGCCGACCTGGTTGGAGCCGAGCCCCCCGCGAGCGCGGACGGCATCAGCTTCCTGCCCACGCTTCTGGGCGATGCCCGCGCACAGCGGCGGCACGAGTATCTCTTCTGGGATTTCACGGGGTACGGCGGCCAGCTTGCCGTGCGCATGGGCAAATGGAAGGGCATCAAGACGGATCTGGTGAAGAACCCCGAGGCGCCTCTCGAACTGTACAATCTCGAGGAAGACCTTTCCGAATCCACAAACGTGGCCGGCAAGTACCCCGACATCGCCGGCCGAATCGGGCGGATTATGCTCGAGGGCCGTAGCCTGCCGGAGTTTGAGGCGTTTCGTTTCGGCGAGTACCTGGAGGCCGGCGGGTAATCCTGCGCCCTTGCCCCCGTGTCCCGCGAGCCGGGCGAGCCGATTGGGGGATGCGACGGGGGACGAAGCAGACCGCGGAGAGCGTTGCGTATGTTTCGAATCCGGGTCATTCATGGGAACGCCTTCTTTCTCTCGCGTGACCGGGTGGAGCAGGTGCAGGGCATTTTTCGGGAGACCTTTCCCGACCTGGCCGGATATGCCGAAAAACTCCCCTCGCTGCTCCATCATCCCACGGAGCACGGCTACCGTTCGGGGTTGCTCGTCGCCGAAGGCGCACAGGGGCGGGTGGACGCCTTTGCGCTGGTGCTGTATTTCTCTGAGACCGCGAGCGCGTTTCTGGATTTTGTGGGTACCCGGCCCGGTGTGCGGAGCCGGGGTATTGGCGGGGCGCTCTACGAGACGGTGCGCGAATACTGTGCCCAACTGGGGGCCAGGGGGCTGTACCTGGAAGTCCAGCCGGATGAGCCCGCGCTCACCCCGGACCCGGAGGAACTGAAGGAGAGCCGTCAGCGGGTCCGATTCTACGAACGGTACGGGGTGCGGGTCATCGAGGGTACGCAATACCACGCCTTCGTCGGGGAACCACCCACATCGGCCTTACTGCTGTTCGACGGCCTGGGGCGGACGGAGTGCCTCGCGCGCAGCGACGCGCGGCGGGCCGTGGAACTGATTCTGACTCGCAGGTTTGGTCACGTGGTGGATCGCGCGTATGTTCGCAGGGTGCTTGACTCGTTTACCGACGATCCGGTGCGGTTCCGGCCTTTCCGCTATCAGAAGCCGACACCGGAGCCGGTGGCGGTTCGTCCGGGCGCGTTGTCCGGGGCGTTTGCCATGGTTCGGCCGCCGCGCCACGAGATTCACCACGTGCGGGAGCGCGGGTATTTCGAACATCCGGTGCGGGTGCAGGCCCTCTGCGAAAGCCTTGGCGCGACGGGGCTCTTCACCATCGTGCCGCTGAAACCCCACGGGCGGGGGCCGCTGGCGGCGGTGCACGATGCCGAATTCCTCGAATACCTGCGCGACGTCTGCGGCCGGATCAAGACGGGGCGGCCCGTCTATCCCGACACGTTTCCGCTGCGGGCGCCGGACCGGCGTCCCAAACGGCTGCTGGTGCAAGCGGGGTACTACTGCCTCGACGCGGGGACGCCGCTGTACCGTAACGCGTATGTCGCGGCGCGTGATGCCGCCGACGCCGCCCTGACGGCCGCCGATGAGATCCTGGCGGGCCGGCGCCTGGCCTATGCGGTGTGCCGTCCTCCCGGACACCACGCGGGCAGACGGTTTTTCGGCGGGTTCTGCTACTTCAACAACGCGGCGATCGCGGCCCGGTACCTCAGTGCACAGGCAAAAACGGCGATCCTGGACATCGATTTTCACCACGGAAACGGCACGCAGGACATCTTCTATGACCGGGACGACGTCTTCACGGCTTCGATTCATGGACATCCCGACCATGCGTATCCCTATTTCACGGGGTTCGCGGACGAGACGGGCGCCGGCCGGGGCCTGGGCTTCAACCGGAATTTCCCCGTGCCTCCGCGGACTGAAAACGAAGCCTATCTGAGGGTTTTCGGGAAAGCGCTCGATGGCATCGCCGCGAAGAAACCGGAAATCCTGGTGGTCAGCGTAGGATTCGACACGATGAAGGGCGATCCGACCGGTACGCTGCTGTTGACTTCGGAGGCGTTTCGCGCAATGGGAGAACGTCTTGCCGGGTCGGGGCTGCCCCTGCTGGTGATTCAGGAAGGCGGCTACAACGTGCGCAACATTCGGCGCAGCAGCGTGGCGTTCTTCTCAGGGTGCGCCAAGTCTGGTTGATTCTCCCCGCCGCGCAACGTCCTTCCGGGGAATGCAACAGTATCCCGCGATTGTTGTGTAACCATAAAAAGCGAATTAACTTACAGAGGTGATCATGCGACGTGCGGCAGTTCTTTCGGCCATGCTGGTGCTGGTTTCGGGTGTTGCGTTCGCGCATGTGGGCGCGCATCCCTCAGTGCACGATACCGTTGCGGGAATTGTCCAGCGAATGCAGAAAGAGATTCCCGTGGACCAGCTCACACGCATCACGCTCGACGAGGTGCTGGAGTTCCTCACTCCGGAAGAGCGTGAGATTCTCGGCAATGAACACCTGGTGTTTACGGTGAACGTGCCCGTGGTCCTCACCGTCTTCCGTCAGGCCGAGCCCGCGGAGGTCGTGTTCTGGCTCGACGAGCGCGGGTTCGAGAAGACCGGATTCACGGCTGAATCCGGCGGCGATGTGTATGAAGGCTGGCAGAAGTCCTTTGACGCGGGGGAGATCGGTCTCGGAGTGAATTCTCTCACCGGCAGCGGAGACCATTATTTCGTATGTCTCACGCCCCGGAACCCTGCGGACCGAATCGAGTTGAGCGACATCTATCCGGGCCAGCACACGGTGGGAACGTTCCGTGCGGGCGAGCGGCCCTATGCCGGGTGGGACGAGCGCGTTCTGGAAAAGGTGCCCGCGGCGCTCGATGGTCATATCCTGCTGCGCGGCGATCAAGACAAGCGGCGCAGCGCGATGCTCACCAACATCTTCCGGGCCACCGACTATCCGGCGACGGTTGTGCCGGATCAGGTGGTGTTGACGTGGAGCGGCGATCCGCGCACGACGCAGGCGGTCCAATGGCGCACGACCGATATTATTGAAGCCGGTGCGGTGCGTTACCGGGCGGCCGGGAGCGGCGACTGGACCGTCGTCGACGCCGAAACCAAACCGCTGATCGCGTACAACACCGCCAATGACCCGGTCGTGAACCGGCATACGGCCGTGTTGACGGGCCTGGCGCCCGGCACGGTCTACGAATATGCCGTGGGCAACGGCACCGATGACACGTGGAGCAAGACGGCGACGTTCAAGACTGCGCCGTCCGGCGCCGAGCCGTTCACGTTCGTGTATATGGGCGATGCTCAAAACGGCCTGGACACCTGGGGCAATCTGGTGCAGAAGGCGTACGCGGAGGAACCCGAGGCCGCGTTTTACATCATGGCGGGCGACCTGGTAAACCGCGGGAACGAACGCGCCGACTGGGACAGCCTGTTCCAGAATGCGGCCGGAGTGTATGACCACCGCCCCGTGGTGCCCGCCATCGGCAACCACGAGTGCCAGGGCGAGCAGGGACCATGGATGTATCTGGAACTGTTTGACCTGCCCGAAAACGGCCCCGCCGGACTCCCGCCCGAGCGGGCCTATGCGTTTCACTACAGCAATGCCCTGTTTGTCGTTCTCGACTCAAACCTTCCCGCGGAATCCCAGACGGAGTGGCTCGAGGAACAACTTGCGGCCACGGAGGCCACATGGAAGTTCGTGGTCTACCATCATCCGGCGTACTCCTCGGGTCCCCGGCGGGACAACGCGGACATACGGGCGCTCTGGGGCACGCTGTTCGACAAGTACCACGTGGATCTTGCGCTGCAGGGGCACGATCACGCCTACCTGCGCACCTGGCCCATGCGCGACCAGAAGCGCGTGGATTCGCCGAGTGAGGGAACCATTTACATCGTTTCGGTGTCCGGCACCAAGTTTTATGAGCAAGGAGAATTCGACTACACCGAGTTCGGCATGACCAACGTCTCGACGTATCAGGTGCTCGACATTCAAATCGACGGGAACCGGCTCGCGTACAAGGCTTACGATATTGAAGGAAGCGTGCGCGACGAGTTTGGGATCGAGAAGTGACCTTTCGGGCCCGTCCGGTGCGCGGCGCGTGGTGACGTCCGAAAAGAACGGATTGCGCGGCGCCATCTCCTGTGAATTGTGCGAAAGGCCCGGGTTTGTCTGCCCTCCGCGTTGTGGGACGCATGCATCGCGTGGGATCAACCGTAACGTTCCGCATGCTGGCGTTTAGAGTGTGTATGGAGGGCGTGTATGTTTCGGATATTCATGCAGAGCTATGCGCGTTTTGCGCGCCTGGTGTTCTACTCGTTTTTCAGAAGCCGCGGGACCCTGGGGGAGTTGGGTCTGCGCCGGTTTGTGCTGCTGTGCTTCGTCGTGCCGTTGCTGTTTGTGTCGCAATCCGTGCACTGGCTGTGTTTTCTGGCGGATGAAATTCTCTTTTCGGCGTACCGGAAAGTAAAGGTGCGCGAGCCGCTGTTCATCGTAGGGGTGCCGCGCAGCGGGACTACCTTCTTTCACCGCCTGTTGAGCGGCGACGAAGGCCGGTTTACCACGATGACCCTGGGCGAGATCTATCTTGCGCCCTCGATACTGGAACGGCGCATCTTCCAGGGGCTGGGGCGGGTGGATGCCGCGCTGGGCGGGTTCGGCCGCGCCGCGGTGGAATCGCTTGACCGGCGCTTCTTCCGGAATTTGCGCAATCTTCATCCACAAAGCCTGTTCCTGCCCGACGAAGACGACCAGGTGCTGTTTCCCACGTTCCACTCCGCCTCGCTGGCCCTGCTGTTTCCGTTTGAGAGCGAGATGGCGCACCTGATGCGTTTTGACGAGGCCGCCCGGCCGGCGCTTCGACGGGATGTGATGTTCTTCTACCGCAGGATGGTGCAGCGCCATCTCTATGTTCACGGTCCCGACAAGCGCTATCTCTCGAAAAGCCCCGCGTTCTCGGTGAAACTGCGTTCCATCCGCGAGACGTTTCCCGATGTCAGGGTCGTGTGCAATGTGCGGTCGCCCTACGAATGCATCCCGTCGATGGCCAGTCTGGGGAAATTCTACTGGGACACCTTCGGTAACCGTCTGTACGAGCACGAATACCGGCGGCAGTTTCTCGAAATCAGCCACAGCTTCTATCAGGGCCCGATGCGTGTTCTGCCGGAATGGCCGGAAGACCAGTGCGCGGTACTGCCGTACGCCGAGCTGGTGGCGCAGCCGCGGGCTTGCGTGGAGGCGATCTACGCGCGGTTCGGTTGGCCCGTGAGCGGCGAATTCAGGGAATTCCTGGCCGGGCAGGAACGCAGAGAGCAGCGGTACAAGAGCAAACACGTCTATTCCATGGAAGAGCACGGCATCAGCCATGCCCTGCTCCTGGACCACATGCGCGATGTCTTCGACTTCTACGGATTCCCGACCCACCCGGACGCCGCCTAGCCGAACCCGGGGGCACGGCCTGTGACCGCTGGCATTGTTTACCGCCGGTATGGCATCGTTAGGTCCTGTTGTGTCCAGGCAAAGGAGTGGCGTCATGAAGCATCTGAACCGTCGTGATTTCATCAGGGCATTGGGGCTGACCTCACTGGCCGCCGGGGGGATGGGCCGCGTTCTGGCCGATCCGATTCACGAGGGCAGCCAGGTTGTTGACGGGATCACCGCGAGCGCGCGGGGGGGCGCGGCATTTCTGGAAGACGGCAAAGTCATCCAGCCTCGGCGCGAGGTGCCGGTGTTTCGCGACACCGACGTGCTGGTGGTCGGCGGCGGGACGGCGGGGGTGGTTGCCGCGCTCGCCGCACGGCGGGCGGGGGTCAACACCACGCTGGTCGAACGGTACGGCTGTTTCGGCGGCTTGTGGACGGCCGGGCTGGTGCTCATCGTTCTGTGCACGCATGTCCCGGGCGAGGGCAAGCGCAAGAAGATGGTCCAGGGGATTGGCGACGAGATCCTGGCGCGCATCAACAGTCAGAAACACGGTGCGATCGATTACAGCGCGGACGGTCCGCACGATGCCACGACGGACCCCGAGGTCACGAAATACGTGCTGGCCAGGATGTTGCGCGAAGAGGGGGTCGACATCGTCCTGCACAGCTGGGTCACGAACGCGATCATGGACGGCGACGCCGTCAGGGGTGTGCTCTTTGAGAGCAAGGCGGGGTGCATGGCGATCCGCGCGAAGGTGGTCATTGACGCCACGGGCGACGGGGATGTGTTCGATGCCGCCGGGGCGGAGAGCATCCCGCACGTGCACCGGATCGGCTTGGTGCACCGCCTGGGCAACGTGCCGGTGGGGCCGGCGCCGGAAGGCCTCAATCTGGGCGGGGCGACGCCGATCCCCGGCGTGCGCTGGGTAAACATGCAGGGCCCCCAGGGCGATTGCCTGGATGTGCAGACACTGACCAACTGCGAACTGGACGGACGGGACGCCATCTGGAACAAACTGAAGCAGATTCAGGAGACGCCGGGCTACGAAAACGTGTTTCTGCTGGACGTGGCGTCGCAATTGGGTGTGCGGGCGTCGCGCACGCTGGTGGGCACGCAGGAACTTCGATTGCAGGACACGCTCGAGCAGAAAGCGTATCCGGACGTGATCGGTGTCGGGGGCACCTACCCGTTCCTCAAGAACCTGCCCTGCCCAATTCCGTATGGGAGTCTGGTGCCGGTGCGGGTGGACAACCTGCTGGCGTCGGGACGGTGCGTTGCCGCGGACAACACGATGCTCAACTACACCCGCCTGATTGCCCCGTGCATGCTGACGGGACAGGCGGCGGGCGCGGCGGCGGCCCTGGCGGTGCAGGAAAACTGCACGCCCCGCACCGTGGATGTGGCGAAACTGCAAGGCCTGCTCAGAACACAGGGGGCGTATCTCGGATGACCTTTCTCCCGCCGCGCTCCGGCTGCCGCCTCGCGATGCTGGCGTTTCTGGCGGCGGGCGCGCTGTTTCTGCCGCCGGTCGTGTTGCGTTACGCACTTCCGGGACTGAGTCCGTTTCTGTTTGTGTGCGCGGCGGTGGCGGCGCGGCGTGTCGGGCTGCCGGCGCTGTTGTCGCTGCCCATGCTGGCCTTTGTTGTCAGGCGCAGACGGGGGTTCTGCCACTATTTTTGTCCGGTGGGATGGCTCGTGGAAGTGTGTGCAAGGACGCGGGCTTCGGCGAACTGCGAGTACGGGCGGGTGCCGCCGATCGGCCACTGGGTGGCGCTGCTGACGATTGGCGGTGCGGTGGCGACGCTGCCCCTGTTTCTTCTGGTGGACCCGCTGGCTCTGTTCACGGGTGCGGCGTGCGGCGCTCACGTGCCCTTGTCGATTCCTCAGCTTGCCTGTGCGGCCGGGCTGGCGGTGGTGCTCGTCCTGAGCGTGGCGTTTCCGCTGCTGTGGTGCAAGCGGCTGTGTCCTTTGGGCGCGACGCAGGAGTTGCTGGCTGAACTCAACGGCCTGTTTGCGCGCCGCGTCTCGGGGGCGCCTTCCGCGGCCCGGGAAAGCGACCTGCGGCTTGCACGCCGGGCCTTTTTCGGCCTGGGTGGAGGGATGGCGGTGTCGGCCCTGGCGGTTCGGGCGCCCGGTGTTGCGGCGTCCCGTTTACGGCCCCCCGGTGCGGTCGACGATGCGCGGTTCGCGACGCTGTGCGTGCGCTGCGGGAACTGTGTCCGGTCCTGTCCTTCCCGGATAATCCGGCCCGATGTGCAGCCGCCAAGTCTGACGAAACTGCTCGCGCCAACGTTGAGTTTTGAAGCGAATTACTGTCTTGAAACCTGCAATGCGTGCGGTCAGAACTGTCCTACCGGCGCCATCGCCGCGCTTTCTCTGGGCGCCAAGAATGCCTGCCGGATCGGGCTGGCGCGCATAGCGGAGACGGGGTGTCTGCTGGCTGTCGAGAAGGAATGCTCCGCGTGCGCGGCGATCTGTCCGCGCAGCGCCATTTTCGAGGAGTTCTCGCCGGAGACATACACGGCAATGGTGCGAGTGGATGCGCAGACGTGCACTGGCTGCGGGGCATGCGTGGCCGTATGTCCTCCGCGGGTGATCTCGGTGGCGCCGCTGGGCCTGCATGGCCATGCGGGCGAGAGCGGGGACGAAGATGCGCGCCTGGCAGACCGGCGGCCTGGCATGGCTGCGTTGTCTGAGCCTACTACCGGTTGAGGAGCCAGAGGTGGAAGTTCAGCACGCTCGCGAAGGACGTCCACAACGCGTAGGGGATCAGCAATGCCGAGCCCAGCTTTGTCGAGCGCCAGAACCACGCAATGAGAAACCAGGTCGAAACCGCGATGAAGAGGCAGTCCACAAACGCCACTCCGATGAGATGCCACCAGAAAAAGAGGGGCGTCCACAGGAGATTCGCGATGATGTTGACGGTGTAGAGCGTCAGGCCGAGCCAGCGCGTCTTGCCTTCGGATTTCAGGGCGAAAACAACGAACGCCGCCGCCATCATGATGTAGAGCGCGGTCCAGACCGGGCCGAAAATCCAGCCGGGCGGGTTATAGGCGGGTTTTGTCAGTGTGCTGTACCATTCCGATGGCATGGGTCGCTCCCTTCTGGGCCCCCTGGCCCGAGACTGGCGTTACGATAGACGCTCCGCCGGAACCTGGCAAGCGAAAACCCGGAGACGCGGGCGGTGATGCTACTCGTCCGCGGCGCGTTTGTGGAGGCGTTTGCGGTCTTCCACGCTCAGGACGGCTTTGCGTACGCGGATGAACCTCGGCGTGACCTCGACGAGCTCGTCGGGGGCAATCCACTCGAGGGCGGCATCGAGCGTGAGAATGCGGGGAACGTCGAGGCCGATGGCGTGGTCTTTGCCCGCGGCGCGGTGGTTGGTGAGGGCCTTGCGTTTGGTCGGGTTGCAGGGCAGGTCGCCCGGCCGGGCATGTTCGCCGACAATCTGCCCTTCGTACACGGGGTCGATGGGCGAAACAAACAACACGCCGCGCTGCTGGAGGTTTTCGAGGCTGTAGGAAGTGGCTTCCCCGGTGTCCATGCTGATCATGGAACCGCGGCTGCGGGTGGTGATGGGGCCGGACCAGCGTTCATACCCCGTGAACCGCGAGGCCATGATGCCGAGTCCGCGGGTATCGGTGAGCATTTCGCTGCGGTATCCGATGAGTCCGCGCGTGGCGATGATGAATTCGAGGCGGACCATGCCGGTGCCGCTGGTCTCGACATTCTGCAATTGCCCTTTGCGCTGGGAGACTTTTTCGATCACGGTGCCCTGGAACTCGATGGGCACGTCGATGACGAGCTCCTCGAACGGTTCGAACAGGGTGCCGGACGCGTCGCGGTGGGTGATGATCTCCGGGGGGGAAACACAGAGTTCCATGCCTTCCCGGCGCATTTCCTCGATCAAGATGGCGAGATGCAGTTCGCCCCGTCCGGAAACCTTCATGCCGTTGCCGCGGTCGGTTTCTTCAACGCGCAAGGCTACGTTGGTGCGCAGCTCGCGTTCGAGGCGGGTGCGGATCTGCCGGATGGTGACGGCGGCGCCGTCTTGCCCCGCGAACGGGCCGGTATTGACCAGGATCGTCATCGCAACGGTGGGCTCTTCGATATCGAGCGGGGGCAGGGCGCAGTCCTCGAGTTCGGGCGCGGCCAGGGTGTCGCCGATGCTGATGGCTTTGGGACCGGAAATGGTGACGATGTCGCCCGCCGAGATTTCGCTGCACGTCACGCTCTCAATGCCGCGGGTGACCCAGAGATGCACGGCGCGGTCGTCTTCGATGCCCGTCACCTCCCAGTCGTCGTCGGTGTTTTCGGTCTTTTGCCGGAGCCATTCGGCGCGGGTGCGGCGCGTGGTGATCCGGGTAATGGCGTCGCCGCGTTTGAGCCGGCCCTGGAGAACGCGTCCGGTGCCGGTGCGGCCGATGTGGTCGCGCCAGCCGAGGGTGCTGACCTGCATGAGGAACGGCGCCTCGAGGTTGGCCTCGGGCGCGGGCACGTGGTCGATGATGGTCTCGAAGAGCGCGTCCATGCCTTCATGCGCGTCCTGTTCGAGATCGCGGACGAGCCATCCCTGCAGTCCCGAGCCGTACAGCACCGGGAAATCGCACTGCCGGTCGTTCGCGCCCAGTTCGACAAAGAGGTCGAAGGTGAGGTCGAGCGCGCGGGCGGGATTGGCGCTGGGGCGGTCGGCCTTGTTGACGATAACGATCGGGCGCAGGCCCAGACGCAGCGCGCGCATGAGCACGTAGCGGGTCTGGGGCATGGGGCCCTCGTTGGCGTCGACCAGCAGGAGCACCGAGTCCACCATGGACAGGATGCGTTCGACCTCTCCGGAAAAGTCGGCATGGCCCGGGGTGTCGATGATGTTGATGCGGCAGCCATTCCATTCGACCGTGCAGTGTTTGGCGCGGATGGTGATGCCGCGTTCGCGTTCGAGTTCATTGCTGTCCATGACGCGTTCGGCGACGTGGGCGTTTTCGCGAAAGACGTGGGCCGCCCGGAAGATGCTGTCGATCAGGGTGGTCTTTCCGTGGTCGATGTGGGCGATAATGGCCACATTTCTGATCTTGTCGACGGCGGTCATGCGTCTGGTTTCCTCGCTGGTTACGGAGTTCCCGGGGGACAATCCGGGTATGCAAGAGAAAGGCCGCGAAGTTTAACCCATTTCACGGCCGTAACACAACTCAGGATCGGCCGGTCTGTCCGGATTACCGGGCCGCCATCAGCCGCCGGCCGCGGCGGCCGTTGCGCACGCCTTTTCGCCGGTTCTTGAACTCGCTGTGTTTATCGGCGTTGAACAGCGAAACCACGGGGACGGCGCCCTCCCATTCCTCGCGGGGGAGGTTTTTGCCGAGGGCGGTCTCGATCTCGCTGAGGGCCATGAATTCGTCGGGGCAGACAAACGTGATGGCGTCGCCCGAGGCGTTCGCGCGGGCGGTACGCCCGATGCGGTGGATGTAATCATCCGAACTGTTGGGAATGTCGAAATTGACGACGTGGCTGATGCCTTCGACGTCCAGTCCGCGCGCGGCCACATCGGTCGCCACGAGGACCTTGTACCGTCCTTTGCGGAACCCGTCGATGGCCTGGTCGCGCTGGCTCTGGGTGCGTCCGCCGTGGATGGCCTTTACCTTGAACCCGGCTTTCTGGAGGGCGCGGGCGGTGCGGTCGGTGCGGTGCTTGGTCCGCAGGAACACGAGGGCCGATTCCACCGCGGGTTCACTGAGGATTTTGGACAGCAATCCCAGTTTGCGTCCGTGCTCGACAGTATAGATGCCCTGCCGGATGGCCGCCGCGGGGGTGGCCGTCGCGCCCACGCTGATCCGGGCGGGCTGGTGAAGCATCTCGGCGGCGAGACGTTCGATGGGCTTGGGGAAGGTCGCCGAGAACATGAGCGTCTGCCGGTCCTTCGGCAACCCGCTGAGGATGCGTTTGATGTCGGGCAGGAAGCCCATGTCGAGCATCCGGTCCGCCTCGTCCATGACGAGCACCGCGAGGTGGTCAAATCGGGTGTTCCGGCGGCCGATATGGTCGAGCAGGCGGCCGGGGGTGGCCACGATAATCGGGCACCCCTGGCGGAGGGCTTTGGTCTGGGCGTCAAACCCGACGCCGCCGAAGACGCAGGCCGCGCGCAGGCCCATGGCTCTGGCCAGGGGGTCCAGCACGGCGTGTACCTGCTGGGCCAGTTCGCGGGTGGGGGTGAGGACGAGCATGCTCGCCTGCCCGGCCGGGTCGCTCGCGAGGCGCGCCAGCGACGGCAATGCGAACGCGAGCGTTTTGCCGGTGCCGGTCTGGGCGATGCCGACCAGGTCGCGCCCTTCGAGCGCGACGGGAATCGCCTGCGCCTGTACCGGAGTGGGTTCGGTGATGTGCTGGCTCTTCAAAACACGGAGGCAGCGGGGATCGATACTCAGTTCGTCAAAATTCACAGTGATGTTCCTTCTTCCCTGCCGGTTCAAGCCGTTTTCAGGGAGTATTCTGCTTTATCAGCACCGGCAAAGTGGGAAACATCACACACGTGGGTCCAACTCTGAGGTGAGCATAGAGTAGGAGGGGGCTTCGAGTTCAAACACACCTACTACCATTTAAGCAGGCTCTACGTTGAAGCAAAGTATACGCGGTATCTTGCTGAAAAGCAAATAGTTATTCCCGAATCCCGGTAGCCGCTGAATGAGGCCTGTAAGACGCAGCATGCCGAAGACCGGTGATTGCCCGAATGGTCTCGAAGGAACCGGGGAAATCAATGGGGAGAATGGGAGGATGACCCGTGAGGGCGCCGGTGCTACACCCGATCCGGATGCAACCCTATGCCGGGCCGGTGCCCGGCGCTTTTTTATGGGAGAAGACTGGCCACCGAGGGCACAGAGAACGGGGACATGTTCCAAGCGCTGTCCCCGGCGCGACTACGTGTCCCCGTTCGGATGACCCGTGAGGGCGCCGGTGGTCCGCCGGAAGGAAAACCCGGGGCTGGCAGGGCCTTCATCGTCCCCGGGTGAGCGACCGGCCCACGTTGCGCTGTCCGGGAACTACCGTGGTGGTTGCCGCGATTACCTGTCAAGCATCTCCGGTATTCCGAGCCCTCCGCTGCGGTAGATGGCCCGGGCCCATTCGGGAACGGGCGGGCGGCCGTCGGAATCCAGCATCTCCAGCCACTGGGCGTCGGTCAGCCGCTCGGTCGACGTGAACTCATAATAGGGCAAGACCGCGCCCACACACAGGAGCTCCTGCCCCTCCCAGGGATAGAGGACATACATCTTGCGCGGCCGCGCAATGCCGGCCTCCAGGTAGGTGATCGGTAAGAAATTCGGGTTTGAATAGACATCGACAACGCGCGGGGCGTCGTCGTCGGGGGAAAGATAGGAGTTGCCCTCGTAGAACATGATGCGGGCGAGTTGCTCGCCGTAGGATTGTACGAACCGGTCTTCGCTCTTGTTGAGGGGGACACGATGGAGTTGTTTGAGGCTGATGATTTCGAGACGGCGGCACATCCGGCCCAGTTCCTCCCACAGCGGCTTGAGCTCGTGGGTGTACTCCGCAATCATGCTCAGCTGTTGTTGATTCAGGCCTTGCCCGTTCGCTTCGAGGGCCCGGATCAGTTGCTGGATGGCGCTCAGGTCCTTCGCAACTTGTTCTTGAGGGCTATCCTCGTAGTCTGAATCGCTGAACTGAAAGAGCATTCCCGCCACAGACAGATGGTTGTGGCGCAACTCCCGCAATGCCGTTTCCGCCTCTTCTTCCGTCGTCACATTTTCCAATACCTTCGACGCGTCGCGCAACCTGTGGATCAGATCGTCATACACGCTTGAGAAAACGCCTGAACTCTCCAGCAGACGAAGGCTGGCATCGGCCAGATCGCCCATGAGGCAGTAGAAATCCGTGTCCGGCTCGACAAAACCCGCCGGGACGCTCGACAAGCCGGCGTATTTCACCGTTTGTTTGGCTTGCAGGACCCAGGTGTGGCGGAGTTGCGCCCAGCCGCCGAGGACCGTGTTGCAGCTCTTGGCCTGCCAGGCCCGGCCTGACATGAAGGGAGGCGCCTGCTCGGGCGGCGCGTCCAGGAGGGCAGCAAGAGCGTTGAGATAGTTGTGGTAGAGGGTGTGGCCTTCAAACTCGGGCTTTGCTGCATCAATTGCCGCGAGCAGGGCGTCTTTGTCGCGGTAGGAGAGGTTCTGCCGGGCAAACTCCGAGCCCAGGGCGGCACAGACTTCGAGACCTTCGGGGAAGTCCCGGGTCACGAAGAACTCGGAAGTGTTTGTGGTCTGATGGAACAACACCGCACTCGGTGTGCGGTGGGCGGAAAGCACGCGGAATGATGGCTCCTGCGCTGTATGTGCTTCTCCAGGAGGAAGTGCAATCAGGTCGTTGATCCTGGGCCGCATGTCCTTCAGGGCCGGGTCCTCCAGGATTTCTTTCCGCATCTCGTCGAGCAATTCCTTTGAATATGCACCAAAGCCCGCAATTACACCGTTTGCCGCCATGAGGTCCCAGTCGTCTCTGGGTCCCACGAAGGATTCGTAGCTGGAAAAGAACTTGAAGAAGGCCAACTGCCTTCTCATGGCCTCGACTTCGTTGACCCGTTCCTGATCCATGAGCCTTCTCGCCTCTTCGTCGGAGGTGGCCGCCTTTACGGAGTCTCCCACCGGCGGACGGTACTCGGTGCTCTCCTTCAACAGAATCAACGAGAAGAACTCCTCGTCATTATTGAGACGAAACGGAATGGACTGCAGCCAGGCGACACTTTGGAAATAGTTCTGGAGCAACGCGCTGCTGGTGTAGAAGCCGCGGGGCTTGTATCGGCTGTAATCGATGTCGATGAAGCCCGCATCGGGCGGTCCCAGCCATTCCGGTTTGAACATGCCTTCGGCCACGCGTACGCGCCGGACTTCCTCCTCCAGGAGCGCGTTGAGTTCGGGGTCCTGCAAGGCGAACTCGCCGTCGAGGAGGCGCAGGGCCACACCCAGGACGAGCAGGGCCCGCTTGCGTGCGGCACGGGGCAAGGCGGGGTCGCCCTCGTATTCGATTTCCATCGCTTGGAGGTTGCCGGTGAGGAGGCGGAGCATCTCGGGCATCTGTCTCGCGCGGTGAATCTCGAGCTGCCGTATGGATTCCTCGTACAGCACGTGGTAGGCGTTGAGAAGCGAGTCGGATGTGATGAACAGGGGCAGGTCGCCTGAAAGGTACGCGGAGAAGACCTGCTTGTAGGTTTCATTGGTAACCAGGATGCCGTCCCGTTCGAGCCGGGCGATGTCCTCGTCCGTCAGGCCGTGCTCCCGGGCGGCAGCGCGCCAGTCCTGGGGCGGCGCCCCGGCGCCTTCTTGCTTGTCCAGGGCAGCACCTGAACAGCCCAGCAACGAAATGGCCAGTACGGCCCCCCACATCGTGAAGAAGCGATCCTTCATGACATGCCCCCTTGATGCGTGTACGTGCCACGCAGACCCAAGACATGCTGCTAGTGAAGTCTAGTCTTCCTTAGATCTCATAATAGCATACGCCAGGATGATGACGGGCAGGCTGTGCAGGAGAATGCTGAGCGGGGCGATGATCAAGTAGACGAACATCATCGTGTTCTGGCCGCCCAACCCGAGGCGCGGCAGATACTGTACGAAGTACTGCGAAAAACTCAGGCCGATCCCCAGACATGCCAGTATCAGAGCCAGTCGTGCAGCAGATTTCATCGTGGTGCCTCGCTGTGTTTGCGGACGGATGTCCGCCTTGACCCCTGCCAATGCCTTGTCGAAGGCGATCTTATTGTATCGACGGGCAGGGACATGGGCAAGAGGGCCGGGGTACGGAAAGACCGCCGGACGAAACCCTGGGCCGCGCTGGAGATCGGCGCCTTTCTGAAGAATGACCACCGAGGGCACAGAGAACTCAGAGTTTCAAAACGCCGGAGCAGAACGGGGACATGTTCCAGGCGCCGCCCCGGCGCGACTACGTGTCCCCGTTCGAACCGGATGGGGTTGAAGAAGACTGCATCCCTCGCCCAGGATCGCGGGGTTCAAATCCACCCCCGGCCGCCTTCGGCGGCCACCCCCGCCAGCGGGGGACACAAGAGGCGCGAAGAATGCACCCCCGGACAAGAACGGGGACATGTTCCAGGCGCCGCCCCGGCGCGACTACGTGTCCCCGTTCGGATGACCGGCGAGGGCGCCGTTGCTACACCGGAGCCGGACGAAACCCTGGGCCGCCCGGCACGCGTCACGTGTCGAGGTGTTCAGCGAGTCTCGGCCAGGATTCCGGCGGCCTGGTAGCGGCTCTGGGCGGCCTCGATGACGAGCCGGAGCAGGTCGGCGTAGTTCAGACCTCCAAATCCCGCCATGTAATTGAGTTTGCCGTCCCAGCACCATCCGGGGTTGGGGTTGACTTCGAGGAGTTTGATCCGGCCCTGAGCATCGGCGCGGAAATCGAAGCGGGCGTAGTCGCGGCACTCGAGGCGCTCGAACAGGGCGAGGGAGTAGTCGTTCAGGGCGCGTTTGGTGGTTTCGCCGATCTCGGCCTCGTGGTAACGGATCTCGTTCCAGTAGGGCGAGTCGGGGATCCATTTGGACTCGTAGCCGAGGATGGGCGGCAGTCCTTCGGGAAGCCCGCTGTAATCGACCTCGAGCACGGGCAGCACGGTGACATCGAGTCCGGGGTTGCCGATGACGCCGACGCTGTATTCGGGTCCCGTGAGGAATTCCTGCACCAGCACCGGCCGGCGGGGGAAGTCTCGGCGGAGGCCTTCGAGGTAGTCGATCAGCTCTTCCTTGGTGTGCACGACGGCCTCTTTGGTGATGCCCTGGCTGCTGTCGCCGAAGTTGGGTTTGAGGAGCGCGGGGAACAGCGACGGCAGGGTCGCGGCCTGGTCGTCGGGGCTGGAATAGGTTTCGAGCGGCACGGGAATCTCGAGCGACTGGGCGATCGAGCGCACCAGGGCCTTGTTGTAGCACATGCCGAGGCAGGCGGGCGCGCCGCCGGAGTAGGGGATGCCAAACAGTTCGAGCAGCGCCGGTACATGCAGTTCTTTGAACGGGTCGTTCATGAACCCTTCATCGCACAGGTTGAACACGAACGCGGGCCGTTCCCGTTTGAGAAAGTCCAGGAGGCTCTCGTGGTCGTCCCAGTAGGCGAAATTGTATTCGCGCAGCGAGGCCAGGGCGTTTTTCATCCGTTGCACCGTGTCGATGTCTTCCGGATTGAACTGACCTTCGCGCTTGACGTCGTCGGGGAGGCGCGGGTCGCCCAGGAGGACCGTCACGTCACGGAACAACGGCCCCCGGCGTTGGACCCGCACCCGGGTCTCCGGGGCCGTGGCGACGATGAAAATGCGTTGCGCCATCATGCCGAGATCCTGCTGGCGGTCGGACCCGGTGACGGGCGCGTCGACGCGGTTCACATCCATGAACCCGGCAGTGCGCAGCAGGCGCTTGAGGTCTTCGCAGGTGTAGAGGCGTTCGGCGTAGAACTGGTCGGCGATAACGCCGCGCTCGACGTGGGTGACGACTTCGCGGCTGATGAGGCGCACCTTGTCGCTTGCCAGGGCGCGTTCGCGGCAGACAAAGTGGTTCTGGTCGACCCATTCCCAGCTCCGGGGTTCGAAATGGGAGCGCATCCAGTCGCCGTCGGTGACGTCCAGCAGGACCCGGCCCCCGGACTTGAGCACGCGGAGCACGGTGCGCAGGACGGCGAGGTCGTCTTCTTCGCGTTCAAAGTAGCCGAAGGAATTGCCCATGATGAACACGCAATCGAAGGACGACTCGGGCAGCCGGAACTTCCGTGCGTCGCCCTCGCGGAACGTGATCTGGAGCTTTTTGCGCTCGGCGCGCCGCCGGGCCAGCCGGATGAGGTGGCGCGAGCGGTCGATGCCGGTGACGTACTTGTAGCCCCGGCGCGCGAGTTCCATGCTGTGGCGTCCCTGGCCGCAGCACAGGTCAAGGACGCGGTCCTCCGGGCCGATGCCCGTGGCCGTGATGAGCTGGTCAACGTCCTGGATCGTGTTGGTCTCGTTCTCGACGACATCGCCGTCTGTTTTGAGGTAGAGGGCTTTGAAGAGTGTGCGCCACCAGTCGCTGGGGAGATGCCGTTCCAGATCAGACACAGGTCCCAGGGTGCGCGTGCCGTGGTTGTTCTGCGATGTATGGTTGGTGTGCGGCGTGTGGTTGTTGTGATTCATGTACAGGCTTCCTTAATCCCTCAGCGTGTTCGTGTCACGTGTTGTTGTCAGGTATTCGTGTGCCAGGTTGGATTCAGATAAGGTCCCGGAACGAGACAGAGCGTATCGGCCTAATGCGGCATCTCGATGAAGATGGAAAAACAGGCGAGCCGTGCAGACGAGCGGATCCCGTTCGATGTCAGGAGCTCCCTGGCGGTGGGAGCCTGGAATAAGCCGGTGAGACCCTTCCTGCGCACTCCTTCGCACGCCGCAAACCGGCCACCGTCGGTGCCGGCACGGACTAAGCGGTGTCCGCAGCTGGATTCTTGTCCCCGCATTTCGGGCATACCGCTAAATTGTTGCAGGTTATGGACCTGCGCACTTGCCTCGACTCGGGCCATTCGGCGCTCCTTGGGCGTTGCCCTTCCAGAATTCGGGAATATTATACACCTAAGTTTCGTGGTGTGGAACAGTTTTTACGGGCTGGGGCGGGGGTGGGTGCGTTGACTGCATTTAATAGTCAATCGTATACTGGAAGCTGCCTGTTTTCGGCCCCCCCCCGTGGCGCAGCCGGTGCGTCTTGCGGCCCTATCTTGCATTCCATGTTTCGGTGAATGGCCGGTACCCGGACCCGCGAGGCGGGCATACCCCGACGCCGTATAACTCGGCCGCGAACACGGACGAGCCCTGATTCAGAACGGCTACAGATGTCCCAGGGACGTGATTTCCTCGTGTGTCGAGGGCTCTGCTTTTCCTGCGAAGACAAGGGCATCAAAAAGGATTTTCCTGTCGACCTGGTCCGGTGGCAGTATTCCGTCGAATGCCGTTTGAATTGTTGCCCTGCGCGCTTCTCTTGCAGCCGTGCGTTGCTTTTCGGCGGTTCTGGCCCTGGTTTCCTGAATCCGCGTGCTTGCACTGCTGAGCGCCCAGTAGGCGGATAATAGAACGATGGGCAGAATCGCGAGCGCCGCCAGGAGCGTGAAGGCTGGTTGTACGACTTCTGTGGACAAATCCTGTTTCTGCATCCCCGCTACTCCGCTGATTGTTTGTTGGTGTCTCCTTTATTTGTTGGCGTTTGCGAACACGGCGATACGCCGTCATCAGGTGTCCACCGTGATCTGAATGCTGGAATGCCCCAACCACTGGGAAACCGTTACGGCAGAATGTCCGATTTCGGAATCAGTGTATCACACGTGTGCCGCATTATGTAAGCGATAATTCTAGTGATAACCTTAGCGAGCCTTCTGGCGAGTGGATCCGGGCGCGGCCAGGCAGGACTCAGCGTCGTGCGGGCGGGGGATTTGGCTCCGGACAGGCGGCACGTCGTCGGGTGAGGAAAGGGCGCAGGAGGTCAGGAATCACTCCTCAATCGCAGATGTGCTGCATAAGAAAAGCCCCGGCGCGGGTAATCGCCGGGGCTTAATTTGTATGGTGCCGGAGAAGGGACTCGAACCCCCACGCCCTTGCGAGCACATGGTCCTGAACCATGCGTGTCTACCAATTCCACCACTCCGGCGGCATGCTTCGCGGAACGAAGCGTGCATATCCTACCGCATGCAAATGTCGCGGGTCAAATTTGATGCGCGGGAGGAAGGAGGCCGGTGTTTTCGGGGCGGGCTCGGACCCGCGGCTCGGGCGCCGTCCGGCGAGCGTGAAACCGCGTGCGGGTTTGCTTCCACTTCGGTGGAGTGGTAAGATGGTGGTGGTAATGTCTTGCCCGCCTTGGACTTCGTTTGTCTCCCCTTCGAGCCGGGCGAAGGGTGCGTACGGTCCGGCGCATCGGAGTGTGGTTGTGTCGCAGGAACGAACAGAGGCCGTGGTGCTCCGGGGCGTAGACTTCAGTGAGACGAGCCGGATCGTGACGTTCTTGACGCCGGACCGGGGCAAGGTGGCGTGTATGGCGGCGGGCGCGCGGCGGTCGAAGAGCAGCCTGTCGGGCGTGCTGGATACGTTTAACCGGCTGGAGATTGTGTACTACTGGAAGGACGGCCGGTCGGTGCAGAGGCTGGCCGAGGCGTCCGTACTGGATACGTATCCGCTGATCAAGGCGGATCTCGATAAGTTGGTGTGCGCGTCGTTTCCGCTGGAGATCGCGTACAAGGCGGCCCAGGAAAACGAGCCGTCCGAGGCATTGTATTCGACGCTCGTCAGCGGGCTGGTTTCGATGGCGCAGTGGGCGGGCGACGGCCGGACGCACGCGGCGTGGCAGGCGCTTCGGCTGTTGTCGAGCGCGGGCTTTCAAGTGGCTTTGGCGCCGCGCGGCACGCGCGAATGGGTGTCGTTTTCGTACGAACATGGCGTCTTGTCGGCGTCTCAGCCGGGCGATCGCCGGCTGGAGGCGCGCGCTTATGATGGCCTGTGCGCGTTGGCCGCGCATCCGGAGGCGTGCCCGGACATTGGCGACAGCGGCGCGGTGTTCGCGGCGGTTCGCGGTTATGCGGGCCGGCATCTGGAGACGGGTTTTCGCAGTTTACGGGTAATTGATCAGGTATTTGACCGAACGCAACGTTGAGTTCAGGCAACCGAGAGGATTCCGTCGGGTACGGGTTACATGGCAATACCGCTGCAACAGATTCGCAATTTTTCGATCATCGCACACATCGACCACGGCAAGTCGACGCTGGCGGACCGGCTGCTTCAGTATACGGGGGCGGTTGACGCGCGGAATCTGCGCGAGCAGACGCTGGACACGATGGACCTGGAGCGTGAGCGCGGGATCACGATCAAGTCGGTGGCCGCCCGGCTGAACTACCGGGCCCGGGACGGGCAGGATTATGTGTTGAACCTGATCGACACGCCGGGTCACGTGGATTTTTCGTATGAAGTGTCGCGCAGCCTGGCCGCATGTGAAGGGGCGTTGTTGCTGGTGGATGCGGCCCAGGGGGTGGAGGCGCAGACGCTTGCGCACGCGTACAGGGCCATTGAGCAGGACCTCGAGATCATCCCCGTGATCAACAAGGTGGATCTTCCCAGCGCGGATGTGGAATCGACGCGGCGGCAGATCGAGGACGTGGTGGGGCTCGATGCGAGCGAGGCCGTGTTGGCGAGCGCGAAATCGGGCCTGGGCACCCAGGAGGTTCTCGAAGCGATTGTGAAACGGGTGCCGCCGCCGCGGGGCGATCGGGCACGGCCGCCGCGGGCGCTGATATTTGACGCCAAGTACGATCCCTACCGCGGCGTGGTGACGTATGTGCGCGTGGTGGACGGGCGTTTGCAGAAAGACCAGCGGGTCATGCTGATGTCGAACGGCGAACGCTACGAGATTTCGGAAGTGGGGTTCATGACGCCGGAGGTCCGGCCGTCCGATGCCCTGGAAGCGGGCGAGGTGGGTTACCTGATCTGCGGGATCAAGACCCTTGCGACGGTGAACATCGGCGACACGGTGACGGACGCGCTGCGCCCCGCCGGCGCGCCGCTGCCGGGATACAAAGAGATCCTGCCGGTGGTGTTCTGCGGCATGTATCCCGCGGGCACGACGGACATCCAGGAACTTCGGGACGCGCTGGACAAGCTGCATCTGAATGACGCCTCGTTCCGGTACCAGGCGGACAATTCGGACGCGTTGGGGCTGGGGTTCCGGCTGGGATTTCTGGGGCTTCTGCACATGGAGATCGTGCAGGAGCGGCTGGAGCGTGAGTTTGATCTGACGCTCGTGACGACGGTCCCGAACGTGGAGTATCACGCGTACATGACCGACGGGCAGATGCGGGTGGTTCAGAGCGCTTCGCAGATGCCCGAGCCGGCCCGGATTGACCGCGTGGAGGAACCGTACATCGAGGTGGAGATCATCACGCCGACGGAGTACCTGAGCCCGATCATCGAGTTGTGCAAGAAGAAGCGGGGGCTCCATGTCCGGGTGGATTATCTGGATGCGCGGCGGTGTCTTGCGGTGTACCAGATGCCGCTGGCGGAGATCGTGCTGGATTTTTACGACAAACTGAAGACCTACAGCCGGGGATACGCGTCGCTCGAGTACCACATGATCGGGTACCGGGAAGGCGAACTTGTGAAGCTCGACATTCTGCTCAACGGGGAACCGGTGGACGCGCTGTCGACGGTGGTGTTCCGGGGTTCGGCGGAATGGATTGGGCGGACGCTGGCTTCGAAACTGCGGAAGCTGATTCCGCGGCAGCAGTTCGAGGTGGCGATCCAGGCGGCGATTGGAAACCGCATTCTGGTGCGCGAAACCGTTAAAGCGCTGCGCAAGAACGTGACGGCGAAATGTTATGGCGGCGACATCACGCGCAAACGCAAGCTCCTGGAGAAACAGAAGGAAGGCAAGCGCCGAATGAAACAGGTGGGCTCGGTAGAAGTGCCGCAGGAGGCCTTCATGGCGCTGCTGCAGGTCGGCGACGAGGGGCGGTAGCGGGCATGGCGGATTCCACCGGCAACCGGCAGAGCGCGGAAGGTACCCGGGGCATGTTCGGCCGGCTCCAGGATGCGATCACGTTTGTCACGGGTCCGTGGACGAAAGAAAACGGGAAAGCCTGGCTGAAGGTGGTCGTGGTCGTTCTGCTGATCCGGTGGCTGTGGTTCGAGCCGTTCAGCATACCGTCGGGGTCGATGGAGCCGACGCTCCACGGCGACGCGAAGTTTCTCAAGGGCGACCGGGTGGCGGTGAACAAGCTGGCGTACGGTCCGCGGGTTCCCTTCAGCAACATGCGCCTGATTGATCTGGGGGACCCGGAGCGCTGGGATATTGTTGTTTTTATTACACCCGAGGCGGATGCGGTGCACAAGGTGCTGATCAAGCGGGTGGCAGGGCTGCCGGGCGAGCGGGTTTCCATTTCGAACGGGCTGCTTCACGTGAACGGCGAGCCGGTGCCGTTTCCCCCGGACATGCCGGAGGGGATGCGGTATACGAATGAGCTGGAGGAACTGGAACGGGGCGCGCGCCGGTATGTGTCCAGTGAGCATATGCGTTATGGGGTGCTGCCTCAGGACGAATACAGCCTCATTCCGGAAGGGCACTATCTGGTGCTTGGCGATAACAGCGCGCGCAGCCGCGACGGGCGGTATTTTGGCTGGGTGCCCGAAGAGAACATCGTGGGCCGGGCGTTTTGTATCTGGTGGCCGTGGAGTCACCGGCGCGATTTTACGGGGTTCTCGCGCGCCTGGTGGGGGAAAGGGATCCTGTACGGGATTCCTATGGCATTCCTGCTGTACGGGCTCGTGACGGGGTTTGTTGTGATGTCGCTGCGGGTCCGGCATGGCCAGGTGACGGGTCTTCCTGCGCGCGGCGAACGCGTGCTGGTCAACCGGCTGATGACGGGATTGCGGATGCCGTTCACGAACGCGCGTTTGCTTCCCGGGCGCCTGCCACGCCGGGGAGAGCTGATCGCCTATGCCGCCGAAGACGGGGACGGCGCTGCTCCGCAGATGCATCTGGGCCGGGTGGTGGGCACGCCGGGCCAGGCCGTCACCCGCAAGGACGGGACGTGCTGCATTGACGGGCATGCAGTGGGTTTGCTTGCGGAGGACGGGAAGTTCAAGCCGGGCCGTGTTCCCGATGACGGGGTGGTGGTGGTGGTCGATGCCGCGACCGCGGCGCCATCCGGGCCTCCCGTGGCGTGGGTTTCGCGAGAAGACATGATTGGCAACGTGGTTTCGGTATGGTGGCCGCTGCATCGCGCCCGTGCCGTGGGGGTCGTGACGGAACCGCCGGACGGCGCGGGCTGATTTCGGAAAGGGGGATCGGGTGGCAGGCAGCAGGAAGAAGCGAGGCGCGGCGCTACCCGCGGGGAAACCGTCGCGCGGCGCCCAGGCGGCGAAAGCAGGTCTCGGGGCGGTGCTTCTCGGGGCGCTGGCTTGGCTGACGGGCGGATTCACGCGCGAGAACGCCATTGAGTGGGGAAAGACGATTCTGATCGCGGGCTCGCTGGCCCTGGTGATCCGCTGGTCGGTTGCGGAACCGTTCCGGATTCCCTCGGGCTCAATGGAGCCGACGCTGCACGGGCATCCCCATTTTCTCCTGGGCGACCGCGTGTTTGTGAACAAATGGCGGTACGGGTTGCGCTACCCGTTTATGAAGAAACGGATCTACCAGGGCGAGGCGCCGAAGCGCTGGGATGTCGTTGTCTTCAAGACCGTGGAGGCGGATGCGACCAAAACGACGCTGGTCAAGCGCATTGCGGGCCTGCCCGGCGAGCGCGTTCATATCCAGGGGGGGAAGCTTCATGTGAACGGCGAGCCGGTGCCGTTTCCGCCCGACATGCCGCCCGACATGTACTACACCAACGAACTCGAGATGGGTATCCCGGCCATGGGCCACCGGGAGCGCATGAAATACGGAATTCTGCCCGAGGACGAGTATTCCGTCATTCCGGAAGGCCATTATTTTCTGCTTGGCGATAACAGCCGGAGCAGCCGGGACGGCCGGTTCTGGGGCTGGGTGCCCAATGAGAATCTGCTGGGTCCGGCGACGTGCATCTGGTGGCCTCCCCACCGGCTTCGGGACTTCACGGGGTTTTCAACGACCTGGTGGTGGCGGAGCCTCCTGGCCGTGGTGGGCATGCTGATTGTCCTGCGGCTCTTTGTCGGACGAAGCTGGCCGGTTCGAACCGACGCCGCTCAAAGCACAGTGCACAAGGGGGACCACGTATACGTGAACCGGTGGGTGTTTGGCTTGCCGGCGCCGTTTACCCGGCGGCGGCTGACGGCGGGGCGTCCGCCCCGGCGGGGCGAACTCGTGCTTTACAGGAGCGCCTCGGAGAGCGGCGAGGATCTGTTGCTGGGGTGGGTCGCGGGCGTGCCGGGCGAGCGGGTGCTTATTGAAGAGGGCGTGCTGAAGATAGACGATGCGCCGCTTTCCGAACCGGCGCTGCTGGCGGGGATGCGGTTTGACGCGACGGGCGATACCGGCCCGTACGGGCGGTCCCGAAGCAAGGCGTATTCGGTCGTGCCCGAGGATAGTTTCTTTGTGCTTTCAGAGGCGGCGGAAAACCCGGTGGACAGCCGGAGCCTGGGATGGGTCTCGCGGGCGAGCGTAGTGGGGAAGGTCTCGGCGGTGTGGTGGCCCCCTTCGCGCTGGCGCGGGATCCGGCCGTAACCGGTACAGGCGCACACGGGCAGGCGGTGCAGATGGAGCAGTGGACCGAGTCGAAGCGCGTGTTTGAAGGGCGCATCTTCAACGTGCGCGCGGGTCAGGCGCGGCTTGCCGACGGGGTGCTCGCTCCGCGCGAGGTGGTAGAACACCCCGGCGGGGTGGGCATTGTGCCGGTGCTGGACGGCCGCGTCGCATTGATCCGGCAGTACCGGATTGCCGTGGGCGACACGGTTCTCGAGATCCCGGCGGGCAAGCTGGAACCGGGCGAGGAACCCGTGGAGCGGGCGCGCCAGGAACTGCTCGAGGAGACGGGCTTCCGGGCGGGCCGGCTGGTGCCGGCCGGGAGCATCTACGCGTCGGCCGGCTATACCAGCGAGCGGATATATCTGTTTCTGGCGTTCGACCTGGAGCATGTCGGACAGGCGCTGGAATTCGATGAGCGGATTGCGCCGGCTGAGCTTGCCCTGGAAGATCTCGCGCGAATGCTGCGGGAACACGCGATTGAGGATGCCAAGACCGTGGTGGCCCTGGAACGCTTGTTCGATTACCTTGAGGGGCAGTGAGCCATCGCCGCAGGGCCTTGTGGTTGCAAGCGCCGTCCCCGGCGCGACTCCGTCTCGTTGTTCGGATGACCTCCCGCACCGGGGCGGACAAGGATCTTCGAGGCAGGGGCAGGCCGGGGCCGCATGCATCTTCTGGGTCGCGCGGGGTATCAACATAGGGTGGGCCGTGTCGGGTTTCGGGCGCATCCGGGGCGGGAATCGCGGCCAGGTGCGCATTCTGGACCCTGGTGAAGGCGGTTGTTGTGCTAATGGGAACGGATTTCCTACAATCTGGCCATGCTGTCACCTAAGTGCTTGATACAGAGCAGCCTGATACTTGCGCTGGCATTCGGCGCGACGTTGGAGGCCGCCCGGGCGCAACAGCAATACCCCCCCCTTACCATCGAAGTCAGCGCGGAACACCCCTTCTTTGTGTTCGACATGACGAGCCGTGAAGACGCGGACGTTGCCAGTACGGCACAGCAGCTTGTGCAACGCTGGGGGGAGCTTCCGGCGGAATTGAAGGCGTTTTCCGCGCTGTGCATCAGCATCGAAGGGCCGGGTCTGGCGGCGCGCCACGAACGGGCGCGCGGTATGCTCGAAGCTTTGCAGTCGGCGGAAGTGCCGGTTGTGCTGAACGTTGCCGACGCGGACCCCCGCAGCGCCTATCCGCTCAATCTTATGGAAGAACTGCTGCGCGATTTTGTGTGCATCAAGGGCGTCCGGGCTCACGGTCTGCGTTTTGACGAGTACAACGAGTTTGGTCCGGACCCCGAACTGAACGTTCCCGAGAGCGTGCGCTGGCTGGTGGGCGTGATCGACGCGGCTGCGCGGTACGGGCGTCTGATGATACTGGAACTGGACGGGTTGCAATGGCCGCGGCTGGTGTCGAACGCCTCGTGCCAGGCCTTATACGACAAGCTGCTGACATGCGGGGCGTATGTGGCGCCGGTGGCGCGCTACCGGGGGGGGCACGACATCCCGCGGATCAGCACTGTGTTTGGGCTCTGGCTGGAAGGAGCGGCCGGCCAGTGGGGCGTCGGGCCGACCTCGGCGTGGTACAGCGATGCTCGCCTGTTGATGCCGGGGGTCTTCGGCTATGGGGCGACCAATGCCGCAATGCCGCCGGCGTTGTACCGGGCCATGGTTCTTAACGGGGCGATGACCGGCGCTACGGTGTATGTGTTTGAGCCGGAAGACGATCTGTGGTTTGGCGCGGCGCGGCACCACTGGAAGAGCGCGATCTATCCCACGTTGCGGGAGCTGACCGACCACGGCCTCATCCCGCGCAAGGAGTTCGTGGAGGAGAAGGTGCGTGTCGCGTTCCAGCTGGATCGGTGCCGGTCGCCGCTCGATTTTCAGCACAATCTGCGCGACATCGACGGGGTGGCGGGGGAAGGCTTCATGATATGGGGCGCCTACGGGATGGAACGGCCGGGCCAGATCGAGGAACTGGTGCCCAATTCCGGCCGGCATTACTGGATTCCCATCCTGTCGTCGTACGCTCCCCAGGCTTCGCTTCAGCGGTTTGCGGAGGTGGTCAAACCGGGGCGGATGGCGTCGCCTCAGGCGTGGACGGATCTCCTGGACAAGCACTACGTGCCTGACGGCGCGGGAACGGCGTCGATGTTTCGCGTGGGCCGCGGTGTGTTCATCATGAACAACCGGGAGAGTCACCGGCAGGTGCAGGATTTCCGGGTGCCGGGGGTGCCGGCGCCCGTTCGGGGGGTGCAGGCGCGGCGGACCGCCGAAGGGATTGAACTGACCTGGCCGTTTCGCGAGTACGACTTTGGCTACAAGGTGTACCGGCGGTATGGTCCCACGGAACCGTTTCAGCTGGTTGCGGGGGACGTCGAGGGGCGGCGCTGGCAGGATGCGCTGCCCGGGGCGGGGCAGAGCGTCGCCTATGCGGTGACCGCGTTGACGACCGAGAACGAGGTGTTTGCGGGGATGGTGGATTTCGGGGAGTGCCTGGCGTTGAGCGTGGTTGAAAGCCGGATTGCCGAGGAGGTGGTGGTCACGCCGCTGGCGGATGCCTTTGACAGCCGGCCGTTGCCCCGGAGCAATGCGCTGACGGAAGGGTTTGAGGCATGGTGGCCGGGGTTTGAGGGGGTCCCGGATGACAAGCTGGCGGTGGCCAAGACCATTGTGGAGCGCATTGAGAAACTCGACAGGGCCTTTTCGGAAGAAGATCTGAACGGGGTGCTGGACCTGTATGCCGACGAATACGCGGACCCGGAGAATTGGCGTCTTCAGTATGTCCAGCGGGCGTATCAGTGGTTTTTCGAGCGCTACAACCGGTGCACCATGGCGCGCCAAATCCGGCGCTGGGACTTTTCGGCGTACGAACCGGGCCAGGAAGTGCGCGTGCTGTTGTTCTGCCGGTTCAGCGGGGTGGCGCTCTCGGATGCGACGGGCCGGTTTGGGGGGGAGGAGGCGTTTTTCCCGCGGACCGAACGGGGCGAGGTGTGGCTCACCTTTGCGAATTACGAAGGGAACTGGCGCATTCGGAGCACGCAACCGGCGCTGCCGAGTTTCAAGGACATCCTCAGCTTTTCCAGCGGCCCGTATGACGCGATCGGGCCGGGTCCTGATCGTTACATGCCGTAATGGTCCCGGCAGGCAGTACGTCCACCGCGGCCAGCTCGTGCTGGACCCTGCGTCCGGCCAGGATCACCAGAAACGCTCCGCCGATGAGGACAAACGCGCCCAGCCATTGCGACAGGCGGAGGAATTCGTCTTCGAGCACCAGGATGGCGAGCAGGTAGGTGAGCAGGGGAGTGAGATTCCCGACGCTGGTGCTGAACGCCGACCCGAGGCTCCGCTGGGCGTAATTGAAGCTGGGGTGGGCGACGGCGATGGGCATGATGCCGGAGAAGAGGGCGATCAGGGTGAGCCGGGGCCCCGCGGACGTCAGGTCGGCGGGGCGGCCAACGGCGAACGTGAGCGCGAGAAACCCCACGGAAGTCAGCAGCGCCAGAACGGTGAACATGGGAATGGGGTGCCATGTCATGACAATGTGTTTGCTCCAGACGCGGTAGACGCCCCAGCTCATGGCGGTAATCAGCAGCAGCAGAGACGACCGGTCGAAGACGGGCCGGAGGGAACCGGGCTCTTTGGTGAGCACGGCCACGGCGCCGAGGAAGCACAGGGTGGACCCGGCGAGGAACAGCGGGCTGCGGATGACCGCGCGCTCTTCACGAAAGAGCATGAAGCTGAAGAGCACCACGAAGACCAGGGACAGCATGTTGATCACCTGGGCCATCGTGGCGGTGGAGCCGTAGCATCCGGCGGTCCAGGTCCATTGCTGGAAGGTATTGAGCACGGCGATGCCGAGCACGGGGCGCGGGTCGCGGAGCAGGCGCAGGAATTCGCCGCGGTAGAAGACCAGGCTGACGAGCGTGAGGGCGGCCGCGCCGCTCGAGTACCGGATAAAGGCCATCGAGAACGGTTCGTAGGCTTCCCGGAGAAACCGGATGAACACGGGCGCCTGGGCCCAGCTGATCATGGCGAGGAACAGACTGAATCCGGCCAGGGTTTTGGATGTGTCGCGCATCGGTCTTGTGTATCGGGTTCTATGTGTCTTTGGGTTGTGGCGTTACTGTCTGACTGACGTTCACGAGGCGATGAAACGGGCGACCATGTCGCCGAATTCGCTCGTATTCAATGCCGTATAACCCAGTTCGGGTTTGGCGAGGTCGGGAGTGGCATAGCCCTCGCGGAACACGGCCCGCAGTGCTTCCCAGACCCACCCGGCCTCTTTGGTCAGGGCGAAACTCTTCTCGAGCATGAGGGCGACGGACCCGATCATCGAATAGGGGTTCGCGACGCCTTTTCCGGCGATGTCGGGAGCAGACCCATGGGACGGCTCGTAGTAGGCTTTTTGGGGGCCGATACAGGCGGAGGGCATGAGCCCCAGAGAGCCCACGAGGCCGCCGGCGAGGTCGGTGAGGATGTCGCCGAACATATTCTCCATGACCATGACGTCAAACTGGCGGGGGTGAAGCACCATGGCGGTCGCGGCGGCGTCGACCAGGATGTTCTTCACGGTGACATCGGGGTAATCGGCGGCCACCTCGTCCAGGATTGTGTTCCACAGCACGCTGGAGATGAGCACATTGCTCTTGTGGACGTTGTGGAGTACTTTCTTGCGGTTTTGCGCTTCTTTGAAGCCGACGTGGACGATGTCGCGGATTTGCTGTTCGTCGTATTCGAGGGTTTCCTTAACGTAGCGGAGGCCGTTCTCGCCGGTGCCCTCTTCCTTGGCGCCGAAGTAGAGTCCACTGACCAGTTCGCGGATCATCATGATGTTGATTCCGTCGCCCACCACTTCGGGCTTGAGCGGGGAAAAGTGGACGAGTTCCGGCGGGAGATAGACGGGCCGGAAGTTGGCGAAGGTGTTGTAGCGTTTGCGCAGGGGCAGGAGCGCGCCGCGCTCGGGCTGCTGGTGGGTGGGAATCTTCTTTGACTCGTCGTGACTCAGGCCGATGGGACCCTTGATGATGGCGTCGGCTTCATCGCAGACCGTCTGCGTCTCGGGCGGAAACGAGGCGCCGGTCTCGAAATAGGCCCGGCCCCCGAACGGCGCATAGCGGAGGTGGAACCGGACGCCGCTTCGCGATTCGACGGCCCGGAGGGCCTTGACGGCCTCGGCGGTGATTTCGGGTCCGATGCCGTCGCCTTCCAGCACGGCGATGGTATGTTCTTGAGCCATGGCGTCTCCGGGAGATACGGTTGTGACTGTATCCGCGCGTTGTAAACCATTCGGCGGATTGTACAGGAGGAATATAGCCTAACATGTTGGCGCAGGGGACTTCCAGCGCGCCGGGGCGACCCGGAATGAGCGATTCTGTGCATAGCGTCCGGGATAGTAATTGAACCGGTTGGGGCGCATGGCTATAATCGGTTGTTTTTCGCAACGAGGAGATTGAGATGATACGAGCAGGTGTGATTGGTGCGGTCGGGTATGCCGGTCGTGAACTCATTCGGCTTTTGGGGATTCACCCCGAGGCGGAGCTGGTGGCGGCGATTGAATTGGAGAGCGGCAAGTCGCTCGGCGAGGTGATGCCCGCCCTGGCAAAGACGACGTCGGTAAAGCTGGAAACCTTTGATGCTGAACGCCTTGCGGAACAGTGCGACGTGGTCTTCATGGCGCTTCACGGCGGGACGTCCATGGATTTGATCCCGCCGCTGCGCCAGGCGGGCGTGAAGGTGATCGACATGGGGCCGGATTTCCGGCTCAAGAACACGGCGGATTTCAAGAAATACTACGGTATGGAACACCGTGCGCCGGAATTGCTTGACGAGGCGGTCTACGGCCTGGCGCCGTATTACCGCGACCAGATCGCGACGACGTCGCTTGTGGCGGTTCCGGGCTGCTACGTGATGAGCGTGTTGTTCCCGGTACGGCCCCTGGTGGACGGCATTTCGCGGGATTTCCCGGTGATCGTCGATGCGATCTCGGGTTTGTCGGGGGCGGGCCGTGCGCTGCATGAGGTGTTTCATTTCCCCGAGATGAATGAGAACGTGCGGGCCTACAAGCTGGGGGTGCATCAGCACACGCCGGAAATCGAGCAGGAACTCGGGGGCGAATTACTGGTGCAGTTCTCGCCGCATGTCGGCCCGTACACGCGGGGCATTCTCAGCACGATCACGTTCCGTCCGAAGGACGGGCTCGATGTGGCGGCGTGCTACGAGCGGTACGCCGGCGAGCCGTTCCTGCGGGTGTTGGGCGAGGGGAAACTCGCCGAGGTCCGGTTCGTGCGCGGGTCGAATTTCTGCGATTTCGGTTGGGTGATGGACAAGCGGACGGGCAACCTGATCGTGGTCAGCGCGATCGACAACCTGTTCGGCGGCACGGCGGGCATGGCAGTGCAATGCATGAACATCATGTTCGGCCTGGACGAAACGAAAGGCCTGAATTTTGGAGGAATGGCGCCGTGAGTGCGGTGGAAGGCGGCGTTACGGCGCCGAAAGGCTTTCGTGCGTCCGGTGTGGCGGCGGGCATCAAGCGGACCTCGACCAAGAATGACTGCGCGCTGGTCGTGAGCGACAGCGCGGCGTCTGTGGCGGGGATGTTCACGACGAACGTGATGAAGGCGCCCCCGGTCGAGTGGAATGTGGGCGTGTGCGCGAAAGGCGCGGCGCGGGCGGTGTTTGTGAACAGCGGCAACGCCAACGCCGCCACGGGCGAGCGGGGTCACCGCGATGCGCGTGCGATGGCCGAGGCGGTTGCCGGGAACGTCCACGCATCCGCCGATGAGGTGTGTGTCTGCAGCACCGGCGTGATCGGCGTGCCGTTGCCGATGGACCGCGTCCTGGACGGCATCTCGAGATGCGCGGCGTCGCTTTCCGTGGAGGGTCACGGCGACGCGGCGCGGGCGATCATGACGACGGACACGGTGCCCAAGGAACTGGCGCGTGAAGTGCAGTTGAGCGCGGGCACGGTGCGTATCGGGGCGATGGCGAAGGGCTCGGGAATGATCTGCCCGAACATGGCGACGATGATTGCCGTGCTCACCACCGACGCCTCGGTGGAGGCGCCGGTGCTCTCGGGGATGCTCCGGGATGCCGTGGAGCGCAGTTTCAATTGCATCTCCGTGGACAATGACATGAGCACCAGCGACACCGTGTTGTGCCTGGCAAACGGCGCGGCGGGGCTGCCGTCGATTGCGGCGGGAAGTCCCGATGGCGCGGTGTTCCAGGCGGCGCTGGCCGAGGTGTGCCGCACGCTGGCGAAGATGCTGGTGAAGGACGGAGAAGGCGCGACGAAGCTGGTGGAGATCGCGGTGTCGGGCGCAGGCAGCGATGCCGAAGCCAGGACGCTGGCCCGTTCGATTGGCCTTTCGCAATTATGCAAGACGGCATTTTTCGGCGAGGACCCCAACTGGGGGCGCATTGTCTGCGCGGCGGGGTATGCGGGCGTGCCGTTCGACCCGGCGGATGTGGCGCTGTGGCTCGAGGACGTGCGCCTGGTGTCGGGCGGCATGCCGGCGGCGTATCGGGAAGCGGATGCGGCCGCGGTGATGAAGCGCCCGGAATTCCGGATTCGGCTCGAGGTTGGGAATGGACCGGGTTCTGCGGTATTCTGGTGTTCGGACCTCAGCTACGATTACGTCAAGATCAATGCCGATTATCGGACGTAGGGGACCGGGGCTCAGGGGAGCGACATGCACAGCCAGATGCAGGAATTCATTCAGAAGGCCTCGATCCTGATCGAGGCATTGCCGTATATTCGCGAGTTCGACGGCAAGACCGTGGTGATTAAGTACGGCGGCGCGGCGATGGAGAACGCGACGCTTCGCAAGAGCGTTGCGGAAGACATCACGCTGATGAAGTACGTGGGGATGAACCCGGTCGTGGTGCACGGCGGCGGCCCCGAGATCAACCGCCGGTTGAAGCAGCTTAATGTCGAGGCGGCGTTTCACAACGGGTTGCGGATCACGGATGAAGAGACGATCCGCGTGGTGGAGATGGTCCTGGCGGGCACGGTGAACAAGGAGATCGTGGCGCTGCTGAACACGGCCGGCGGAAACTCGGTGGGGATTTGCGGCAAGGACGGGAACTTGCTGCACGCCCGGAGGATTGAGCTTCCTGACGGGGCCGATATCGGGTTCGTGGGCCGGGTTACCAATGTGAAAAGCGAGATCATCGAGACGTTGTGCCGGGCGGGGTTCATTCCAGTCGTGGCGCCGCTGGCGACCGACCGCGAGGGCAACACCTGGAACATCAACGCGGACACGGCGGCCGGGGAGATTGCCGCGTCGCTGCGGGCGGAGAAGCTGGTGTTCATGACGGACACGCCGGGTCTCCTGCGCGACGCGAAGGATCCGGAGACGCTGATTCACCGGATCGACCGGGATGAGATTGCCAAACTGAAGGATTTGGGGGTGATCGCCGGAGGCATGATCCCCAAGGTGGATTCGTGTCTGCTGGCGCTTGACCAGGGCGTGCGGAAGACGCATATCATTGACGGGCGCGTGCCGCATGCCTTGCTGCTCGAGATCTTCACGACGCAGGGTCTCGGAACGCTGGTAACCCGCTAGGGTTCTTTAATCGGACAGGTGGTCTTCGCAAGGAGGGACGTTACGTGCCGGATACCGAGATGCAGATATTCAACGTGATCATGAAGGGCGGAATCCTCATGATCCCGATTGGGCTATGTTCCATTGTGGCGCTGGCCATCATCATCGAGCGCTTTTTCAGCCTTCGCCGCGCGTCGATCGATACGCGGGAGTTCATGGACACGATGCGGCAGGTGCTTCGCCAGAACCGGATCCAGGATGCCGTGGAGATCTGTGATGAGGTGGATGCGCCCATGGCGCGGATCATGCGCGCCGGCATTTTGAAATACAACCGTACGAAAGAGGACATCCGGGAGGCGATCGAAGATGCGGGGCATCTGGAGATCCCGCGGTTGGAGCGGTACCTGTCGGCGATGGCCACATGCGCGAATATCGCGCCGCTGTTGGGGCTTCTCGGCACGGTGGCGGGGATGATCAAGGCTTTCGCGCAGATTCAGGCGCTGGAAGGACAGGTGAGTCCCTCGGATCTGGCCGAGGGTATCGGGAACGCGCTGGTCACGACGGCGGCGGGACTGACCGTCGCCATCCCGACGCTGGTGGCGTACAATTATTTCGTCACCCGCGTGGAGAACATGATCCTCGAGATGGAGATCAGCTCGTCCGAGTTGATAGAACTGCTGACACGGCATCGCGGTGAACGCGAGATCTAGGGACGGGATTTTAACACTGGGTGTAGCAAGCGATGCAATTTAGAGAAGGCGACGGCAACAGCAAGAGACGCGTGAAGGCCCAACTGGACCTGACACCGCTGATCGACGTTGTGTTCCAGCTGATTCTGTTTTTCATGTTATCGTCGACGTTTGTGGTCCAGAGCACCGTGAACATTCAGGTTCCTGAGGCGCTCGGGGCCACCGCGCTGGAGAAAAAAGACCTGACGGTCACGCTGGTTTACGGCGAGGGCGGCCCGGATGGGCACGGCCCAATCTATGTGGACAATGTGGAAGTGGCGAGCATGGGGCAGTTGTCGCAGAAGCTGGCGGACGAGAAGCGGGCGCGTCCGGACCTGATGCTGTTGATACGCTCGGATGGGCGCACCGAGACCGCGCGACTGGTGAAGGTATTGGGCATTGCACGGAGCCTCGGCATCACGAATTTCGGTATCGCGGCGCAACCTCCTTCAGAATCTGAGGAAGGGTAACCAGGGCGGCATGCTCAGAAACCGCTTGTTTCTGGTGGCCCTTTCTGTGTCGGCGCTTTTCCACCTGTCGATGGTCACGCTGTTCTCGATCGTTTTCGAATTTCCCGTGCAGCGCATCGACTACTACAGTTTCAGCATTCTGTCGGAGGGACCGGCGTTTTCGAGCGAAGCAAGCGCGGCGCCCGAGGAGCGCATCACGAGTTTGCCCTCCCTGCAGAATCCGCTGCGGAACACCGAATTCGAGGGTCTGGGCCTTGGGGAGCCGTCGGGGGGCTGGTCTTCGGGGCTGCCGGCGATCGAACTCCCCCGCCTTGAATTTGCCGAGATGGAGATGCTCGAGGTGCGTGAGGAAGGGCTCACCATACGGTCGCGCCTGGCGGATTTTCTGGACGCGCCGTTGAGCGAACCGTGGTCGCGGCTCAGCCGGGGGCTCGAGCGGTTGGGGGACGCGCTCACGTCGCCGGGCTTGTTTGACGAAGCGGACGAGGAGATTCTGGAGCGGCCGGCGCCGAAACTGGTGGCGCGGCCGGCCGAGGGATTTGAAGCGTATGTGGAATGGATGTCGGAGCCGCGGGACCGGGAATTGCTGTTTTCGCCGCCGATCGAAGCACTATTCCGGCTGCGCCCCGAGGACTTGACCGAACCCATCACCCTGGTGTTTCGGGTGAATCCCCAGGGGGAAGTGATTGAGGTGCTGACGCCGCTGCCGGACGAAGCGGGGATTGTGGTGAGCGCGGCGCGCGCCTTGACGACGTACCGTTTTGCGCCTCTGGACGCGACGGGGAGCCGGGATCAGCACGGCACGCTCCTCATCACCTCCGCGCGGGAGAACGAGGGCGCCGCGCCATGATCCAGCTGGAGATAGGCCAGGCGCTGATCCTGTATAGCGGGATACTGCTTGTGCTGGCGGCAGGGATCTGGCTGTACACGGAAATCAGCGCGTGGCGATCGCATCGTACGCTGGGCAAACAGTACCTGTGGCGGTGTGTCTTCTGCGGGTTCAGCTATCTGGACGAGCAGGCGGAGACCCTATCGAAGTGTCCGCGTTGCGAGAGCCTGAACTCGGCAACAGACAAGCATGCGCGCGTGGTGAGAGTGCGGGGTGACGTGTGCGACAAACCGGCGCCGGACGCCGCCGCGCCCCGGCGGAACACCTCGAAGCGAAAACGGCCAACCCAGCGGCGGCGCGGCCCGCGCAAACGCCGCTGAACCGTCTTCTCCGGCCGGCCGGGGCTCAGTATCGGGCCCAGTAGCCGTCGACCCAGACTCTCTCCTGATGGGTTTCGTACCGGCCTTCCACCCAGACATTTTCCCACCGCTCTTCCTCGACCAGGACCAGGCTCTCTCGCCCGTCGATGATCTCTTTTCGGTAGACGGCGGGGATGTGGCGGTTCTCCCAGTGCCCGGGGATCCAGACATTCTTGTAGTCGGTCTCCCAGTGCCCGGGCACCCAGTACGAACGGACGGGGTAGGAATACACGTAATTCCGGTACGGGCGGCAGTAGCGGCCCGGGTAATACCTTCCGGAATTGGAAATGACCACCCCGCGACCGGTGGCGGCATACGAGCCGCGCGGGCCGACCCGGGCGACGATATTGCTTGCCCGATGCCGGTACGTGGGCACATCCGTCCGGAAATGGACGCCTTCCGATGTGCCCTGGCTGTAATGCTGGGAATGGGGCCTGTGGTATCCGGACTGGACCCTGGGCTGCTGGTTCTGGTCACGGCCGGCCGACGCGCCCATCTGAGCGGCATACACCGGGCTTGTGCACAGCAGCGCAATCAGGACGGCCCATGGCCAGCGCCGGAGCAACACTGAAGTTTTTCGAGGCATTGTAGTACGTGCTCCTGTTCACGTCCCAAGTATATTGTATACTACCTCTCACTGAATAACGACGAAAAGGGGCTGAATTCATTCACGAGACATGATCGCTGACGCGGTTGGGGTTGCCGGGCCGTACCCTGGGCGGCACACCTGCGTCAGTTGAAGAATCCTGGAACGGGGAAGGAGTCTGTGATGAACTTGAACCGGCGTGATTTCTTAAAGTGCAGTGCGGCATTGGGTTGCGGGGTGGCGGCCTTGGCTGCGGGCGAGACGGAGAGTCGTCCGAGGCAGTATCACGTATGCCTCTCGCGGCAGGTGTGCGAACAGACCCCCGAGCTTCTGCACGTAGTTCGCGATGCTGGAGTTACGGATATATGGCAGGCGGCGTTCTTCTACGGATACTGGCACGACACGGTAGAAGGCCTGAAGAAGGGCCGCGCCCAGGTGGAATCTCTGGGGTTGCGGTGGCATCCCCTCAATGTGCCGCTGGGGCATCCGGGCGACTCGCTGGGCGACGCGACGGGCCAGACGCCTCTGACGCCCCCGGCCCACTGGCGGATGGCGGAACGCGTTGACGGCGTTACGCACAGCGGGACGTCGTTGCACGAGCCCGCGACGGCCGAGAACGTGGCGGCGGTGCGGGAGATTGCCACGCTGAAGCCGGATATCCTGTTTCTGGACGATGACTTCCGGCTGGCGGTGGGGCCGGGCATCATCGGGGGGTGCTTCTGCGCCGAGCATCGAGGGCGCTTCCTCCAGGCGGGCGGATTTGCCGAATCCGTTTGGGAAGAACTGCGCGAAGACGCGCGTGCGAGGCGTCTCTCGAAGGTCCTGCGGGCCTGGGTGGAGTTCACGTGCGACGAGCTGACGGGGTGTTTTCGCGCGCAGCAGGCCGCCGCGCCCGACGTTCGCCTCGGCAACATGATTATGTACCTTGGGGCGGAGAAGGCGGGCATTCGCCTGGCGGACTACCGGGAGGCGCCGTTCCGGGTGGGCGAACTCATGTTCAACGATGCTTCGTTCAACCGTCTCAAAGGCAAGACGGACGAGTTGTTCAGCGTGTTGTTCCACCGGCGCTTTGCGCGGCCGGAATGGGCGTGGAGCGAGACGACGGCGTTTCCCGCGAACCAGTTGTCGGCGCGGAATATGGCGGGGAAACTGGCCATCTCGACGATTACAGACGTTCACCACACGATGTTCATGTCGGGCATGACGCCGTTTCCCATCGAGCATTGGGCCACGTTGAAACCGGCCATGGCCAAACAGGCCCGGGTGCATGCCCGGCTCGCGGGCCATACGCCAAGGGGGCCGTTCAAGCACTACTGGGGCGAGGCGCAACGGTATGTGGGCGATGACCAGCCGTACAGCCTGTTCCTGGCCGCGGGCATGCCGTTTGAAACGGTGGAGGCGCTGCCGGACGACGGCTGGACGTTCCTGGCGGATTTCGATGCCCGGGATCTGGATGCTCAGGCGCTCAAACCCGGCCGCGGCGGGATTGTGACCCGCCGGACACTGGCGGCCATGCCCGAGGCGTCACGGGCAATTGAGGAAGACCTTCCGGGCCTGTTTGCGCTCAAACGGGAGCTTGTGGGGGCCGGGTACGCGGGGCCGTGGGTTGAAGACGACAAACCGGTCGTATGCGCATGGTACCCGACGGCCGGCGCGGTGCTGCTCTGGAACCTCTCCGACGGGCGTGAGCAATTCCGCCTGCGGGCGGGGGACTTGGCCCTGAACGTTGAGGTGGACGGTCTCGACGTTGAACTGGTGGAAGCGCCGGAATTGCGCCGCACACGGTGAAAGTCCAGATAGTTAAACAGGCTATTGACGCTTACATGCTTGGGGTATAGAGTAGCTCCTAGTGAGGTGGGATGTGTCCCGGGTGAAGGGGGACACGTCGCTGCGGGCGTTGATGGCGGGTCGCATCCTTGAGGTCGACGGCTGAGCTGAATGCCTCGGCTCATGGTGCGCTGACCCGGACGCGGGGACGATGGGGCGCTTCCCCGTTTCCGTGAAGGCGCCTCCGAGAGGGAGGCGCGTCCGAACCGGCGGAGACAGGAAGGGGGGACGGTCGCGGAACAGTGGGACCCTCAGGCTCGGACGCCGGGCGTTTTTTCTCAATGCGATGGATGGGGCGGGATTTCTCCACAGCAGACGGCGTTGCTGTGTCTTGTATCGCGATGGCGGCGCGGCGGACATGTGCATTCTAACGCACAAGGGGAAGCGGTATGCACAAGGTGAGGGGCGTTTTCGGCGGATCATTGGGAGTCGTGGTGTGTTCGGCGGCGGTGATGGCGCTGTTCGCCGGGGGCTGTGATAAGGCGGCGGTGGACGAGACGCCGGTGGTGCGTCCGGTGCGGTTCTTTGAGGTGGGCGCCTCGGAGGGCACGGAGCTCAGGATGTACCCCGGGGTGGTGGAGGCGTCTCAGGAAGTGGAGCTGGCCTTTCGGGTGGGGGGCCCGCTGGTGGAACTGAACGCCACGGAAGGCGAGCGCGTGGAAGCGGGGGCGGTGCTGGCGCGGATCGATCCCCGGGACTTCGAAAACCGGCGCTCGCAGACGGCAAGTTCGCTGGAGAGTGCGGAAGCGGAGTTGAAAGCCATGCGTGCGGGGGCCCGGCCGGAGGACCTCCGGGAAATGGAGGCGGCGGTGGCATCGGCCCAGTCGCTGGTCACGCAGGCGGAGGCGGATTTCAAACGGTCCGAGCGGCTGCTGGCGGAGAACGCGGTGGCGCAACGGACCTTTGACACGGCGCGAACGAGCCGGGATCAGGCCCGGGCGGCCCTGCAACAGGCGCAGGCCCAGCTGGAGAAGGGCCGGTCAGGCGCGCGCCCGGAAGACATTGAAGCGACCGAAGCCAACATTCGCCGGCTGCGCGCGCAGATGCAGGAAGCGGAGGACGCGCTTTCCGACACGAAGATGCTGGCCCCGTTTCCGGGGCTGGTTGCGCGGCGCTATGTTCAAAACCACCAGACTGTGTCGGCGGGGCAGCCGATCGTGAAGCTTCAGAACAAGGACACGGTGGACGTGGTGGTGCACATTCCGGAGCGCGACCTGCCGAAGGCCCCAAGACGCGCCGACGATATGGTGGATACGAGTAATGTGCGGGTGGTGTTCGACAATTTTCCCGGGCAGGAGTTTCCGGTGGCGGTAAAGGAATTCCAGACGGAAGCGGATCCGGATACGCAGACGTATGAACTGCGGTTGAGCGTGACCCCGCCGGACACCGTGCTGATCGCGCCGGGCATGACGGCATCGGTGCGGGTGGCTCGGGGGACCGGAGACTCCTCGGATGTATTCACCGTGCCCTCGGAATCGGTCTTCCAGACGCCGGATGGCAAGGCGGCGGTCTGGGTCATTGACCCGAACACGAAGCGGGTGAGTGCACGGAGCGTAGACGTGGGGGACATCCGCGGGGGGCGTGTGGAGGTGCGGCAGGGAGTGACGGCGGGCGAGGTCATTGCCGCGACGGGGGTGCATTACCTGCGCGAAGGGATGGAAGTGCGGGCGATGACCGGCGGGAGCAGCGCCCAATGAACATTGCGGAGTATTCCATTCGAAAACGCATCGTCACCTACCTGATGTGTTTCCTGATGATGGCGGGCGGACTGTATGCGTACGAGAAGATCGGCCGCCTCGAGGATCCCGAATTCACGATCAAGGACGCGCTGGTGTTGACGCCGTATCCGGGCGCGACGTCCTATGAGGTCGAGGAAGAAGTCAGCGATGTGATCGAGCGGGCGGCACAGCAGATGGGGCAGGTGGACCGGGTCACGTCGCGCTCGGAACCCGGCCTGTCGATCGTGACCGTCACCATCCAGAACACCTACGACAAGGACGAATTACCACAGGTGTGGGATGAACTCCGGCGGAAAGTGCACGACGCGCAGAGCCAGCTTCCGCCGAAGGCGGGGCCGTCGCTGGTCAATGACGACTATGGCGCCGTGTACGGGATCTATCTCGCGTTGTATGGCGACGGCCACACGTTCGCGGAGTTGAAGGACACGGCCGAGTTTCTGCAGCGCGAGTTGCTGCTGGTGGACGGGGTCGCGAAGGTGGCGCTGTTCGGCGTGCAGGACGAGGTCGTGTACGTCGAGATGTCGAAGGAGCGGATGGCGTCGCTCGGCGTGACGCAGTCGCAGATCTATGACGCGTTATCGGACAAGAACCTGGTTGCGGATGCGGGAAACGTGCGATCGGGCAGCGAGTACGTGCACATCCGGCCCACCGGCGTGATTCGCTCCGTGGAGGACATGAAGCACCTGTTGATCGGTTCCGCGGAGGGCCGCCTGGTGTATCTCGGCGACGTTGCTGAGGTGCGCCGGGGCTACGTGGATCCGCAGAAGCCGCTGTTGCGGTATGACGGGCAGGCCGCTATTGGGATTGGCATCTCGACGGTTTCCGGGGGGAACGTGGTGACGATGGGCGACGCCGTGACGGCCCGCCTCAAGGCCCTGGAACCGGAGGTTCCCCTGGGCATGAAGATGGGGGTGATCAACCTCCAGTCGCGCGACGTGACGATTGCGGTCAAGGGTTTCGTGGTCAACCTGATTGAGGCGGTCGTGATCGTGGTGGTGGTGCTCCTGATCACGATGGGGCTTCGCAGCGGCCTCATTATTGGGGCGGTGCTTTTCCTGACGATCGGGGCGACGATCCTGGTCCTGTACATGTGGGGCGTCGCGCTGGAGCGGATTTCGCTGGGGGCGCTGATCATCGCACTCGGCATGCTTGTCGACAATGCGATCGTGATCACGGAAGGCATGCAGGTCCGGATCGAAACGGGGATGGAGCGGGTTGCGGCGGCGTCGGAGATCGTGGGCCAGACAATGTATCCCCTGCTGGGGGCGACCGTCGTGGCGGTGATGGCCTTTGCGCCCATTGGCCTGTCGCCGGACAGCACGGGGGAATACTGCAGGTCGTTGTTCCGGGTGTTGTTCTCCTCGCTGCTGTTGAGCTGGGTGACGGCGGTCACGGCGACGCCGCTGTTCTGCGCGCTGTTTCTGAAGGGCGCAAAGAAGGCCGCGGCGGGCGAGAAGGTGGATCCGTATGGCGGATTCTTCTTTCGGACGTACCGCCGGTTTCTTGCGGGGGCGCTTCGCCTTCGCTGGTTCACGGTCGGCGCCATGGTGTTGCTGCTTGTTCTGTCGGGCATCGGATTCACGTTTGTAGACACGAGCTTTTTCCCCACTTCGACGCGCCCGCAGTTCATGGTGGAGGTGTATCTGCCCCGGGGGACGCACATCGAGGAAACCGCTGCGCTCGTTGGCAGGATTGAGAAGTTCCTTCTGGCGGACGAATCGTTCACGCACGTCACATCCATGGTGGGATCGGGGGGGCTGCGTTTCATGCTGACGTACGGTCCGCAGCAGGCGGACTCCAGTTTTTCGGTGCTGCTGGTGGATGTTGCGGATTACCGGCTGATAGATGAACGTAAGGCGCCGCTGGAACGCGCGCTGCTGCGCGAGTTTCCTGAAGCACGAACCGGTGTCCTCAAATATGAGCTGGGTCCCGGGTCGAAGGGGAAGATCCGGGCACGGTTCAGCGGCCCGGATCCGGATGTGCTTCGGCAGTTGGCGGGCGCCACGCTGGAGGTTTATGCCGCGGACCCCCTTGCGACGAGCTTTTATCTTGACTGGCGGGAACGCGTGAAGGCGGTGACGCCGGTGATTGCCGAGGCGCCGGCGCAACGAGCGGGGATCGGCCGTCCGGACGTGGCGCAAGCCCTGAAACAGGCGTACGAAGGCGTGCAGGCCGGGGTCTACCGGGAAGGCGACGATCTCTTGCCGATTGTGGCGCGCGCGCCGGAAAGCGAACGCGCGAACGGCGCGGCAAGCCTGTATGACGCGCAGGTGTTCAGTCCGGTATCGCGCGCGAGCGTGCCGGTAAGGCAGGTGGTGTCGGATTTCGAGACGCGGTGGGAAGACACGCTGGTGATGCGGCGCAACCGCGCGCGCACAATCGAGGTGTGGTGCGATCCTGAAGAGGGGTTGGCGAGCACGCTGCTGGAACGCCTGATGCCGAAAGTGGAAGCGATCCCGTTGCCGGAGGGGTATGCGCTGGAGTGGGGAGGGGAATACGAAGATTCGGCGAAGGCGCAGGCGAGCATCGCCGCGAACATTCCGGTTCCGCTGATCATCATGATCGCGATCGTGATCGTACTGTTCAATTCACTTCGGCAACCGGCGGTGATCTGGCTGTGCGTGCCGCTGGCGATCATTGGCGTAACGGCGGGGCTGCTGTTGACGGGCCAGCCGTTCGGGTTCATGGCCATGCTGGGCGCGCTGAGCCTTTCGGGAATGCTCATCAAGAACGCGGTGGTGCTGATCGATGAGATCAACGCGGAGATTGGGCAGGGAAAGCCGCCGTATGAGGCCATTCTGGATTCCGCGGTGAGCCGGGTGCGGCCGGTGAGCATGGCGGCGCTGACTACGGTGATGGGGATGCTGCCGCTGCTCCTGGACGCGTTTTTCGTTTCGATGGCGGTGACGATCGTGTTTGGTCTGAGCTTTGCCTCGGTACTGACGCTGATCGTGGTGCCTGTGCTGTACGCGATCTTTTTCCGGATTCCGTCGCGGCCGGCGGATGCGTAGGGACGATGGGGCACTCCGGCGAGAAGGAGCCCGGCGGGGACGGTAAGCCCCACTGGCGGCACGTGTACATTACCGTTACCTTCGTGCTGTTGATCCTGGTACGGCCCTTTCTGCCGGTGACGTTCCTCTCGCGTGCGGTGACGGGGGCCATGGTGGCATCGGCATGGATTGCGGGGCCCCGCCGGCGTGTTTCGCGGTGGATTCTGATCAGTCTCACGGTCCTGACGGCAGTTTCGATCGTGACAGGCCTGTTTGCGCCCAGCGTTCAGGAACTGATTTTCCAGGGGTCGTTTGTCGCTCCGCTGTCCGTGCTGGCCGTATTCTTTCTGACGTTCAATGCGGTGCTGCTGCTGGCCTCGCTGCTCAGGAGACGGCATGTTTTGGCGGATGACATGCTGGGGGCGGTGAACCTCTATTTCATCATCGGGTTTGCCTGGGCGCAGTTCTATACCCTGCTTGAAATCGCGGCGCCGCGTTCGTTTCAACTTCCCATGGCCTACGGAAGTGTTCCTGTGCAGGTTTATCACGAACTGGCGGCCTCGAAGTTTCTCTATTTCAGTTTCATCACCCAGGCCACGGAAGGTTACGGCGACATCGTGCCGGTGAGCACCGCGGCTGAGACCCTGGTGATTCTTCAAACCACGGTGGGGCAACTCTACCTGGCGCTGGTTGTGGCCTACCTGCTGAGTGTGCACGTGGCGCAGCGTCTGTCGGGCCAGTGAGCGCGGCGTGGTCAGTTGGGCTTTGTCTCAGGCCTCGCTTCTCCGGCCGCGGACAGGGGGCGGTACATGCGTTCGCGGAAGTCCGCCTGGCGGATGAGCACGGCGAGCAGGAATCGGGCGTTATCGGCGAGGTAGCCTTCGTATCCGCAGGGCGCCCCGTCCCATTTCCGCCAGTCGATCCCCTTGGGGTAGGCGTCCTGGACCCCGTTCTGAAACCCGCCGGCCTGCTGGGTCCGGAGCATGGCGTCGAGGATGGCGTCGGCCTGTTCGGGCATGCCGGCAACGTAATGGGCCGCGAGGAAATGATAGACCTGCCCCGCGGTGATGCCGCCATTCATGTATTCCTGCCAGGTGTCGGCGCCGTCGGGCTTCCGCGGGGCGCCGATGGCGGGTTGCAGGTAGTCGTCGGGAGGAATGGGTTCGAGCACACAGGGGACGCCGAGCGCGACGTTGTCGAACCCGGCGGCTTTCATTTTGGCGTGGAGTTTCGTGAGGATGTCGCGGCCCTGATTGGGGTCTACCAGCCCGTATTCAATGGCGTACCCGTTGACGATGGGCGAGGCGTAATCGTGGAGTTCGCCGTCCTGGCTGCGCCACATGGCCATCCATCCGGTATCGGGGTTGAGGAACGCGGGCGAGTAGGCCTCTTTGAGACGGAGGGCGCGGTCCAGCCAGAACGCGCGCCGCTCAGTACGTTCCAGGCGGGCGTGGAGGTCGGCGAAGCAACAGAACGCGCGGTACATCAGGGCGTTGGCGTAGGCGTCTTTCCAGCCGAAGTTGATGGCGTCGAACCAGCAGCTGCTGCGGTTGGACTGCACCAGGCTGCCCCGGTTTCCGGAGGGGATGGCCTCGATGAGGCCGTCCTGGTCGACGTCACGGCTCAGGGCATAGGCCGCGGCGCGTTCGAGTGCGGCCATTCGGCGTTCGAGCCAGGCGGTGTCGCGGGTGGCTTCAACGTAATCCCAGGCGCTGATGAGGAGCGAGGGGACGGAATCGATGAAGGTGTCGTAATCCCAGTAGCCGATCACATTGCCGTCGGGCCGCATGCGGTTGTCGAGCCAATGGTCGAGGGTCCGGCGGAGGTAAGGGCCGGTGCTCAGACCGCCGGGGAGTTCAGGAACAAAGAGCATCATGTCGGCGTACATCCAGACGGACACGCTTGCGGGATCGCTCAGGACGTTGTTGCCGAGGATGCCGGCCGGGGCGCTGAAGCGCGCGTTCTGGTCTCCCCACTGGCTGGTCAGGTTGAAGGCATTGAACCATCCGCGCCGGGCCGTTTCCCAGCGGGCGCCGTCGAGAAGCCCGGGCGGTTGCGGCAAGTACGCGGCGCGGAATTCGAGCGTAGCGGACGGAGTCTCGGGATTCCACGGGATCTCGACCGTCCATTCGAGACCTTTGGGCTTGCGGCTGCCGGTGAGCCAGGTTGCCACGCGTTGTGTCCCGGCGGGCCGCACGAGCATCTGGCCGAAATCGGGTGCGGAGACGATAAGGGGACAGAGCATCGCGCTGTCGTCCCCGAATTCGGCCGGGAGGATCGTCGTGGGGGTAATGGCGGGGTCAAATGCGAACACGAGCCGGATTGCCCGGGCGCCGGGCGGCAGCGCGAGGGACGGCGTGGCGGTCAGATCGAATCCGCCGGGCGCGTCCGTGCACTGAAAGCGCAGCACGGCGGGCGCCTCCTGCCAGCTTCCATCCACATTGACCGCGGTTCGAAAGGGCGCGTCGGCCCGCAGGAGATTCTGTTCAAAGCGCTCGCCTCCTTCGGTGTCCCAGCTCATGAACGTGACGGCGCCGGCATCCGGCGAGACGTCTAGCTTCGCGACCGGGGCGTTCTGCGGTGCGGCTGCGAAAACGGCGAGCGACAGCAGTGCGAGCATAGCGGATCTCCTGGAAGTCTCGGGTAACGCGTCCAATCTTAGCACAGAAGGGCAGACCGAGGCGGCCGGATAATGAAAACGCGCCGCGTTTCGGAGTGAAACGCGGCGCGCTATGGTGTGGCGTTGACGATTACGGCTCGATCACCAGATCGGGATTGTCGGGCCCGAAGTGTTTGAGCATGACGAGCGGGTCGGACTTGCTCGGGTTGGTGATGCGAAGGCCCTGCGCCGCGGCGGCCTCCGAAACGAAGTACTCATCGTGGGTGAGCTGGCCGTACCGGATAAGGGCCGGCGATTCGATGTCCCAAGCGCCCATGGTTCCGTGGCCCTGGAGGACGATCAGCCCGTAGGCGCCGGCGTCTTTGATCACGGCGGACTTGCCGGGGAACACGGTGAGTTCCTTGGCGCTGAACGCGGTGGACTTGTAGCAGATCCAGTTTTCCTGGTAGCCCTCGGCCGCCATTTCCTTGACGGGGCGGACCGGTTTGGGCCGCATGAAGTGTTTCTGCGCGAAGTTGGGATCGACGTTGAGTTCCCAGTCGATCACGTCGACGAGGTAGTCAAAATCGCCCTTCTTTTCGCCGGGCGTGTCTTTCCACAGCAGGTCCTCGGAGACGATCTGATCGCCGGTGAGCGACTGGTACATGGCGAAGACGTCGGAGGCCTTCTGCGGTTCATAGGTGCAGAGGCTGCCGGGGGCGTGGAGCACGCCGGGGGGCACGTCCCATCCGGTACCCGGTTCGAGGCGGTAGGCCGCGGACAGGTTGGTAAGCTTGTTGTCGCCTTTGACGAAATCCTTGAGGGCCTGGCGCACTTCATCCTTGGATACGCCGGGCTGCAGCCCGAAGAAGGTATAGGGGAAGTCGCCGCCGTGGTTGTTCAACTGCGTGGGGAAGAAATAGGCTTCGGGCTTGCCGAGCTGGCCGACCTTCCCGGCGTGTTCGTCGTCGTGATGGATGTGGTGTGGGAGGGCGCCCTTGTTATCGAAGAATTTGGAGTACATGGGCCAGCGGCCGTAGTCGTTCCAGATCCGATCGCCGATGAGGGCGCCTTTCAGTGCGTCAACGGCGTCGCGGAGAAGGAACAACTGTTCCTGGCCGCCGTCTTCGAACACGGCGAAGCTGAGGCCTTCATTGGGGCTGGTGAGTGGGCCGTTGTCGGCGGGGGTCGTCGAGGAAAACCAGCGCTCGTCGATCCCGCCCCGGTTTCCGCCGAGGGCGTAATAGTCGTCGGGATGGAGCTTGATGCGGCGGCCCGGCACGCAGAAGACCCGGGGCACCCAGGTGGGCGTGAGGCGAAGGACGCCCTGGCCTTGTTCCAAAGCCCGTTCAGCCAAAGTTTTCACGCTCATAGTGGTATCCTTTCAGTTTTTTTACGCGCCGGCCGGCTGCCAGGAGTTGGTTTCGGCCGACTTCAGAACGGCGTCGCAGACGCGCTGGGTCTCCAGGGCATCGCGGAATGTGGGATGGGCCGGATTGCCGGATGCGACGCCCTGGAAGAAATCCGCTACTCCGTGGATGAAGGAGTGCTCGAAGCCGATTTGCAGTCCGGGAACCCACCAATGGTCCATGTAGGGCATGTCGCCGTCGGTGATATGGATTGACCGCCAGCCGCGCACGACTGAGTCGTCGCGGTGGTCGAAGTAATTGAGCCGGTGCAGGTCATGCAGGTCCCATTGGATGGACGCGTGTTCGCCGTTGATTTCGAAGGTATAGAGGGCCTTGTGGCCGCGGGCGTAGCGCGTGGACTCAAAGATCGCGAGCGAACCGTTGTCAAACCGGGCGAGGAACGCGCAGGCGTCGTCGATTTTCACCGGTTCGACCTTGCCCGTGAGGTTGTGTTGGCGCTCCTTCACGAAGGTCTCGGTCATTGCGGAGACGCTTGCGATGGAGCCGTTGAGCCACAGCGCGGTGTCGATGCAGTGGGCGAGCAAATCGCCGGTCACGCCGCTGCCGGCGGCGGCGGCATCGAGGCGCCAGAGGGAGGCGCCGCCCTGGGGCAAGTCGGCGCTGATGGTCCAGTCCTGCAGGAATACGGCGCGGTAATGGAAGATACGGCCGAGGCGTCCCTCGTCGATGAGTTGCTTGGCGAGGGTAACCGCGGGCACGCGGCGGTAGTTGTACCAGATCATGTTCGGGACGCCGGCTTTCTCTACGGCATCGACCATTTCGCGGCCTTCCGCGACATTCATGGCCAGCGGCTTTTCGCACAGGACCATCTTGCCGGCCTGGGCCGCGGCAATGGCAATGTCGTGGTGCATATTGTTGGGCGCACAGATGTCGATGGCGTCGATGTCATCGCGGGCGACCAGTGCGCGCCAGTCCGTCTCGATGCCTTCATAGCCCCAGTTGTCGGCGAATGCCTGAATGGCGTCTTTGTTGCGCGCGCAGGCTGCCTTCAGTACAAGGTCGTAGGGGACGTCGAAGAATTTCGGCGCCTGCCGGTAGGCATTGGTGTGGGCGCGGCCCATGAATCCGCAGCCCACCAATCCGATGTTCAGCTTTTTCCGCATGGTTCATCTCCAGTATCTCACCGCTTCCCTCGGAGGCTCGCGGTGGTTGGTCTCAGCAATCTCGCCTCGTGACGGAAGACCGGCCCCGGCAGGGCCGGGCGCATCGAATCATCCGTATTTGCGGTTCAGCTCGTCTACGCCGGCCTTGCACCGTGCGGTCACGGCCCAGGCGTCCGGCCAGAAGCAGAGGTCGATGGTCCACCAGTTGTGGGGGACGCCCGCCGCGTTGAGTTCCGGCAGCAGGGTGGCGAAATCGAGGATCCCGTCGCCGAACGGGGCGTGGGTGCTGGTTTCGTCGTCGTGGAGCGTTCCGTCGGAATCGATCAGATGGACGTGGTTGATCTTGCCGCGGAGTTTGCGGGCGAACTCGACGGCCCCGCCCGGGAGGGTCTCCTTTTTGCCCGGCTGACGCGCGCCCACGGCGGCGACCATGTGAGCATGGCAGGTGTCGAACTGGACGCCGAAGTTGTCGTCACCGACCTCGTCGACGATGCGGAGGATGTCGGAGGGCTTATTGAAGGCGAAGCCGGGCTCGAATTCCCAGGTCACATAGACGCCCTTGTCGGCGGCTTCTCGCGCGCACTGTTTCCAGGCGGTTACGGCGCGTTCGCGGGCGACGTCGGGGTCAACCTGCTCGAAGATGGTCGGAGGCTGTACCGAATCGACGCGGATGCCCGGAATGCCGACGTCCACGCAGAAGTCGAGGTTCTTGCGGAACTCGTTCAGGTATGCGGAATTGTCGTCGGTGTCGAGCAGGTGCTGCGACCAGAGATCGGCAGCAAGCGCGGAGAATTCCAGGCCGGCGTCCGCGACTTGCTGTTTACAGCGTTCGCGGTCTTCCCGGGTGGGATGATTGTACGGGTTGGGGTGGATTCCGAATCCTCCGAGTTCGACGCCATCGAAGCCCAACTCACTGAGTTTGACGATGATTTCTTCCCAGGGAATGGGATTGTTCGCGTAGGGCCCTATCGAATAGGCCCAAGTGCCAATCGAGATCTTTTTCATGACGCTCCCCATCCTTTCTATGCTTCTGGTTACCAGATTCCTGACGTATCGGGCGCGGGGTCCGGGCGGCCCGGCCGCAGCCATTGTTGCCAAGATTCCCTAGTATGCCACGAAACGCGCCGGTTCTTCACGGGGCTGCCGCGTCTCATGCAGGATGGCATGCAGGCTAACAGGCGCGGGCGGCTTCGTCAAGGTCAGCCGGACCGCACGCTACCGCGCCAGCGCAGCATTGATGACAAGCTGCACGTCGACCGCGTTGACCTCACCGTCATCATTGATATCGCAGTTGTACGGAACGGCAATGCTCAGCGCCGCATTGATGACAAGCTGCACATCCACGGCGTCGACTTTGCCGCTGCCATTCACATCGCCCGGGACATTTCCTGGAAAATCGGTCTCGTCGTACGGGTTCGTGCCGGCGAGCATTTCGCTGTAATTGTCCCAGCCGTCGCTGTCGGGGTCCTCCTCACCGTCCGGCGTGCCGTTCCCATCGGTGTCGGGCTTGGCGGGGTCGAGAGGGGGATGATCGACCTCCCACCCGTCGGGCAGCGAGTCGTTGTCGGTGTCGGCGTCGTTGGGGTTGAGGCCATTGGTTGTTTCAAAGGTGTCGAGCAGCCCGTCGCCATCGTTGTCGGGGTCGTCGAAGTTGGTGACGCCGTTGTTATCGGTGTCATAGGGATAGGGGTCCTGAATGTCGGGGATGCCGTCGTTGTCGTCGTCATAGTCGACGGCGTCGGGGCTGCCGTCGCCGTCGGTATCGTCGACCGTAAGCCAGATCTCGGCCAACTGGCAGCCGCGGCCGCTCACGAGATCCCATTGGAGATTGAGGATACCGTCGCGGGTGGCGTTGTGCGGCACGGCAAACTCATGGGGGGGATATACCACGCAGGGGATGGCGCCGTGGACGGGATAGATGCCGTCGGCCGTGCAGGTCATGACGGGATTGAAGCGTCCGGCGTAGGTGCCTTTCAGGCGGTACCGGGCGGCAACGTCCAGCCCCGTGTAGCGCATCTTGAGGGGTTCGCCATAGAGTGTATAGGCCTGATCCTGCCAGGAGAGGCGGCCGGCGGCCTTCCCAATGTCCACGTAGTTCATGTTGTGCCAGGTAAACTCCTGGCCGGTGGAGTCTACCCGCCCGGGATCCTGTTCCCAGGGCAATTGCTGGACCAGGTGCGGCTGACGTTCCACATTGCCGAGGTCATCGTAGAAGCCGCCCGCGCCGGGGTCTTCCCAATCGAGGATGGTCTCCAGGGCGCTGATGCGGGCCTCCTCGCCCAGGAGGCCGCTGATCTGTGCGAACTCATACTCGAGATAGTAGCGGTCGTTGACGGGGTGGTCGATGGTGTCCATGATGCACCCGCGCTCGAGACCGCTGGCCAGATAGGGCGCCCTGGTGCTCGGCTGGAACTTGATCTGTCCCCAGAGATCGTTGCAGAGGCCGAGGATGTGGGAGCGGCGCGCCTGTTGAGCCGGGGATAAGGTTCCAGCTTTCTGGAGCTCGGTAGCTGCGTTGGCCATGGCGGCTGTGGACCCCAGGCTTGGCGCCTGGGCGAGCCAGGCCCGGGCCTGCAGTTCAAGGGCGGCCTCGTCGATGACGCGGTTGCGCAGGTACATGTCGTAATAGGCGCGCACGAGGCAGAGATTCCACCGCCAGTTGGCCTGGAGACCGGGGTAGGCCGTTTCCAGGGCGGTCCAGGCGGCGAATGTGGCGTCGATGCCCGTGTTCGTCCCGGCGGGATGCGACCAGTTGTCTTCCAGCGCGAAGATGGCGTTGCTGGCGGCGGGGGCGGCATCCGGTCCGAAGAAGAAGCGCGCGTAGTCGAGCACGGTGGTTTCGGCGGAAGCGGCGGGATCCCAGGCGCGCTGGGTCCATACGCACTTGTTGACGTCGTCATGCACGCCGTCGGAGTATCCCACGAACCCGACGGTCGCGGGGGCGTGGGCGTCGTGCTGAACGATGCTCGCTATGGGGCTCGGATTGATGGCTTCGCGGCCCAGCACGTGGGCGAACGCGCGGTCGAAGTCTTTTTGGGGGAACTGGCAGCGCACGTTGTGCGTCAGGTCGGGATAGAGCCGGATGGGATACTTGATCGGCGTGCGGCTGCGTTCCTCGGCGATGCTGAGCTTGGTCCAGGGACCGTACACGACGCCAGTGAGATAGTCGGGCTGGTGGGTCTGGAGGAAATTGAAGAAGGCGTCGTTCTCGTCCGGTTCAAAACCCTGATTGGAGACCCAGAGTTCGGCGTCGGGGAAATAGCTGTGCAAGAGGGCGGCCAGGTCTTCCAGGTAGTCCAGGACCTGCAGTGGTTCGTTGTTGCCCGGATCGCCTCCGGGCACGAAGACCGCGTCCAGGCGCGGCAGTTTCTGATAGAGGGCTTCCTGGGCGGCCAGTTCCGTGGCGGCGCTGCCGGGAAGCGTGGTTTCGACGGGCGCCCAGAGGCTGTAATCCACGTCGTAGTCCGCGCAAATGCGGCTCAGCTCGATGTGCATCTGCTCCGGCGTGGAGGTGAAATGCGGGCTGGCGCCGGGGGTCAGGGAGTAGACGTTCTCTACCGTGTTCGCGCCGAACACGACAAGATCGCGGATGTACTGCTCGTAGACGGTCTTGTCCCAGGCGTCGCAGGTGTTGTTCGTATTGCGATAGCCGAGCTGGTGCCCGCGGATCGGGTAGGCCGGGGCCGTCGAGATGTTAGGGGGTCCGGGGAGGATGGCGCTGCCGGACCGGCATTCGAGGGCGCGCAGGAGCGCTCCCGTACCGAACAGAGCGCCGCGCGAATCGTTGCCCAGCACCCACACGATCTTCCGTGTGCCCGCATCTTCAACGAAGAGCGCGTACCCCTCGGGGGCCGCGGCGCCGCCGCGATCGGACGTGATGGCAATCACCGTGCCCGCGGCGGGCATGGCGGTTGTCGTGGGCCAGGTAAAGCCGGTGCGCTTTTGGACCTCCTCAGACAGGACTTCCGGGGCTTTCGCCTCGGCCGTTGGGGGCGTGCCCGGGTTTACGATAACCACCGCCGCGGCCAGGTCGACGTTCCCGGCGGCCAGCGAGGCGGGATTGGCCACGTTGATGAAGCGCTGCTTCGTCCGGGCGTAGGCAGAGCCGCCCACGGTGACCGTGAGGGTCACGGTGCGGCTTCCCGGGCCCGTGTACGTGTGAGACGGGTTCGGAGATGCGCTTGTGGCGCCGTCCCCGAACTCCCAGAGCCAGCCCGTGATGAGGGCGCCGCCTGTCGAGGTGGTGTCGGTGAAGGTCACTTCCAGCGGCGCACGGCCCAGCGACACATCCGTTTGAAAATCCACGGCGACCTGGGCGCCGGCGCCCCACACCAGTGCGGTCATGAGGGTCATGATAACGAAGACGTGTTTCATGATGTCCTTTCGGGAGGCGCCGGGCCTGGCCGCCCCGCCCGGTGCAGGCCCGTGAGGTTATGCCCAATCTGTTTCCGGCCGCGATTCTCCGGCGTGGCCGGGCCGAGTCCATAAGTAGGATGGCTATTCCTGATAGTAGGCACCAGCCGGGGAGAATTCAAGACGGGTGGCGGGCCGGAATCGACGCGCGAACAGCCGAACGGGTGGACGGGATGGAGGTCGTGCGTGAACGGCTGCGAAGGGGGCGAAGCGCGGCAGGCCATTCGAGGGGGCAGGCAACCTTGATACCGGTGGCGCGTGGGGGTATGCTCTTCCGTGGACTGTTTGAATCGCGGAATCGCCTGCCATTCCAATAGGACCTCAGCATGGGTAAGGCCGGATCCGTGTCAGTGCGCCCCGGGCGTCGCAGCGCCGAAACAGCGTGCCTGCGAGGAAGCCCCAGTCAATTTCAGGAGAACACAGCATGAGTCGAGCGAAGAGAAGTCATCAGTTGGGCCGGCGTGCGTTTTTGCGGCGGGCGGCCGCGGGAATTGGCGGCGCTCTGGCGGCGCCGTACCTTGTGCCGGGCACGGCGCTGGGTGCGGAAGGCCGCGCGGCGGCGAGCGAGCGCATTACGGTGGGGGTAATCGGTCTGGGCGGCCGCGGGAGCAGTGTCATGACCGCGTTTCTGGCCCAGCCGGATACGCAGGTTGTGGCGGTGTGCGATGTGTTCCGGGACCGGCGCGAGGCCGGGAAACAGCAGGTGAACCAGCATTACGGCAACCAGGATTGCACGTCGTACCTCGACATGCTGGAGCTTCTGGACCGCCGCGACATCGATGCGGTACTTATCGCGACGGGGGACAACTGGCATTCGCAGGCGGCGATTCTGGCGGCCCGGGCGGGGAAGGACATGTACTGCGAGAAGCCGTTGAGCGTGGCGATCACGGAATCGCGCGCGGTCGCGGACACAATGCGCCGCCTGGGGCGTGTGTTCCAGTGCGGGACCCAGCGCCGCAGCATCGGCAATTTCCGATTCGCGGTGGATCTGGTGCGCAGCGGCAAACTGGGGCGTTTGCAGGTGATGCAGGCGGAAGAGTCGACGGGGTTTCAGCAACTGTACGACACGGTGTTGCCGGCGGAGCCGGAACCGGCGCGGGAGGACTTTGACTGGAACCGGTGGCTTGGTCCGGCGCCGTGGCGTCCGTACAACGCGCAATACGCAACGCGGGGCTACTGGAGCGCTCACACGGATTTCAGCGGCGGCTCGATTACGGAATGGGGAAGCCACACGGTCGATCTGTGCCAGTGGGCGAACGACGCCGACGGCACCGGGCCGGTGGAATTTGCCCGGGAAGGCGAGCAGTGGGTGGGCAAGTACGCGAACGGGGTGAAACTGGTGATCCGGACCGGTCTCCGGTTCGGCTCGTGCCCCGTGCGGTTTGAAGGCGACGAGGGCTGGGTGGAGACCGGCGATTCCGGCGAGCTCGAGGTGCATCCGGCGTCGCTGCTTGCCGAACGCCAGTTCCAGGGGGGCTACCCCTCGGATAACCATGTCCGGGCATTTCTGGATTGCGTCAAGACGCGTCAGGATACGGTATCCAACGCGGAAGTCGCCCACCGGTCGATTTCGGCGTGCCATGTGGCGAACATCTGCAAACGCATCGGCCGCCCGGTGAAGTGGGACCCGGCCAAAGAGGAATTCATCGGCGACGAGGAGGCAAACCGCTTGCGTTCGCGCGCCTACCGGGAGCCGTGGTACCTGTAAGCGGGCGTTGACAGAGGGGTGTGGGCGATTTCATTCGCATGATTTTAAGGAAGAGGCATCGAATTATGAACATGACCAGAGCGTTTTGGAGCTTTTTCGCCGTGCTCGTCCTTTCGGGGGCGGTGATCACGTTTGCGGGCCATGCCGGCGAGGCGGCGGAGGCGGCGGCGCCTCCGGCGCCGTTGACGGAACCCGAGCTTATCGCGGTGCTGGAGAGCGACGCGGACTGGGCGCAGAAGCAGGAGGCCTGCCGGCGCTTGCGCCATGTGGGCACACAGGCGTCGATTCCCGCCCTGGCCGCGCTGCTGCCGGACGAGACGCTGTCGCATCTGGCGCGTTTTGCGCTTGAATCCATGCCGTATCCGGAGGTCGACCAGGTTTTCCGGGACGCACTCGGCACGACGGACGGCCTGTGCCGGACGGGGGTCATCATCTCGATGGGCGCCCGGCGAGACGCGAATGCCGTCCCGCTGCTGATTCCGTTGATGAAGGACGCTCATGTGGAGACGGCCCGCGCGGTGGCGGGGGCGCTGGGACGTATTGCGACTCCAGACGCCGTCGACGCGCTGGTGGCGTACCGTGCTGACGCGCCCGGTGCAACCCGTGGGGCGGTGAACGAGGGCGTGCTGGCCGCCGCCGAGCGTTGTGCGGCCGCGGGCAATGCCAACCGGGCGGCGGAGATTTACGAGGGGCTGCTGGCATCGGACGCTCCCCTCGAGGTGCGCCTGGGCGCGTTTCGCGGCCTGGCCGGTGCGCGCCCCGCGAATGCTCAACAGCTGGTTCTCGGTGCGCTGGGAGGCGACGACGCGATGTTTCGCGATTTGGCGGCCCAGCTCGTCGCGGAAACCGACGGGACGGCTCTGACGGGGGCCTATGCCGGGGCGTTGCCGGGCCTTCCGGCCGGCGGCCAGATCGCGCTGCTGCGCGGCCTGGCGGACCGTGGCGACACAGCGGCCCGGCCCGCGGTGGTTGAATTGACCAAGAGTGCGGACGCGCAGGTGCAGGTGGCGGCAATCAAGGCGCTGGGCGCCTTGGGCCGCAGCGGGAAAGATGTCGCCACGCTGGTCGCGTTTCTGGCGCCGGCCGGTGATGCTGTCGCGGAAGCCGCGCGCGAAGCGCTCGTATCGATGCGGGGAGATGAGGTGGATTCGGCGCTGGCCTCGAATATCGCAAAGTCCACGCCGCCGGTTCACGCGACGCTGCTGACGCTGCTGGCGAGCCGCCGCGCGGAGCACGCGATCCCGTCGGCGCTGGACGGTCTGGCGGCCGGCGAGGCCGACGTTCGCACGGCGGCGCTGGATGCCCTGGCGCTCCTGGGCGGCCCGGCCGAGGCCCCGGCGGTCATCGGGGTGATTACGAAGACGGCGGACGCGTCGGAACGCGCCAGCGCGGAAAGCGCGTTGAACGCGATCGTGGCGCGCAAGGGTGAACAGATACTGCCGGCCGTGCTCGAGGCCATGAACGGGGCCGGGCCGGACGTACGTGTGGTGCTGCTGCAGACCGCGGCGGAGATCGGGACCCCGCAGGCGCTGGATGCGGTGCTGGCGGCCATGCAGGATGCGAATCCGGATATCGCCGGCGAGGCCGTGCGCATGCTTTCCAACTGGGCGTCGCTGGATGCGGCGCCGCATCTCGAGACGCTGGCGCGGGGCGAAGACCTGACGCCGTATGTGCTGGGGTTGCGCGGGTACGTGCGGCTTGCCCGCGAACAGGCCCAGGGCGCGCAGAAGATGGAGATGCTGACGAAGGCGCTGGAACTGGCGCGGCGGCCGGATGAGGTCAAACTCGTGTTGGGCGCCTGGGGCACCTTGCCCGAACCGGGCGCACTGGCCACGCTGAAACCGTTCCTGGATCAGGCCGACGTGCGCAACGAGGCCGCGCTGGCCATCATCGGCGTCGCGGGCAAGGTCAAGAAGGAGAACGCAGACCACAAGGCCCTGGCCCTGGATGCGCTGAACGCGGTGCTGGCGAAGTGTGAAGACGCGGGCATTCGCGACAATGCGCAAAAGGTGCTGGACGGGCTGCAGTGATTCAGGGCCGCTGGACCCTGTTTTCTGAAATACAGCGAACGACTGGGATCATACCGATTTCGGTAGAGGAGGAGTTCCATGGGCTGCGCGACGACGCTATTCGTAATGGCGATTACCTCGATGACGACCGGTGCATCGGCAGGCTGTACGGTCACGGACCTGCGCTGCGAGTATCTTAGTGATCCGCTCGGCGTTGACCGGCTCAACCCGCGATTGAGCTGGCGGATCGAATCTCCGGACCGGGGCGTGCTCCAGAGCGCGTACCAGATTCTGGTGGCGGATTCGAAGGCGGAGCTCGATGCCGACCGGGGGAATCTGTGGGACTCGGGCAGGGTCGAGAGCGGCCAGTCGGCGCTGGTCGCGTATGCGGGCCAGGCGCTCGCGTCGCGGCAGCGCTGCTACTGGAAGGTGCGGGTATGGGACGCCTCGGGCGCGGTGTCGGGGTGGAGTCCCGCTGCGATGTGGACGATGGGGCTGCTGAGCGCGGAAGACTGGACGGGGAAATGGATCGGGCTTGACGGTGACGAGGGCGGAGGCATGTCACCGTTGTCCGCGGCGCAGTGGATCTGGTTCCCGGAGGGTGCTCCGGCCCAGAGCGCTCCGGCGGAGGCCCGGTATTTCCGGAAGGTGTTTGACGTGCCGGCCGGGAAGACGGTCACGAAAGCGACGGCGTTTTTCGCGGCGGACAACTCGTTCAAGTTGGTGCTGAACGAGCAGCAGGTTGCATCGGGGAGCAGTTTTCAGGCGGCGCCGCCCGCGGACGTGACCGGTGCGGTGCGTCCGGGGAAAAACGTGCTCGCCGTGGAAGCCAGGAACGAAGGCGAGGCGGCGAACCCCGCCGGGCTGATCGGGGCGCTGATCATCGAGTTTGAAGGCGGGGACACGCAGATGGTCTGCACCGACACCACATGGCGGGTGACGAAAGATTCGGAAGCGGACTGGGACTACCCGGACCTGGATGTGACCGCGTGGGAACGGGCCCAGGAGCTGGGCGCGTACGGCATGGCGCCGTGGGGCGAGATTTCGAGCGATGACGCGCAACGGCTCAGCGCCCGCCATCTCCGGCGCGAATTCCGGCTGGACAAGGCCGTCGAGCGGGCCACGGTGCGGCTGTGCGGGCTGGGGCTGTTCGAACTGGAAGTGAACGGCAAGAAGGTCGGAAATGACGTGCTGGTTCCGGCCCTGACCGAGTACACCAAGCGCGCGTTCTATCTCACCTACGATGTCACGGACGCGCTGAAACAGGGCGATAACGCGCTCGGCGTGATTCTGGGCAACGGCCGGTATTTTGCGCCGCGCAGGAAATCGCCCACGAACACGCAGACCTACGGCTATCCGAAACTGATGCTGAATCTCCGGATCGAGCATTCGGACGGCACGGTGACCGACATTGATTCGGATGAGACCTGGAAACTCACCACGGAAGGTCCGATTCGCGAGAACAACGAGTATGACGGCGAGGTGTATGACGCGCGGATGGAGTTGCAGGGGTGGTCAGGCGCGGGTTACGACGACAGCGGCTGGCGGTCCGCGGAGGTGGTTGCGGGTCCGGAAGGGGTGCTTTCCGCGCAGATGACGCCGCCCATCCGGGTAATCGAGACGCGTTCGCCCGCCAGCGTGAACGAGATCGCGCCGGGCGTTTTCATCTACGACATGGGCCAGAATATGGTGGGCTGGTGCCGTCTGCGGGTGCAGGGACCGGCCGGCGCCGTGGTCCGCCTGAAACATGCGGAGACCCTGAAAGAAGACGGCACGCTCTACATGGCGAATCTCCGGGGCGCCAAGTGCGTCGACACGTACATTCTGAAAGGGGGCGGGGCGGAAGTCTACGAGCCCCGGTTTACGTACCACGGGTTCCGGTTTGTCGAGGTGACGGGGTACCCGGGTACGCCGGGGCTTGACGCGCTCGAAGGCTGCGTGGTGCATGACGATGTGGAACGCGTGGGGCAGTTCGAGACCTCCAACGGGCTCCTGAACCGCTTGCACGAGAACATCGTCTGGGGCATCCGAGGCAACTACCGCAGTTTTCCGACGGACTGTCCGCAGCGCGATGAGCGCCAGGCGTGGCTCGGGGACCGGTCGGAGGAATGCCGCGGCGAAAGTTACATCTACAACATCGCGCCGCTGTACACGAAGTGGATGCAGGACATCGACGACAGCCAGAAGGAATCCGGGAGCGTATCGGACGTTTGCCCGCCGTACTGGCCGTTGTACAACGACAACGTGACCTGGCCGAGCACGTTTGTCATCGCTCCCGGGATGTTGTACGAGCAGTACGGGGATGCGCGTCCTATCGAAGCGCATTATGACGCGATGGCGCGCTGGATCGACCACATGACCGGCTATCTCGAGAACGATCTGATGCCGCGCGACAACTATGGCGACTGGTGCGTGCCGCCGGAGTCGCCGGAACTGATCCACTCGAAGGATCCTTCGAGGAAGACCAGCGGCACGCTGCTGGGGACCAGTTATTTCTATTACGACCTGAAATTGATGGTGCGGTACGCGCGGATGCTGGGCAAGGAAGACGATGCGGCCCGGTTCGACGCGCTGGCGTCGCGGCTGGAGAAGGCGTTTAACGAGACCTATTTCAACAAGGAAACGAATCTCTATGACAACGGCACGCAGACGTCGTGCGTGTTGACCCTGGCCTTCGACCTGGTGCCGGAGGGTCACCGCGAGGCCGTCTTCGCGAACCTGGTCCAGAACATCGAACAGAAAACCCACAGCCACATCGGCACCGGGCTCATCGGCGGGCAATGGCTGATGCGGACCCTGTCGGACCACGGCCGCGCGGACCTGGCGTATACGCTGTCCACGCAGACGGGGTATCCGAGCTGGGGGTACATGATTGAAAAGGGCGCGACGACCATCTGGGAGTTGTGGAACGGCGACACGGCGGATCCCGCGATGAACTCGGGCAACCATGTCATGCTGGTGGGCGATCTGCTGGCGTGGTTCTACGGCTATCTCGGGGGCATCCGGCCGGCTCCGGAGGCGCCGGGCTTCCAGTCGGCGAGCATCCGGCCCTACGTGGTTGGCGATCTCACGTCGGTGAATGCCACGCTCGACACGCAATACGGGCGGTATGCTTCGGGCTGGAGGAAGGACGGCGAGCAACTGACCCTCGAAGTTACGGTGCCGGCAAATTGCCAGGTGCAGATTGCCGTTCCGGCGCCTGGAAAGAGCAACCCCGTGATCACGGAGAGCGGGAAAACGGTCTGGGAAAATGGCCAGTACGTGGCCGGCCAGGCCGGCATCGCTTCGGGCCGTGCCGATGGCGAATGGCGGGTGTTCGCGGTGGGTTCGGGGACGTACCAGTTCGTCTGCCGATGATTGAGACCATTACCCGGAATGGCGTGGCTTGTAGCGCGGGCGTCCCGCCTGCATTCTTGTCCTTTGGTGGACACAGTGGACGGGGTGGACGGCTCGACTTCGCTGTAGTTAGCGCCGCGCAAAGAGCGGGGACACGTTGTCGCGCCGGGGCGGCGCTTGAAACATGTCCCCGTTCTTTGTCCGGGGTTTTCATACTGGGTGTTCTCTGTGCCCTCGGTGGCCAATCTCTTTCGAAAGAAGAGCGCCAGACGCCCGCCCGGCAGCGGGTTTCATGCGGGGTTTAGAATGCCCCCTGCTTGTTTTGGGTGCGGTGGCGTTTCCCGGGGTGGCTCCTAGGCTTGAGTCCGTGAGGCAGCCGGACTAATCGCAGTGGAAGACCTCTTCCATATCGGCCCACCATTCGCCTTCGGCGCGATTGGCGAGCGGGATCTGGCAGGGCTTGCAGAGGTCCCACCATTCCTGCGTGAGCGGATCCGCGGCCATGCGGGCACAATCGGCTTCAAAATTGTCGCCGGTGTATTCCATGTAGCTGAAGAGCACCCAGGCGCCGTGGGGAAACTGGCGCAGAAAGATCGAGTAGTTGCGAATGTTGCAGTCCGTAATCGTCTTGAGCACGCCGGGCCAGACGGCCGCGTGAAGTCTTTTGTAATCCGCGATTTTGTCGGGATGCAGTTCGATGACAGCGCCGTACCGCTTCATGGTCGTGTCTCCTCACACGGGTTCGTCGTATTCGCCCAGCTGCAGGGGGTACCGGCCAAATTCCCGGACCAGATTGACGATGAAATCGTAGGTGTGACCGGAAACCCCGCTGCTGACCGAATGGTCGGACTGGAAGATATAGCCGCCGCCTTTGGCGGCATTGAGTTTTCGCAGGACTTCGCGCCGCAGGGCGTCGGGCTGGCCGGCCTCCCAGACCTGGATGTTGCCGTTTCCGCAGAAAGCGAGGGCGTGGCCGTATTGCCTGCGCAGGTTCACGACGTCGAGCCCGGCCTTTGCTTCGAGGGGGTTGTAGGCGTCCAGGTGCATCTCGATAAAGTCGGGGAGAATGGCCGAGACGTTGCCGCATCCGTGGTAAATAACCGGCAGCGCGTGCTGGTGGCAGAGGGCGATCATCTTTTCGACACATGGCCGGAAATACGCGCGCCAGTAATCGGGGGGGAAGAACATGTTGGCGGAGTAGGCGACGTCGCCCCAGATCACCATTCCGTCAAGCAGGCCTTCGGCGGCCTCGATCCCGGCTTTGCAGCATTCGTAATAGAACTCGCCGATGCGGAGGATTTGTCTGCCGAAGCGTTCGGGGTATTCGCCCACCCACAGGAGGGTGTTCATTTGCCCGATCATGCGCGTGAGGCATTCGGAGACTTCGATCATGCTGCCATACACCGCATACTTGTTCCGCAAGGCCTTGACGGTGTCGACCCAGGGGGGGCTGTTGCGTGCGAACCCGTCGCCGACGCCCGCGATCTGGTTGTCGCCGCCGCCGAAAAAGCGCCGGGGATCGGCGGGGGGATCAAATTCGAAGGCCTCCAGCTTCTCGAGGGTATCGGTCTCCCAGGAGATGGCCTCCGGCATGGGAAGGTCGAATCGTTTCCGGACCACGCCGCCAAAACCGGTGCGGACGACGACCTCGCCGGTGGTTTCGCGCAGCGTCTCGAATGGCCGGATATGGGGGTCCATGTTGGGGGTGGTGACGATCCAGTCGAGGTCGTAGTACTCGTACGGGTCGGTATCCTCGGGGAGACCCAGCTCCCGCCGCCAGCGGTTGAGGAAGCTGCCCCAGAAGAACTCGCCCACAGGGACGCGGTCCGGTTCTTCGTGGCGCAAGGATTGGTTCATGCGTTTGACCTTGGCCAGAGTCGCTGCGGGGCGCGCGTTATTCATTGATGCCTCCTTCCCGGACTCCTTGCCCTGCCGGGGCGGTCATTCGCCAGTTTATCGAAGGAGCGAACGGGAGTAAACCACCGCGCGGTGGCGGCAGGCTTTGTCCGGGTCATTTTCGCGAGCCGCTCGCGTCGGCGATCTTGGCGGGGGGAGTCAGGGTCTTTCGGATGGCGAAGTAGTCCTCGCGCGAAAGGGCGAGTCCCGGAGCCTGGGCGGCTTCCCGTAGCTGTCCGGGGTTTTTAATGCCGCAGATGGCGACGTGAATGCCGGGATGCATGAGGGTGGCGGCCAGAACGAGCTGGTAGACGGACACGCCGTACCTTTCGGCCATTGGACGCAGGTTCTGAACACATCCGCACAGGTGGCGGAACCGTTCGCCCTGGAAATCCGGATGGTTGGCGCGGAAATCGGAGAAAGTCTCGTCTCCCGTGTACTTGCCCGTGAGGAGTCCCTTATGCAGGGGGGAATAGACCATCACGCCGACGTTTTCCGCCTGGCAATAGGGGAGCAGATCGGTCTCGATGGCGGGGTCGATGAGACTGTAGGCGGGCTGGACCACCGAATAGGGAGCGTACCTGCGCTGGGCGCGCACTTGCTCGACCGTGTGGTTGCTCACGCCGAACGCCCGGACTTTTCCCTGGTGGCGCAAATCGGTGAGGGTCTCGGCGACCTCTTCCAGGGGCGTGAGCGGGTCAAACATGTGGAGCAGGCACAAGTCGATGGTCTCGATACCCAGGCGCTGGAGCGAGGCGTCGCAGCGTTCGCGCAGGTGCTGGGCCGAGAGGTCCGGGTAGCGGGACGCGTCGGGATTGAAATGGTTGAACCACTTGGTGCAGACAACCAGCTCTCTTCTCGGCAAATCCCGGAGGGCCTCGCCGAGCACGGTTTCGGCGTATCCATCGCCGTAGGCGTCGGCGGTGTCGAAAAAGTTGATGCCCAGATCGCAGGCGCACTTCATGGCGGCGAGGGCGTCGTCCCTGGACTGTTCGCCCCAGAATCGGGGGCTGAGCTGCCAGGTGCCGAACGCGATCGGGGATACGGACAGACCGCTGCTTCCAAGCGTTACTCGCTCCATAGGGTCATCCTTTCCGGTGTTGTGGGCATCTTCTCTGCCCGGAAGGGGAGCTTTCCCGTTAAGTCTTTTTAGACAGGCCAATTATGGAGCAAAAGGGCGCCTCGGCTCAATGCCGGCCGCCGAAAAACAGATGGGACCCAAGACCGCGCGGCTCAGCGATTTGTCCCCGGAACACCCGCGGATATGGGATACTGGCGGCGCGAGGCGGGGAACTTTTCGCGAGGGGCGGTGTTGTACCGGCGGTGGAGTCCGGCCGGGACGGAGTGTGTGAAACGGTGGGTGTTGCGGCAGCCCCTGTACGCTGAGAACAGGGTGGGGAATGCGATGAAGAAGGCACTGTTTGCGTTGGCGGTAGCGGCCCTGAGCGCCTGGGCGGGGGAAGGGCCGGGCGGCGATCCGTTTCAGTCGGCGGGGGGCGCCGTTCCGGGAAACCGCATCGACGACCTGGTTGTGGCGGAACTCACGGCGCGGGGCATCGAGCCGGCCCTGCCCAGCTCGGATGCGGTGTTTGTCCGGCGGGTGTATCTGGACGTGATTGGCACGCTGCCGCAGGTGAACGAAGTTCGCGAGTTTCTTGAAGATACGAATCCGGACAAGCGGGCGGCGCTGATTGACCGGCTCCTGGAACGCGAGGAATTCGCGGATTACTGGGCGCTGAAGTGGTGCGACGTGCTGCGGGTGAAGGCGGAGTTTCCGATCAATCTCTGGCCCAACGCCGTCCAGGCCTATGCCAAGTGGCTTCATGACGCTATCCAGGCGAACATGCCGTATGACGCGTTTGCCCGCGCGCTGCTGACCTCGAGCGGGAGCAATTTCAGGGTGCCGCCGGTGAATTTCTACCGGGCAATGCAGGGGCGGGATCCTTCGACCATTGCGGATGCGGCGGCCCTGACCTTCATGGGCGTCCGGCTGGATGGCTGGCCGGAGGCCCGGCGGGCGGAGCTGGCGGTGTTTTTCTCGCGGGTGGCCTACAAGCCCACGGCCGAGTGGAAGGAGGAGATTGTCCTGCTTGACCCCTCGGCGGTGACGCCGCTCGATGCGGTCTTCCCCGACGGACAGCCGGTGCACATCGAGGCGGGGGATGATCCACGGGCGGTGTTTGCGGACTGGTTGACGGCGCCCGAGAATCCGTATTTTGCGCGGAACGTCGTGAACCGGGTGTGGGCGTGGCTGATGGGACGGGGCATTGTGCACGAGCCCGACGACATCCGGCCTGACAATCCCCCGGTGAATCCCGCGCTGCTGGCGTATCTGGAAGACGAACTGGTGCGGGCGGACTACGACCTCCGGCAGGTGTACCGCCTGATCCTGAATTCCCGGACATACCAGCAGTCCTCCATTCCGCGGAGTGAGCATGCAGAAGCCGAAACGTTGTTTGGACATTACCTTGTGCGTCAGCTCGACGCGGAGGTGTTGATTGATGCGTTGTGCGGGGTTTTGGGTTCGAGGGAGAGTTATCTGAGCATGGTTCCTGAACCGTTCACGTACGTTCCGGATCATCAGCGCACGATCCTTCTGGCCGATGGGAGCATCACGAGCCCGTTTCTCGAGATGTTCGGGCGTCCGTCGCGGGATACGGGACTGGCGTCGGAACGCAACCTCCAGCCGACGGACGGGCAGCGGCTCCACATGCTGAATTCGACGCATATCCAGCAGAAGATCGAGCGGAGCTGGCGCCTCCGGCAACTTGTCGAGACGGGCAAAGGCGACACCGAGCGAATGGCGCGGTTGCTCTATCTCCATATCCTGTCGCGGTACCCCACCGCGGAGGAGACCGGCGTCGTGAAGCAGTATTTCGAGCGGGGCGATGTGACCCGGGCCGAGGCGGCGGCGGATCTGGCCTGGGCGCTGATCAACAGCAAAGAGTTTCTGTACCGGCATTGAACCGGCGGGAGACGAGGTTTATGGAATCGCAGCGGAGACGGCACGGGATGACGCGGCGGGCGGCGTTGCGGCGCGGCGTGCTTGGGGCCGCGGCGCTGGCGCTGATGAACGGCGAGCGCCCGGTTGCGGCCGCGGCGCCTGCGAATGCGCGCGCGAAGTCGGTTATCCAGATCTGGATGTGGGGCGGTCCATCGCATCTGGACACGTTTGATCCGAAACCGGACGCGGGGAACGATTATTGCGGTCCGATGGGCCAGGCCATCGCGACGAATGTGGACGGGATTCAGATCAACGCCGCGCTGCCGCAGCTCGCGCAGCAGGCCGACAAGTACGCGATCATCCGCAGCATGACCCACGGGGTGAACGCGCACGAGACGGCCTCGTACATTGTCCAGACGGGTCGGCGCCCGGACCGGCTGGTGTATCCGTGCGTGGGGGCGGTGGTGGCGCTGTTCAAGGGGTACGACCACGGGTATGCGGGGATTGTGCCTCCGTATGTGGTGTTGACGGAGCCGCAGGGCCGTTTTTCGGAAGCGGGCCTGCTCGGACAGCGGTACAAGCCGTTTGCCACCGGGGGCGATCCCAGCCGGGACCCGTTCGTGGTGGAAGGCATCGTGGCGGAAGGCATCTCGGATGACCGTCAGCTGGCGCGGCGGGACCTGCTGCATGCTTTAGACTCGCTGGGCCGGGCCATGCCGGGAAACGAGCCGTTCGCGCGGCTTGACGCCTGCGAGGAAAACGCCTACGGATTGATGTTCGGGGAGGCCCGGCGCTTGTTCGATTTAAACGCGGAAGGCGGCGAGATGCGCGACCGGTACGGCCGCAACACGTTTGGCCAGTCGTGCCTGATGGCGCGGCGGCTGGTCGAGGCCGGGGTGCCTTACGTGACGATCAACTACAAAGGATGGGACACGCACAAGCAGCATTTCGAGATCATGAAACGGAAACTGCCGGAGCTGGACCAGGGGATGGCGACCCTGCTGCAGGACCTTTCAGACCGGGGGCTGCTGGACAGTACGATCGTGTGGTGGGGCGGGGAGTTTGGGCGAAGTCCAAAGGTGGAGTGGGGCGCTCCGTGGAACGGCGGCCGCCAGCATTACGGCGCGTGTTTTTGCTCGGTGGTCGCGGGCGGCGGATTCAAGGGAGGGCGGGTGCTTGGCGTCTCCGACGCACGGGGGGAAGAGGTGGCGGAACGGCCGGTGTATCCGCTGGACCTCATCGGGACCATGTATGAACTGCTCGGGATCGACCCGGACGGGCCGCTGCCGAATCCGCGGGGTCTGGAACTGCGGGTTTTGCCGGAGCCGGGAGACGGGGCGCCGAGCGGCGGCCGTCTGCGCGAACTCATCTGAGCACACGAGGAATTGGACAATGCGGACATGTGTACGCGTGGTTGTTGTTGCCGCGGCATTCCTGGCGCCGGCGGCTCTGGGCCAGGAGGCGAAACGTGAGCCGCACATCGGCTACCTGTACCCGGCCGGCGGGCAGGCGGGCGCGACGCTGGAAGTCATTGCCGGGGGCCAGAATCTGAGGGGCGCGAACGGGGACGTGTGCGCGTCGGGCGACGGAATCCGGGCGACTGCGGTGGAGTACTACCGTCCGATTCGGAACCTGAACGGCGACGAACGCAAGGAGATTGCGCGGCGGATGGCCCTGGCGCGCGACAAGCGGCTGGCGGAACAAAAGAACCGAACCGCGACGGCCGTGCCGGCTGCTGAAACGGACACGTCCGACGAGGCGAGTGCCGCGCCGCCGGGCGGGGAAGAGCCGGTCAAGCTGCCCGGCCACCCGTTGCTGGACCGGATAGACGGGATGAGCCTGCGGGAATTGGCGCATCTGCAGCACCTTCTCGCCAATTTCAGTAAGAAGCAGTTGAACCCGCAAATTGCGGAAATGGTGCGCATCGAGGTGCGTATCGAGCCCGGCGCCCGGCCGGGTCCGCGGGAGATCCGCCTCCAGACGGCGGGAGGGCTCACCAATCCCATGGTGTTCGAGGTGAATACGCTGCCGGAGGTGCAGGAGCTGGAGCCCAACGATCCGCGGTCGGGCGCCAGGGCCGAGAAAGTCAGGCCACTGGAGTTGCCGGTCCTGCTGAACGGCCAGATTCTGCCGGGCGATGTGGACCGGTTCGCACTGCGGTGCCGCGGCGGTCAGAGCCTGGTCATTGAGACGCACGCGCGGAGCCTGGCGCCGTACCTTGCGGACGCGGTCCCGGGGTGGTTTCAGGCGGCGTTGACGCTGTACGATGCCCGGGGTAACGAAGTGGCCTATGTGGATGATTTCCGGTTTGATCCGGACCCGGTGCTGCATTACGAGATCCCGAAGGACGGGGTATACCATCTGGAAATCCGCGATTCGATCTTCCGTGGCCGGGAGGATTTTGTGTATCGCATTTCGGTCGGCGAACAGCCGTTCATCACGAGCATGTTCCCGCTGGGCGGGCGCGCGGGGGACACAATCGCCGCGAAAGTCGACGGGTGGAACCTGCCTGCGGATACACTGCGGTTGAACACCGACTATGGCGTGGAACATGTGCGAAGCACGGTTCTGGAACACGGGGATGGCGTCTCCAATGCCGTGTTGTATGCCGTAGACACGCTCGAGGAGAGTCTTGAAGCCGAGCCCAACAATGCGGCGGTTGCCGCGCAGGCGATTGCCGTGCCGCGAATCGTCAATGGCCGCATCGACGCCCCCGGCGACGTGGACGTTTTCGCGATCGAGGGGCGGGCAGGCGACGCGCTTGTGGCGGAGGTGCAGGGGCGGCGGCTGCGTTCGCCTCTGGATTCGCTGGTGCGGGTGATTGACGCCTCGGGCGCCGTGGTGGCCTGGAACGACGATTTCGAGGACAACGACGAGTACCTGTACCGTCTGGGCGGTCTGCTGACCCACGACGCGGATTCGTGGCTGCGGACCGAATTGCCCGCGGACGGCACGTACTATGTCGAGATCGCCGATGCGCAGGGGCAGGGGGGCAGTGCGTACGCGTACCGGCTTCGGGTCGGACCGCCGGAACCGGATTTCGCGTTGCGTGTGACGCCGGCAAGCGTGAATGCAAGCGCCGGGCTCGCGGTACCGGTGTGTGTGCATGTGTTGCGGCGGGACGGTTTTGACGGCGAAATTGAGATGGTATTGAACAACGCGCCGGAAGGCTTTGTGCTGAGCGGGGGCCGAATTCCGGCGGGGAAACGCAGCATTTGGATGACGCTGAGCGCCCCGGCCCGGGCGTCCGAAGGCCCTGTGGCGATTCAACTGGAGGGGCGCGCCATGATTGGCGGGCGTGAGGTCCGCCGGCGGGCGCTCCCTGCCGACGAGCTGATGCAGGCGTTCCTGTACCGGCATCTGGCGCCTGCCGGAGAATTCATGGTGGCGGTGCGGGGCGGCAGGCAAGGCGCCGGGCGGGTGGCGCTCGTCGACAACGCGGCGGTTCAGATCCCCGCGGGCGGCAGCGCGGAGGTGCGCGTGAAGGCCCCGCAACCCCTTGTGCGCAGAACGGTGAAACTCGCGTTGGTCGACCCGCCGGCGGGCCTGGCGCTCGGAGAGATGCAGGTTGTCCCGGAGGGGCTGGCGTTCGTGCTGACCGCGGAGGCGGGGGCGGCGGCCGGTCTGTCGGACAACGTCATTGTCGAGGCCTATGTGGAACGACCTTCGGGAAAGGGCGCGGCCAGAAAGATGCAGCGCGTGCCCGCCGGCACGTTGCCGGCGATCCCGGTCGAAATCGTTGCCCGGTGAACCTTGCGGACCTGCGCCGTCTCCCGGGCGGCCCGGGAAAGCTCCGCGCGGTCAGTGTGGCGAGCGCGCGTGTGCGTCGTGCCGGGCTTATTCACCCAGGCTGAACAGGGCGCCCAGGACGGCAAACGACCGGGATGCGGGGAATTCTCCGGGATACTGGTTAAACTCCACGTGGCCGTCCATGTAAAGCGTGTTGGCGCCGCCGGGAATGTGGTTGAACTGGGCGCTGGCCGTGGTGGTGGCCGAGACCACGTCCCACATGACGGGCATGGCGCTCTGGGCGGTAGCGGAAGCGGCGGGGCTGTTGATGTCGGTGATGACGAATCGTTCGACCCCCTCCCGAAGCCGGTAGATCGTTGCGTCGCCGCCATTTCCGAGGGTCGCACCCGGCGGCGTTGCCATGGCGGCGAACATGCCGTGAACCGCGGCGTTGTTGATGTCGCCGTCCAACAGCGAATCGTTCACGGGGTCGTGGTCGCCCAGGACACCGTTAAACGTGGGGGGCAGATAGGACAGGCATGCCATGAGGTAGGCCATCTGAGCGGAAACCATGGCCGAGGGAAAACCGAACATGGCGACGTCGAACGCCGGGTCGGCCTCGGAGACCTTGTTGATCAGGTAGCCGTAGTAGAGGTAGCTGCTGTCGGGTTTGGAAGGGAGCCCTTCGTACGGGCACACCTGGCCGGGGAGGCTCTCCATGACAAACAGGGGGTTGCCGGCGCCGGCCTCGGGATCCGACGGGCAGATCAACACGTTGAGATCGGACAGATACTCGGGAAAGATGGCGGGTATGTGGGGCGCCAGGCTGGCCCGGAGGTTGCCGTCCGTGCACGCGGCCGGCACGGCCGCTCCCCAGAGCTGGTCGCCATGAATGCGGGGGAACAGGCCGCCCGATTCGCCCGCATACATTTTGTAGACGAGTCCCATCTGTTTGAGATTGTTCTGGCAACTCGCGCGGCGCGCGGCCTCGCGGGCGCGGGCGAGAGCGGGCAGAAGGATCGCGGCCAGAATGCCGATGATGGCGATGACCACCAGCAATTCAATGAGTGTGAATCCGCCGGCCTGGCCGGGTCTCTTATTTCGCGGCGATGTCGTACGCAATGAGCACTCCTCCATGACGTATATACAGGCGCCCGCCGGACACGACGGGATGCGCCCAGTGATTGCCGTCGCCCAGGGTCACCTGAAACGCGCCCGAGCGGGAGAAGCCCTCGGGCGTGGCTTTGACCAGGCTTACGGTGCCCTCTCTGGGTCCTTCGTAAACATACAGCATGCCGTCGGCGTAGACGACGGCGCCCTGACGAACCTCTTGAGTTTCCCAGACCAGCTTGCCGGTTTCAAGTTCAAGACACATCAGGTTGCGATTCTTGTGGGCCGTGCCGTAGATGTAACCGTCCACGAGCACCACGCCGTGGTGTTGGCAATCGAGGTTTTTGTCGGCCCACTGGGGTGTGATGCTTGAACCGTCTTCCGAGAGAAGCAACATGCCGCCGCCGGAGCCGTAGCCTCCGGTGTAATAGAGCATGCGGTCGTGCAGCACGGGCGTGACGGCGTGAATGTCGTAGTCGGTCTCGTGCGGGTGGCTCCAGAGGAACGCGCCGGTTGCGGCATCCACGCCAACCACTGATTTCGCGGTCATCGTGACGATAATGCGGCGCCCGCCGACCTCGAACACATCCGGCGAACAGTACGCCGACGGCTCGCTCCATCCCTTGCTGGTCCAGACGGTTTCGCCGGTCATCTTGTTGAGGGCGGCGACGCTTGCGTCGGGCCCGCCCGGGGTGCATATGACGTTTTCGCCATCGATGAGGGGAGATTCGGCAATTGCCCACTGAATCATGGTGCCGTTGAAGCGTTTCATCGTATCCACCTGCCAGAGGATGGCGCAGCCGGGCAGTTGGAAGCAGGTGATAACCCCCAACCCGGATATCAGGTACAGGCGGTCGCCGTCGATGGTGGGGGTGGAACGGGCGCCGGGCGCCTGTTTGATCAGCGTTTCCGGGCCGTAGGGGTATCTGCCCTGGATGTTCCCCGCGAGGTCGAGAACAAACAGAACCCCCTGCTGATCTTCGAGCATTCCCGGTACGTAGATGGAACTGCCCACGACCGATACCGAGGCGTAGCCCGCTCCGATGCCGTCGGCGACCCAGGCCACCGGGGGGCCTTCGAGCGGCCATTCCTTGAGCAGTCCCGTTTCCGGAAACGTGCCGTCGCGGTGGGGCCCCCGGAATTGCGGAGAATCCGCCGCGGCAGCAGCTCCAGCCAGCACCATGCCTGCGACCAGGGCAACAGCGAACGTTTTCATGGACAGCACTCCAGAGTAGATACACCGCACCTGCGGGAGAGATTACGCGATCGGTAGCCGGGAACGCAAGACGCTCCCCAGAAAACAGCGACGGGGGGAGGCCCATTCCCGGGCCGCTTGTAGCGCCTGTGCGGACAATGTGATCGGACGCGGCGCAGCGCGGAAAAGTTGAAGCTCCGGGGGAATTTTCGCATAATGACTCCTGTGGACATTCCACGGACAGCAGTATTGTCACCTGCCTTGTTGTTCGTACAACGGCCGTAGAGCACCGTCGCTTTCACAGGAGTCTCATTACCATGATTTGTGTGCACCCGCGAACCAGGTTCGCCGTAGCCGTCCTGACGGGTTTCATGATTTCCAGCGGGGTCTGGGCCGATTGGTGGCAGTTTCAGGGGCCCACCCGCAACGGCGTGTCGCCCGAGTCGGGTTTGATGCGGTCGTGGCCCGAAGGCGGCCCGCGCGAGCTCTGGTCGTTTCCGCTGGGTGAGGGTTACGCGGGGCCGGCGGTGCGTGACGGGGAGATTTACATCCTCGATCGGGTGGAGGAACGGCAGGACGTGCTTCGGTGCCTCGATCTGGCTACTGGCGCCGAGCTCTGGAATTACGCGTACGATGCCCCGGGGAGCGTGGGACACAGCGGTTCCCGCACGCCCCCGACGGTGACGGAAACGCACGTGTATTCGGTGGGGATGCTGGGCGACTTTTTGTGTGTGGATCGGAAAACGCACCAGCCGGTGTGGCGCAAGAACATCCTGGCCGATTTTGGGAACAAGCCGTCGAGCTGGGGCGTGTCCCAGGCGCCGAGTCTGTGGCGCGACCTGGTGATTGTTGCGCCGCAGGCCGACGACGCGTTTGTCGCGGCGTACCAGCGGGAGACGGGGGAACTGGTGTGGCAGAGTCCCGGGCTGGGCAAAGTGGGCTACGTGACTCCGGTGGTGACCACACTGGCGGGCGTGGAGCAGGCGGTCATGGTCGCGGCGTACGGGCAAACCGCGGGCATCTCGCTCGAGAACGGGAGCATTCTGTGGGCGTATGATGGATTTCAATGTCAGATTCCGATTCCCTACCCGACGCCGCTGTCCGGCGACCGGCTGTTTATCACGGGGGGCTACGATGCTGGTTCGGCAATGATCCAGATCAAGCGCGAAGGTGATGGCTTCGGGGTAACGGAGCTTTTCCGGACGGACGAGTGCGGCAGCCAGATTCACCAGCCACTGGTTTACGACGGGCACCTGTATGCCCACAGCAACACGAATTCGCGAACCGACGGCATGATCTGCATGACCCTCGACGGCCAGCTGAAATGGCGCACGCGCGATTCGCGCGACTTGCCCCAGTTCGAACGCGGCAACCTTCTCCTGGCCGACGGGATGATCATCAGTCTTGATGGCAAAACCGGCATGCTTCATCTGATCGAACCTTCTCCCGAGGGTTACAAGGAACTGGCTCGCGCCAAGATCTTTGATGGCAACAAGATGTGGTCGCCGATGGCCCTGTCGCAGGGGCGGCTGTTGTTGCGCGACCAGGAAACGATGAAATGTCTCGATCTGAAGAACCCGTGAGAAGCGCGTGCCGGGTTCCGGCCTGGTGCGGGTGAGCGAATGAAGGACTCAACGGCAAGCCGCGTTTTCGCGGTCGTCGCGGGGGCCGTGACGGCCGCCGCCGCGCTCGTTGCGCTTCAGCAGTGGCTGGCCTGCCGTCCCCCGCACGACATCGTGGTCAATCTTCCCGGACGCGACGGTCGTCCCGAGGACGGGGCGACCGCGGACATTGCGACCGACCTTTCTGGAACGCATCAGGAATTCGGCGGTGTCGCCGCGTCGTTGCCGGGCGCCTGGCCCCGGTTTCGCGGCCCCGATTTCGACAACATCTGCAAACAAGATTACCGCCTGGCCGAAGCCTTTCGTGATGGCGGCCCGGACATCCTGTGGTCGGTTGAGCTGGGGGAAGGACACGCGGCGCCCGCCGTCCTGAACGGCCGGGTCTACGTGCTGGATTACGACGAGTCCGCCCGCGCGGATGCCGTCCGGTGTTTTTCACTCGAGGACGGTCAGGAGATTTGGCGGCACTCGTATCCGGTGAACATCAAGCGGAACCACGGCTTGTCGCGCACGATCCCCGCGGTGACGGACGAGTTCGTGGTCACCATCGGGCCGCGGTGCCATGTCGTGTGCCTCGACGCGAAGACCGGGGCTTTTCGATGGGGCGTCTCGATGCAAGACGAATACGGCACTACTGAGCCGCTCTGGTACACGGGGCAGTGTCCGCTTATCGACAACGGGCTGGCCATTCTCGCTCCCGCGGGCCCGGACATCCTGATCGCCGCGCGGACGTGCGCCACGGGCGAGACCGTCTGGCAGACCCCGAATCCCCGGGGCTGGAACATGTCGCATTCGTCGATCATGCCCATGGTGTTCGAAGGGACGCGCATGTTTGTCTATTGCGCCACCGGCGGGATTGTGGGAATCGCCGCGGACGGCCCGGACGCCGGGCGGATACTCTGGGAACAGCCCTGGGCCGCCAATGTTGTGGCGCCATCACCCGTGCCGCTGGACGATGGCCGGATATTCTGTACGGCGGGATACGGTAACGGGAGCCTGATGGTGCAGTTGCGCAGGGACGGCGATGCGTTCCGGGCGGAAGCGGTGTTCGAGCGGGGTCCGGCGGAATGGCTGGCCTGTGAGCAGCAGTCGCCCGTCTATTATGACGGTTTGCTTCATGCTATCATGCCGAAAGACGCGGGCGCCCTGCGCGGTCAATTCGTCTGTTACGACCCGGACGGGTCTCTTGTATGGTCCAGCGGCCCGGCCAACCGGTTCGGGTTGGGGCCGTTCATTCTGGCGGACGGGAAGTTCTACGTCCTCAGCGATGACGGCGTGCTGACCGTCATCCAGCAGCACCGCGAACAGTACGCCGCCCTCGCCCAGGCGCGTGTTCTGGATGGACAGGATGCGTGGGGGCCGATTGCGATCGCAGGTACGCGGATGCTGTTGCGGGATTCCACGCGGATGGTGTGTATCGACGTGAGCGCGACGCCGGGGGAGGGCGTGAGCCAGTGAGTGACGAAAACCATCGCTTGATGCCCCTGTGGATATGGGTAACGATCGCCTGTGCGGCGGTTGGCGCGGCCGTGTGGTTCGCGGTGAACAGCAGGCGCCCGGATCCGCCGGAATCGTTCCGATACGATGTCGCCCCATTCGAGCAGGTCGAGCCCGACCGGGTGATGGCCATCGAACTCGCGCCGATCTCCCCCGGCATCCCCGGGCTGCGCGCGCTCGCGGCCACGCCGGATGGCGCCATTTTCGTCGCGGGAGAGAAGACGCTTCTGGTCTGCGGACTGGACGGTTCGGAACGCGCGCGCTACGCCCTCCCGGCAACGCCGGACTGCGTGGCCGCCGCGCCCAACGGCAGGATTTTGCTCGGGATGGCGGACCACGTGGACGTGCGTGATGCCATGGGAAAACCGGAACAGACCTGGGCGTTCCCGGGGGAGCGTGTTCACATCACCTCTATCGCGGCGGACGAAAGCAGCGTCTATGTCGCGGACGCCGGCAACCGCGTGGTGCTGCGTTTTGATTATGGCGGCAACCTGCAGGCTCGAATTGGAGAAAAGGACGCGGCGAGGGACATCCCCGGTTTGATCGTGCCCAGTCCCTATTTTGATGTTGCGTTCGACAATGCCGGCGCGATGTGGGCGGTCAATCCCGGCCGGCACGGTCTCGAACAGTACCGCCCGACCGGCGAGCCGGTTTCCGCGTGGTACCGTCCCTCGATGGAGCCGGACGGCTTCTGCGGGTGCTGCAACCCCGCCCATATTGCCTTTCGTTCGGACGGCACGCTTGTCACCGCGGAAAAGGGCCTGGTCCGGGTGAAACTGTATTCGGTGGATCAGAAGCTGCTGGGGTTTATTGCGGGTCCGGCGGCGTTTCGCGAAACGCCGGGCGGGCCGTTCTCCCCGGAACTGGACATGCCGTTGCTTGACCTGGCGGTCGATGCGCAAGACCGGATCCTGGTGCTCGACGGCCGGGCGAACGCCGTCCGCGTGTTTCAAGTGAAGGAGCCGCACTGACATGGATGCGCCAAACGTGAAGCGCCGCGAGTTCTTCGCCTCCTTCGCCCGGGTGTGCCTGCTGGGTGGTCTTGGCGTGACAGGCGCCCTGCTGGCCTGGCGCCGCTGGAACGCAGGCGCCTGCGCGGCCGTGCGGACCTGCCGCGCATGCCCGCTCCATGCGGCGTGTCCGGGCGGGCAGCGGCGCGCGGAGGGCAAGCCATGAGCGCGGGGAACACGATTCGGCGGCGGGATTTCATGCGCGCAGCGGCGGCGCTGGGGGTGGGCGGCGCCCTCTGGAAAGCCGCGGCGCCGGCGGCGGGCGCGACAGTGTGGCAGATCGATCCCCAGAAATGCGTGCAATGCGGCCGATGCGCGACCGAATGCGTGCTCAGTCCGTCGGCGGTGAAATGCGTGCACTCGTATCAGATCTGCGGCTATTGCGATCTCTGCGGCGGCTATCTTCAACCCAGCGCCAGGGAACGCGATACCGGCGCGGAGAACGAGCTGTGCCCGGTGTCCGCCATCACACGGACCTTCATCGAGGACCCCTTCTTTCAATACACCATCGACGAGGCGCTGTGCGTGGGGTGCGGCAAGTGCGTGAAGGGCTGCGCGCTCTTTGGCAACGGCTCGCTCTATCTTCAGGTGAAGCAGGACCTTTGCGTGCACTGCAATGAGTGCGCGATCGCCAAGGCGTGCCCGGGAGACGCCTACCGTCGGATTCCGGCCGAACAGGCTTACCTGCTGAAGGCGCGTCCGGCGGGAGGGAGCGGACAGGAATGAAGCTCCTGAGAACCCTCACCCTCATGTTTGCCGCCGTGGTCGTCCTGGGCGGGCTTGCGTGGGCGGAGTTCCGGTTTCCCATGCCGGAATTCGAGTCCGGGTATGAGTATCCCGAGATGCACACGCCTCCGCCCGGCCGCACCAACGACCTGTGGGACGTCGTCCTGCTGACCTGCGCCCTCGGGCTGGCCGCGTGGTTTGTGCTGAAACGGCGATCCCGTCCGGCGGTGCTCGGGCTTACCGTCTGCTCGCTGGCGTATTTCGGATTCTGGCGGGAGGGCTGCGTCTGTCCTGTCGGGTCGATCCAGAACGTCGCGGAAGGCGTCCTTGGCCTGGAGGTGGTTTCGATCGCCGTGGTGTGTTTTTTTCTGTTGCCGCTGGTTTTCGCCCTGTTTTTCGGGCGGGTATTCTGCGCGGCGGTATGTCCGCTGGGGGCGCTTCAGGAGGTGGTGGCCGTGCGGCCGGTCATCCTGCCACGCGCCGTGGACGGGGTTCTGGGGATCGTCCCGTACCTCTATCTTGGGCTGACGATTCTTGCGGTCGCCACGGGGTCGGGATACCTGATTTGCCAGTACGATCCCTTCGTTGGATTCTTCCGGTTTGGGGCGAGTCTGAACATGTTTCTGGCGGGCGGGGTGCTGCTGGTGACGGGCCTGTTTATCGGCCGGCCGTACTGCCGGTTTCTGTGTCCGTACGGGGTGCTCCTGGGCTGGATGAGCCGGTTTTCGAAATGGCATGCGAGCATCACCCCGCGGGAGTGTATTCAATGCCGCCTGTGCGAGGAGGCATGCCCCTACGGCGCGATCAATGTCCCCACGCCGGACAAGGCGCCTCTCACCGCGAAGGAAGGCGCGCGCAAACTCGGCGTGATACTTGCCCTGGCGCCGGTCATCGTCGCGCTCGGCGCGTGCACCGGGCTGTTGTCCCACACGATGCTCGCGCGCATTCATCCGACGGTCCAGCTTGCGCAGCGCATCGCGGGCGAAGAGGCGGGCCGTTACCAGGGCATGACCATCGAAAGCGAGGCGTTTCGCGCGGGCGTTCAAACGAAAGAAGAACTCTACGCGGAAGCGCATGCGGTTCGGGCGGATTTTAAATGGAAGTCGGCCGTGTTTGGTGGGTTCCTGGGGCTGGTGCTCGCCGCGATGCTGGCGAGCCTGTCGATGGCGGGCCGGCGCGACGATTACGAGACTGACCGGCAGGCCTGTGTCAGTTGCGCGCGTTGTTTTCCGTATTGTCCCGTTGAGAAGGATGAGGGTGCCGTTGCAGAACAGAAGACCTGAATTCGTGCCTGACCAGGCGAAGTGGCGCATCGCGTCGGCCGTAGCGGCGGTCGCGGGGCTGTTCACCCTGGTCCTGGCGTCGTTGCTCATCATCAACTATCTGCAGATCCGGGCGACGGATCCGCTGGACCACCCGGAACTGCTGAAATTGCGTGAGCAACTGGCCGCGGCGTCCGAGCCCGACGAGGCGCTGGTCGAACAGATTCGCACACTGGACCTGCTGGTGCGCAAGGCCTTCTTCACCAGCCAGGCGCAGTTGCGGCTGGGCGGCCGCCTGCTGCTGGCGGGGGCCATTGTGTTTGTGGTTGCGATTCGTCTGGCCGCGCGGTGGAACCCGAAAACGCCGGCTCCCGAAGGGGCTCCTGACCGCATGGGGTATTGGCGCACTCTGGCCCAGTCGAGGGAACTCCTCACCGGGGTGGCCATCGTGCTCGTCCTGGCGACGCTGGCCGCGGCGTACCTGACGCCGCTCGGCATCCCTGCTCCGGTCGTGCAGGAAGAGGCTGGGGAGGGTGCGGCAGAGACGGACACGGTTTCCGGCGCGCCGGCTTCAGCCGTTCCCTCGTGGGAGGACATGCTGATCCAGTGGCCGTCGTTCCGGGGGCCCGGCGGCTACGGTGTGGCCCATTTTACCACGGCGCCCGTGAACTGGGATCTTCAGGCGGGCGAGGGCATCCGGTGGAACGTGGAAGCGCCGCAGGGCAGCTTCAACTCCCCCGTGGTCTGGGGCGCCCGGCTGTTCCTCAGCGGGGCGACCAAGGAACTGCGCGAAGTCTATTGTTACGACACCGAAACGGGCCAGTTGCTGTGGCGGCAGGCGCTGCCCGCGTTTGCCGGCACCCCCGAGACGCCGCCGAAGGTCTCCGAAGACACGGGCTATGCCGCGCCAACCATGGCCGTGCACGGGGACCGCGCATTTGCGATCTATGCCACGGCCGATATCGCGTGTTTCGATTTCGAGGGCCGGTTGCTCTGGGGCCGCAATCTCGGCGTTCCGGAGAATCATTACGGGCACGCGTCGTCGCTGATCGCGTTCGGCGACAAGGTCTATGTGCAGCTCGACGACAGCAAACAGCCCCGCCTGCTCGCCCTGGATGCGGCGACGGGCGAAGACGTCTGGTCGGCCGGGCGCAAGAAGATCTCCTGGGCCTCCCCCGCGTGCGCGCCGACGCCGTTTGGATTTCAACTGCTCCTCGCCTCCGAACTCGATGTGGACGGTTACGAGCCCGAAACGGGGACGCTGCTGTGGACCCAGGAGGGGCTGGACGGCGAGGTGGCGCCTTCCCCCACGATATCCGGCGACGTGGTGTTTGTGGGCAACGAGTACGCCATGGCGACGGCAGTCCGGCTTTCGGGCTCGACCGAAGCGGTACAATCCGAGATCATCTGGCAGTGGGAGGAGAGCCTGCCGGAAGTGGCCAGTCCCACGAGCAGCGACGACTACTTCTACATCGCGACGTCGCTGGGCGAAATCATCTGCCTGGACAAAAATACCGGTGAAGAGGTCTGGCTCCACGAATTCGACCAGGGATTCTATTCGTCTCCGATCCGGGTGGGCGACCGCATTTACGTCGCGGATCTGCAGGGGACGATGCAGATATTCGGAACGGGCCAGGAATTTGCGCTGATAGCCGCGCTGGATTTGGGCGAACCCGTGTATGCAACCCCGGCCTACCTCGACGGGCGGATGTACGTCCGTACCGAGAGCCGCCTCATGTGCATTGAAGCCGATGCCGCAAACTGAATTCTGCATAGCCGATGTTGACCGCCTGGTGGCGGAGATCGGTCACGGCAAAGAGGCCGTGATACCGATTCTCCACGCGCTGCAGGACCGGTTCCGCTACCTTCCCGACGCGGCGCTTGCGCGGGTCTGTGAAATCACGGACATTACGCCGGCGACCCTCGAGGGCGTCGCGACGTTCTTCACGCGGTTCCGGCGGCGGCCGATGGGGGAACACACGGTCCGGGTCTGCGACGGCACGGCGTGCCATGTCAAGGGCGCCCCCGCGGTATTCGATGCGTTCGCCAAAACGCTGGAGCTGGGCCAGGGCGAGGACACGGACCGGCACGGCCGGTTTACCGTGCAGCGGGTGGCCTGTCTCGGCTGCTGCACGCTCGCGCCCGCGGTTCAGATTGACCATGTAACCTACGGCCATGTGCAACCGGAGAAGGTCTCTCATCTGCTCGAGGATTTTCTTTCCGGCGAAGCCGACAGAAAAGTGCGGCCGCTGAAACACTATGCCGGGGATACGGCGTCTGCGGGCGAGATCCGGGTCGGCCTGGGTTCCTGCTGCATCGCTGGGGGAAGCGACAAGGTCCGCGTTGCCCTGGAAGACGTGCTCGAGACGGTTGACGCGTCGGTTCGCGTCAAACGGGTGAGCTGCGTGGGCATGTGCCACCAGACCCCCCTGCTGGAGGTGCGTCTGCCCGGCCGGCCGCCCAGTCTGTATGCGAAGGTGCAGGCCGAAGACGTGGGCGAAATCGTGCGCCGGCACTTTGCGCCGCTCAAACGCAGTGTCCGCATGCGCACCGGCATCGGCAACTGGCTGGAACGTCTCTATACAGGCGATCACCGCGATGTGCTCGACCGGCACGGCATCGACGTTCGCGACCGGCCCGTCGCCGCGTTTCTCAGCAAACAGCAGCGGCTTGCCACCGAGTATTGCGGCGAAATCGACCCTGCCGATCTCGATGAATACCTGCGATTGAGAGGATTCGAAGCCCTGTCCCGGTGTCTGCGGGAGCCGGTTCCTCCGGGCGGGGCGTTAAACGAGCGCCTGGACCCGGAGGCCATCATCGGCGCGCTTCGCGCGAGCGGTCTGCGCGGCAGGGGCGGCGCGGGGTTTCCGACGGCGCGGAAATGGGACGCCGTGCGCGGGGCGGCGGGCGAACGCAAGTACGTGATCTGTAACGGCGACGAAGGCGATCCGGGCGCATTCATGGACCGCATGATCCTGGAATCGTACCCGTTCCGGGTCATTGAAGGGATGATCATCGCGTCGATTGCCGTTGGCGCGCACGAGGGGTTCCTGTACATCCGCGCGGAGTATCCGCTGGCCATCGCGCGGATCGAGGAAGCGCTTCGCATCTGTGAGGCGGCCGGATATCTTGGCGACGACATCCGCGGCAGCGGGCATGCGTTCCGGTTGCGTGTCGTCGAAGGCGCGGGCGCGTTCGTCTGCGGCGAAGAGACGGCCCTGCTGGCGGCGATGGAGGGGCGTCGCGCGACACCGAGCATTAGGCCGCCCTACCCGGCGGTGGAAGGCCTGCATGGCTCCCCCACGCTGGTGAACAACACAGAGACGTTCGCGCTGGTGCCGTGGATCCTCCGGCATGGCGCGGCCGCGTTCGCGGCCTTTGGCACCGCGCAGAGCCGGGGCACCAAGGTGTTCTCGCTGGCGGGCAAGGTGAGCCGGGGCGGCCTCATCGAGGTGCCCATGGGCACGACCATCCGCGAGATCGTGGAAGATATCGGCGGCGGGGTCCAGGGTGGGAAACAGTTCAAGGCCGTGCAGGTGGGCGGCCCGTCCGGCGGATGCATTCCCGCCGCGCTCATCGATACCCCGGTGGATTATGAGGCGTTGACGGCGGCGGGCGCCATGATGGGGTCCGGGGGACTGGTTGTTCTCGACGAGACCGACTGCATGGTCGAGATGACGCGGTACTTTCTGTCGTTTACGCAACTGGAATCCTGCGGAAAATGCACGCCGTGCCGGGTGGGCACGAAGCGCATGCTCGAGATCGTCGAACGCCTGTGCGAGGGGAAGGCCGAGCCCGGCGACCTGGCCGAACTCGAGACGCTCGCGCGCGTCGTTAAAGAGAACAGCCTGTGCGGGCTGGGCAAGACCGCCCCGAATCCCGTCCTGACCACGATGCGGTACTTCCGGGAAGAGTTCGAGGCGCACGCGGAGGGGCGGTGTCCCGCGGGCAAGTGCAAGCGCCTGATCACCTATTCGATCACCGGGGATTGCATCGGGTGCACCAAATGCGCCGTCAACTGCCCCTCGGGCGCCATTGCGTTTCGGCCCTATGAACAACACGAAATCGATCCGGCCAAATGCACCCGGTGTAACGGTTGCGCTGAGATTTGCCCGGTCGATGCGGTCAAGGTGGAATGAACCGATGGCGCGATTGATCATAGACGGCACGACCGTGGACGCCCCGCCGGGGGCGACGGTCCTGGAGGCGGCCGCCCTCGCCGGGATCGACCTTCCCGCGCTGTGCCATGTGCCCGGTCTGCGCCCGCAGACCTCGTGCATGCTCTGCGTTGTCGAGGACAAGCGGTCCGGAAAGACCTTTCCGTCCTGTTCGACCCGGGCCGAGGACGGGATGCTTATTGAGACCGGTACCGAGGCGCTTCGTGCCGCGCGCAAGGAAGTCCTTCAACTGCTGTTGAGCGAGCACGTGGGCGATTGCGAAGCCCCCTGCCGGCGCATCTGCCCCGCGGCGCTCGAAGTGCCACTGATGATGCGCACGGTGGCGGCGGGCGACCAGGATGCCGCGGCCCGGCTGGCGAAGGCGGCGCTTATCCTGCCCGAAACCCTGGGCTGGGTGTGCAATGCGCCGTGTGAACGCGGGTGCCATCGGGGGAGTTTCGACGAGCCCTTGCTTATTAAGGAGATGCACCGGCGCCTGGCGCACGAGGTCCCGGATCCGCGCAGCATGACGCCCGCGGTGGCCCCGTCCAGCGGGAAACGCGTAGCCGTCGTTGGAGGCGGCGTGGCCGGGCTGGCCGCGGCCTGGACGCTCGCCATCCGGGGGCACGCGTGCACGTTGTACGAACGCGAGGCGCGTTGCGGCGGGCCCTTGCGCGAGCTCGACGAGGCCCAGTTGCCCCCAGCCGTGCTTGATGCCGAAGTGCAGTCCATCATTGGCCTGGGCGTTGAATTGCGCACCCAATGCCAAGTCGGCCGGGACATCGCCATGGAGCAATTGCTGGGGACCTTCGATGCGGTGCTGCTCGCCTGCCAGGACGATGACCTGGACGATGCGGAAGACGAAGAGCACGTGTTCGCCGCGATTGAGTTTCCGATGGCCGTCAACGCCGTTGCCGAGGGGAAGGACGTGGCGGACGAGGTGGATCGCTTTCTGCGCGGCCTGCCGCCCATGCCGCGCCGGAAGCGGTTTGACTGCCGCCTTGTCGAGGTGCGGGAACCGGAAAAAGCCGCGTTTGCGGCGCATCGTATGGACCCCGCTACCCGGGGGCAGAGTCGCCAGCGGGACGCCATCCAGGCCGAGGCGAAACGCTGCCTGCATTGCGACTGCCTGAAACTGGAGTCCTGCAAGCTGCGGCGTTATGCGACCGAATACGGCGCACAACAGTTCGCCTACCGGGATGTGAACCGTCCTTCGGTCGAGACGGCGCTGGTCGCTGGCCCGGTCCTGTTTGAAGCGGGGAAGTGCATTCGTTGCGGTCTCTGCGTTGAGATCACGGCGGTTCGCGGTGAACCCTGGGGGATGGCGTTCGTGCAGCGCGGGTTTGACGCGCGGGTTCGTCCGGCCCTGGGGCATTCGCTGGAGGAAGCGTTAACCAAAACCGCGCGGGAATGCGTCGAGGCGTGTCCCACGGCGGCCTTTGCATGGCGTGACCGAGAGGAGCGGGAGTCATGAAAGTCGTACAACTGATTCCGGGCACCGGCGGCACGTTCTACTGCCAGAACTGCATGCGCGACGGCGCGTTGATGCGCGCCTTGCGCGGACGCGGCGTTGACGTGACGCTTGTGCCGATGTACCTGCCGCTGACGGTCGACGCAGAAGGCCTGGAGAAGCACGCGCCGGTGTTTTTCGGCGGCATCAACGTGTATTTGCAGCAGAAGTTCAGACTGTTCCGCAAAACGCCGCGCTGGTTTGACCGGTTATTCGACTCCCGCTGGATGCTGAAACAGGCGGCCGCACGCGAGGGCTCGACAAGCGCCGCGACGCTGGGCCCGATGACGCTGTCCATGCTGCAGGGACGTCTCGGTAACCAGCGCAAGGAAATCGACCGGTTGACCGAATGGCTCCAGGGCCACGAGAAGCCGGACCTGATTCATGCGTCGAATTCGCTGCTGCTCGGGGTCGCGACGGAGTTGAAGCGCGCGTTGAAGGTTCCCCTGGTGTGCACGCTTCAGGACGAGCACACGTGGCTCGACGTCATTCCCGAACCCCACGGCACCCAATGCTGGAAGACCATGTCGGAGCGCGGCCGCGAAGTGGATGCATTCATTGCGGTGAGCGACTGGTACGCCGGGGTGATGGCCGGCCGCATGGGCATCCCGCGCGACCGGCTGGCCGTAGCGCCGGTGGGCATCGAATTCGGCGATATGGAACCCGTGCCTGCGCCCGTGGAGCCGCCCGCGATCGGGTATCTCTCCCGCATGAGCGAAAGCCTGGGTCTTGGAACGCTGGTGGACGCGTTTATCGAGTTGAAAGAAGCGGGGACCATTCCCAACCTCAAGCTGCGCGTTACCGGAGGCCAGACCGCGGAAGACGCCCGCTTTCTCGAACGGGTACAGTCCGCATTACGGCGTCGAAACCTGCAGGACGACGTCGAGTTCATCGAGCAGTTCGACCGGGCGTCGCGCCATGCGTTTCTCCGTTCGCTGTCCGTGGTCTCGGTGCCGGTTCCGGGCGGCGAGGCGTTTGGCACGTTCATGATCGAGGCCCTGGCATGCGGAGTGCCCGTTGTGCAGCCGGCCGAGGGCGCGTTTCCCGAGATCATCGAAAAGACCGGCGGGGGCATCCTGTACGACCCGAGCGCACCCAACGGTCTGAAGAACGCGCTCGAAACGCTTCTGCGCGACCGGACCCGCGCCCACGAACTGGGCCGTCGCGGGCGCGAAGCGGTGCTCGCCCAATACAGTGTCGAGAAGACCATGGAGAACGTTCTGGCCGTCTACAAATCGCTGGTGACCTCATGAGAGACCGTATCCAACTTCTGTTGATCGGCCTGTTGTTGCCGTTCCTGTGCGTGACCGGCTGTGGAAGAGATGCCTCCGCGCCGCCGGAAGCGGACACGCCCGAACCGGAGGCAGAGACAATGGCGGCGCCGGAAAAGAAGGCGGAAATCTCCTGGAACACGTATCATGGCGCGTTCTCGCTCAGCGGAGTCGCCGACACCTCGTTGCCGGACGAATTGACTCCGGCCTGGCGGTTTCTTGCGGGGGCGCCCGTGATCACCACGCCGGTGGCGGGAGGAGGACGCGTCTATTTCGTCAACACCCAGGGCGCGATCTTCGCGGTGGACGACGCAGGCGCGGAGATCTGGTCAACAACGATTCCGCGCGAAGCCGTGGACCAGTGGTCGCCAACGCAGCATCAGATCGACGCCCCCCTGACGTATTTCCGGGAAACCCTGCTCGCGGGTTCGCTGGACGGCATCCTGTTTGCCCTCGACGCAGTGACGGGCGCGGTAAAATGGCAGGCGGACCTGGACGGCACGATTCTCGGGGCGGCGAACATCGCCCTGGTCACTCCCAACGAGGGCGGGGCGCCCGCGGCGAGGGTGTATGTTATCGAGCAGGGCAGCGGCGTGCTTCATTGCCTGGATTTCGAGACCGGGCACGCGGTCTGGCAGTCAACCGGCGTCGAACGGTGCGACGGTTCACCGGGCATTGGCGGGGGGACGGTGGTGTTTGGCAGTTGCGCGGCGACCTTGCATGTCTTTTCGGCCCAGACCGGTGAGCGGCTGCGCGATATCGCTGTGGGCGACGAATCGCAGGTGGCCGGCGGGGTGGCGGTTCTCGGGGAGGAAGTGTATTCGGGGAGCCGCAGCGGCCTGGTGCTCCGGGCGGCGACGTCGACGGGCGCCATCGTCTGGCGCAACACCGATTGTGCGGCCGAAGTGTTCACCACCCCCGCCGTGAATGATCAAAGGATCATCTTCGGATGTGCCGGCGGCGACATCCACGCCCTGAAGCGGGAGTCCGGCGAGCCGGTGTGGACCGTGCAGACGGGCGGCGCGGCGACTTCTCCCGTGATCGCCGGGGATAAGGTGGTCGCCGGTTCGAGAGGCACGCTTCTTGTGCTGCGGCTTGACGACGGACAGAAGCTGTGGTCCCATGATGTCAGTGACGAAATCACTGCGCCGGCCGTTGCTGGCGGTCTGGTGATTGTGGGATGCGACGACGGAACCGTGGCCGCGTTCCGGTAGGCGGCGGTCGGGAGGCGTCTGTAGATGAGTGAGCCAGCGGTCCTGCTTGACGTGCGCGACGTTACAAAATCCTATGCCGCGTCCCCGGTCGCGCTGGAGGTGTTGACGGGGGTCAGCCTGCGCCTGAGGCAGGGGGAGTCGGTCGCCGTGGTGGGGCCGTCGGGCTGCGGTAAGAGCACGCTGCTAAACCTGATTGGGGCGCTGGATAGGCCCAGCAGCGGTTCGATCTGGTTTGAGGGGCGCGATCTGGGCAAACTGAACCCCGCGGAACTGGCGCGGTTCCGAAATGCTTCCGTGGGGTTTGTGTTCCAGTCTCATCATCTCCTGCCCCAGTGCACGGCGGTCGAGAACGTGCTGGTCCCGGCGCTCGTGAATGGCGGCGCGCGCGACCGTAGGGTCCGTGCGCTCGAATTGCTGGAACGCGTGGGGCTTGGCGAACGCGCCGGCTACCGGCCCGGACAACTCTCCGGCGGCGAGCGCCAGCGCGTCGCCGTGGTGCGGGCCCTGATCAACCGGCCGCGCCTGCTGCTGGCCGACGAGCCGACGGGCGCCCTGAATGAAGAAGGCGCGTCGAACCTCGTCGCGCTTCTGCTCGAACTCAGCCGCGAAGAAGACATGACGCTCCTGGTGGTCACGCATGCCAGGCAGGTCGCGGCCCAGATGGACCGGATCCTGGAACTGCGCGCCGGGCGGCTCGAACCGGGAGCGGCGGCGCCATGAGCATGCTGAGGCTGGTGTGGAACAGCCTCCGGTTCCACTGGCGGATGCATGCGGGCGCCGCCGGAGGCACGGCGCTGGCCGCCGCAATCCTCACCGGCGCGCTTCTGGTGGGAGACAGCGCCGAGTATTCCCTTCGGACGTATGCGCTCGCGCGTCTCGGGTCGGTTCATTTCGCCGTCGAGTCGCGCGGCGGGTTCTTTTCGGAAGCTTTTGTCGCGGACCTGCGCGGCCAGTTGCCGGCTCGCGCGGTTCCCGTGCTCACGGTGCGCGGCATGGCCCTGGCGGGGGATGGGAGCAGCACTCGACAGATCAACCAGGTAAACGTAGTCGCCGTCCCGCCGGAATTCGGCGCGTTTGCTCCGAATGCCGCCGCGTCGCCGGGGGAATACGAGACCGCCCTGAACGAACGCCTGGCAGAGGCCCTGGGCGTCCGGGCCGGGGACCGTGTGGCGCTGCGCATCACAAAGCCGGGTCTCCTGCCGCGCGATGCTCCGCTTTCCTCGCGCGCCGGGGATGCTTCGGTGCGGGCGCTCTGCACGGTCAGCGCGATCCTGCCCGATACCGGTCTGGGCCGTTTCAGTCTCAGCCCGGCGCAGACCGCGCCGTACAATGCGTTTGTTGATCTTCGCTGGCTCCAGGCCCAACTCGGCCTTGAGGGACGAGTCAACCTGGCGCTCGTGGGGGAAGGGGTGGAGCAGGCCGCACTGGAAAACGCGATGAAGACGCTCTGGCGTCCGGACCATGTGGGCCTCGCGTTGCGAACGCATCCCGGCGGAACCATTCAACTGGAGACGGACCGGGTTTATCTGCGCAGGGCGGTTGCCAAAGCCGCTCTTGCTCTGCCGGGCGCCCGCGGCACGCTTTCGTACCTCGTGAACTCCATCTCCCGGGGCGCGCGGTCGACCCCGTATTCGTTCGCCACGGCCGGTGCGGCGCCGCAGGACATGCGCGACGACCAGGTGGCGATCAACCGCTGGCTTGCGGACACGCTGGACGCGGAACCGGGCGACGAGGTCGAGGTGCGGTACTTTGAATTCACCCCGTCAAACGAGTTCGTCGAAAAATCCCGCGTCTTCACGGTGCACAGCATCGTTGAAATGGCGGGCCTGGAGGCCGAGCGCGAGCTGATGCCCCGGTTTCCGGGATTGACCGACGTCGAACGGTGCGAGGACTGGGACATCGGCATGCCGCTCGACGACGAGCGGCTCAGCGATGAGGCAAACGAGGCCTATTGGGACGAATTCGGGCCCACGCCCAAGCTCTTCTGTACGCTTGCCGCGGGGCAGGCGATGTGGGGTAACCGCTATGGCGATTTGATGACGGTCCGGTTCCAGGGCGATGTGACGCCGGAGAACGCCATCATCGACGCCCTTCGCAGCGGCGTGGCGCCCGACGAGGCGGGCTTGACGCTGTTGCCCGTGCGCCAGCAGGCCTTCGAGGCCGTTGACCAGGCGATCGACCTGGGCGGCCTTTTTCTGGGGATGAGCTTCTTTCTGATCGTGGCCGCGCTCATCCTCACCGCGCTGCTGTTTGTATTCGGGGTGCAGCATCGGGCTGGCGAGATGGGGGTGCTGCTTGCCCTGGGGTTTGGCGCGCCGCGGGTACGCACCCTGTTCCTGCTGGAATCGGCGGCAAGCGCCATCCCGGGCGCGGTACTCGGCGCGGCGGCCGGCACACTGTATACGCGGGCGCTTATCTATGGGTTGACGCACTACTGGCAGGGCGCGGTGGCCCAAACCCATATCCTCTATCATGCGGCTCCGGGGACGGTCCTGACCGGCGCCGCCGTCAGCCTGTTGTGCGCGCTGGGCGCCATGGGCCTCGCCATGTGGCGGCAGACGACGCATGCTCCGCGGGACCTGCTCACCATGGACTTCTCGCAGGAGGAATTGCCCGGGGCGTCTCGACGCCGCCGTGCGCCCGCGTTGTGGCCTCCGGCGCTTGTATTCGTGGCGGCACTGGGACTGATCGGGCACGCGCTGATTGCGGGGACGGCGGATGTGGCCCTGGTCTTCTTCGCAGCCGGGGCGCTGCTCCTCATATCGGGCGTGGGCGTGCTCCGCTGGGTTCTCGGGCGCATGGGTTCGACGGGCCCGGGCGATAGTCTCACATTCACATCGCTGGCGCTTGAAAATGCCGCCCGCCGCCGGGGCCGGAGCCTCAGTGTTGCGGCGCTGCTCGCTACGGGGGCGTTTCTCGTGCTGGCGGTATCTTCGATGCAGACCGACGTCACGGCCGATGCCGGCAAGCGTTCCTCCGGTACGGGTGGATTCGAACTGTTCGCCGAGACGACGTTTCCGCTTGCCGGGAATCCAGCCGACACCCTCGCCGGGGATGACGCAACCGTTGTGGCGCTGCGTGTGCATGATGGCGATGATGCCAGTTGCCTGAACCTGAACCGTGCGCAATCCCCCCGGATCCTGGGCGTGAACGCGGACGAGTTGTCCAGGCTTCGCGCGTTTCTGCCGGAGGATCCGCAGGAGGATGTGTGGCAATTGCTCACGTGGAGACTGCGCGGAGGCGCGGTGCCCGCCCTGGTGGGCGATACCGACACGGCCATGTGGGGACTTCAGAAAAAGACCGGGGTCGAAGACGGCGATATGCTCATCTACCGGGACGATGACGGCAAGGAGGTGACGCTGAAACTGGTGGGACGTCTCCCCATGCGGCTTTCGGTATTTCAGGGAAGCATCCTGATTTCAGACGCCTGGTTCACCCGGCTGTTCCCGTCCGAACCGGGTTTTCGCGTCTTTCTTGTCGATACGCCGCCGGGGCAGGCCAGCGCGGCCGCGGCCACTCTGACCAGGGCATTTGAGCGGGAAGGCATGGATGCCGAATCCGCCGTCGAACGTCTTCGCCGGTTCTACGCGGTGGAGTCCACCTATCTGGCGATGTTTCTGGTGCTTGGCGGTCTAGGCATGGTTCTGGGCAGCGCGGCCCTGGGGATTGTGGTGTTGCGCAATCTGTTCGAACGCCGCCGCGAGATCGCCATGCTGCGCGCCGTGGGTTTTGAGCAGCGGGCGCTGGTCAGGCTGTTTCTGACCGAATACCTGTTTCTGTTCGGGGCCGGCGTGGCGATTGGGGGCGTTGCGGCCGCCATCGCGATGATTCCCACGGTGACATCCGCCGGAGCACGGGCGCCTCTCGGGCTTCAGGCGCTCATCCTCGCGGCGATTGCGCTTACCGGCATCGTCTGCATCGTGTCCGCCGTCCGGACAGCCATCGGGCGCGAGAACTTTGACGCTCTCCGCACGGAGTAAGCGCCCCTACTGGCCGATGCAGTACAAGTGCGTGGCCGTGCGCAGGAAGAGCCGGTTGCCGGAGACCGCCATCGAGGAAAGTACGTATACGCCCGGCACTTCATTTGTCGCCAGCACCTCGAACTTCGGTCCCGCCGCGAGCACGGTAGTGACGCCGTCTTCATTCGTGAAGTAGAGTTTCCCGTCGGCAAGCAGGGGCGAAGCGCTCACGGTTCCCCGCGCACTGCGCTCGGGACCCCAGACGACCGCGCCCGTTTTGGCCTCCAGGCAGGTCACCGCGCCCCGGTCCTCAACCATGTAGAAATACCGGCCGTCGCAGGCGGGGGAGGGCACGTCGGGTCCACCGAACTCGTTCCACTGCCAGGCAAGATGCGTGGCGGTGATGTCGCCCTGGCCGCCGGCCCGCAACGCGGTCACGGGTTTCAGGCGCGTGGGCGCGTAGATCATGCCGTCGGCGGTCACGGGGGAGGCGATGATGCGGCAGTTGGTGATCTTTCTGGGATTGGTCACCCCTGCGCGCCACACTTCCTGGCCGGTTTGCGGGTCATGCCCCGTGACGTAATCGCCGCCCAGCACCACGACCTGGGTAATGCCGTCGTGGTGGAGCAGGGTGGGCGTTGTGTAGGCGTCGGGGGATTCGTTCTCGGCGTCGGTCCACCGTTCAACGCGCCACGCCACGTTTCCGGTCAGGGCATCGAAGGCCACGAGATACGATGGCTCGTCGGTCGTATACCCGTGAAGAACCTGGACAATGAGTTTGCCTTCGTGCAACAGGGGCGAGGACGCATAGCCGAACATCTGGCCAAACACGCCGTACTCCTGCTGGAGGTTCTTCTTCCAGAGCGGATTGCCTTCCATATCGAACGCCACGACGGCGCCGGTGCCGGTGACGGCCCACACGTGCTGGCCATCGGTCACGGGGGATGGCGAGGAGTCATTCTGTTTCTGCCGGAACTGGTTGCCGGTGTCAAGCACGCGCTCCCAGAGGATCTTCCCGTCCGTCTTGGCAATGCAGAGCAGGAGCAGGTCGGGACCGCCGGGATCGCGCCCGGCCTTCCCGCCGGCGTCCCCGGCGGGCGCCTCGGATTTTGACGGCGACGTCACGAACACGCGCTCGCCCCAGATGATGGGGCTTCCGCCGCTCCACGACGGCAACGGGGTCTTCCATACGATGTTCTCGCTATCGCTCCAGGTCAGCGGCAGGCCGGTCGCATCGCTCACGTTGTTCTGGGCCGGGCCGCGCCATTGCGGCCAGTTGTCTTCGCCTCGCGCGGCGGCGGCCATCAGGCACAGAAACAACGTTGTCAGGATACCGGGGATTTGTCGTCGAATGCGCATGCGTCCTCCCATGTTGACGGCGCGAAACGCCGTTTACTTGACCTCGGGCGTTTCCGCAATGGCATAGAGTTGCCGCAGCGTGGCCACGTAGAGGACCCCGTTTGCGGCCACAGGCGTGCTGTTGATGGGCGCATCGAATTCCGTGGCGAAGAGGACCTGTTTCTCCTTTGAAGCCGCGAAAATGCAGAAGTCGCGCCCTTGTGAGCCCACGTAGACCTTGCCGTCAGCCACCAGCGTGGAGCCCCAGATGTCGCGCCGGAGCTTGTGGGTCCAGTACGGCGCGCCGGTATCCGCATCGACGCAATGCACGAGGCCGCGGCAATCCGTCACGAAGAGCAGTCCGTCCGCGATGGCGGGCGTCGCGCACGCGTGCAGTTCGAGAGGATAGGTCCAGCGTTCGGCGGTGGTTGTGACGTCGCCCGTCAGTGTGGCGTCAATGCACTTGAGGCAGGCCGTTTTCTTGCCCTGCCAGATGTCGCCGCCCGCGGTCACGTAAATGCGGTTGTTGTGGAAGACCGGCATGCCCTTGATGTTGCTGGGGCCTTCCTGCAGATTGCCCTGGAAAGAGTGCACGTTTTCCTTCGGGGCGGCCGGGTCGCAGTCGAAGCGCCACACGCGTTCCAGGACCTGGGGGGTCTCGGGCAATTGCGAAGGATTCAGCGCGGCGAATGCGTAGCAGACCCCGTCTCCGCCTCCGAAAAACACCAGCCGTTTGCCGTTGACCTCTCCCAGGGAGGGCGACGACCAGGTGGAATGAAACACGAGAGGGCCGATGTGTTCGCCATCCTGCGCCACGACGCGTCCGGTGGCTTTGTCGATAACAATGAGGCTCGGAGCGTCGGGTTTGCGAATCACGCGGTGCGTATTGTCCACCCCGTTGCATGTGTTGAGATAAAGCGCCTGGCCGTCGAGCAGGATCGAGCAATGGGCGGCGTCATGAGGATACATGCCCACGGCTTCCTTCATGTCCGTCAGCCAGATGATGTCCGCGTCGAGACCGGCGACTTCCATGGCGGGCTCGCCCCGCGGCGCCATATGCCGGCCCTCGTCCAGGTACGGGCCATCGTTGCCGTTCGCCAGGCCGTTCAGGTCGAGACAGACCACCTCGCAGCGGTTCGTCACGGTGTACACCCGGTCCCCCTCGACGGTGGGGGGCGAGCACCAGCCGATGTTCGGCCAGTCCAGGAAGAGGTCGTCTTCGAGGCGCGGCACCACCAGTTGCCAGACGAGGCGGCCGTCGGTTTCGTTGAGGCACAGCAGCACTGCGCGGTCGCCCTGGTGCCGTGGATCGCGCGGTTCGGCGTTGTTGGCGCCGATCAGAACGCGTCCCGAAGCCACAACCGGCGACGCGAACACGTCGCTGCCCAGCGGGACGATCCATTTGACGTTTTTGGCCGTGGCCAGGTCGAACTGCCGGGGCAGGCCGGTTTCGCGGGAAATCATGTTGCGGGAATGGCGTTCTCCCCATTGTGGTTGGTCTTCTGCACCGGCGGCTTGCGAGAGCATGATGCACGCACTCAGGATCAGGCAGCATGAGGCAGTGCGGCAGGTCATTGTCTAATCATTCCTTGACTGCGCGGCATTCCACAGCGGATAAGTGCAGAGCGTTACGGGATGAAAACGCGTACTACGGGCCTGCACGGCTCCCGTGTGACTTCCGGAAGCATGGCCATGATACCCGTTGCCCTGTTTCAGCTCAAATCCAGGCAGCGTGTCACAGGGCGTTCGGCTCAATCACAGGGGATGCCGGGCTGGCGCTCGGCGCTCCCAGGCTATCCGTGGACGATGGGGACGATGACCAGCGAGGATGCCGGTCCCCCACCGGACGACATGGCGACGAACGCGAGGGTTTTGTAAGAGCCTGGGCAGGAATGCAGAGGGACATCTCGAGGAGGAAAGACGAGGCTGGGTTGCCCCGGACTAAATGTCCCAATGGTAGGTTTCGGGAGGGCGCGGCTGGCACATGAAAGTCTCCTGTTCGAGTAGTTTCTCGAGGGTCTGAAGGCTGGTCCCGAGGAGCCATGCCGCCTGAGTCTTGTCGCCCCCGCAGATGTTCAGAATGCGTGTGAACGGGTGTGACGCCTCCGGTCCGTGTGGGCCGGGCAGTCGTTCTGTAGTCGCCATGGAAGTTGCCGTGCCTCCCGTGCTGCCGTGGCGATGTGGCCGCCGTATCCGGGCTGCCGATCGCCGGTTTCCTGCACCTCTCCGCCTTCCCAATCAGGAGCAAGTGGCGCGCCAATTTGCGCCTCTTGTTTCGTCCGTGTGGCAAGTGCTGTAGTAGCGGTCGGTTACAGCCGAAGCGGCTCGGGCTCAGGGCGTGGCACGGCCGGTGAAATGGCTCCGCGCTTCTCATTTTGCGATGTGGGAATTCGCACGGTGCGAACGGCGGGCGGCGGGGCTCAGTCCTGGTTCCGGTACTGGGCGAGACGGCGGTAGAGGGTGTCCTTTCCAACGCCGAGCAGGCGGGCCGCCTGAACGACGTTGCCGCCGCAGAATGCGAGGGCCTCTTCGATGGCGTGACGTTCAATTTCGGAGAGGGGGCGGGGCGCGCCCGGGCGCAACGGGCCGGTCATGGCGGTCTGCATATCGGCGATGGCGATGCGGTCGTTTTTGCAGAACGTCACGGCGGATTCGATGCAGTACCGGAGTTCACGGGCGTTGCCCGGCCAGGGTTGTGCGCGCAGAAATTCGAGGGTATCGGGTTCGAATCCAGCGAGCGGGTGTTTGCAGTTGGGGCGGGCGGCTTCGAGAAAGTGTTCGGCGAGTTCGGCGATGTCGGCGGGACGCTCACGCAGGGGTTCGATGAGGATTTCGACGCCGCGGAGCCGGTGATACAGGTCGCGGCGAAACGTGCCGCTGGCGACTTCCTGATGAATGTTGCGGTTAGTGGCGGCGACGATCCGGAAATCGGAGGCGATCTGGTCCGTGCCGCCCACGCGCCGGAACGTCTTCGTTTCAAGTGCGCGGAGGATCGCGGCCTGGTGTTCGGGGCTCAGGTCGCCGATTTCGTCGAGGAAGAGGGTGCCGCCGTTGCTCTGCTCCATCATGCCGGTCTTTCGTTCGCTGGCGCCGGTGAACGCTCCGCGTTCGTGACCGAAGAGCTCGCTCTCGAAGAGTTCCCGGGCGATCGCGGCGCAGTTCACCGGCACGAAGGGCCCAGTGGCCCGGCCGGAGAATTCGTGGATGAGGTTGGCGACGATTTCCTTTCCGGTACCGGTTTCGCCCACGATCAGCACGGGGTGAGGGGTGTCGGCGACCTCCTGGATGGTCTGCCGCACGCGTTGCATGCAGGGGCTCTCGCCCACGAGTGTCAGCGCCTGTTGCCGGGCCTGCCGGAGCCGTCTGACTTCGCGCTGGAGTCGCGTGCGGTGACGGATCGCTTCAAAGAACGGCGCGGCGGTGTTGGCCAGCGACACGAGGAAATGGAGGTCCGTTTCATCGTACAAACGATGGCGGCTGTGGGAGCGCAGGGCGATGGCCGCGATGCCCTGTCCAGCGAAGTGGATGGGGGCGATCAGGCTCAATTGAAGGACCTTGGCGTTGTCCATCCGGGTTCGTTCCGGGACGAGGAACCCGCGCATGTCGGCCAGCGCCTGCCGCATGGCGGCTTCGGGCATTTTGGCCGGGGTCTCGAAGGTCTTCTGTTTCGCGACCTGGAGTTCGCCGCTGGTATCGTCAAGAAGAGCTATCCAGAGGTCCAGCGGATTGAAACGGTCGAGGACGGCATTGGTCAATTGCGCGATCAGTTCGTTCAGGGAGTCGACCCGGCTGAACGAACGGCTCAGATTGAACAGTTGGGCGAGGTCGGCGGTTCTGTGCGGGGTCTCGTTGTCGCTGCCTTCAAGCGGGTCGCGTTGAAGGTAGATGGCCTGTCCCTCAGTGAGTGAGACCGTGGTGCGGGACAGGGCCTCCGGTTGCGCGGCGTCCTCGCTGTGGTCTTCCTCGGAGACCAGCAGCACGGTGCGCCCGAGCATGACCTGATCGCCGGGCTGCAGCGTGCAGGTGTCGACCGGCTTGCCGTTCACGAACGTGGCGTTACTGCTTCCCAGGTCGCGCAACAGGATCTGCCCGGCGGAGAGCACGATCTCGCAATGCTTGCGCGAGATGAGGGCATCGGGAAGCGCGATCTGACAGCCCTGCTCGCGGCCGATGAGGAGGGGCGCCCCGGTGATGGGCCAGCTTGCGCCCTTGGACAGGCCCGTTCGCAGAATGAGAAACGGCATATCGCCCCCCCTCCGACCCCTTTTACTGCCGCCCCATCATCATGAACGAGGCCCGGGCGCCGAGTCAACCGGCCAGGATGGGCGGGCCGATGGCCCGGGCGGTCACGTTTCGCGGAAGCTCTGTATGGCGTTCAGGAGGATTTCCCGGGCCTGGCGGTAGTCCTTGGGCCCGACATACTCCAGGATCAGGGGGGCGTTGGGCGCGTGTTTCGCGGCGAGCGCCACGAATCTCTTGTAGTCGATGTCGCCCTGGCCCGCCGGCACCCCGTAGTCGACGTGTAGTTTGCGGTCCTTGGCATGGATGCAATCGATCCAGGGGGCGAGCTGGGCGAACATCTCCTCGAGATCATTGAGTTCGAGGATGTTGGCGGGATCGAGGAGGGCGCGCATACGCGGAGACCCCACTTCCTCGAGGAAGACACGGGTGCGCTTGGCGCTGGCGAAGAAGGACAGGAAGGACGGCTCGACGAGCACGGTGGCGTTGCAGGCTTCCGCGCGTTTTGCGAGTTCCCGGCCGGTTTCCACCATGTGTTTCCACGTGTCGGTCTGGAAATGGTAGGGAACATGGTCCGCGGTGCCGTGATGGCCGGCCTCGGTGATGAAGGTGTGGACGTTCATCTCGGCGCCGATGTGCATCATGGCCTCGAAATAGTCGAGGTTGGCGGCACGCTCGGCGGGATCGGGGTGGATGAGGTTGGTGTAGACCCCGATGCTGTGGATGTCGATGCCCACGGAGCGGTATTCGTTTGCAATCTCTCTGGCGCGGTCGGGGGTGATGGCCGACACGTCGGACCGGCCGCTGTAGACCCAGTACTGGCTGTCGCTCTGGCTGAGAAAAAGCTGAATGGTACGCACGCTCTCGGCGGCGAATTCCTGGGCGAGCTGGCGGTTGGTGTACTCGCCAAAGCCAAGGGTGGAAACGCCGATGACGGGCCACTGGGCGGGGAGTTCGGTCTGGCCTGCCGCACTGATAGAGGCGACCGCCGGCGCCATGGCCAGCGCGGCGCCGGAACGCAGTACATCGCGTCGTGTAAACCGGGTCATGTCCATGATGGAAAGTCTCCCTGAACGTGAGGGGTTGTGGTGAATGTCGGGCATCATCTTGCCACAACGGCGGCACGTAATACAGCAACCTTGGGCGGACGGGGGAGGCCAGGAAGGTGAGGAGGAAGAGTGCAGGATGACGGTTCATGCGAGGCCGGTGTGTGATTGCCCTGTGGTGGGGTGTTTGCGCGGGTGTTGCCGGGCGGATAGTATGGGCGGAGAATCCAGGTGCGCGGAATCCAATGTAGAGGGGAATGTAATGGACTGGTTGCATGAATTGAGGGGAACGGGCGTGTTTATTCTTGCGGCGGCCGGGCTTTTTTCGGTTGTCTTCGGCGCCGTGGCGCACGCGGAGGACGGGAGCGTGGCGGAAGATGTCTACCGCGGCGAACTGGTGGCGTATCCGGGTCCGTGGGGATTCATGCCGCGTCCGCATATCATCCTGGTAAACGACGAGGAACTGGAAACAATCGCGTCCGACCCGGACAAGGCCCTGAATCTGGCCACGGGCTATGCCCCGCGCGAGGAAAGTCTGCGGATGATCTGCGAGCGCGCGCAGAGGCAGGGGCTGCGGACCTTGATCGTGGCGTTCGACCAGTTCTTCGCGCAATACCGGCCCGGGCAGGACAAACCGCGCCGGCTGACGCCTGATATGGACGAATACATCGGACACATCGCGAAGATAGGCGCGTTTGCGGCGGCGCATGGGCTCGGGCTTGAGTTGAGCCTGTTGAGTCCGCTGGAGATCGGGCCCGCCTACGCGCGGGAAACCGGTGAGTCGGGGCAGTGGATGCATTACCGGAAAGGCCTGCGGGACGTGGAGACGGGCCGGTTCAGCGTGCAGCTCTGGCGGCAGACCCGCTGGACCAATAACAAGGGTCCGATCGACGTTGCGGACGCGGGGGTGCGGGTGTTTGCGTTTCGCGAGCGGGGGGTCCGGGGCACGCCGTACCGTGTGGTGAACCCGGACGAGATCGTCGAGATTACGGATGTGGCGACGGTGGAGGCGTGGGACGGCGCGAAAACTGCGCTGGCGGGGCGTATCCGGGTGCACGGCGAGGGGCGCACGGACATCGGGCCGCTTGACCGGGTGCTGGTCGTGCAGCTCTACCGTACGCCCGAGATGGATTACTTCAGTCCGCGCGCCCTGCCGTTTCTTGAAGGGCTCGTGAACAAATACGCGGACGCGGGGGTCCGGCTGAACGGGTTGTACGCGGACGAGATGCACATCCAGCAGGACTGGGCCTACTTTGGCCATCACGATCATGGAGAGTTTGCGCTGCGGTATGTGAGCGACGGTCTGGTGAACGCCTACGCCGGGAAGTACGGGGAAGAGTACCGCGATTTTGCGAAATACCTGGTCTATTTCGTCCGGGGGCAGGAGGATTTCGCGCCGGACCTGAGCGCCAAGACGGGCGTCATGCACGTCTTTGGCGATACGCCCGAAGCGATCCGCCGGACGGCGCTGTTCCGCGCGCGTTATTACCACCTGTTGCAGGACGGGGTGGTGGATTTGTTTGCCGCGGCGAAGCGTCACGCCGAAGCGCGGATGGGCCGGCGTCTCGAATCGCGGGCGCACGCCACCTGGGCCGAGAGCCCGACCATTGACCGGTGGGATACGGGACGGACGCCGCAGGCGCCGCATCAATACGAATACACGTCCAATTTCCAGTGGTCGTGCACGGTGCACCAGGCGGCTTCGGCGTGTTACGACTATTTCAAATGGGGCGACTTTCTGACCGGCAACGGGAACGACCATGCCGAGGGCGGCTGGCTCGATCGGAACTACTTCGCGATGGCGCTGGCGTGTTCGACGGGGATCCTGAACGAAGTGCCGTATTCGTATGCGGCGCATTGGGGCATGCCGGGGCCCATCAGCGCGTGGCGGATGAGTCTGGTCAATACGTACGGGGCCGCGGGTTCCCCGCTGTGGGGCATGGTGGAGGACATGCAGCACCGCGACGTCGACGTGCTCATGCTGTATCCTCTCGACCTGGTGGCGGCAGACGAGCGGTTCGGGAGCTGGATGACGCAATACGGGTATGCCAACTACGTCAGCGCGGCGAAGCTCCTCGAATGCGGGCGTGTGTCCAACGGGGCGATTGAGATGGCCGGCCGGCGCTTTACGACGCTGGTAGCCCTGTTCGAGCCGTTTCCCTCGCGGGCGCTGCTCGAGATGCTCGAAGCGCTGGCTGCGTCCGGGGGGCGCGTGGTGTGGTCCGGGCCGCCTCCGGTGCTGACGTACGAAGGGGACAGCGCGCTGGACGCGTGGCGGGCGATGTTTGGCGCGGAGTATGCGCCCGAGCCCGATGAGGGGCTGCTTGCTCCCGGACGGCGGGTTGAGTTTGAGGGGCGGCTGAGCGGCGTCGAACCCCAGGTGATCCTGACGGACTTCCTGGTGGATCGCATCTACCCGGTCACACCGCGAGCGGGAACCGAGGTGGCGGCGCGCGTGGCCGGCCATGTGGTGGGGACGCTGCGCGCCCACGATGGCGGCGGGGTGACGGCGTTTCTGGGCTATCGCCCGCGCGACGATCAGGCTCAGAGCCTGGGATACGAATCGCGCAATTGGTTTGAGGTGTTGAGCGCGCTGGGGGCGTATCCGCCCACCGGAACGTTTCCGGACGTGAACGACAACACGGAGCATCTGTCGCGGACGACCGATTATCTTGCCTGCCGGTTTCCGAACGGTGCGGTGGCGGTGGCGCGCCATTTCCGCACGTTTGAGGAGGGGTGGCCGGGCGGTTTTGCGCGGAAGGAAGAAGAAGATAGCGCGTACATGGAGAAGCGTCCCCTGCCGGACGACACGATCGCGCTGGAGAGTTTCAAGGTGAACGGTCACGAGGTCTGGTACCAGGGCAAACAGGCCATGGCGTTTCGCGTGAACGAGCGCGGTGATCTGATCGCCTTTGCCGGGTCGCAGGCCAATGAGGTCACCGTCGACGGGCGCCGGTTCGTGTTTGCGGACGCGCCGTTCGCGCAAGTCGCCTGGGCGCCGGTATCCCCGGACCGGCGGCTGGAAGGCGGGGCGCTCCTCCAGATCATGGCGCATGGCGAGGGCACGTTGCGGATTCCGAAAGGCGATCTGCCGGATAATCTCGCCGTGATAACGGAGGGGCCCACGCCGGGCAGCCGTGGTCACGACGTGCTCTCGTGCTGGGAGGCCGGGGCGTTGGCAATCAAGGTGACGGGCAAGGAATCGGGCCGGTGGCTCTGGGGCGTGCCGGTTCCGTGAGCGCGGCTCACAGGGGAGGCGAACGAACATGAAACCGCACTGGGCCCACTCCGCGGGCGCTCCGGTGTTTCGAGCGGGACTTGTCTATGTTGCCGCGGCGTATGTGCTGTGCGCTGCCGTGACCCGGGCGGCCATGGGCCTCGCCATCGAGCCGTTGTGGGTGGCGGATCCCGACATGATCATGGAAGGGGCGGCCATGGTGGCGGACCTGGACGGCGACGGCAGCGCCGAAGTTGTCACGGCCGCGTACGAGAGCATCATCGTCGTGGACGGCGCCGGCACGGAACGCTGGCGTTTTGACGGGCGCGGGCGCTATTCCACCTGTCCAGCGCTCCTCGAACGTCCCGGGCAGCCGCCGCTTATCTATGCCGGCGACAACACGGGCCTGTTGACCTGCCTCGACGGACACGGGGACGTCGTCTGGCAACGAGACATTGCGCCGGTCTTCTGTTCGTCGCCGGCGGTGGCGGATCTCAATGGCGACGGAACCCTCGAACTCGTTCAGGGGAGCCTGAAGGGGACGCTGAGCGTGTTTAACGCCTTGACGGGCGCGCCCCTCTGGACGCGCGACCTCGGGGCGGATTGCGGAAGTCCCGCGGTGGGGGACATCCATGGCGACGGCCGTCCCGAAATTGTGATGGCCACCGGCGCCGGGAAGCTCTTTGCTCTGGACGCGGAAGGTACCCCGTTATGGGAATTCGCGCTTGGGGGAACCGCGCCCGACTGGGCGATATGTTCCGCGGTGATCTACGGCGACGCGTCCGGGCGTGCGGGTATCGCGGCGGGCTCGCGTGAAGGTCGATTGGTGTGTCTGGACGGGACGGGCGGCGTGGTATGGGAGCGGATGCTGCGCGGCGGCGTGGCCTCCACCATTTCCGCGGGCGACATCGACGGCGATGGCCGGGCGGATCTTTTTGTGGTGACCGAATTGGGGGTGCTGTACCGGTTTGACGAACAGGGCCGCGTTGTCTGGGACATCGACACGCAGGGGCGGAGTCTTGCGCCGGGCGCTCTTGTAGACCTGGACGGCGACGGCGCGCTGGAATACCTCCTCTGCACGCAGCAGGGCAGCCTGCTTGCCTTTGACAAGGAGGGCGCGGTCGTCTTTACCCACCAATTCGACAGCCGTACCATCAATGTCACGGCTGCGTTCGGCGATATCGTTCCCGGACGGCCCGGCCTCGAATTCGCGGTGACGGGCGGGGAATCGGGGCGGGTGCTCTGCTTCGGCCTGTCCGCGCCGGTGGATGCCCGGGCGGAATGGCGCAGCTACCGGTGCGACAACCGCCTGACCGGCGCCTGGTTCGGCCTGTCCAGCGAAGATGCGGTGCGGATGACGCCCGAGAATCTGGAATGGGACCGGCTCGTGAGCGGGGAAGGGGTCATGTTTCGTGTGACGAATCCCGGCGGTGGCGATGCGGTGTTGACGGCGCAGGCGACTTGTGTCCTGCCCGACGGTTCGCGTCAGGCGGCCCTGGGCAAGGTGGTGGGGCGTCAGGGTGTTCTGCAACTGCCGGTATCCGCTGCGGCGCCCGGGCCGTATCGTTTCGCGTGGACGCTGTCGGACGGCTCGGGACGTGTGATGACGGCCGGTTCGCGTGAACTGACGCTTCATCCGTATCAGAACGATCAGGCGCTTGCCCGAAGGGCGGTGCTGGCGATGGAGGCATTCACGGGCGGAGAAGCAGAGCCGCAGGACGGCAAGGGCGTGACGGCGGCGCTGGCGCGTGTAGCGCAGGACATTCAGTCGGAAGCGGCGGCGTTGATGGCGCTCCAGGCTTCCGTGCCGGGCGCAGCGCCCGGATTCCGCGAGGAAGTGGATGCGCGTACCGCGTCGCTGAACACGCGCGCACGGCGCGCCTTGGCGCTCGCCGGTGTGGCCGCGGACCTGCTGGCGAGTGCTCCGGACGTCTCCCTGGCGCCGTTTGCGGGAACGCTGTGGGAAAACCGCGACGTCGACCAACAACTGCCGGAGTCGGTCGTGTTGCCGTTGCGCATCTCCCGCCGTTGTGTGCCAGGCGAGCACGAACCGGTGTCCATCAAGCTGCTCAACATGAGTGCGGAACCGGCGGCGGTGACGGTGCGCGCCACAACGCCGTCCGCCGGGCCTGCCGTCAGGATAAGCACGGTGAAACCGGCGCCGACCAATCAGCGATTGGCCGCGTGGGACCCTATCGTGCCGCTGGGGGACGAGGGCCTGGCCATCCCGCCGTTGGAGGTCCGGGAGGTGTGGGTCGACCTTGATTGTGCGGGCGTGCAGCCGGGTTCCTGCGAGATCCGGCTCGATTTCGAGGCGGGCGCTTCACAATCGCATGTGGAGATCGCACTCGATGTGCTGCCGTTCGAGATGGCGGGATTCGACCAGATGCGGCTGTGCTGCTGGGCGAGCTACACGCCCGATGCGGTGCGGGATCTGCTCGCGCACGGCAACACCGTGTTCACGGCGCCGCTCCCGCCGGTAACGGTTCGCGAGGGGCAGGCGCCGGCTCTGAACATCGATTTTGCGGCGCTTGATGAGTTTCTGGCGCTTCTTGCGGGTCACGACGTGTACCTCTTGATGCAGGGCATTCCCGAACTGGCTGTGCCGATGGAATCGGACGCGTACGTACCCCGTCTGGCCGACTACCTGAACCAGGTGTTGGGCCATCTCCAGGAGCGGGGGATTGCCGAAGAGCGAGTGGCCCTGTATCCCCACGACGAACCCGGCGGACACGGTTGGGACACCGTGAACCACTACGTGGCGTTTGGCCGGCAGGGGCGCAAGGCGCGCCCGAACCTGCAGTTCTATGTAAACGGCGGCGGCGACCTGGCCATGTTCGAGGCCCTGGGCGAAGTCGCGTCCGTCTGGTGTCCGAGTTTTTACATGCTTTCCGAAGACAGCCCCGAGATGGCGTATTTGCGGAAGAGCGGGCGGACGCTCTGGTCGTACGATTGCGCGTATATGTACGCGCGGCCCATCGGGGCCAACACGAAGACCATCAATGTGGCGGCGCAGTACCGCATGGCCGCGATTCACGGGTGGCATTTCGGCGCGACCGGCATTGGATTCTGGTGCTATAACGTGGGGCCGTCGATGTGGGAAGCCATCCCGGATGAATACTCGCTCGTCTACGTAAACCAGGACGGCACGCACACCGTCTCCAGACGATGGGAAGCAGTGCGCGAAGGCATGGAGGACGCGCGCATGCTGATGGCCCTGAGGGAGAGGCTCGCGGATCCTGCCGTGAATGAAGGGGCAAAGCGGCGGATTCGGAACCTGTTCGAGGAGACGGTCGCCTCGAATGCCACCCAATCCTTGAACGAGGCACACCTCGGCGTCGCGCGGTATGGACTCGATGCCACGAACAACGATGCCACCGTGGCCGAATTCCGCGAACGGCTCATGGATTGCATTGCAGCGCTCACGCAGCATCCGTGACGCGCGTCCCGCGACCCTGGTTGAGGATGCCTCCTACCCCCAACGGCGAACGAAGTCGAGGCGGAGGCCAACGGGTTTCGCTGGGGATTCGAGGTCCGTTCCAGGACGTAACTCCCCGCCGGTTTTGCGTAGGCGCGTGCAATAGTTGACGGGGTCGCGTGCCGGTTGGTGGGGCGAAGTCGGGTTTCCGTGTTTTTCTGCGGGGTATCCGGGATTTTAGCTGTCTACATTTTCTATGCCACTACCCAATCTGTTGACAGGATTCAGACCCTCTGCTAGTGTGAATTAGGTGCGTATGTGGTCTAGTACGAAGTGTTCGAAAGTTGCACATTTCTTGGGCAGCCGGAATGCGGACTGAGATCCGGCAGGGGGGAACGTCGCCAATGTGTAAGCTCGCATCGTGCAATACTCCTTACGTAAGTGCTTCGGGACGGAATCGTGCTGTGTGGTTGCTGGCGGTCTTGTTGTTGGGCGTGACGCCCTGGGCCTCGGCGGTGCCCTATTTCGGCGACGAGGTGTTCACCTACTATCAGCCGGACGGCTCGACCTTCGGGGTACGGCTGTATGGCGACGAGTTCTTCGCGTACCAGCGTACGGCGGATGACGCGCGTGAAGTGGTTTTGGATGAGGCCACGGGATTCTGGTGCTACGCGAAACTGTCGGCGGATGGGCGGTCGTTCATTTCGACGGGCGTGCCGGTGGTGACGCTTGAGAAGGCGTCGGGGGCCGCGAACAAAGCGCTGGCGATGTCGGCGGGGGCGGCGCAGCCCAATGCGACGCTGCCGTTCGATATCGTGAAAACGCGCGTGGAAGCCGCCCGGGAAGCGATGGAAGCGGCGGCCAGCGAGTATCTGGCCGGTACCGGATTCGCGGAGAAGGGCGGGCCGCCGGCCAAGGTGGAAGGCTCGGTCGTCGGTCTGTGCATCCTGGTGGATTTCTCGGATGATGTGGCGACCATCTCCCAGTCGCAGGTGGGGCGGTTCCTGAATCAGACCTCGGACTACAGCGAATTCGGGAATGCGTGTTCGGTAAACGAATACTTCCATATTCAGTCGAATGGCAAGCTGAATTATACCAACATCGTCACGCCATGGATTCGCATGCCGCATCCCAAAATCTATTACGATGACAACTCGATCAACAGCTCGAAACCGGGCGAACTCGTTTCAACCGCGATTGGAATTCTCACGCAACAGGGGTTCGATTTTGGGTCGGTCAGCGCCATCAATATTTTCTATGCGGGGGATTGCAGTTCGGGATGGAGACGCGGGCTGTGGCCACACTCGGCTGAGTACTATCAGATGACCGCGATGGGAAGCCGCTTGACCCTGGGTACGTTCTGTCATGAGAACGGCCACATGATTTGCGGTTTCCCGGATCTGTATTCCTATACATCGTCGTATCTGGGTGTGTCCGGCGGAATCGTAGGCGAATACTGTCTAATGGGCGGCGGGGGAGGGACGCACCCGCCCAGTTTTTCTCCCATTCTGAAATCCAACGCGGGGTGGGCGGATATTGTTGAAGTGCCCTACGACGGCACTCCCATCCATGCGCTGTTGCAGGCCGACCGGAACCGGTTTTACAAATATACGAATCCGGACCGGCCCGGGGACGAGGAGTTCTTTCTTCTGGAAAACCGGAACGACACGGGATATGAAGGCCCCTATGGCGGGGCCGGCGCGTGCGCGCCCGGGCGCGGCCTGGTGATCTGGCATGTGGATCGCAACGGCAGCAACATGTACAGCTCGATTCAGGAACCGAATATAGACGAGGAGAGTCGGTTCCTGACGCCGTACTATGCGTTCATTGTGGAAGCGGAGCCGGGGTCGGAAGATCCGTGGTACGCGGATCCCGCCCCATCGCCGGATGAAAACGACACATTCTACGCGGGGCACGGGGCGAACCCCGTGTACTCGTATTTCCCTCTGGCCAGGAGCCCCATCTTCGGCGAGGCGGATCCCAACGACCCCGAGAAGGTCTTCTTGAGTGAGCCGGACCTGTGCTTCTGGAACCGGGAAGACATCGAGGCGGGGCGCACGGTCATCTCGAGAATGGTGGTCAGTTCCTATGGCGAGCCGGGCCACTACATGCCGTTTGTCATTGGCGTGAACCCGCGCGAATCCGCGGACTGGATGGTGCTTGGGGTCAGGGGCGCGCCCAAAATTGCGGTGACCTGCTCGTCCGTGAGGGCGCGGTGCAACTGGGGCCAGAACCCGCCGAACCAGCATTTCCGGGTATTCAATCCGGGCGGTCAGGGCACGCTGTATTTCACGGTCGCGAGCGATCAGCCGTGGCTGCTTGTGTCGCCGGGGTCGGGCTACGCGCAGCCGACGCTGGGGGGTGAAGATTTCACGGTGTCGTTTGACGCCACGAACCTGGCCGCGGGCACGCATATGGGGACCATCACGGTGTTCGCTCCGGATCAGGTGCCGGCCACTCCGTTGTACATTGGCGTGACCCTGGAAGTCGGGCAGCGGCCGGAGCTGAGTGTTGAGCCCGGCGCCATGTCCGTGAGCCTCAAGCCCAATGAGGTGTCGACGGATCGCCACATCGACGTAGCGAACGACGGCGGCAGCACCATGAAATACACGGTGACGAGCAGTTGCGCGGGGTCGCCCTGGAACTGGCTCACCCCGGCACTGACGTCGGGCCTTTGCGTGGAGGGTATGCAAGACAGCTTTTATCTCAACATCGTGGCGCGTGACGCGGGCCAGAGTCCCCCGGTTTTGCCCGCGGGGATGCACACGGGAATCGTCACGGTGACGTCGCCCGGCGCCCTGGGGTCGCCGCAGAGCACGACGGTGACGTTGACGGTCGATGGCTATATCGAGGTTGTCTCTCCGAACGGCGGCGAGGTCTGGCAGCCCAATCTGGACCTCAGCGTGCCGATTGTGTGGGCGACCAATGCGGCCGATCCCGTCACCATCGAGTTGCTCCGGTGGGATTCAGGGGCCTCGGAGTATGTGGCGGTCGAAACGATTGCGAGCGGGATCCCGTATGACGGAGATCCTGATCAGAATGGCCAGAGCACGTACTACTGGTCTCTGCCGATTGACTATACGCCGGGCGCGGATTACCGCATCCGGGTGTTCAGCGGCGGGGCGAGTTGGGACACGGCGGCGCAACGCGACGATAGCGACGCGGATTTCCGCATTATGCGCGTCGCGTATAACGCAGCCATGGGCACGGATCCCGGCTGGACGCTGGAGGGCCAGTGGGCGTGGGGTACGCCGACGGGCGGCGGCGGCGGCGAAGGCGGCTCCGGCAACGTCAGCAATCCGGATCCGGTGTCGGGATACACCGGCGATTCCGTGATCGGTTACAACCTGAGCGGCAACTATGCGAATGGGATGACCACGGCCCACTATGCGACGGTCGGCCCGATCAACTGCGAGGATTTTGTTGATTTGCAGCTCACGTTCCGTCGCTGGCTGGGCGTCGAACGGACGGACACCGCGACGATCGAGATCAGCAGCAACAACACCACGTGGAATCAGGTGTGGCGCAACCCGCTCGATGCGGACGTTACGGACGGGGATGCCGGGGCCTGGGAACTGGTGTCCTACGATATTTCCGACTATGCGGACAACAAACCCACGGTGTGGGTGCGGTGGGGTGTCGGCCCCACAGACGGCACGGACCGTTTCTGCGGGTGGAATCTGGACGATGTGGCGGTGCACGGCCGCTACATGCGGGTGGGTTCGATCACGGTGACGATCACGCCGCCGGAAGTCGTAACGGCGGGGGCGCAATGGCGCCGGGCGGGCACCACGGCCTGGTTTAACAGCGGCGATACTGAGATCGAGGTGCCGGTGGGCGCCCACACGATCGAGTTCAAGGATGTCGCCACGTGGCTAACGCCCGAGAATCAGACCGTTGACGTGTTGAAATCGCAGACGGCCACAGCCACCGGCACATACCGCCAGGTCGGGTCGCTACAGGTGAATATCGCTCCGGGCGAGGCAGCGACCGCAGGCGGGCAGTGGCGCCGGGTGGGTCAGACCACGTGGCGGCCCAGCGGGTACATCGAAAGCGGCCTGTATACAGGGTCGTATACGGTGGAATTCAAACCCATCGAGGGATGGCATACGCCGGCGAACCAGGCGGTGACCATTGCGAGCGAGCAGATCACGCTGGCCGTTGGAACCTATGAAGAGATCAAGTACGGTTGGCTGCAAGTGTTGATCAGCCCGCCGGGGGCGGTCTCGGCCGGCGCGCAGTGGCGCCGTACGGGGACGACGGCATGGCTGGCGAGCGGCGCGCCGGAAGAGAAGCTGCCGGTCGGGCCGTATGCGATCGAGTTCAAGACGATAGACGACTGGGAGACCCCGGCCACGCAAAACGTGACCATCGCCGAGGGCACGACGACCCATGCCACGGGGACGTATATCGAGATCATCGAGCAGGGTTCGCTGCAGGTCACCATCCAGCCCGTGGCCGCCCGCATTGCCGGGGCGCAGTGGCGCCGGGTGGGCACGCTCACGTGGTACAACAGCGGGGCGACGGAAGCGGACGTGGACGAAGGCGACTACCTGGTCGAGTTCAAACCGGTGGCCGACTGGATTGAACCCGCGGACATTCCCGTGACCGTGGCGCCGGATGAAACGGCTACGGCCACGGGCACGTATACGATGGCCACGGGTGCGCTGCAAGTGACGATCGAGCCGCAGGGCGCGCGGGATGACGGCGCCTTGTGGCGGCGGACGGAATCCGTGACGCCGAAGGAGAGTCAGGAGGTCACGTCGGGGAACGTCTTCTCTCTCGGCGCGCCGGTGCTGGACGGCACGACGCTCGACGTGCCGCTGGTGCTTCTCCGGGGCGACGACGTGCTCTCTCAGGATGTCTTCGACGCGAACGGACTGTTTGCGGGCGGCAGCGCTCCCGCGGCGTTCGCGCTTGACGTGGTCTATGATCCCGCGCTGCTGCACTTGCAGGGCGGCGCGCCGGGAGAAGAGACCGGCGCCGGCGAAAGCCCGGGCGTGGTGCTTTCGGAGAAGCTGACGGCCTGGTACGGGCATGACGTGACGGTCAGTGAGCCGGACGGCCCGAACGCGGGCCGCGTGCGGCTGCTCTTCGCGGACGGGATTGACGGGAGCCAAATCACTACCGGCGACAACGTGCGTCCGGACGGGAATCCCGCCGATTCGGAGAATCCGTTCCTGCTGGCGACGCTGCGTTTTGACTGCAACGTGGCGGAAGGCGGGGCGGTGCATCTGCTGATTCAGAACCTCGCCGTTACGGACGGGGAGCAGATGCTCGAGAACGCGCAGGCCCTGCCGGTCTCGTTCAAGGTGAACAAGGGCTCGGCCTGGCTGCCGAGCGGCGCGACCGAGACCGGCATCACGCCGGGGACCTATGTGGTCGAGTTCAGCGATGTTTCGGGCTGGACCACGCCCGACGACCAGGACGTCACGATCGTCAGCAACGAAACCGCGGTCGCGACAGGCACATACGTTCTGATCCCGACGAAGGGCTCGCTCACGGTGACCCTGACGCCGGACGACGCGGTTGCCGCGGGGGCGCAGTGGCGCCGCCAGGGTACGGCAACGTGGTTTGACAGCGGCGGCACCGAGAGTGACATTCCCGCGGGGACGTACACCGTGGAATTCAAGTCGATCACGGGCTGGTCGGCGCCCGTGGCCCAATCGGTGACGATCACGGCGGGCGAAACCGCGGCTGTGGCCGGCGACTACATCCAGATGCTGTTGAGGGGTTCGTTGCGCGTGACGCTGGCTCCCGAGGCGGCGGTGACGGCCGGCGCCCAGTGGCGGCGTACCGGAACGGCGTCCTGGAAAAACAGCGGCGTTACCGAGGACGGGATCGCGGTTGGCGCCTACACCGTCGAGTTCAAGGATATCCCGGACTGGGAGAAACCGGCGCCGGCGAGCGTGACCGTCGAGGCGAATCAGACCGCGCAGGTGACAGGCACGTATACGGCCGAAGACGGAGGCGGCGATTCCGGCGGTTGCCCGCTGTTCACGAAAGCGATGCAACCGTTCGTGGACGTGCTGGTGTACGAGCCGGTGCTGCCGGCGACGGCCGGCAAGGCGGGTCTACGCGAGTGCGGTCCGCTGACGCCGCTGGCGATTCGGCTGCGGAGCGACGACGGCATCGTTGAGGATTCGGTGTGGGGTACCGTGACGTGGGGCGATGCGGCGTCGGAAGACGTAACGTGGCAGGCGCTGGATACGGGCCAGACGGATGGCTGGGTCGTGTACGAGCCGGCAACGGCGTGGCCCGCCGGCGAGGTGGTCACGTTTACGGCGGGCGCCTGTACCACATCCGGATACGCAATCGGCCCGTTCACGTATGAATTCTATGTGAGCGACGGGATCTACGATGGGGCCGCCGTGGTTGTGGAATCCGGCGGGGCGCCGGCGCCGCAGGCCGAGTTTGTCGGAACGGCGTACGAAATTGCCCCCGACATGGTGTATCTGGAACCGGTTACCGTTCAGCTTCCGGTGCCGGCGGGCGTGGAGCCCAGCGGTCTGGAGCCGGCGTACCTGTTCACCGAAAACGGCCGGGCGGAATGGGTCGCGGGCGACAGCGTGGCCGGGTGGCTTGAACCGGGTTCCGTGCGCGTTGTGGAAGCCAAAGACGGCGTGTATGTCGAGTTCACGGTTCGGCACGGCGGCGTGGTGCAACTGCGCAAGCGCGCCGCGGACGTCTCGCCCGCGGGGATGCCTGCCGGCGGCATCAGCGGCGACCTGTTGATCGTGCTGGGTCTGGGAGCGTTTCTGTTGATCCAGAAGCGCATGCATCGCCGGGCCGGCGCCCAATAGCGGCCGGACATGTGAATCGAATGTAGACAGAGATAGAATGAGGTCCGTGGCATGGCGAAAGCGATGCCACGGACACTTTTTTATGGGGGCGCGGTGGCTGGCCCGAGGGGATTCGACCGGGCCTGGCCACCGCGATTCCAACAAGGAGCCAGGAATGCGCGATAGCATGGGACGCAGGCGGTTTCTTCATTCGTGTGCGGCGGGTGCGGCGCTCCCCGGCGTGCTCGCCACAGGATTCGGCGCCGGACCTGCCGGTGCCGGGGAAGCGCAGGTCGAGGGGAAGACCGAAGGCCGGGGGGCGGGATTGTATGAGGTTGGCAGAGCGCCCTGGCGGTATTTCTCGGAGTATTACCCGAAGGGCACCCGTCTGGCCATGCTGGTCCTGGACTCGTCGCATATGTACGGACACGGCGGAGCGGTGATCCCGACGTTCGCCTGGATGGCCGAGGCGGCGGGATACGCGTTTGATGCGTACTGGGCCGAATTCGACGACGTGCGCTGGAACAAGTGGCCGTACTTTGGCTGCCGTGTCCTGGAACAGCTGTTGATGGTCAATTCGTATTTTGATGTGCTGTGGTGCACCTTGGGAAAACACGCCAGCGCGATGTTGGAACCGATACGTTCTATGTCGGAGACGCTCGACTTCGACAACGGGCTCGATTTGTATGAAACCCTCATGAAACGATGGGGGATCGCAACGCGCGAGGCCGTCTACATTCCACACGAACACCCCTATGACCAGCCGTTGTCCCAGAACCGGGACTCGATCCCCTACGCCAGGACGGCCTACGGCGTGATGGGCGAGATCGCCGACTGGGCGAAGGGCAGCACCAAGGAATACCCGATTTGGTACGGAAGCGCCACTTACCCGTCCACGATGCGCGAAATCTGGAATGATCCGGACGGAAAGTCGCCGGGATTCTTCGGCCGCCTCAACTTTTATCTCTGGCCGGACATCTACTTTTCGCGTAAACTCGCATTCACTGATCGCATCCCCCTGACCGAGGCCGTCGAGCGATTTGGATTGAGGCAGATAGACCTGTTGCACACCGCGCCCGCCGAAGCGCCGGCGGGCGTCAGCATGACCGTTGTAGACCAAACGGCGGGGTCCGACCGGGCCTGGGACCTCACCTCCCGTGTCTTTGAGCGATGGGCGCGAGAAGCAAAGGGCATCGCCTACGGCATTCACCAGGCGCATTCATTCGATCCGGGCTACCTCGGCTGGCTTATTCGCAACCGCTGTTTTGCGGTCTATGATCCCTACTGGATCGCGTACATGCCCAAAGCGGTGGCGCTGGCGAAGTCGTTGGGAAACCGGCATATGGTGTCTGCCGCGGACGAGTGGGACCATTTCCAGTGGCCGTACTGCGTCTTACTGGGGGCGGGCCGGCTCGATGTACCTGCGTCGGCGCGCATCCCCGGCATCAAGCGCGCCATGCGCCTGAGTTTTTCGAGTCCGGAACGCACGCCGTGGGGAAGCGAGTTGTCGGATGACGAGCTCCATCACAACGCGGAGCAAAACAGGATTGCCGTATGTTACACGTTCGGCACCAACGAGCTCGGATACAGTGAGAGCCTGCCGGTGCTGTTCGAGAGCATTCGCGCGATGCGCTTGAAGATAGGTCTCGGGTACTACTTGCCGCACATCGAGTATTGTCCTGAGTGGTATCACAAGTTGTTCACGACGTATCTGGCGGGACATATCGAGCCGATGATGCACTACTGGGGCGTCAGCGCGTTCTTTCCGAATGACAGCATCTGCCACGCGTTTACGCTCGACGATTTCCAGACCGAGATGGCGACCGCGCAGTCGGAATGGATCCGGCGTCTGGGCCGCGAATACCTGCCGGCGGGGTATCTGGGCGGACAATTGGAGTATTTCACGTTTGGCTCGGAATGGGACGGCGGGGGGTATGCCCATCCCACGACGTGGACGGTGAAACGCACGGGCGCGGTGGTTGACTGGCGCGACTTTGTTGACTGGCCGGCATACCAGCAGTACCTCCAGACGCGCGAGCAGATCCGGCAGGCGAAGATTCAGACGGTGAAGACACTGGGTTACCGGTATTACATCGGGGAGCGGCAGAACGCGTTCGACGGGGACTTCGTGCACGTGGGCGCGCAGGGATTTCATGCCGCCAGACCGGAAGTGGAGACCAAACCGTGGAAACCGTCCGCGGGATTCTTCGCCGTCAAGCACGATCTGGGCCTGACCTACTGCCCGGGATATCAGGGATTTGCGGCGGTACATACAGCGCGGCTGAGCCCCGCGTACCATTGGGCGCGGCAGCTCGATACGCTGAAATGGTTCGCGGATGGCGGAAAGGATGGCCGCTTTTTCCTCGTAAAACCGAACGAACTTGTGCGGTACCTGCGTCTGCTCAAGGCGCAAGGCCGGTTTGACGATTGCTACGAATACTACACGGCCCGAATCGGGCGGGACACGTTTCTCGAACCGAAAGGGGCGCCGTTTCAGGTGGAATAGCCGTTCCCACATCACGAATGACACGCTGTGCGGCGCCGGGGCGCGTGCGGGGTGCTATCGGCAACACGAGCCTGTATACTCTGGGTATGTCCACGGTGGTTCAGCTATCAGGGGAGAAATCTGAAGATGCGTTCTGTGAAATGTCTGTGCGTTGCCGGGGCTTTTCTGTTCGGGGCCTGGCTGGCCGAGGGGGAGCTTGTTGACCATTGGGGGCCGTGCCCGGCGTCTCCCGCGGTGGTGAATTCGGTGACGCCGTCGCCGCTTCAGGACATCCTGTCGCTTCGCGGCGAGTGGGACTTTGTGACGGACCCGCGGTTGATGGGCCGGCACCGCATGGGGAAAGGCCCGGGCTGGAATGAGCCGGATTGGGATGACGTTCGAAAGATCCTGGTGCCCGGATGCTGGGAGGCGCAGGGTGTGGGCGAGCCCGGCATGAGCACGACGTGGGATCTGCCGTTCGACTGCATTCCGCGCCCGCTGAATCACGTGTACATGGGGACAGCGCGGTACCGCCGTTCGGTCGAGATTCCGGCGGACTGGGCCGGGAAACGCGTCTGGCTGAAGGTTGGAGGCGTGCGAACGGAGGCGTGGTTCTGGGTGAACCAGCAACGCGTCGCTCACCTGAACACATACTGCGGCGCCTACAAATACGACATTACCGATTTGGTGAACGCGGGCCAAACGGCGGAGATCGTGGCGACCGTGCGAAACGATACGCCCAGCCGGAAAGGGTGCATGGCGTCGTTCCACCGCTTTGGCGGTTTCTACCGCGCCATTGAACTGGAAGCGACGCCCTCCACGCGGGTGGACGATGTCTGGGTGCGCAGCGATATTGACAGACAAACCGCTCTGGTGAATGTCAGCGTGCGCAGCGCGGGGCCGGGCGGCCGGGATGCGCTCGCGCTGAAGATCGGCATCATGACCGTTGACGGTGTGCCGGCGGGAACGTTGACGAAGAACATCACGCTGGACGGGAACGGCAATGCGGACGTGGTCTGCGAGGTGCCGCTGACGGAATTCCGGTTGTGGACGCCCGAGACGCCGAACCTTTACCTGGCCGATGTAACGCTGGTTTCCGGGGAGGCTCCGCTACATGGCTGGACCGAACGGTTCGGCATCAAGAAGCTCGAGGTGCGCGGTGAACAGTTTTACCTCAACGGAAATCCCTATCTGTTGCGGGGGTTTGGCGACGACTATGTGTATCCGATGACTCTGATATCGCCTCCGGATACGGAGGAGCACCGCAAACACCTGGCGCTCGCGCACACGGCCGGGTTCAACTATGTCAGGCATCACACGCACTGCGAGATTCCGGAGTTTTTTGAAGCCGCCGACGAGACCGGCATCCTAATCCAGCCCGAGTTGCCGTATTACCACGACATCACCACGGAAGGGTTTGAATTCGATCCGCTGCGCGATATCCAGGAGTTATACCGGCACTACCGGCGGTACGTTTCGTTCGCCTCGTACTCGACGGGGAACGAAGGACACCTGGGCAGCCCGCTGGACAATGAGATCTACCAGTGGGCCAAGGACACGGATCCCGACCGCATCTTTCAGCACCAGGATGGCGGCTGCAACACGCGGGAGAATTCCGATTACTATTCGCCCAACGGTTACGGTCTGGCGTCTTCCATTATGCCGTGGGCGCCGGGCGCCTTTGATGGATTGGGCGTGCCGTTCATCGCGCACGAGTACCTGAATCTCGGGATCAAGATGGATCCGCGCATCGCGCCGAAGTTCTCGGGCGCGATACCCGCCCCGCGCAGTCTCGAGGCTTACGAGGAATCGCTGCACGCGGCGGGACTGGACCGCGCGTGGGGCGACGCCTGTCTCGATGCGGCGCATGCGCTGCAGGCGTACTACCAGAAGGAGGGCCTGGAGCGGGCCCGGCTGGATCCCGCCTGCGACGGCTATTCCTATTGGACCATCGTGGACGTGATGGTCCCCCAGGAAGGCACCTACACGGGACAAGGCTACATGAACGCGTTCTGGGAAACGAAGCCGGGCGGACTGACTCCGGAGGCGTTCCGCCGGTTCAATGGTCCCACGGCCATTCTGGCGACGTTCCAGCCGGAGAGCGCTATCGCGGTTTCCGGAGAGGAGTGCACGGCCGCATTCCGGATATCGCATTTTGATGCCGCGCCGCTGGCACAGGCGCGCCTGTCGTGGACGGTCACGGCCGGGGGGCAGACGCTGGCCTCCGGCGCAACCGGCGCGTTCGATGCGGCGCCCGGTGCCGTGCAGGATGTGGGCGGATGCGAATTCGGCGTTCCCGAACTCGAGGCCCCGGTCCATGCAAAGCTGGAGGTCCGGCTTGAGGGGACGGAAATCTCCAACGCGTGGGATTTCTGGTTTTTTCCGAAACGCGCGGAACGAAGGGGGGACGGGATTGCGGTGACGGAAGACCTGCACGAGGCGCTTGCGTCCCGGTACCGCGGCATCGCCGTGGCCGGCACGCCGGAGGGCGAATCGGCCCGGCTCGTCATCGGCTCGTGGGACCATCCTGCGCTGCTCGACGCGGCGGCCCGGGGGACGCGCGGACTCATGATTGGGCCGGCCGAAGGCGCACCCAACGTCCGCCTGGGATGGTGGTGGCTTGGCAATCAGTTGGGCACCGTGTTTGCTGACCACCCCGTGTTCGGGAGTTTTCCCCATGACGGGAAGCTGTCGCCGCTGTGGTTCCGCCTGATCAAGGAGGGTCTTCCGCTTCCCATCGCGCCGGAGTATGGCGAGTTCACGCACCTGGCCGTGGGAGAAGGGCAGAAGCAGTACTTCACGTACGTCTGCCAGAAGAAGGACGACGCCGGGCGTCAGATGCTGATTACGCGCGGCGTGGACCTGCTCGCGGATACGCCGGAAGGCGCGTATTTGCTGGACGCGATGATCGACTACGCGCTGAGCGACGCGTTTGCCGAAGCGCTGCCTGCGAAGCCGAAAGCCGTACCCAGAGGATAGGTCAGGCGCGCCCGGACGAAAAACGCCGGCGGATCACAGGTTTCCGAGCGCGAAGAGGCGATTCTCGGCAGGCATGCTGAACGGATTGGAGTAATGGTAGACCTGCGCCTTCTCCTCGCCATCGACGAGCACTGGAGTGGGCTGTTCGACGACGAAATCCGCGAATCCGGGCGCGTTGAATGCAATAAACGCGAGGCTGAAGCAGTCGATGGGCGGGTCATACCGTTTTGAGATGTCCGGATACGCGATGGGGCCGGTGTCGACCTGATAGAGTTGTTTTTCCAGGCTGATGTTCATGGTCTTCGTCGGACACTCGATGATGGCGCGAAGACCGGTTTCTTCGTTCCATAGCGTGGTCTGCGACACGATGGGGATGGCCGCGGCGGTCGCGTCGCGGATCTGTTCCCAGGTATCCAGCCCGGATACGACGGCCGCTTCGCGCAGTTGGGGCCGGGGCTCGCCCCAGATCTCTTCCACGGTCTTGACCGTGCGGTATTGGTCGTTGAGGCGTGCGGGGCGCCGGAAGATCAGGTAACGCCCATCGCCGAGAATGGGCAGAAAATCGTAGTTGTCCTGAGAGAAAAGGTCTTTCTCGGCGAAGGTATGCTCGCTTTTGCACGATGCGCACTGGTAGTAATCGGTCCAGGCGCCGGTCGCGTCGTCGATGAGGCGGGTGCGGCTTTCGACCCAGAACCGGACGGCATTGGCGGGCGCTGTGTTGCAGATGAAGGAGAGTCCGTAGTCGAGGGGCGTCATGGCCGGTGCGGAATCCGGAGTTTCGGATACGGGCTGGGTTTCCGCCGCGTGCAGAATGCCCGTATGGAGCGCCGCGGCTCCGGCGGCCGCCGCCAGCAATGCTTCACGCCGTGTCGTTATCATCGCGATTTCCTTTCCACGGAAGGGGCATCCCCTGAGCACTCATTGATAAAACCAGGTTGCCGGAAGGAGCTTCAGTTGGAGCGACAATCCGCCGGTGTAATTGAAATAGGTGAGGTACGCCTGATCGTCTATCCACGTGACAGCGGGATACGCCCACGCATCGCCGGGGGCATCTTCGATATTGCGAAACGCCTCCCAGGTTTTCGCCTCGTCCTTTGAGATGGCCGCGGTGAGCGGGTTCCGGCTTGACGCACCGGGGTTGTGGTTCCAGATGGCGAGCAGGTGCCCGGTCGTGGGGATGCGGCTGATGGAAACGGGCGCGGCGGTTCCGGCCAGGGCGGTAGGCTCGGGCGCGCTCCAGGTCTCGCCGCCATCGGTCGAGGTGCTCTGATACTGGCCGCCCAGCTGGGTCCGCATCAGCATCAGCACCCGGCCATCATTGAGCTCGATGCAGGCGGGTTCCCAGCAGCCGTCTCCCGGACGGACCCGCTGCGATGCACGCCAGGTCTCGCCGTCATCGTCCGAGAGGTAGCAATAGCTGTCGTTGCCTTCCCAGGCTTCAAGGAGAATGCGGCCGGAGGCCAGCCGGATTGAACGGCCGTTGGTGAGCCCGGTGTATTTGGCCTCGGGGCTGAGCTGCTTGGGGTTGACCCAGGTCTTGCCCTCGTCGGCGGAGCTGCGCATCATGACGCGGCAGTCGCTGCTTTCGGAGTTCTTCTGGCAGTAGAAGAGCGCGATGCGTCCGTCGCGAAGGCGCAGGAAATTGACCTCCATGACATTGCAGCCGCCGTCGTTCTCGACGAGGGTGTACTTGTCGCCCCAGGTACGGCCGCCGTCCACGGAACGCTTCCCGGAGATGCGGGCGGGACCATGATCGGCGCCGTCGCCCGCGTAGAATTCGGTCCACCCGAGCAGAAGCGAGCCGTCTTTGAGGGGGATGATGGCAGCTTCGCTGTTGCGCGGATTCTGCGGCCCGACGGGAGCGACGACCATGTGAAACGGGGCTTCGGCATCCGCAGCGGCCCAAGAGCTCATCACGGCGGCGATGTATATCAACGAAGACAACATGATTCGGCACTCCTGTGTTGGAACGTGAGCGTGCCCGGCGGTTTGTGCCGGAGCCTCATCACTATGCGCCCGGACAGGGATGCAGTCAAGCGGGCGCGGGGCAGCCCAGGACGCCCGGGCGTTGACGGTACCCGGCGCCGGGGCTAGAATCGACGGCATGCATAACGAGCCCGTGTAATCTGAACGCAATGGGGGCGAACATGAGAATCATCCTGGCAACCGTTCTTGTCGTGGTGTTCGGCGCGAGCGCATTCGCGGAGAAGGCGTTGCCCGAATGGGTACGGGTGACGGAGTCGGCGGCGTGGTTGCCGCGGGACTCGGCGGGCGAGATGGCGTATGGGGGGCGCCTGTGGCTCCTGGGCGGGTGGTATCAGTCGTACGAGGCGCCCCCGCGCGACGTCTGGAGTTCGCCCGATGGCAAGGAATGGACGCGCGTGGTCGAGGCCGCGCCGTGGATTCACAGCGACCTGCCGATGACGCTCGCCTTCAACGACCGGATGTGGATCATGGGGGGTTGGTACAACGGGCGGCTGCCGGGGCATTCGGCCTCGAACCAGGTGTGGTGGTCGACCGACGGCGCGAACTGGCAACAGGCCACGGACGCAGCGGCATGGTCGCCGCGGCTCGCGGCCGCGCTGGTCGAGTTTCAGGGGAAGATGTGGCTCCTGGGCGGCACGGAAAACTACTATTTCGGCGATGCGTCAAGCATGAAGAACGACGTGTGGTGTTCGGAGGACGGCGCGCATTGGGAACAGGTGACGGCCAACGCGGGATGGCCCGCGCGCGCGTACCACCAGGCCGCCGTGCTCGATGGCAAAATCTACGTGTTCGGCGGCGGCAATTACGTGCCCGAATACACCGCGTTCAACGACGTGTGGATGTCCGAAGACGGCAAACAGTGGACCCGAGTGACCGAGTCCGCGCCGTGGCATCCGCGGCTGTGGTTCTCGTCGGCGGTGTACCGCGGCCGCATGTGGGTGTTGGGGGGCTGGTCAAACAACCCGTCCAAAAACTGGGACGACGTCTGGTATTCAAAAGACGGCGCAATCTGGACGCCGCTGAAGACCGGCGTCACCTGGCGCGAACGCCACGAGCACTCGGTGTTTGTGCATGACGACAAGCTCTGGGTGGCGGCCGGCATGATCCCGCCGCTGAACAACGAAGTCTGGTCGCTGTATCTCCCGCCCGACTGGTTCGCGGACGAGGAATAGGGCGCCGGGTGTTCGCCGGCTAGGGTTGCACAACCGGCGCGATCTGTTCGGGGGTGATGACGCCTGCGGGCAGCTCCAGGATGCGGATGTTCCGGAAGTGAATCTCCGCGCCCTCGGATTCGAGGCACAGGTAGCCTTTCTTCACGGAGGAACCGCTGATGCCGTTGACGAATTTGCCGTTTACGGCGAGCTTGATGACGCCATCAACGCACACCACATCGTAGACGTTCCATTCGCCCTTGCCCTTGCAGCGGTTCTCGACGGATTTGCTGCGGCTGCCCCGGGGATTGTCGGGGATGGTGACGGCGCCGTTCGCACCGAACAATTCGCCATGGACGTAGGCGATGGGGGGGACCGTGCCGTCAGCGCCTTTGTTCTGATTGACCCAGTCGAGCTCGAGCATCTGCACCTCGACGCCCTTGGGCAGTTGAGCCCCTTCGGGGACCGTGCCTTCGCTCCACACGAAGACGCCGGAGTTTCCGCCCGCTTCCATGTGGCGCCATTCGATGTGAAGAATGAAATTCTCGTACTGTTTTTCGCTGCGCATGACGCCGATGGGTTTTCCGCTGCACACGAGCAGTCCATCGCGCGCGGACCAGGTATCCTCGGCCGTATTCACATTGACCCAGCCGGTCAGATCGGCGCCGTTGAAGAGGCCGACCCACTGCGGGGCCTCGACAGGCTCCTGGGCCATGGTGTGGCCCGCAAAAATCACGAGAACGGCTGCGGCGAGCAGGATTGCGTGGTGTTTCATCATCGTATCCTCTGTGGTCTGGTTTGATCGGATGGTGGTCCGTCAGCATGGTTTTCCTGATACTACCCCAAGCGGGACGCGAGAATCGATCCCCGTCCCGCGGACGTTCTATCGAAGGCCCGCGAGCCGGGCCGTCCGCCGGAGCTCGTCCATCCAGTTGCTCAGGACGGGCGAGCGCGGGAAGGCGCGCCCGCGCAGCCAGTCTCCCTGAATGTGATAACGGAGCGGCGTGCCGGGGCGGGCGTCGAGGATGACCTGATGTTCGGTGTCGGAATCGGCGGCCCGCCGGTACAATTCCGCGGGAAAAACCACGCCGAGCCCGATCCACCCGATATCGATGCCTTGCACTCCCCAGCTGCCCATCACGCCGGAGGCCGTGTCGAGCGCGAAGGTCTCCTGGGGCAGCCGCGTGATGCCAATGCCGATTTCGACGGCCGCGTCCGCGGGCCCGCCCGTGACCACGAGCTCGATGGGGGAGTCGCGCCGTCCAGCCAGGGCGGAACAGGTGAACCGTACCGTGCAGGGGGCGTCCTGGGGCCCGACGTTTTCCGCCAGCAGTTCGACGGTAACGCTGGCATCATCCATCGCAACGAAACGTTTCGACCAGACGATCGTTCCCTTGCCCTCAGGACTGTAGACGGGATAGGGCTGGCCGTTTATATACAGCGTGATGGCGCCCAGCCCGCCGGTCTGGTTTACATGGAGGGCGTCCATTCCCCACGGTTGTTCGGCGTGGTAGTTCACCTGGCCGCCGAAGGTGTGCATGACGAGGGCGGGCTGATGTTTGCCAAAGAAATCGAACTGGCCCCAATAGACCCGGTAGGCGGCGCGTTCCGACTCCCATCCGATGTTCGGCGGCACCCAGTCCTGTGCCCAGGCGACCCGGGGGCGCTCCAGGGAGCGAAGCCGATCGGAGCGCCAGGCCTCGAACGAGGGCAACGGGGCGGTGAGCTGATACGTTTTTTCGAGGAGCAGGCGCATGGCCTCGAGGTCGCCGGCGCCTCTCAGGCGGTCGAATTCTTCCCAGAATGCGGGGGCGCCGTGCGCGTGTTTGAGGGCGAGGATGAGGCGGTCCCTGGCAAGGTCCAGGTAGAACCGGAGCGATTCGTTGCTATCGAGGAAGTTCCTGCGGAATTCCGGACGGATGGTATCGGCGGCAAAACCGGAATCGAGCAGCGCCCACACCGGGTCGCCGGGATCGGCGCTTTTCGAGGCGAGCGCTTCGCGCAGCCGTGTCACGAGCGAGAATAGCTGTTGCGGGACGGTTTCGAGCACGGGGTTCATGACCGCTTGAATTTGACCCCAATCGAAGGCAAGGTCGGTGCATGCCGCACTGAGCGTCCACCGGTCGTCCGCGGCGCCGTCGGCGTCCGCGTCCAGTTCCCAGACATCGATATAGCCGTCGGCGTTGGAATCCGCGAACGTGTAGCGCATATCGGGTGCGCCGTCGTGGTTGAAGTCGACCGCGAGCCACAGCGTGTCCGCGCCGTGGAGGTGGATGCGCTGATCGGCAGGGGCGTAGTAGAGACGGATACGGCCGGGCGAGCCCGCAAGCTCGAACCGGTTGTTCAGGGGGCCTGAACTCGGGCCGCCCACCTGCGGAAAGGCGTCGTTTCCCTTTGCGATGACGCCTTCCCAGCGCTCCTCGGTGTCGTCGGCCCTGTCGCGGTCGATGTTGCGGTCGAGCTCGTCCCAGGTGAGCATCCGGGACGCCCATTCGGTCTCCAGCGCCCAGGCGGGCAGCGCGTGATAGGCCAGAAACGGTCCCGTGGGCACGTTGCGCAGCGTCCGTCGCGTGGCATAGCGCGGGTCAAAGCGCAGACCGGCGGGGGCGTGCGCGGTGACGGAGATGTCGAAATCGCGGGGGCTGTCCCAGGTCGCGTCATTATCGGCATCGAAGCTGTAGCGGAGGTTTTTGACGGCATCGTCGAGTCCCTCGATGCGGATGACCTCCTCGGTGACGCCGTCGTGGTCATGGTCGTAGAAGGCAAAGGGGTTTTCCCATTGCGGGCGCCATTCGGTGTTGCCGGGCTCCAGTATAAACGCGCAAAAAAGCTCATCGCCGCCGAAATGTGTGCGCCATTGGCAGAGCCGCTGGTCGTACAAGTACGCGACATCGTACCAGAGCAGGTTGTCATCGCCGACGTCCTCGCCGTACCAGCACATCACCCCGTCGCCGCGCGGAAAATAGAAGGCCATCTCGTCGACGTCGTTGTCTCCGTCCAGGTCGGTGTAATCGCATACGACGTTGACGGCGCCGTCCGCCTGCCAGTCGGCGAGATAGAGGTCGCTGTCGTAATCCGGTTCGTCGCCCATGCGGAGGTCGCCGTCCTCGTCGATGACGCGCACGAGGAGCGGGCGCCGCGTTTCGGGATGCCGCGCATCGGTATCGACAAACCACACTTCCTCAGGGCGTCCATCCTGATCGCGGTCGACGTAATGGCGTTTGCCCGGTTCGTCTTCGCGGACCTGGCGATGCATCTCCGGATCCAGGTGTACGGCGTCGCCGAAAAGGCGTGCGAAGATCTCCTCCGGAGCGGCGTTGGCCTGGATGGCGCCGAAGGTGGCCATGGCCAGCAGGATGATGGTTGTCCCAATCGCGTGTTTCATGCTCTTCCCCCCGGTCTGTCGGACTACAACTCGCCTCGGCGGCCCGGAATGCGCCGCACGAAGGTCTTCACCATTGTAAAAACCCGGCGGTCCTGTCAAATCTGCCGGAAGGGGCATGCTCTGTCGTCCTCGGACGGCGGTTTTTCAGGGCGCTATGGTTCACGCATGGAACGTGGTGCGGCTCAATCGCTCATGACGGAGCACCCGCCGTCTTCGGCGGTGCTGCAGAACGCATCCGGGTACGCCTGGCAGCGCCCGTTGACGCACGCGAGGTCATTGCCCGGGTCCTTCCCTCTCGTCGCTGTGGAGAAACCGCTTCCGAGGCAGGCGGTTCTGTCGCCGGCCTTGGAGAAGATGCCGTTCTTCTTTGCTTTTGCAACGGCCTCCCACATCGGCTTGTTTTCCTGCGTCTTTTTTGTTTTGTACAGTTCTTCGAGTTTCTTGGCGCCGACCTTGTTGATGTGTTCCTCAATATCCTTGAGGGCGACGGGCGGGTGCTCCTTCTTCATCACGGCAAAGAACGGCATGCAGGGCGCGCAGGGGCGCGAGAAACGGTTGCCGCCGGTCGCCGGATCCTTCTGCGCCCCGGTGTCCTGCGCCACAAGGGTCTCGATTTTCCCGAATCCCTCAATGACATGGGGGTCCACCGCTTCCGCTTCGGGCCAGGTGTAGAGGTCACGCATTTTCTTGTGGGGATGGGCCTTCAGGAAGACTCGCCGAAGGCCATTCAACTCGGTAACGATGGCTTTCTTGGTCTCCTCGGAGAGTTCGCCCTGGGGAATTGTCTCCACGCCGTGTGCCAGTCTGGCCAGGGCATCCTGGCCCGTGTCTTTGGCCACATGCATCTCGTACATGTGATGATAGTTGTTGAACTGATTGAGCAGGTGACACATGAGCCCGATCTCCCAGCAACCGGCGCGCAGTTTGTAGGTCCCTGCTCCCCACGGCATGTACTTTGGCGTCAAGATATCGAAGCTCCAGCCACTCATCGCACCCTCCTTTCGGCATCCCTGCCGTTCTCTGACGGCTGCCCGTATTGTGCTGCTCCCACTACACCGGCCTGCGCTATGGAATTTCGACCGTTATTTGAATGACCTGGAACTCACCGCGTTCGATGACGGCCTCCAGTCGAATGGGTTTATCTTTCGCCAATTCGGAGCTGGCGGCGCGGATGTACCCCTTGATCTGGTCCAGCGATTCAAGCCGGGCGCCGTTGACCTTCAGGACGCGATCTCCGACGGCGATCCCCAGCGTTTCGCAGAGAACGGGCCCGTGGTCACCCGTTTCAGGGGGGATCCAGAGCCCGTTGAGGGTGTCCCGGGCAGGCACCGGTTCGCCGAGACGGGTGTTCATGTCCTGATTGACCCGGAGGAGTTGTTCGATGCCCAGGGTAAGGACGCCCTCGAGGTAGCTGAGGCATTCCCGGGCGGTCTCGCGCGGCAGGGACACGGACTGCTGAACCATCGTCTGGGGATGGAATACGTAGCTGAGATCAACAGGCGCATTCTCACGGAAGATTCCGAGTTGAAGCCGCGGCGGCTGGGTTGAATTCGCGAGAAACGCAGAGATGGCCGTGCGGGCGGACGCGCTGTCGATGATGCGGGTGTCGTTGATGCGAGTGAGCCGGTCGCCGGGGACCAGGCAAAGGCGCTTGACGGCATCCGCCACCGGGCCGGGTTCGATTGCCAGGCCTTGGTCGAGGGCTGTCGCAGCCTCGCCCGGGCCCAGCAGGTTCAGCAGGCGTTCGAACCGTTCGCGAGCGTGTTCGACGGTCGTATGCACGAGGGCCTGTGCGCCCGGAGCCGTCTGGTCCTGGCCGGGCCAGCGTTCGCTCAGGCGGGACGCCTTCGCCGCTGCGTAACGGGCCTGCAGTGAATCGCCGGGGGCGCCCTCCAACTGGTCCTGACGCCAGGGGCCGGCGAAATGCGCGGTGACGCGTCCGTCCCAACTCCCGGTCAGGACATTCCGCGTGCCGGGCACGAATGCCGCGTCCAGAAACGGGTGTTCTCCGGTGGTGAACGTCACCAGCTCGTCGCCCGACGCGGCGTCCCACACACGGCATGTCTTGTCCCACGAGGCGGTCAAGACCCGTGCAGCATCCGGGCTGAACTGCGCGGAGGCCACCTGGTCCGCGTGGCCGAGGAACTGCGACAGCGTCTCTCCGTTCGCCGGATCCCAGCACAGCACGGAACCGTCGCTGGAGGCGGAAAGGAGGCGCGTCCCGCCCGGGTCGAATGCGACGGCGTTCACGCTCCCGGTGTGCTTGTTCAGGACATGGAGCTCGGCGCCCGTTTGCGCGTCCCAGAGACGGACGGTGCAGTCGTCCCCGCCGGTGGCGAGCAAGGCGCCGTCCGGGCTGAAGGCTGCGCAGCGAAGGGGTCTTGTGTGGCCTTTGAGGACGGCGAGTGTCCTGGCGGTTCGCGTTTCCCAGAGGTGCGCGGTTCCGTCGCGGCCCGCGGTGAGCACGCTGTCGCTGCCGGGGCTGAATGCGGTGGCGTATACACGGCCCCGGTGGACGGTACAGGTCGACAGGGCCTCGCCGGTCGACGTGTCGAGCACGAATACGGTGAATCCGTCCAGTGGAGCGGCGAGAAGCGCGCCGTCGCTGGACAATGCGGCCGAAGCGGCTCCAAAATGTGAGAAACACCAATGAGCCGGCGCGGGACGGAGCGTGCGGCCCTCGTACAAGGCCAGAACGCAGCCCTGGGTAACGATGGCGATACGTTCTCCGTTGCCGCTGACGGCAATGCGGGAGACGGGCGACGGCTGTTCAAATACCCCGCGGCGCGTCATCGGCCTGTAGACATCCCATACCCGCGCGGTGTGGTCCCTGGATGCCGTGACCACACGCTGGCTGTCCGGGCTGAAGGCCGCGGCCGCGATACCGGCCTCGTGGCCCGTAAACGACGTGACCCGAACGCCGCTGGCGGCATCCCATACCGTGATCAGACCCGCGTCGGAGCGCAGGAGAACCAGTCGCTGGTCCGGGCTGAACATGGCATCGGCCGTTTCCTCTCCGTGGTTGAAGGAATTGAGGAGGGCGCCCGTCCCGGCTTGGTACAGACGCGCTGTTCCGTCGCTTGCGGCGGTCACGAGCAGGCTATCGTCGGGGGAGAAGCGCGCCCGGAGCACCTGCGCCGTGCCCGGCTCGATTCGCAGCCTCTCCCTGTCCGCGGCCAGATCCCACACGACCGCCGCCCCGTGGTCGACGTAGCAGAGCAAGGCTCCTGAGGCGCTGTACAGCGGCAAGGCGCCCGGCAGGGTGCGCAGCGGCGCGCGGGACTGGAGCGGGTTCCACAGGCGCAGCTGGCCCGTGCTGGTCGTACTGACAAGCGTTGTGCCATCCGGGCTGGGATAGGCGCCCGTGACTTCGCTGCCCGGATCTTCGAGACGGTCGATCTGCTCCCCAGTCCGGGCGTTCCAGATTCGCAGGGTTCCGTCGTTTGACGCCGTGACGAGTCGGTCGCCGGCCGGGAAGAAGCGCACGGACCTCACCGAGGCGGTGTGCCCTTTGAACGTCAGTCTTTCTTCCCCGCTGACGGCGTCAAAGAGGCGGGCGGACCCGTCCCAGAGGGCCAACGCGACGGAGGATTCGTCGGGGCTGAACTGGCCGTCATTGACGAGGGCGTACGGCGTCTTGATCTCCGTGAGCGGCGAACCGCCGTCCGTGCCCCAGATGCGCGCGGTACGGTCTCCCGCGAGCGTCAGGATGCGCTTGCCCTGCCGGTCAAAGGTGGCCCGGAAAAGGATTCCCTGATGTCCCCGAAGCGTGAGGCGGTCTTGATTGCACTGCTCGAGAAGACAACCCCATTCCCAGTTTCGTCGCGGTTCCGCAATGTCCCAGACGAGTGTGTTGGCCCGGGCGAAATTGCGGCTGCGGACGTACGCGTCCAGGAGACGGATCTGGGCCACGTAGGCCGTGTATTCGGCCTCCGCTCTGGCCTTTTGGGCCTTGTCCTCGGCGACAACCGCGGTATCCCGTGCGTCTTCGGCCAGCAAACGCTGGGCGTGTTCGCGGTTTCGCGCCTGGTAAATCTGGTAATAGGAGAACAGGGCAAGCGCGAGGACGATGGCCGCGGCGGTCCCGGCGACGTTCAGCACGGCCCGGTGCTTCCTGTAATACCTGCGTGCAAGTTCAACGAGACTGTACCGGTAGGTCCGCACGAGCGCGCCGGTCTGGAACCGTTTGACCTCATCCGCCAGTTCCCGCGCCGATTGGTAACGCTCCCCGGGATCCTTGCGCAGGGCCTTTTCGCAGATGCTTACCAGTTCCGCGGGCGCGTCGGGTTCCTTTTCGAGGACGGGCGGCGCGACCTCCACCACCACCCGTCGCATGGTTTCGCTGGCGCTGTCCGACCGAAACGGCGTGGTGCCGGTGAGAAGTTCATACAGGACGACGCCCAGGGAGTATACGTCAGACCGTTCGTCGATTTTTTCCGGAACCCCCTGGGCCTGTTCGGGCGGCATGTATTCGGGGGTGCCCATTGCCTGCCCTTCCTTCGTTTCCGGAAGGGGTGTTGGCTTGTCGACAAAGCGCCTGGGGGTATCGCGAATCTGCTGTTCGAGCGGATCCTCGGTCTGGGCTTTGACCTTGGCGAGCCCCCAGTCAAGCACGACGGTCTCGCCGAATTCTCCGATCATCACATTGGAGGGTTTGATGTCGCGATGGAGGACGCCGCGGCTATGGGCGTATGCGATGGCTTCGCACAAGTCGACGAAATGGGGGAGGAGCGCGAGGCGTTCATCGAGATTGGCGCACGCGCGCAAGGTGCGGGCCAGGGAACGGCCGCGTACCAGTTTCATCGTGTAGTACAGGTTCCCGCTTTCCCGGCGGCCGATTTCGTATACGGGCACGATCGACGGGTGTTCGAGGCCGGCGGTAATCCGGCCTTCCTGCAGGAAACGCGCCGCTACCGCGGCGGTGTATCGCACGGGACTCTGTTCAGGGAGGATCATGCTCGTGTCCGAAGTGGGGAGCAGCTCCTTGAGCGCGATGTCGCGCCCCATCTTGACGTCGTGAGCCAGAAGGATTCGTCCCATGCCTCCGCGTCCATGCTCCGACGTTACGGTGTAGCGCCCGGGGATCTCATGAATGGGGTCGATCAGCGAGGTCTCCGGGAATTGAAAGGAGGAGTCCCGCATCGGGGTGGTTGTCCGGCCGCTGGGGGCGGGGATGGTGCGCGCCGGGTCGAGAGCCTTCCAGAGAGCCGCCTCGCCCCCGAGCGAGTTCAGCGCGGCGCCCGCGTCGCCCTGGTGCGCCTGCGCGGCGGCGTCGGCCATGCGCCGAATGAGATCGGCCTCTTCCGGCGACAGCACACCCGCCTTCGTCAGCCTGGCAAGCAGCGAGACGGAACGGTCTTCCGCGGCGCCCTCAAGTGCCTCCAGAACATGCGCCCGGGATAGATTCTTGAGCTGTGAGGCGAGGAGGGCACACAGGGTGTCCCACATCCCAGCCATGACCCCTCTCCACATGTGGACCTTATGCGCCACTGCTAATCTATCCTGCTATTTGCACAAACGCAAGGGAAAAGTGCAGCAGGAACAGCCTTGAGCCTTAGCAGCGATGCCGGCGTCCGTGCTGTTCACCACGTGGGCCGGGTCCATATGGGCACGTTATCGCCGCGGACGAACGGCCACATTGTTAAGTGTCTACGTTTCTTTGGGTTGTGAACTCTGGCGCAGCGGGCATCCCGGGCTCGGCGGCCCCCCGCGACATGTGTTACGGTACCCATCACTCTTTTCGTTATACGCGTTTGCGGGGGATGGCCGGGGACACGGCTCAAATCGGAGGGGCTTTGCGACCCCGTATCGTCCCATTGCCGAAAAGCCGGAGCGGTCCTATACTCAAGCTGATCATTCCGGGCGGATACGGCATACACAGCGGGCGGGTTTTCCATCCGTTCCGGAAGTGGTGGGGGCAACTGTATCATGAAAGGGTGGTGCGATGAGCAAGCAGAAACGGCTGTATCTGGTCCTGTTGGTCTTGGTGAGCGTCGTGGGCGTCGAAGCATTCTCGCAGGGCAGGGCGGCGGACCATGACGTGATCAAGCCGTACCCCGGCTCCACGCTGATAGCCGACTACTATGTGCACAAGAACCACGAAACAACGGAAATGCCCGTCACGGAGAAGGACACGACCACAAACAAGTCCATTGCGGGAGAGTATTGGGAACTGACGTACGAAATCCGGGACGCGAACGGGGATGCGGATCCATCGATCAGCGGCAGCGAGATTGCGGCGAACTACTGTAACGCCGCCCGGGAAAAAGGCGGGACGGTGCTCTACAACCAGGATGACGTGGTGACGTTCACGGTTCCCGCGGACGACGGGGGCGTGTACTGGGGGTACCTGGAGGCCTTCACCGGGAAGTATTCGCTCTGGATCGTGAGAGAGAAGCCGCTGGAAACCAAGCTTCAATTTGGCGCTGAGCAAATGAAGCAGGAACTGGACAAGGCGGGGCGCGTCGCCGTGTATGGCATCAATTTCGACGTGAATAAGGCGTTTCTGAAAGCCGGTTCCGAGAAGGTCATCGCGGAAATGGTGAAACTGATGCTCCAGAATCCGGAGCTCCGGGTGGAGATTCAGGGCCATACAGACAGCACGGGGACGGCGGAGCGAAACCTCGAACTGTCGAAAGAGCGCGCCAGCACGGTGAAGAGTTTCATGCTGCTGTACGGCATCGCGCCCGAACGGCTCGAAACCAGCGGGCACGGGGACACGGCGCCCCTTGAATCGAACGACACCGAGGCCGGACGGGCAAAGAACCGGCGGGTGGAACTCGTGAAGCGGGGCTGATTCGCCTCTCGTACGAACTCAGGCCAGTCCTGCGCCCGGGATCGCCGGACGCGCCGTCGTGTTGACTATGGCGGGGGATAAGAAGTAAAACACGGGGGTACGTTTTTGTGACGGGTCACGGGGGAGGAACACCGGAAGTGGCCCATCGCACGTGTTCCAGCGTGGCGCCAATACCTGTGGAAGTGAGGTGGATATGCATCGAAAGCTTAATCGTCGCACGTTTCTCGGTTATTCAGTGGCTGCGGGGGCTGCGGCCGCCGTGCCCACCATCATCCCCGCATCCGTCTGGGGCGCGGAAGACGCGCCGCCGCCCAGCGAGACGGTGAGCGTTGCGTTCATCGGCGTGGGCGGCATGGGGCGGCACAACTTGAAGGATTTCCTGCTTCAGAAAGACTGCCGGGTCGTCGCGGTGTGCGACGTGTACCGTGACCGGCGCGAGGCCACCAAGGCGGTCATTGACGAAGCGTACGGCGACCAGGGGTGCGCGATGTACGGCGATTTCCGGGAGGTTCTGGCCCGGGAGGACATCGACGCCGTGGCGATTGCGGTGCAGGACCACTGGCACGCCCTGATCGCGACCGCGGCCGCAAAGGCCGGCAAGGATATGTATTGCGAGAAACCGCTGGGGGTCTCGTTCGAAGAGAGCCAGACGATTCGTAACACGATCCGCGAGACGAAGCGGGTACTCCAGACCGGCACGTGGCAGCGCTCGCTCGAGCATTTTCAGCGGGGCTGCACGCTCGCGAGGAACGGGTACCTGGGGAAGATTCATACGCTCGAAGTGGCCGCGCCGGGGCCGAGCTATGTGCCGAAGTACGACGGCCCGCTTGACCCGCAGCCGGCGCCGGAGGGATTTGACTGGGCCATGTGGCGGGGTCCCGCGCCCGACAAACCCTACAATCCGGGGCGTGTCGCGTGGCCCGACTGGTACCTGATCTGGGACTACTGCGTGGGGTTCATCTGCAACTGGGGCGTGCACAATCTCGACCAGGCCAACTGGGGCTGCCCCGAGGTGGGCACGCAGCCGTTTGAACTGGAATGCCGGGCCGATTACCGCAACAAGGGTTTCACGGACAACGTGAACGGCTGGGACGCCACGTTTACGTATCCCGGCGGCCTCAAGATGATCTTCAAAGACAGCGACAAGCTGTTGCAGGGTTGCCGCTTCATCGGCGAGGAAGGGTGGGTGCACGTGTGCCGCCAGGGGATTACGGCGGAGCCCGAATCGCTGCTGACGGTCGAGTTCAAAGAGAGCGATGTGCCCCTGACGGATTCCACGAATCATGCGGCCAATTTCCTGGCCTGCATGAAGACCCGCAACGACCCCGTGTCGAGCGTCGATTCCGCGCATATCGCGACGTCTCTGGGCATTCTGGCCGACATCGCGGCGCGCCTGGAACAGAAGGTGGCGTGGGACCCGGCCGCGGAACGGTTTGTGGACAACGATGCGGCGAACGCCATGTTGCACCGCGACATGCACAACGGATGGGAGTTGTAACCATGCGCTTTGCACAGATTTCGGCCCTGGTCACGGGGCTGGCGCTGGTCCTGGGGAGCCCGGGCGCGTCCGGCGCGGAGGCGCCGTTCGGCTGGCAGGTGGGCCCGACCGCGTGGACCTTTAACCGCTTTACGCTCTTTGAAGCCATCGACAAGACCGCGTCGGTTGAGCTTGGGTACATTGAGGCGTTCGAAGGACAACGGGTTCGTCCCGATGCGGACCTGAAACTCCATGCCGCGTTGTCCGATGAGGCGATTCAGGCGCTCCGCGCCAAGCTGGACGCGTGCCGGGTCAAGATGCCGGGGATTTACATTCATACGATTCCCGGAGAGGAAGCGGCCTGCCGCCAGACGTTCGAGTTCGCCCGCAAACTGGGCGTGCAATATATCGTTTCGGAGCCCGCGCCCGAATCCCTGGATGTGATCGAACGCTGCTGCGATGAATTCGGCATCAACGTGGCCATCCACAACCATCCGGAAGGCAAGTCGCGGTACTGGAGTCCGGAGGAGGCCCTGAAGGTATGCGAGGGCCGCGGCCCCCGTATTGGCGTGTGCGCGGACACCGGTCACTGGCTGCGTTCGGGACTGGACCCGAGCGAGTCCGTCCGGAAACTCGGCAAACGCCTGCTGACCCTGCATTTGAAGGATTTGGACCGGGCCGCGCCCGACGGAACCGACCGGCCATGGGGGCAAGGCTGCGGCGAACTCGACCAGGTGCTGCGGACCATCCGCGAACTTGGGCTCACGCCGGCCCTGTTTGGCATCGAATACGAATCGAATTGGGAGAATAATCTGCCGCACGTCGTGGAATGCGCGGCGTGGTTCAAGAAGACGGTAGGCGCCCTCGCCGCCGGGGAAGCGCAACAGGCGGATTCGGGGCAGCAATAACACGCCGGTCGCGGCGCGGCACGCGTCCGGATCAGTTCGCGGTGAAGGTGTATAGGCACGCGCCGGCGGGGGGCAGGCTTGCCTCAAGCGGCGCGGCGCCGTCGAACGGCCCCATTGCCCAAACCCCCTCCTCGTCGATGCGCGCGAGCATGCACGGGGCGGGGAGGGGATAGGTCTCGCGGGGCAGCGCGAGCGAAAGCGTCTGAGGCTCGTCGGTCACGTTCGCGAGGACGATGGCCACGCTGCCGTCGGCGGCCTGCCATGCACTCGCCATGACGCGCGGACACGCTTTCCGGTACTGTTTCAGAGCGTCCTGTTGCCCCGCGTAGATGGACAGGCGGGAGATGTCGATTTCCTCCTCGGGGAGTCCCAGGTCTGGCGGGCGCAGCATCGTTCCGTGGAGGAGATAACCGAGCCCCTGCTGGCGGACCTTCGCCAGACGGGTCAGGTACGCGAGCTCGGCGGGGCGCTCTTCGAAATGAGCGGGGAGGAAATTGGCGATCGTGGGCTGCTGTCCCCAGACGAACGCGCGGGCATGTTCCAGGCGGAACTGCTGCGAGAATTTCGTGTCGAGCAATTCAAGGGGGTTCTCCGGCGCGAACTCGGCGGGCCACAGTTCGTCGTAGGGGGGCATGGTGAGCGAAGAATAATTCCCGAAGAAGATGGCGTAGCCGTGATAGACCGCATGGAAGAAGGGGATGGGGTCCCAGACGCCCGGCTGGGCGTAGCGTTCCATGCTGACCTGGAGGCTGAGCATCAGGTCGAGATACGGCAGCCAGGCCTCCCCGCAGCCTTCGCCCGCGAGGACGACGTTCGCCTGCCCGGCGGCATCCGGTTGCGCGTCGCAGCGGTTGCGGATGTCCTCCTGCAGGTTGCGGAACCCGTCGATCCAGTACGTACCGCCCCCGATGGGATGACCGTGGGCCGGGTCGTAGCAGGGCAGGCTGGCGCAGGCCTGATCCATATAGATGGCGCCGACGCCGAGGCCGGTCACGGCCTGTTCCGCAAGTCCGGCGTAGGTATTGCGCCAGAATGACGTGCCCATGCACATGGCGGCGCAGGGCGCGGGTTTGAACGTGTTGTAGGTTTCGGGATGCACCTTGCCGTCGGGTCCTTTGACCGCGAATCGCTCGGCGCCTTCCGCGGCCCAGCTTTCCGTGGTCATGCCCCAGAGCCGCTGGTTCATGTAGACCATCGCGTGGATCCCGGCTTCCCGGGCAGCATGAACGGCGTCACGAAACGGTTCGGCGCCTTCGCGGGGCGGGAGGTACTCCGGGAATCCGATGTCGTAGGGGCAGCCGTGCCACCAGTGCCAGAAGACGCTCACGGGCAGTCCGGTCCGCTCCTGAAGCGCGCGGGCCGGGGTGAGCACCTGGCCGGAGCGGCCGCGGTTCCATACCCAGAGCGCGGTCTCGACGGCCCAGTCTTCCACACGGCCGGTTTTGAGGCGGGCTTCCCGGGCCCAGGGTTGCTGGAGGGCCCAGACGCGGTATCGCTCGGCCGCCGTGAACCAGTCACCCTCGAAGGTGCCGAGCGCAACCCGGTATGCCGGTTCGTAGCGGTTCTGCCCGGCCGAGCCCCCCTGGGGCAGGTGCACAACCTCGAGCCCCGCACGGTTTTCGGCGCCTCCAAACACACAGAAGCGCTTCGCGAACGCCGCCGGGTCGTCCGAACTGATGAAGAGGCCCGGGCCGTCTTCTCGATACAGGGCAATGCATTGCAGTGAGAGCACTCCGGGATATTCCCACTCCATGCGGCCGGGCTTTTCAGGGCGGGAAAGAAACCGGCGCGGCTCTTCAGCGAGCTGTCCCATCCAGATCGGTGCGGCGAGCCGTTCGTTTTCCTGGGGAGCGATCCCCGGAATCCGAGGGAACCGAAGCGAGGCAAGCGGCAGATTGGCCGTGTTCTCGACCGCAATGCGCCAATGGGCGGTGGAGACATCCGGGTCGAGCGAGACCGTCGCGACCACCTGCAAATCCGGGGCTTCCGCCACGCCGAAATCGCGCCACGCGAGTTTCAGGGCGCCGTGGTGGTCGTCCAGAAACGCGTACGTGAAGGACTGGGCGCTGCCGGGCGCGATCTGGGTGACGGGGCAGGGCGGCAGCATGTGGAGAGTCCAGAGGTCGCCCATGGCCGCGGCCTCGACGAAGGCGTGCCCGTTCATTCTGTCGGTGAATTCCGCCAGGCGTCCGGAATCCGGGTCAAAGGCGACACGGAGCCCGGCGTTTTCCAGTACGGGCAAGGCTTCGGGGAGTGCGGCCCGGGATGGCGCAGCCGCAGCCAGAATCGCGAGGATGAAGAACGCGGCGCATAGGGTTTTGAACGGTTCAGGCTGGCGATAGGTCATTCGGGATAGTCTCCTTGACGTTTCGGAAGAGGCAAAGTCGGAGTCTAGCAGATGTCGGAGGGGTAAGAAAGAGAGCGGCGTCAAGACTGCATCGCTGAGCCAGCGGCGGATTGTGGATCCACTTGCGGGGTCGGGATGGTATCATAAGGAATAGAGAAAAGGTCCATGGTCATTGGAGGCACAGGAGAATCGGTATGACGAGGCCCCGCGCACGTCTCTTTCTCGCAGCACTGGCAGTCCTCCTGCTGATTCTGCCGTACTGTGCCACCGCGCCGAAACCGGAGACGGAACGGCCGCCAGAGAAGAAGGCCTTTTCCGGCGCTTCGTCGCGCATCGCGGGGATCCTGCGCGAGATGAGCGAGGTGCGCAAAGCCCAGCCTCCGGAGGGTGAAGCGAACGCGGATGCGGCGGCCTCCGGCCAGAGTGCCCTCGAACAGCGGTTGAACAAGCGCGCTCAGATTCTCGCCAAGGCGGTGAGCCGCGAGATGGGGGTGGACTTCGAGACCCGCGTGTACCAGATGTTCGGGGCCCCCGAGCCGATCAAAGACGAGACCGTTCTGCTGGAGGCCGTCGACGACAAGGGCAATGTTTCGGAAGTGCCGGTGGTGGTGCAAACGCGGCAATTGCGGTCGTTGACGGACCAAGCCGTCGCGGTGAAAGCGATGCGGCTGGCAGGCGAAGAGCAACTCGCCACGGAATTCTACAAGGAAGTGCCGGAACCCGTGCAGGCGGAGACGGCGAGTGCATTCCGCCGGGTGTATGAAGAGGTGGACGCACAGGCCATCGCGATGGAAGCGCGGCTGATTGTGATGCTGAAGGGCGGGGAGTGGGCGGCGCCCGAGAGCAAGAAGCCCGTGGCGAATGCGATCGCGGTGCGCGGACTCGATTTTGAGAAGGGGTTGAAGGAGAACTGGAACAAGACGTACGACGACACCATGTACCTTGTGCTGGAGACGGCTACGGGCCCGGCGGAAGTGTATGAATACCGCATGACGACGGAGTCGAGCAGCGAGAGCAAGGGCGTGGGCCGCCTGGAATCGAAACAGGTGACGTATGTGCGCGGCAAGCACCGCGGCACGGATCCCGGCTATCGTCTGCAGGGCAACGCGGCGCCCGGCACGCGGGTCGGGATCAAGGGCGCACAACAAATCACCGGGGCCAACATCCATTCCGCCTATTCGAAGCGGCCCATAAACAGTGAAACCCCGCTCCAGCCGAACGTGTCGCTGGGGTGCCAGGTGGTGGCGGCGAGCAAACAGGATTTCGAGAAGTCGCTGGTCCAGACGCTCGACCAGCGGGGCGTCAAACAGTTCCTCTACACCATCGTGGACGATGCGGAACTCGCCGAGCTCAACAAGATCCTGGAGAGCCAGGGCGTGAAATCCGTGCTGGCGAGCGCCGTGTCGCGCTGATGCGGCGCGCCGGGCTCGCGTGGGCTTCGAAAACACCGTTCGTGTGGGACTGGCGCTCTTGAGGTCGGTCTCGAGGAGTCTTTCATGCACGCGAGTCTCGCCCGCTATTCCCCGGCGGGCGGCATCCCCTGGAGGTTGGCAAAGACCACGTTGCGGATGTTCTGTTCACCGGATTCGAAGGTGATGGGCGGTCCCTCGGCGTCATATTTGATGACGTTGGAGACGATGGATTCGGACAGCGAACCGGCAATGAGCACCGTGTGCTGCGACCGGCTCATGATGTTGCTGATGACGATGCGGCAGGTATCGCCCAGGGGGGTAACGCCGCCCCAGCGCGGATTGCTGTCGCCGATTTTGATCGCGGCGCGGCCGGGCTTCGCGGAACCCGACGTGTCGATGAGTCCGTCGAGAAGTACGTCGTGTATCCGGAGTCCGCTGGCATTGAGGAAGCGCACGATATGATGGCCGCCCGCGCAATACCCGCGGATGTTTCGAATGGTGATGTTGCGAATGTCGTCCAGGCCGTCTCCGCGGTTGATGGCGGCGCTGACCATGGTCGATTCGGTGGAACCGGCGGTGCTGTCGGTCCTGAGAATGTTCGTTAGCGCCAGGAGATCGTCGCCGGTGTATCCGGTGAGGTTTTCGATGAGAATGTTGTGGCATCCCTGGCGCAGATCGAGTCCGTCCTGGTTGAGGACGGTTTCCGTCTTGCCGTCAATGGTCCTGTGCCCCGTGGAGGCGAAGTCGATATCGCGGATTTTTCCGTAGGCGCAGCGCTCGAGTGAAATGGCCCAGGCGTGGGAGTCGACGAGCCGGAGGTTTTCGAGGCTGAACTGCTCGACACAGGCCATGAGGATGCCGATGTTGCGCCAATCGCCGGTCTGGCTTTCGTTCTGGACGCCGGCGTCGGTGCCGTAGGTGCGTTCGCCGAGGGTCTTTGCGCTGTCGCCCGTGGCGCGGGGGTGGTCGGCGCCTTCGAGCACCGCGGTGCCAATGCCGCGAATGGACACGTTCGAGATCGGGGCGATTTCCGTGATGCCCAGGCCGCAGTTCGCGCTGCGGATGATGTTGTCGCGACAGCGATCCGAGAGTTTGATACGGCAGTTCTCGAGATCGAGGGTGGTTCCGCTCTGGACGAGGATCGCCGAATCGAGCAGCCAGATGTCCCGGGGACCGTCCGCGGCGTGATTGGTTTTCGGGATGACAACGCGCCGGCCGGAGGCGGCTCCGGCCGCGATGGCCTGGTTGATGCGCTCGGAGTCCGCCCCCTGAAATGCGTTCGGGGTGACGGGCTCGCACGTCGACGATGCGGCATCCTCCGCCACGGCCGGCTGTCCGGCCAGGGAACAGAGCAGGACCGCCAGAAGGATTGCGGATAGCGGTGTACGGCGTGAAAGTAACATGACACAATCCCCGTGGTCAGTGGTCATCCGGCCGCCTCACGGGCGCTCCGGTTCGTTATCCCTCGGAGTATAGAAGCGCGCGCCGTCCCGCATCAACGCGCGCCCGGCATCGCGTGGGACTCGGGCGGTTGCAGCGTGATGCGTGCGCGCACCGGGGCCATGAGCGGTCCCGCGCAGCCGAAGGCGACGGCGTGTTCGCCTTCAGGCAGCTCGAAGGTCTCGACCGGCGCGTCGGAGAGCGCCGGGCCCTCCAGCGGGAGTCCGTACTGCCGCAAGGGTTCGCCGGGCCAGAGGATGACGTATTGGCCCTCGCTGAGGGTTCCCGGGCACTCGATCCGGCGGCCGTCGATCTCGACCCAGGGATTCGCCAGGGTGCGGGGATCGAGAACCGGCAGGGCCTTGATGTCGTCGATGGCGCAGGACACGGACGTCTGGGCGGGCAGGCCGTTGTAGTAGAAGTTGATGCGGCGGACCTGCGCATAATCGATGGGATCCGGTTCCGGCCGGGCCAGTTGATGGTACCGCCAACCGGTGTAATTGTTGGCGATGTAGAAATCGGCGGCCCGGGCGCCGTCGAGCAACTGGAGTTTGAAGCTGCCGCCGTTGCCGTCGCCCCGCAACCAGAACCCAATGGCCCGGTGCTTCGAGAGGTCGAGCGGCGGTGTAAACGGCTTGCCGATGACGGTCCAGCCGGCGTCGGCGTCCAGGCTGCTTTGGGCCGAATACACGGCGTAGCTGGCGCCCTCCCGGGAACCGTCCGTGGAGAGTGCGAATTGCTGTGTGACGCCTTCGAGCGTCGAGCCGGCTTCTCCGTGCGCGATTGTGGTCACGCCCGCGGCGGCGCCGGGGAGATAGGGAGCGAGATCATCGAACGTCTCCAGGGTCACGGCATCGGGGGCGCTCCAGGACGGTCCGGGGGCGGTCCACGGTCCCGGCAGCGCATGGATCTGAATGCCCACGCGGGCGGGGCCCACCGGTACGCGAACCCGCCATTGCGCGCTCTCCGGAACGGCCCCGTTTACCTCCTGCCAGGGCGTGTACACGACGCGCTGAAACACTTCCTCGCCTTCGCGGCCCAGCAGGCGGTATTCGCGGCGGATATCGAGGAGTTTCGCGCGCTCCTCGGGCGATTTCTCGCCGGCGAGGGCCGGATCGATGCGCAACCGTTCGCGCATGTCGGCCGGAACGCGTCCCGAGAGGCGGAGCCGCTCATACCGGGAGATACAGTCAAGAATGTCGCCCGTGAACGGGTGTTTTCGCGCGGCATCGAGCGATACCTGGAACGACATCGACGAGGCGTACCCGATGGTGGCGCCGAGGACGTATTCGTACATGTCGAGGGTGCAGTTGGGGTCGTACCCGTAATACCAGCCGATGTCGAGCGGCATGGCGTTGCGTTTGAACGCATCCAGCCAGCCCGACCGCTCGTCGAGATAGCCTTTGAGATCGCCGTGGCCGTCGGCGGACGCGCTGCGGGCGAGAATGTGCCACGAATAATGGCTGAAGCTGCTGGCCTGAAGCAGAATGTCTTTTCGGGCGAGCTTGTCGAAGAAGGTCTTGTGGAGCTTGGCATTGTAATACCAGTGGTCGCCCTGGAGACGCTCGGAGCCGTCGAAGTAGATCATGTCGATGTCGCACGCATTGGCTACACGGGCGAAATGGGTGGAGACCTCGTCGATGAGGGTGGTGTCCATATCGTACATGTGATACCCGTAGGCGCGCCGGATGTGCGTGATGGCCGCGCCCCGGGCGTGGGGCGCGGGAGCGGTGCCGAGATGGCCGCGCGTACAGCCTGCGAATCCCGTGGGGGCCTCCAGGCTGAGCGTCCGGTAGCGGAGAAGCTCGTTGTCGATCTGAATCACGGCGCCGTCGCCGGTGTACCCGCCGTCCTCCGCGGGAAAGCCCTCCGGCGGGGCGGGCGTTGGAACAAAGTCCGTCGTGTCGTCGATGTCGGCGGCGAGCTGGATGGACGGCCCCTTCACCAGCCTCGGATCGGGCACGGGGGTCAGGTAGGGGTCCGGGGGATAGATCGAGGCGCCGAGCATGTGGAACCCGACGTGAAATCCCGCATCCTTGAGGCGTTGCACGGTGTCGACAAGGGCATCGAGACCGCCGGGAAAACTGTCGGTGTTGACCTCGAAGTGGCCGGTGGCCCGCGTCCAGGAGTCCTGGAGAATGAGAATCATGTCGAATCCGCCGCGCCGTGCCATGGCGATGACGTCATCGGTCTGGGACGCATCGAATCGGGTGATGAAGAGGTACGATCGTTTGATCCAGGGCGAGCGCTTGTTCCAGACGCCGTCGGGATGGGGACTGGGCAGGTTCGCGGCGATTTCGAACCGCTCCATGGTGTCGAGAAACTCCTGTTGCGAGCAGACGAGGAGGCCGAAGCGCGCGGGGAGGAGCCCGTGCCCGGCGAGGGTCTCGAGGTTGAGGGTCTGGGTCTTCGCGCACCAGAACAGGGAGTCCGGACGCTCAAAATCTTCGAGCAGGATGGCCTCCTGGTTTCCATCGCGCTCCACAATGGCCTCGATATGATCGACCATGCACGACACCGATTCGCCGACGGGCAGACTGTTGTAGTAGATGCTGAGCGTGGCGACGTTGTCGTAGCGCAGGGTGTCGAGAGCAGGCGTGTCGATCGTGACCTGCTGCCAGCCCTGGAAGGTGATCGGAATGTAGGTGTCGCGGTAGCCGCCGCGCCCGTCATTGAGCTGGATCTTGATCTGTTGGCCTTTGGCATCGCCGTGAACCCAGGCGCGGATGGCGGTGCAGCCGGTGAGGTCGAGGGGCCGGGGGAGGTCATGGCCCACAACGCTCCAGCCGCCCGCCTCGGCGCCGGCCGTGGCGGTGAACCGGGCCGCCGTGGAGCCGACCCTGGCCTCGTCCGTGGGCAGGAACTCGTGGGAACACCCGGCCTTATCGGCGTCGCTGCGGCCGATGACTTGCGTGTAGGCGTGCACGTTGATCTCGGCCGCGGACAGGGCGGCCACATGGGTGGGCGTGCTGGCGGCGTTCAACGTCGACATGATCTCGGCGCCTTCGGGCACGGGTAGCGAAAGGAGCTTCAGGCGGGTCGCGCCGGGCGCTTCCAGGCGGGTGACTTCGAATACCAGAAACCCAGCGCCGCGCGTGACGGCCATTTCGCAGAGCGCGCCGCCCGGGAAGTGCGCCGTAAGGTGTTCGTTCTGCGCCGTCACGGATTCCGGCAGGAGCAGGCCGCTTTCCGTGTCCAGGCGGACGAGCGGCTGGGCGGCAGCGGGCCACGACGCGCCGGGCTCTGCCAGTTCCAGCGTTGCGTAGCCTCTGGCGTCAATCACGAGACGCGCGGTGCCCAGGTCGAATGTGGCGATCGCCGGTTCTTGCGCCGGAGCGCCCTGATCGAGAAAAAGTGCGAGCATTGCGGTTGCCAGATAAAGAAAGGAGCGCGTTGCCGAAGGCATTTCAGTCCCCCTTACATGGTTGCCAATTTCCGTGACACGATACGGAATTATCCGCGTAAATAATTGAGGCATAACACGATACGTATCTTGTCAAGAGATTATTTAAGTATTGTGTCCCCGAAACTCAGGTCGAGGAGCCAGCGGCAGTTGATTACTTTTTCGACGAGATCGAGCGGGAGGTAGAAGTACTGGCACGAGGGTTCGAACCCGATGCGGGAGTCTTCGCGGGTCAGGGTGAAGAGCTGTCGGGCGAGGTCTATTTCGGATTCGAGGGCCCGGCGGAGTTCGGTCAGGTGCCGATCGCGTTGTTCGGGAGCGAGGGCTTCGCCGGAACCGGCGAGGGCGTCGCGCGCCATGACAAAGCGCGCCTGGTTGGCAACCGACTGGAAGTGGATGGCGGCGGCGCGGGCCAGACGGAGGTCGCCGCCGGCTTCGGCGCGGAGAGGCTCGGGCGTCTTCTGTAATGCGGCTTCGAGTTCGGTGATGCCGGGCTGCCAGCCCTGTGCGACCTTCTCGAACTGCGCGGCGAACACCTCCGGCGGGTAGGGCCCGCGCCAGCCGTTCAGGTCATCGTAGGGAATGCCCCACATGGTCGCGCTGTAGCCGGTTGGGGCGGAGAAGAGGGGATTGGCGGGGCCGCATTGAACGGGCGAGGTATACACCACGCTGATGTGAAACGGGTATTCGCGAAACGCGTCGCTCATGAGGGTCCAGGCCTTGCGCGCGCCGGGCGCGGCATCGGATCCGAACCGTTCGCGGGCAATGTCATCCAGTACGGCATCGGCGCTGGGGGCGGTTGTCTGGCTCAAGCGGTGCGCGAGCTGGAAATTGGGGGAAGGGAACCCGCCCATGGTCCAGCCGATGAGCATGGCGTCGAGCCGGGCCGCGTCGCGCAGATTGATGCAGTGTTCGGCGATCAAATCCATGACGGGCAGGTAGGGGACGGTAGCGATTTCGCACGTGTTGTTGAATTGGATTTCCGTGCCGGTTTTCAGGCCGGTTTCGCGGGCGGTTTTCCAGTGGGCCTGCGAACGCGGGCCGGGACCGACCGCGGAGATCGAGTATTCGCCGACGGTCGATTGGATGCCGCCCCGCTCAATGGGCAGATGCCATTCGCTGACGGACATGAGGTAAACGGTCTTGGGGAGGCGGGCGATGATGTCGGGAGCGTCGCCGTGGCCGCGCCAGCCCCAGTCGGAGATCAGGACGGCGGCGTCCGGATTGCCGCGGTGCACGCCCTCTTCGATGACCTGAACCACCTCGGCGAGAATGTCGCCGTCGGTGCGGTCTTTGCATCGCTCGCAGGCTGTCCAGGCGCCGTGCGACGCGCAGTTGGTCAGGTTTTCAGACGCCGTGATGGCATAGACCCCGGCCAGTTCCGGCACCTCGCGGAAGATATGGGTCAGGGCGCCCCCCATCCAGGCGCGCACGGCGGAGTGGGAGGTGCACAGGGCGGTCAGGTCCCCTTCCTGAACGCCGGCAACCTCGGGATGACTGGCAAAGAAGGTGGTGGGCATGGCGCGCGGCTCGTTGATGTAGAGGTAGACGCCGATGCCGAAAGTCCTGGCGCGCTGGACCAGTTCCCGGAGGTTGGCGAGCCGTCTCGCATGGTTTTCGCCGAATTCCGGAAACGCGTCCCCGCCCGGCGCCAGGTCCCTCAACAGGCCTTGCAGCCACACGCCGTTGATGCCGGCCTGCGACAAGCGCGCCAGCAATCCGTCGGGGTAGGGATTCAGCTCGGGGGTCAGCAGCGGATCGCCGTAGACGGCCACGTACGAATAGACCAGCCGCCGCGGGTCGCTCAGCGCGGCCGCCGGGGGCGGCGGCGTGTAGCCGGGGGGCACGTCCTTGATCTGCCGTACAAAATCGAAGCGCGGCTCGGCGGGAAGCGCAATCTCGTCGCCAAACACCTCGTGAACCACGGCGCGGATCTCCGCGGCTCTGGCGCGTGCGGCGTCATCCGGTTTCTGGTAACGGACGGGTGGACAGGCCGGTTTGAGGCGGCCGAGCTTGATCCACAAGAAGTCTTCCTCGCGCAGCGTAAATGCCAGGCGCTCGGGAGTCATCTCGACGAGTTGCAGCAGTTGCTCGTAGGGCAGGAGATGCCAGTTTCTGCGGATAAGGGTGGCGTACCCGCGTTTCTTCAAGTCGGGAGAGACCGCGGGTTCCGCGGGCAGTCCCATCGATACGGCCATCGCCGTGATGTCCTCGACCGGCGCTCCGAGCACCTCGGCGAGTTTTGCCGGCTCTACGGCGTTCCAGTTGCGCCACACGAAGGCATGCGCGGTATCGGGGAAGTGGGCGAACGTTACCGGCGGGGGCGCGTCGCCGTGCGGAAGCGCCGCGTCATCCGTCGCGGCCCAGGCCGCACAGCAGAGGAATGTGGTCAACGCACCCATGACACAGGAGAAAGGACTGGACATGTTTAGAGCATCCTTGCGCCCTGCCGGCCCGGCGTGCGCGGGCACGGCCTGGCGGCGTTCCGGTTGACGACGAGCGGGCGGCGTTCCCTGTCGCCCGCAGGCAATATGCAGGAACCCGGCGGGACGAATCAATTCCGGCCGCCGGGGACATCCGAAATACTGGAATGCCCCGGTGGGTGTTCGCGGGCGCTACCGCCTCATCAGCCAGGCCTCGGACACGAGGGTGCCCCAGCCGCCGGAATTGCGCCACTGCTCGCGCGACACGCGATCGCCGCGCGCCACGTCGGCGCCCCGTTCGAACCGGACCACCAGGTCGCCGTCCCGGGTGAGCTCCTGAGGGATGTCCCAGGTGAAGAAATCGCTCATTTTGAAGGGGAGTTCCACGTTCTCCGCGAGCACGCGGTCGTCCGCATAGATGGTCTGGGCCTTCTGATTCATGCGTCCGGCATACCGCTCCTGATACCAGGGCCGTACGAAGGTGAATCGAATGCGGTACGCGGCGGCCGGGTCGAGGTTGCGGTAGTGCAGGGTCACGCCCTGGTCTTCGTCCTGGGTGAAGTGCATGGACGCCTGGCTGGGACGGTTTCCTTCATCGAGCATTTCGTTCAAGTACGGCTGGCCGTGGTCGTACGGGTATCCGAAGACCACATGAGGCGCGTTGTTTCCGGTGCCCAGATTGTCGTAAAAGCCGCCTTCGCCGGCATCCTCGTAATTGGTGATCATGGCGAGCATCTCGCGGCGTTCGTCGCCGGACGCGGCGAGGGCGCGTTCAAGCTGGCGTTTGACCCAGCCCAGCCCGATGTAATCGTGTTCGAGGTTGAACATGCCTTCACTGCGCATGCCAAACCGGGTGTTGCTGATCTCTCCCAGCGCGAAGGCTTCCTGCCGGAGGGACGCCATGGTCCCGGTTTCGGCAAGGTCGTCGAACCATGCGAGGGCGGTGGTCAGCGCATCGTCCGGCGCCGGCTGCGCGGTGTCGCGGAGATGGGTCTCGAGCCGCTGCTGCAGCGTTTTCTGCTGGCGCACCCGCTCCTGCGTGTAGCGGTCGACGGCGGCCTTCTGCATGTACATGTGCCAGACATAATCCTGCTGCCGGCGCCAGGCGGGCATGAGCTCGCCGGCCTGTTTCATGAGGTCGTAGCAGCGTTCCACGCTCTCCTTCCGGTCGATGGGGGTTCCGGGAATCTCTTCCATCACGTCTTCCAGGAGAAAGAGGGCCTCGGTCATCAACGGAGCGGCTTCAGGACCGAACCATGTGCGGCAATATTCGGCCGTGACTTCTTCGGGGGTCTGCCGCGGCGCCCAGAGCAGGCGCTGCCAGAGCCATTGATTGAAATGGTCGTGGTGGCCGCTGCTGTGCGTGACGTCGCCGACGCCGTAGTGCATAAGATCGTTGAACACGCGGTGGTAGAAGCGGGGCCAGGCGTACCAGGTCTGGCGGGCATAGACTTTTGTGAGCGCCAGATCGGGGCGGCGTTCGTAGATCTCGTGGCTCCAGTGCGGGGGGAGATCGCCGTTGCGATCCGCCCGGGGGTACATCTGGATATACGCATGCTGCGCGTATTTCCAGTGGGTGATCTCGTTGAAGTACACGAGCTGATGCCGCGGAGGCAGTTCGCGCAGGATTTCGCGCGGATACAGGGCGAAGGGGCCATACCCGGGGTAGCGGAACAGGTCCATGCGGTGGGTCTGCCGGTGCCCGGGCTGCCAGGTGGTCGCGTCGGAGCCTGGACCGTATCCGAAGGCCCACAACCACTCGCGCGGCTCCGACTGGAGGTAATCGAATATGGCGCGGTCGTCCGCGTCGTCAAATTTCTGGTTTACGATGAAGATGCGCGAGTTGGGGTGGTATTTGCGGACGATTTCCGCCATTTCGGCCACGGTCTCGATGAAGATCCTGCCATAGGGATCGCACCGGTCGCATTCACAGCCGCCGCCGTCACCGCCCTTGAACCGCACGAGGTCGAAGAAGGGGCAGGACCGGAACTGTTCTTCACACTGTTCGAGCATGCGTGTCCGCGCCTCGGGAACGGACAAACAGACAAAACCCTCGCGTCCGATGGACTCGGCGGCTTCCCAGGCCTTGGGAACGGCGCTGTGGGCGATGTTGGCATCGCCGTCCGTCAGCGTCATCAGACCGTAGGACACGATAAAGTCGTACATGGGTCCGGGAGCGGTCTCAAACGTGTTGGCGCCGGCCAGCGCGTAATTCAGGATAACGCGCTGGGTCTCTTCGGGGGTCCACGGGCGGTTTTTCCCCAGGCTGAGTGCGGTGCCGCTCTGGCCATACTGCGTGCCGCGGATTTCGAAAGCGGGCGCGGTCCGCACGTGAAGCGCGTCGGGTATGCGGATCGCCCCGTCATCAAAGGTTGCCTGGCGGAGAATCTCGCCGGCGGCGTAGAGACAGCCGCGATCGTCAATGCCCGCGGCCAGCAGTGTGCCGCCCGGGCCCGATGGAAGCAAGTGGAGTACAAACCCCTCCGGTCCCGGGGCGAGGGACGTCAATGGAGGGATGCCCTCAGCCTCCATGGCGTCGCGCAAGGCCGCATGGTGCTCAGGGCGGCCCAGAAGGATGGTGAGCGTGGCGGTGCCGGAGGCTGCGGTGTTCCCGATCTGCACGGGCGCCATGCCCGGCTCGGCCAGGCGTTCCTGAAGCAGGCGCGCGACGCGCTGCTCGACGGGGCCGGCCGTCTCCCCCGTCTGGATGGCCACGTCGCGGTACGCCGCGCCCCGGGCGACCGAACCGATAAGAAGACCAACAGCGATGATGGGAATAATCCGGCAGCATCTCATGCGAATCACACTCCCGTGTTTTCCCGGCATTCAGACGTGCCGGATAGCCGAATGGAACCGCCCAACGTGGTGAAGAGGAGAGACTCGCGAGGGGAGTCGCACCTCAGACAACCATATCACAATCGGGGACACGCAGTCGCGCCGATGACGGCGGCCCCTGCGTGTCCCCGAGTTCGAACGGTCTCTGTGGGTTATTCCTTGGTAGGCTTATTGCATACGTCACAGATCTTGATCTTGGACACGATGTCAAACAGCCACATCGGCGCCCAGAGGCCAAGCGTGAAAATGGTCAGCCACATGTGCTGGCGGTGGTTGACCTCGTCGTAGTGGTACGTGACCGGCTTGCCGCAGTGGCAGCATGGGACAGTGGGAGTCTGGGTCGTCATGTTCGTTTCCTTTCTCAAGCCTGACGGACCGGCATTTGCGGTGAATGCCCCGGGCGCGGTCAATCAGGGAACCGAATTCAGTGAATACACGGCTGCGTCGAGAAAGGGGGGATCACACCTGAAGCTGGCGTTTGAGAAGCAATACGGCGCGGGAACCCCAGGCGGCCGGGGCGCGCATTGCCGGCCGGGGCGCGGAGGGCGCCGCCGAGGGCAGGTCGAACGTGAAGGCGGCAACCCCGGGCGGGCCGCCGCACTCCAGCGGGAGGCGCAGCCCCTTCCAGGTGCTGGCCGGGCCGGACTGGACCACGGCAATCCAGCTGGAATGATCGGTTTCGAGGGTGGTCTGCTGTGGTGAGCCGGGGAGCGTGGGCGGCGCCTCGAGGAAGCAAACCGGAACGCACGCCATGGTCAGCACGACCACTGCGGCTGCTGTCCGCTGCAACGGGGTCCGGAGGGTTCCAGAGTATGGAGCAACATTGCGCATAGGACCAATTATAGCGGGAATCAGGCGCATCGGCAACGAACGCACTTGGCCCGATTCGGCGGGCACGGACGTTGGGGGCGGGGGCGCCGCCGGAGCCGGCCTGCACGTCGCGGCAGGCAGAAGGTCCGCGAGGGTCCGCTGGACGGCGTGGGGGACGCCCTTGGAGAGGGCGGGCTGATTCGGGCGGGAGGCGCGGGCTATTCGTGGCGCAGGGCCTCTATCGGGTCAAGGTTTGCCGCGCGGACGGCCGGGTAGATGCCGAAGACGATGCCGACAGCCATGCTGATGCCCACGGAGAGGACCAGGCTGTCGGGTGTGACAACGGTGGGCATGCCGGAGAAACGGGTCACCAGCCAGGGAATCGAAACGCCGATGCCGATGCCGATAAATCCCCCGAGGGTCGACAGCACCACGGTTTCAATCAGGAACTGTACCACGATCTGTTTGCGTTTGGCGCCGATGGCGCGCCGCACGCCGATTTCGCGGGTGCGCTCCGTGACCGAGGCGAGCATGATATTCATGATGCCGATGCCCCCCACCAGGAGGCTGATGCCGGCAATGGAGCCGAGCACGATGTTGAAATTGCGCTTGGTGGCTTCCGCCTGGCGCAGCAAGGCCAGCGGGACGCTGACCCGGTAGTCGGTTTTCTTGTGAAAGCGTTCGAGCATGCGCGTGATGCCCGCGGCCGTGGGTTCGACTTCTTCGTCGCTGCGGATCTGGACGATAAGCTGGTGCAGTTCGACGCGAGCCATTTCGCGCGACCCGCTTGTCCGGCGGATGATCATGTCGCCAAAGCACGACCGGGCCACGTTGAGCGGAATGTAGGCATCGACTTCCTGGTCGGGCGTTTGAATCGTTCCGCCCTGCTCGGCTTCGCTCTGGACAATGCCGACGACCTCAAAGTATTCGCTTCCGATGCGCAACTGCGCTCCGATGGCGCGTTCGGTGGCGAGCAGCCTGCGCGCTCCGTACTCGGTGAGTACGACGACGTGGGCGTGGGTGTCGACATCTCGCTGAAAAATGCCCCGTCCTGCGATGAACGACCGCTGGACGAGATCAAACCAGGCGGGGGTGGTCCCTACGACGCGCAGTTCGAGGGCGCGTTCGTAAAGGCGGCCTTCTTTCCGGACCTCTTTGACGGGCGCAGTGCGCTGGACCGCGGGAAAGGTCTCGATGATGCGCTGCTCGTCATCGTACAGGAGACCGTATATGCTCATATGGCTTTGGACGTTGGCGACGGCTTCATCTTCGACGGGTTTGATGGTGGAGATGAGAATATTGGTGCTGCCGAGTTTGCGGATCTGTTCGAGGGCTTCTTTGCTGGCGCCCTCGCCGATAGACAGCATGGCAATGACGCTCGATACGCCGAACACGATGCCGAGCATGGTCAGCAGCGAACGGAGCTTGTGCAGCATGAGCGACTTGATGCCGAGGTGGATGTTCCGTGCCACGTTGAAGATCTGCATCACGCGTCATCCTCGATGCGTTCGATGTGGCCGTCGAGCATGTGGATCCGGCGTTTTGCATGCAGCGCGATGCTGGGTTCGTGGGTCACCATGATGATGGTCTTGCCCTGCCGGTTCAGGTCGCACAGGAGCGCCATGATCTGATCCCCCGTAGACGTGTCGAGGTTGCCGGTCGGCTCGTCCGCGAGGATGATTTTGGGGTCGTTGGCGAGCGCGCGCGCAATGGCCACGCGCTGCTGTTGCCCACCGGACAATTCGGTCGGGCGGTGACGCAGCCGTTGCGAGAGACCGACGGTTTCGGCCAGTTCGGCGGCGTGTGCCGCGCTTTTTTCCGTACTCCACCCCAGGTAAAACAGCGGCAGGGCGATGTTCTCGAGCACGGTCAACTGAGGGATGAGGTTGAAGCTCTGGAACACGAACCCGAGATGCTTGAGACGGATGTCGCTCAGGCGGTCGTCGTCCAGTTTGCTGACGTCCTCGCCCGCGATCATATAACAACCCGAGGAAGGGCGGTCGAGGCATCCGAGGAGGTTGAGCATCGTGCTTTTGCCCGAGCCGCTCGGGCCCATCACGGCGCAGAAGGCGCCGGGGGCAAACGCGAGGGAGACATTATCCACGGCATGCACTTCCTGTTCGCCGACCGTGTAGGTCTTGCTAACGTGCTCGAGGCGGATAACGTCCGTGCCGGCGTCGGGCTGGGTAGGAATGGGTGTCACGGGTTCTCAGGCGCCCCCTCGGCGGGCCGTCCGCCGCCGCGCCGGCCCCTGCGCTGCATGAACTGTTCCCGTTCCTCGGGAGACATGTTCTGCAAGCGTTCCTCCATTTCCTTGCGCATCTTCTCGCGCTCCTCCGGCGAGGCATTGCGGAAGCGGTCGCGCATGGTATCCGCATCGGTGCTTTCGGCAGCGGCCGGCGCCTGTTCCGGTTCCGGTTTCGGCGCGGGCGCCGTTTCGGCCGCGGGTTCGGCGCTGGCCGGCGCAGCCGGTTCCGTGATTTCGGCGGGGAACTCGTCCAGCGGCCCTTCGCCGTTTTCGTGCTTGTCAATGGCGAGCGGCGGGTTCAGCAGGACGGATTCCCCTTGCTCAAGCCCACTCAGGATGTGCACCATGCGGTTGTTGTCGAGGCCGAGTTCCACATCGCGCGGGGCGACGCTGTTGCCTTTTGCCACATAGACGGTGGGCGTGCCCGCTACGCGGACGACAGCTTGTACGGGGATATACAGGGCGTCGCTGTAGCGTTCGACGATGATCTCGGCGAGGCACGACACGCCGGTGCGGAGGCCGTCCGGGTCGCCCTCGATCACGATGTCGGTGTTGTAGACCTTGAGGTCGGGGTTGAGCCAGACGCTCTGGGCGTCGGGCAGCGGGGCTACCGAGGCAATCCGGCCCTGGTAGGTCTTGTCGGGCGCCGTTTCGGTGGTGATCCGGACGGGCAGCCCGGGCTTAATCTTGGTGAGACTGGCTTCGTGTACGTCGACTTCAGCCATGAAGGATGAACCGGTCGGCAGGTAGATGAGTTCCTGCCGTTCACGCACGACCTGCCCTTCTTCGAGCGGTTCGGTGCTGCCGCGCCAACTCCCGCGGACCGACGTTGCGTAAACGACCAGCCCATCCGCCGGGGCGTAGATCTTCGTCTTTTCAATTTGCGTGACGATCTTGTCCAGCTTGTCTTTCTGGCGGAGGTACTCGGATTCTTTGGCTTTCAGGTCGGCTTCGGACTGCACGACATCGGCCGCGGCCTTGCGTTCCGTGCGTTCCAGGGCCATGCCCGCCTGGCGGACATCGCTTTCCAGCTGCGCCATGGTCCGCTTGTAGGTGAAATCTGTCAGGAGACGTTTCTGGTCTTCGGCCAGTTCGAGATCGAGCTTGGCTTTGACGAGATCCTGGCGGTCGGCTTCGAGTTCGATGGGCGTGATGAAGTCTTCCTTGGCGAGTTTCTCGGAGCCCGCGAGCTGTTCTTCAGCACGCGCGGCCGCGCCCTTGGCCAGGGTGATCCGCGCCTCGGCTTCCTTCAACTGTTTGGGGAACTCGCCGTCGACGAAGTTCTTGAGGTCTTCTTCCGCGAATTGCAGGGTGAGTTTGGCCTTATCGACGTCGCTGGCGGCCTGGTTTTTCGCGACTTCGAGCTGTTCCCGCGCGCTGATGTAGGAGGCCTCGGCATTTTGAACGCGGATCTCCTGGTCCACGCGGAGATCCACGAGGCTGCTGGCGTCCAGTTCAATGAGCAGCTCGCCTTTCTTGACGTTCTTGCCCTCCTCGACAATCGAGAGGATCTGGGTCTGGCCCTCGACCTCGCATTTGATCACTTCCTGTTCCCGCGCCTTGATCGTGCCGGAAACGTTGATGCTGATCGTCAGAGGGCCTCGCTGAACCTCAAAAATGGCGCGCTCGGTTGTCGTGGTGCTGGTGTCGGTGGTTCGGGCCAGGACGCCATTAAGAACGACAAGCGAAAAGACCACAAATGCGAGCGCGCCACCAGCGGCCGCCCACCGAGTCCGGTTCATGTGGGGGAGCTTCATATCACCTCTCGATTAACGTGTAGCGTGCACCGCGCCTCGGGCGTTGCCGCGACGGCATGCCGCGAGTTCGCGGCCCTTGCGCGCAGCCGAAGCAGGCCGTCGTGCTGCCCGATTCAGCGGGCTATTCTTCCCGGCGGGCGCCCTGGCCACCCCCGCCGGCTTGGCGGCCGCGGAACGTGGTGGCCTGTTTCCAGGTTTCAAGCTGTTCATTGGACAGGATTTGCGCCAGATCGGTGTCAAGTTTGGTCTTGAGGGCCGTCATTTTTTCGCGCAGCGCGGCGAAATCCTGCTGTTCGCCAGCGCCCGGAGTCCACAATTTGGCCTGCTCCAGGCTGTAGGCAAAGACGAGATCAAAGGCCTTGGCCTGTTTGTCTTCCAGTTTGAAGCCCGCCAGCACGTGAACCATCCGGTCGAGGGAATTGTTGAATCCACCGAGCTGGTCCACCGCCTTCTTGGCCTGCTCTTCGGTCAGGAAGGCGGCCAGGGCGGCGGCAAACTTGTCGCGCTCGGACTTGCGGATCTCCTCAAAGGCCGTGCGGATTGCACCGCGCGCGCCTTCGCGGTCACCGCCTTCCGCCCGCATTTCTTCGCGCTTCTTGTTGACGGCTTCGCCGTACGCGGTCTGGGCGTCGGTATAGGCTTTCACGAGTTTTCCGGTGGCTTCCTCGGCAAGCTCCAGCTTGCCCGCCACGTGTTTGGCCTCGAGGGTCCAGGCCGCTTTCAGCTGTTCGGGGGTCATGCGCGCGGCCCGGCCGGGGCCTTGCGCGTGGGCTGTCGCTGTCGCGAACAGGAAAACAACCAACAGAATACCGGCCAACGAAGCAATACCACGTCCTGCGGCAGCAAGATTCCGCTTTCTCATCGTCGTGACCCTTTCTTTCCGGCGCCGCGCACCCCTCGCGCATGCCGTTGCGTGTATTCGCCAATGACCAGATACTCGACGTGGGGGGAGGCCGAACTGCCTGGGGAGAATACTCCACCTCCCGTACCCTACTCTGCAGCACTTTTCACAGGGGCTAATGATGCCTCATACGGGCGGTTCAGGTCAACGCCGAGGCCCAATGGCACGTCAGAAAGAGGGCACCCGCGGGGGGTGACTGACCGAGGTGCGTCCATGGCAGGTTGTAATGCACTGTATATACAAGGGTTAGCTCCTCCGTGCCACTTCGATTTGTTGCCGTGTGCCATGCGTGCGGCCTGTGGGCAGGAGGCTCCTCATTTTACAGTCCAGGCCCGCGTGGGGGCGTCCAGCTGGGATTTCGTGCGTGGTGAATTGTTGACCCGGCAGCGCGTTCCGCCGCATGCCGTGCCCTCCGGCTGAACCACGGTGATGCAGTTTTTTCTCAGAATCACCCTCCCAAAGCCCCCGGATCATCTGCGAGCGTGCTACAATATGAGTGCGGTATGGTTTATGTGACTCAACTGAATTCCGAATGGTGGTGATCCGTGCGTCCGACAAGCCTTCCGACGAGGGGTTCTCCAGTAGCATAGTAATCTATCGCCAACCTTTTCAGACCGCGTGCTGACGTGTCCGGCAGATGCGAAAGGCATAAAGAGGCGGCGTGAGGGCGGGCTGCGTGTGCCAGTGTGCACAAAAGAATCTCTCGCCAGAACGACGGGTCGGAACTCGCGTCTCCCCCAAAACCAAGGAGAGTGTGTCATGGAGTCGATAGTGCCGTTGATTATCCAGTTGGTGAGTGGCGCCGTGGGCGGGAACATTGCGGGTTCGCTGATGAAGAACTCGTCTTTGGGCGTCGCCCTGAACTCGATCGCCGGGATTGTCGGGGGCGGTGTTGGCGGACAGATACTCCAGGCCCTGCTGGGGGCGGGCGCCAGCGGTGGCGGCATGGATATCGGCAGCATCATCAGCAGTATTGCCGGCGGTGGTGTCGGCGGCGGGCTCTTGATGGCGATCATCGGCATTATCAAGAAGGCAGCCGCTCAGAAGTAACGTCGTGTCCGGCAGGAGCAGGGTGCTGGCAGGTGTCAGCGCGCCATGATTCCCGTTGTTGAGCCGGTATCCGGTTTCGGTTGTAGTGCGGCCGACGGCGCGTTTCGTGCGAATCGGTCGCATCTGCACTTATGGCAGGCCGGTCTGTGATCTGTGGGTAAACGAAAGGAGAACAAGATGAGACGGTATGGCGCGGAATTCATCGGGACGTTCTGGCTGGTGCTTGGGGGGTGCGGCAGCGCCGTGCTGGCGGCGGCGTTTCCCGATGTGGGGATTGGGCTGCTTGGGGTTTCGCTGGCGTTCGGGTTGACCGTGTTGACCATGGCGTTTGCGATCGGTCACATTTCCGGGTGCCACCTCAACCCGGCGGTTTCCGTGGGGCTGTGGGCAGGCGGGCGTTTTCCGGCCCGGGACCTGCTGCCGTATATTGTGGCGCAGGTGCTGGGCGGCATCGCCGCCGGCGGTGTCCTGTATGTCATCGCCAGCGGGGCGGCGGGTTTTCAGACGTCCGCCGGTTTTGCCTCCAACGGCTACGGCGCGCATTCCCCCGGCGGGTACAGCCTGGTGTCCGCCCTGGTCTGCGAGGTGGTCATGACGATGATGTTCCTGATCGTGATTCTGGGCGCTACCGACAAGCGCGCGCCGCAAGGGCTGGCGCCGGTGGCGATTGGGTTCTGTCTGACGCTCATCCACCTGATCAGCATCCCCGTTACCAACACGTCGGTGAATCCCGCGCGCAGCACGGGCGTTGCCGTCTATGTGGGCGACTGGGCGCTGGCGCAGCTCTGGCTTTTCTGGGTTGCGCCCATTGTTGGCGCCGTGCTCGGCGCCGTAATCTACCGTTTCATCAGCGCCGAAGAAGAGGCGTAGTCTACAACGCATCGATACGGGCATGGGCCGCACGGGAGGGCGGAACCCCGCCTGCGGGGGCGGCCATGCCGGGACCCCCCAACCCTATCGCCCTGCGTGAACTCTGTCTTTCCGGACGGGTACGGCGCCGGATGTCCGCGGGCAGTGCACCGGGGACTACGCCGGTTAGCGCGCAGGGTGGCAGCGGAACGGACGATAGGGATATGATGCGCACGTGGCGCCGCCCCCGGACCGTTGTGTGCTCTGCCGTCTCGAAGTGAGCCGGCCGGCAAACCCGCGAGGTTCCGCGTCCGGGCGCATCGCGAGACGGATCTGGCCGGAATGTCACGGAGGAGGTATTGGATGGACAGGATTCTCGTCGGCAAGGGCGACCAGCAGGTGAACCTGCTGGCGAAGTATGGCAACCGGCACGGGCTGATCGCGGGCGCCACCGGCACGGGCAAGACCATCTCGCTGATGGTGCTGGCCGAAGGTTTTTCCCGGCTGGGCGTGCCGGTCTTCATTGCGGATGTAAAAAGCGACGTCGCCGGGCTGGCGATGGCGGGAGTGGCCAACGAAAAGCTCCAGCAACGCGTGGCGCAAATCGGCATCGAGGACTATGCCAGCGAGGCGAGTCCGGTGGTGTTCTGGGACGTCTTTGGCACGAGCGGACACCGGGTGCGTACGACGGTCAGCGAGATCGGCCCGAGCCTGCTGGCCCGGATTCTCGAACTCAACGACACCCAGACGGGCACGCTGGAGATCGCGTTCAAACTGGCCGATGACCAGGGCCTGCTCCTGCTCGACCTGGACGATCTGCGCGCGCTGCTCACGTTCGTTGCGGAAGAACGCAAGGAGATCTCGAAAGTGTACGGGCTGGTGAGTTCGCCGTCGGTGGCCGCCATTCAGCGGGCGCTGCTGGGATTGGAGCGGGAAGGCGGGGGATCGCTTTTTGGCGAACCTGCGCTGGAACTCACCGACCTGATGCGCACCGATCTCAGCGGCCGGGGCATCATCAATATCCTGTCGTCGGACCAGCTCGTTTTGAAGCCGAGGCTCTACTCCAGCCTGCTTCTGTGGCTACTGTCGGAGCTGTTCGAGAACCTTCCCGAAGTGGGCGACCTCGACAAGCCCAAACTGGCGTTCTTTTTTGATGAAGCGCATTTGCTGTTTGACGACGCGCCGGCGGTGTTGCGGCAGCGGGTGGAACAGGTTGTCCGCATCATCCGGTCCAAAGGCGTGGGCGTCTATTTCTGCTCGCAATTCCCCGACGACGTGCCGAACGAGATCCTCGGACAGCTTGGAAACCGGATTCAGCATGCGCTGCGTGCGTACACGCCCCGTGACCAGAAAGCGGTAAAGACCGCCGCCGAAACCTTCGTCGCCAACCCGAAGCTGGACGTGGCCGGGGTGATTTCACAGCTCGGGGTGGGCGAAGCGCTGGTTTCCACCTTGCAGGAGAAGGGCGTGCCGATGCCGGTCGAGCGCACGCTGATCTGCCCGCCGCGCTGCCGGATGGGGGCAATCACCCCGGAAGAACGGGCCGCCGTCATCGCGCGCAGTCCCGTTGGCGCGCGGTACGACACGCCGGTGAACCGCGAATCGGCGTACGAGATCCTGGGCCGGCGGACTTCGGAGAAAGCGGAGGAATCCCGTCCTCCGGAAGCGGAGGCCGAAAAGGCCGCCGAACGCGGCGGCATGATCAAAGACCTGCTCTGGGGCACCAAACGCCGCCAGGGCATGGTGGAGACGTTCGCCAAACAGGCCGCCCGTACCGTCGGGAGCAAGGTCGGGCAAACCATATTGCGCGGCGTGCTGGGGGGGATCCTGGGCGGCTCGCGGCGGCGGTAAGACGGCGCCCGGGGAAAACGGGACGAGCCGTGTTCTTCCTGCCTGCGGGGACCTGAGTTCCCGCGTGACCGGAGTTCGTCAGGCCTGGCGCATCGCGCGCCTGTCCGGAGAATTCACGCCGCCGGATGCTTCCAGGGGCTTCGATAGGGGCGCAGGAGCAGTTTCGTGGCTTCCGGGTCACCGGAGATTTCCCGCTTCACCGGGTCGTACACAAGGGTCCTGCCCGTCTTCATGGCGAGGTTGGCGAGGATGCAGCTTGCCGAGGAAATGTATCCTTCCTCGATGTCGGCGACCGGCCGTGCGGCGCTTTCGATGGCGGTCACGAAATCGAGCATATGACGCCGGGTCGCGGGGGCGGCCTGCAGTTCGATGCCCTCTTCGGTCAGATCCTCGGGGTACTGTTCGCGTTCGAACACGGCGTCTTTGTGGATGGGTTCTCCCTTGCCGCGGGGGATGAAATCGTAGCTGTTGATGCTGCCTTTGAGCGTGCCCTTGTCGCCGTAGAGAATGAATCCCCAGGGGTATGCCGGGTCGGGTGCGTCGCCCCAGGAGCGGTGCTGCCATACCACGGTAAGATCGTCGTAGGTGAACGTTGCAGCCTGAGTGTCGCTCGTGGTGGCCGCCGATCCCTTCTGCATGTAGATGCCGCCGGAAGACGCAATGCTCCTGGGCCAGCCGAGTCCAAGCATCCACCGGACGGCGTCGAACATATGGACGCCCATGTCGCCGACGATCCCGTTGCTGTATTCCATGAACGCGCGCCACCAGCCCCGATGCGGCAGGTGGTCGTAGGGGCGCAGGGGCGCGGGGCCGGTCCACATGTCGTAATCCAGAAACTCGGGCACCGGAATAGGCTCGGGGGCCTCATTGGCGCGCATGTGGTAGTAGCAGCACATGTCGACATAGGCGACCTTCCCCAGCAGGCCCGCGTCGACGATGTTTTTCTTGGCCTCAATGAGATGGGGGGTGCTTCGGCGCTGCATGCCGACCTGGACGACGCGGTTATGCCGCCGCGCGGCGTCCAGCATGGCCTCGCTTTCGCGCACGTCGACGGACGTGGGTTTCTGGACGTAGACATGGGCGCCGGCTTCGACGGCGGCGATCATGGTGAGGGCATGCCAGTGGTCCGGGGTGCCGATGAGCACGATGTCGAGGTCTTTTTCGGCGAGCATCTCGCGGTAATCGCGGTAGGTGCGCGGCGTCTTCCCCGATTTCTGGCGCTGGCTGATCAGATCCGCGGCGCCCTGGAGCATCTGGGCATCGACGTCGCAGATGGAAATGACTTCGACGGGCGCCACCTGCATCAGTCGAAAGAGGTCGCTCTTGCCATACCAGCCCGACCCGATCAGGCCGGCGCGCCACGTCTTCTGGCTGACGACATCCACGGCATCGGCGCCCAGCGCCGACAACGCCGCCGAAGCGGCGGCGGCCTGGAGAAATCCCCGGCGATTCATCGTGAAGCTCATGTCCATCCCTCGTGCATCGTGGTTGCTTTTCCAAACATGGTCAACGACCGGCTGTTGCGCGCGGCGGAAGCGGGACACGGCGTTTCGGCCGCCTCCCGGTCTTCCTGGACATTTGGCCAGAATGGCGGGACGAACGTCAACCTTTCGGAGCCGCGACCGCGGCAGCGGACATGCTAGAGGTTGGCCAGGGCCTGACGGATGTCCTTGGTCAGGACGTCCGGCGGTTCGATGCCGACGGAGAGTCGGACCGTGTTGGGGCGCACTCCGAACACCGAGCGGCGTTCCTCCGGGAGATAGAGCATGGTGGTCAGATGGGGGATGCAGATCAGCGACTCCGTCGAGCCCAGGCTCACGGCGTGATAGATGCGCTTGAGCGAGCAGATGAACTTCTTGGCGTCTTCCTGGTCGTGCCCGACGTCGAACGACATCATGCCGCCGAAACCGCGGTGCATCTGGCGCGCGGCGATTTCGTGGCCGGGGTGCGAGGGAAGGCCCGGATAGAACAGGCGGGAGATCTTGGGGTGTCCCTCGAGGTGTTGGGCGATGGTCATGGCGTTGCTGGCCATTTTTTCGGCCCGCAATTCGAAGGTTTTCAGGCCGCGTTCCAGCAGGGAGGCCGAATAGGCGTCGAGGGTGGTTCCAATTGCCTGGCGGGTGAACCAGAGGTTGTTGTAGTGTTCTTTAGACGCGGCGATCGCGCCCGCCATGAGATCGTTGTGGCCGCCCAGCCCCTTGGTCGCGCTGTGAATGACGAGGTCGGCGCCGAGTTCGAGCGGGCGCGTGTGGTAGGGTGTCGCAAACGTGTTGTCGACGCATACCAGGATGTCTTCCCGGCCGGCGGCTTTCCGGATGCCGGCGATATCGACCACTTTGCACAGGGGATTGCTCGGCGTTTCGAGCAGGATCATCTTTGTCTCGGGACGGATATGGGCCTTGACGCCCGCGCTGTCGTCGGCGTCGAGCCACGTGATGTTGATGCCCATCCGCTCGAGAATCAGCGACACCTTGTAATGCGCGCCGTAAATGTCATGAAACAGGATCACATGGTCGCCGGCGCTCAGGTAGGTCAGGTAGACGAGGGTGCAGGCCGCCATGCCCGAAGTGCAGACGATGCAGTCCTCCGCGTTTTCCATCGCGGCGAGGAGCTGTTCGACTTTCCGGACGGTGGGATTGTCGTCGCGGTGATAGGTGTACCCGTCCATTTCGCCGTCGGTGATCTGGCGCAACACTTCAAAAGACGCGTATTCATAATTCACGGCATTGACGATGGGCGTGACCATCGGCCTGTTGCCATAGGGAGTCAAGGGATCCGGGCACATTGCAGCTACTCCTTGGTAGATAGTTTCTGGCGTTGCCGCGGCCCTGAGCGGAAATCCGCGGACTACGCCACCTGGGGCGCGTTTCCCCGCACGGGATCCCGTGAAGGAGGGTTCATCCTGAACACCGTCGGGAAATACCAGTGGTCCTGCGCAGCTTGCGTGGCGACGGGCAACTTCGCGCGGGCGGCGTCACCCTGTCCCCCGAATTGGGAAACGACCCAGCCTTGAACGCGATTATGCGCTGGCCGAAGGCGCCGCCGCAAGTCGGATGCAGCGCGCCGGGGAGCGGCCGGCTTCCGTGCAGGCAACGACTATCTCGCTGGATTCTCCTGGGTGCCGGAGGCCGCGTTGCCGGACGCGACCGTTTTCGGGAAGAAGAGGTCCACGGCGCGGTGCATGGTGTACATGCGATACTGCTGGCCGTCGTGCACCAGAATGCCGCTCGAGTGGTCCGGCGCAATGATGGGGTTTCCGGCATACTTCTCCCAGTGAACCAGGTCGGGCGATGCCGCGACGCACATGGTCCAGCGGTCCCGCCCATTTTCCGGGCACGTGGCGTGGTAGTAGGCGTAGTAGCGGCCGTTGTGTTTCACAATCTGGTTGAGCGCGATCATGGTGACATCGTACGGTTCCGGACCGGGCCGGAGCACGGGTTCGTCCTGGATGTTGGTCCACACGCGCAGGTCTTTCGAGGTGGCCACCCACACGGCTTCGTCATTGCGCTCGTAGAAGAGGTACCAGGTTCCGTCTTCATACAACGCCGCGGGCGTGCCGAAGGGGCCCGGTTCGAGCGGTTCGCCGTTCACTTTGCGGATGTCGATGACCCCCTGGCGGGTCCAATGCAGGCGATCGGCGGAGGTCAGCAGGTGGGCCTGGTCGTCCTTGCCTTCAGCGAACATGTAGTACGTCGGGCCGAGTTTCACGACCATCATGTCTTCCACCCAGTGCTCGGAATAGATGGGGTTTCCGGGATGGCGGGTCCACGAAATGCCGTCGGGGGAGGTCGCGTATCCCAGTTTCATGGTCTGGGCATCCCCGGGCTGGTAGCCGGTGTACCAGAGGTGATAGGCGCCGTCTTCTCGGAGAATCCAGCCGCGCTCACGGATGGCGGCGTCCCAGCATTCCGGGCCGCCGGGCTGAAACACGGGGTTGTTCTGATAGGGGATAAACTCCGTGATTTCAGGGGGAAACGGTTGGACCGCGTTTCCGGCGAGCAGGGATGCGAGGAAAACCGGAATGCTCAGATAAGGCATGATACGAACTCCTCCGCCTGCCGGATCCGCACAGGGTCATCCGGCGTTAGTGCGCGATTGCGTGGTTGTCTTGCGCCGCAGGCATGGCCAGCGCGGCGATTATGGCCCGGCCCGTGAAGGCGTTGCAACACGGGGCGGCGGGCTCAGGGTTCCCGGTTTATGGCTGCGCAACGGCGTCGGGCGCATTCCAGGCCCGGGCAACGGCGGTGAAGGGCGTCTCGGTCTGGCCTTCGGGGATGCGAATGCGCAGACGGACCTTCCGGCGTTCGCCCGGCTCGAGCCAGAATCCGGCATCGTCGGCCACGTAGCGGAGATTCCCCGGAACATGAATGCGAGTCATGACCGCCGGCCGCGCGCCGGTATTGCACACCTCCGCTTCGAGGGTAGCCCGCCGGTCCGATTCCCGCTCCGAGCGCAACAGCGCCACCGAAAGCTGCGTGTCGAAGGCGGCCACCTGCGGCCGCATCCAGGGGCCGTCGGTGAGCATCAGGCCGGGCGCCGGTTTCTCCCGGTACGCGGCCCGGAATGCCGCATCCTCCAGCTGGGGCGGACACCGGAAGGTGTACACATTTCGGGCGACCACGGAGTCTGACGCGTCTGTCAATTCCAGCACGACAAAGAAGAAGGCCCTCGCCGCATCGTCCGGAACCTCGAACGCCAGCTCCGGCCCGGGCGCCGCCTCGGTCAACGAGCCGGCGTCGCCCATCGATGTTGCCTCAATCGGCAGAGCCTTCCAATCGCGGCGCGTTGTCAGGTCGCTGCCCACGAGGCGGGCATGTACGCGCAGGCCGCCGTCGAGCGGGCGGTCCGTCAGCACATGCACCGGCATCGTGACCGGTTCCCCCGCGACGTAGTTGAGGTGCGGGGGCTGCAGACAGGGCCATGGACTGGAATACGCCCGTTTCACCTCGTAGTAAACCTGGGAGGGCTGGCCAAAACCGTCGACGATCTGAATGGCCACGACGGGCCAGGGGCGTTTCCAGACCCAGAAGAGCAGCCCCCCGTTCGTGGGATAGGCGTGGCGGGCCGCCTCGGCGGAGATCTTGTAGAATTCGCCCGCCCCCGCGGCAACGGCCTCGGTGAAGCGTTCGAGATCCGCCTGGGCGAGATTGTCGAATGCGGATCCTCGCGACAACATCTGGGGCAGGCGGCTGGGCAGGAATTCCACCCAGTGATAGGTGATGTCGGGAAACTGTTCCGCCATGAGTTTCTCGTCCATTTTCAGTAGGACCGGCCCCATGGGGGTTTTCAGCTCCGCCTCCCGGACAATTTCGGTGTACGTCTGATACGACGGCATCCCGTGGCTGCCCCATTCGCTGACGAACGGCGCGCTGTTGAGGTCGCTGCGCCAGCCCCACGAAGCATCCCATTGGGGGTATCCATGGATGTCGCCCTCGTCGGGCGAGGCCGCCATGAAGGGGCGGGTGCCATCCAGGATTCGCGTGTATCTGCGGCAGAGGCCCACCAGGTCCGCGTTCGCCTCGTGGTCGGGAGGAAACTCGTTCCCCCCGCACCAGAACGCGAGCGACGGATGGTTGCGGAGCCGGAAAATGGCCCATTGAACCGTGTTCTTCCACACTTCGCGATTCACCCCGGCCGCGCGCCATCCGCAGGTGAGCGGAAAGTCCTGCCAGACCAGGATGCCGAACCGGTCGCAGTACTCGTAGAAGATGTCCGGTTCGATGATGCCGCCGCCCCAGACCCGGATCATCTGGATGCCCGCGTCGCGCGCCATGGAAAGCGCCCATTCGTACTGCTCGGGACGCACATCCGCCAGGGCATCGATGGGCATCCAGTTCATCCCTTTAACAAAGAACGGACGGTTGTTGATGTGAAACACCCAGCCGTTGTCCGCGTACTCGTGGCGGACCGGCATCCGTTGTTTCCGTTCGATGGTGCGGATGCCGAAGCGCACGACAAGACGGTCAAGCACGGTTTCGCCCCGTCGCAGGAGCAGCTCTGCCTGGTACATCGGCTGTCCGCCCATGCCCACCGGCCACCACAGCCGCGGATGGGGAACGTCGAGGTCGAGCTCGACCAGATTCAGGCCCGGGCGGGGCGTCACGGATACCGTGTGCGTAGCCACGCCGGCCGGGGCCCCGTCCGCGGACACACTGACCGTCACGTCGCACGCGGCCTCGCCCTCGCGCACGGTGAGGAGCTCGACCGTGGCGCGTATGCGGGCCGCGTCGTCCCCGAGCCCGGTCGTGCGGACAAACGGCCGTTCAAGGCACGGAAAATCGTTTGAGAGCAGCCGGAGGGGTTGCCACAGCCCGACGGTGTTCATGTCGTAGGCGCCCAGCTTCCAGCCCGACCACAACTCGGACTTAACGAGGGACGCCGGGGCCGCGCCGCCTTCTTTTCCAAGCTTGTAGCCGGCGCAGTCCACGCGCACGACGATTTCGTTCTTTTCACCGAACCGGAGGTTGTGCACGATAAACCGGGTGTTGCCGAACGCGCCCTCGCCTCGACCGAGATAGATGCCGTTCAGCCAATAGTGGCCGTAGTAGTCCGTACCTTCCGCGCACAGGCGGATGTGCTCGGCGCGAAAGTCCGGTGGAACGTGAAAGCGTTTCCGGTACCACCAGGACTTGTCCTCGACCCAGCGCATTGCCGCGGCGTTCTGGCCTGCGTAGGGGTGCGGCGCTTTGCCCGCGCGGTACAGCGCCCAGTGCGCCTCGGCGGGCAGCTCCGCCTCAAACCAGTCAAGCGCATCCAGTCCCTCAGGCAGGGTGGTTGCGGCGTCCGGATCCGTCCAGGCGACGTTCCATACGCCGTCGAGGACAATCTGGTTCTCCCGCGGCCAGGGATAGCGCCACTCTGTCGCGAGTCCGGGCGTGTCCTCGCCGGCGGCCGCCAGAAATCCGAAGTGCAGCGCCAGCGCCAACAGTCCGATGCGCACCATGAGTCTTCGATTCATCGCCATGCCCTCCTCCAACTCTGTGAGCCCGATGGTATCGAAGGGCAGTTCGTGAAACAACCGCCCGCCTGGCGCGCGTGATCCCACGCCGGACGGCCCCGCAGGGGACTTCGATGCGTTGCCGCATCGATTTGGGCAGGCGGGACTTTGTTTGAAGCCGGAAGGATTCGGGGTTATGCTGCCTGGCGGCGAAGTTCCCGGAGAGCACTACTGCCGGGCATCGGACAACCAAATGTGCCACAGGAGAGACTGCTCATGAAACGCATGGTCGTGCTTGCGATGGTTTCAGGTTGGGTTGTAGTTGGATGTCTGGCAAACGCGAATGCGGGGCAGGCGGCGGACACGGTCGCCGGTCCGGCCGTTCCACTGTTCAACGGGAAGGATTTGGATGGCTGGAACATGTATTTGAAGGATCCGGACGTTGACCCGAAGACCGTGTGGGACGTTCGCGACGGCGCGATCTGGTGCAAAGGCGAGCCGTTCGGGTACCTGCGCACGAAACAGGAATACGGTAATTTTAAGCTCGTCGTGGAGTGGCGGTGGCCCGGCGAGCCCGCCAACAGCGGCGTGCTCGTGCGCATCAGCGGGGAAGACAAGGTCTGGCCGTTGAGCATGGAAGCGCAGTTGAAACATGAACAGGCCGGGGACGTCGTCGGAATGGGCTGTGATTTCAACGAGAACACGCGTCCTGCCGGCGAGTTTTTCCGGGTCGCATCCCGCCAGAACCCCAGCAGCGAGAAGAAACCGGGCGAATGGAACACATACGAGATCACCTGCAAAGGCGACACGCTTGAACTGCGTGTGAACGGCCAGCTTCAGAACAAGGCGACCGGCATGCAGGTTCCCGCGAAGGGGTACATCGGCCTGCAGAGCGAAGGCGGGCCCATCATGTTCCGGAACATCAAGCTGACGCTGCTTCCCTGATGTCCGCGCAGGCCAGATGCCGCCCGGTCAGCGTTCCGCCTCTTCCATGGCGAGCGCGGTCCATTCCCATAATCGCTGGGGATGATAGCGCACGGTGGAGACGTCTTTCATAATGAGTTCGACGTGGCATTGCCCCCCGGCCGCGTCGAGAAAGGCGCGGATGTTCTTTCTCGCCTGAACGGGATCCCATTGGGTTTCGGCGAGAATGGCGGGATTGGGCTTGTGGCTTATGACGTAGTCCCTGCCGATTTCGTTGACGGCCCGCTCCGGGTTGCACCAGGGGCTGACGGAGATCTTGCGGAGGTTGGGGATGCGCCGGAGCATGTCGATCTTCCCGTCGAGCGGTTCGCAGCAACCATAGTAGGTCAGGCCCCAGCGTGTGAGCCAGCGCAGGTCGTGCTCGACAGCAAATGCCCAGTGCATGTCCGGCGAGACGTCGGAGAAGATCTGGGCGTTCGAACAGCCCCACATGTTGTGCGGCTTCACGTGTTCCGGCTCGAAGCGGGGCCCTGGCAAGGCGCTCACATACCCGTATCCTCCTGAGCCGACGCGGGTATTGTTGCAGTCCAGGGAAAGCAGGTTCTGCTCGACGAACTGATCCAGCTCGGCCATCCAGGCGTCGACCATGCGGTCGACGGCCGCGTGCACCATATCCGGGCGCGCAATGATGTCGAGCATGGCTTCCTGAACCCCCCACCATCGGATGAGGTAGTCCCACGGCGTGAACCAGATGTGGGTTTGTCCGGATTTCCTGACGGGCATGATGCCATCATAAACCTCGCACATGGCCTGATAACGGATTTCGGTGGCCTTTTCGTCATGGGTGACGACAGGCATGCGGATCTTCTGGATGTCTTCGGGTTCCTTGATGAGGATCTTGAAATGGCGCGAGCAGATGTCGCTCGTCTCGTCCATTTTGATGGTGTCCACATCTTCGATGATGCCGAAATCGGTGCTGTGAATGGCCAGAGGGCACGTCAAGAATCCGTCGACGATCATGTCGCCGGGAAGGTGGCGCCATTGGTAGAGGAGCCGCCGGAGACCGCGTTCCTGGTCCTGCGCCCAGGGATGCCGCGTGCGCAGTGTAAGCTCGTCGCCGACGTTCATCTCGTTCCAGCAGATCTCGTTGACCCACACCATGGGGCGGGCGCTGTCGAGGTCATTCAATCGGCGCCAGAGCGCCGCCTTTTCCTCGTGCACGGGGAGGGCGGCGATCTCCGCGACCTCGCCCGCCAGAGCGCGCAGGACGGCCTTGTCCCGGGCGGGCAGGCGGATTTCCTCGACGACCGCGGGCGGTTCATAGTGGCTTGGATCGTGCAGCATGTCCTGGCTCCCTGGCGCGGAGTGCGGGTTACACCCAGCGACCGCGTCTGTCCTCGATTACCATTGTGCGGGCATGAACCCGTCGACATTCTCCCGGGTGATGATGTGTTTGGGCAGATAGGTCACGGGGGGAATCGGCTCTCCCTGAAACCACCGTGCGGCGGTATGCACCGCGAGCGCGCCGTCTCCCTCGGCCGACTGGCAGGTGAGCGCGAGGGTTTCTCCGGCCTTTACCGAGTCCATGCCGGTTTTGCTGTTTCCCGCCGCGACGATGACGAGGTCGGTTCGTCCCGCTTTCTTCACCGCTTCCAGTGTTCCAGTCAGCTCGAATCCGTCATCCGCCAGGATGAGTCCCTTCAATTCATCTCCGAACTTGGTGATCCAGGCCGACACCAGTTGCAGGGATGCATCGGCTTCGAGGTTGGCCGTGTCCATGGCCAGCAGTTTCATGCCGGGCGCGTATTCGCGGAGTTCGGTGATGGGCGCGTAGGTGCGGGAGAAGAAACACGAACTGCCGGGCATGTGCCGCACGATGGCGTAGCCGCCGCTCCTGCCCAGCGCGTCGGCAAAGGACCGGGCGAGCATGCGGAACTGGCCCCAGTCGTCGGGACCGGTCCACGCCAGGCAATACCTCATGGCCTCGTCGCAGGGGATGGTGTTGGAGGTAACGCACGGGATGCCGGCGCCGTGGATTCTGCGGAGGAGCGGGGTGCAGGCCGTGGCGTCCACCGGAGCGAAGATGATCATGTCCGGATGCTCGTTGATGGCCTGATCTGTTTGCTGCGCCTGGAGATCGACGTTCCAGTTGCTGTTGAACACCTTGGTCTGCATCCCGTACGCCTCGGCGATCACATGAAACCCGCGCACGTAGGCGGTCCAGTAAGGGTGATCGCCCGCTTTGAGCAGGATGACGCGCTTGCCGGCGGGGCCGTCTCCCGGCGATACGGGCATCGGCGCCTTTTCGACCCGCCATCCCGCGAATTCAATGTCCCACCAGTGGCCTCGCTCGGTCTCGGGCAGGCGTTTCGGGTCCTCCGGGCGCTCCGGTATCACGATGGGCGCGTCCGCGGGAGGAAAGAGATACGGCTGCCCGTCGGTTCCGCGAAGCGCGAAGACGTCGTGCCGGTGCGCGGCATCGGGCACGCCCCGGTAAACGGTTGTGGCGCCGTCCGGGGCAATAAGCTGTACGGGAAGCGACGCGAACTTGAAATACATGGCCGTGATCGCCGCAATGGCCACGAGCGCGGTGAGCGTCAGGCAAACCAGCGGGAAACGGTCCCTGCTCTGCATATCCGACTCTCCTTCATCGGTTTCCGGCGATCCGGCGCTGCTGAATACGGTACCTTCGCGGACCTCGTTGAGCAAATCAGGCCGTTGTCCTTTGAGGAGTTCGTGCCGGTGGATGGCATAGGCCTCATACAGGACGACGAGGGCGAGAATCAGGCCATTCACGAAAATCTGCACTTCGAACCCCCATCCGTAACATCCGATGCCGTTGAAGAGGGTTGTCAGCATCAGCACGGCGAAATAGCTCTTGAGGACGCTGCCTTTGCCGCCGGTCATGAGGGTGCCGCCGATGATCACGGCGGCCAGGACGGTCATGAGGGTGCGGGTGCCGAGGACGGCGGCCGCGGTCATCGAACTGAGGCTTGCCGCGAACAGGGCGCCGCCCGCCGCCGCCGTGAGGCTGCACAGGCAGAAGCCGGTGATGAGGTAGCGGTCGCGGTGGAGCCCGGCGAGCCACGCGGCGTCGGGATTGGCGCCCACCAGAAAGAAGACCCGGCCCCAGCGGGTGCGGTTGAGGAACACGGAACCGAGGGCCGCCAGCGCGATGGGAATGAGGGCGAGCGGGGGCAGGAACAGAACAAGCGGCGCCGCGAGCCAGTCCGCAAACCGGAAATCGTCGATGGATTTCGAGCCGCCGTCGCTGTACAGGTGCATCAGCCCCATGACGATGGTCATCGTGCCGAGGGTGACGATAAATGAGTTGATGCGGGCCTTGACGACCAGCAGGCCGTTAAACAGCCCCGTCAGCAGACCCGCGCCAAGCGCGATCGCGAACGCGCCTGCCCAGCCACACGACGGCTGCAGGCCGATCGTAAGCATGCCGGAGAGCATGACCACCGCGCCGATGGACAGATCGAGCTGGCCGAGGATCAGAATGATCGTGAACCCGAGCGCCACCGTCGCGTTGAGGCTGGCCCCTTTCAGGATGGTGGATACGTTGTGAAGGGAGAGAAAATTCGGCGCGAAGGCGCTGAGGTATGCGAAAAGCGCGGCCAGCATCAGGAGCGCGCGATGTTCGTTCACGAATCGCGGGACGTTCCGGAGCGCATTTCCGGCAACCCTGCCTGTGCGGTCCGGGTTACGCATAGTCTTTGCCCCGGGCGCGAAGCTGGTACTGCTGGAAGCCGACGACCCCGATGAACACCAGGCCGGTCACAATGTTCTGGCGAAACGCCGTGATCCCCAGGAACGTCAGGATGTTGGTCAACAGGCCGATGACCAGCACGCCTCCGAAGACTCCCGGGATATGGCCGCGCCCGCCGCTGAGCATGACGCCCCCAATCACCACCGCCGTGACCGCCTTGAAGTCGTATCCCTGGCCCAGATAGAAAACGCCGAGCTTGTTCATGGAGGTGAGGAAAATCCCGGCCACGGACGCGGCGAACGCGGCGGCCAGGAAGTTGAAGAACACCACCCGGGAAACCCGGATGCCGGAACTTCTGGCCGCCGCGCGGGACGACCCGGCAAGCCGGCTCTCGCGTCCGAACCGTGTCCTGGTCATGACGAAATGCGCCACCGCGAAGAGCGCAATCATGACGAGGACGATGAGAGGAACCGGTCCGGCGCGCATCCGGAACATCCCGATGAAGGCAGCGCCGGGCGTGCCCGGTTCGATTTCCGGATAGAGCTGATTGTTGCTCCAGGTGAACCGCATGAAGCCTTCCATGAAAAAGGCCACGGCGAGGGTCCAGAGGATGGGGTTGGCGTTCAGCTTGCCGACGACGAGCCCGTTCATGGCGCCGATGGCCAGGCCCGCGAGCATGCCCAGCAGGAGCGCGGGAACGAGACCCAGAGACAGCGACGCCACCGCGATGATGCCCGAGAAAGCCATCGTCGCGGGAAGTGAAAGGTCAGCCATATTGCCCGAGTAGGTGACGAACGCCATGCCGCAGGCCACAATCCCCAGGAGGGCCACGCCGCTCAGGATGCTCAGCAGGTTTTCCGCGGTCAGAAAGTCGGGGGATACAAGTGCGCCCGCGACAAGCAGGGCCGCGGCGACGGCGTAGATGCCCGCGGTCTCCAGAACGGCCCGGGCGGCGCTGCGCGGCGAAGGCAAAGTGGTCTGGGCGTTCACGAGTGTTCGCCCTCCTGGCCGGAAGCCGTGGTGCGGACGGCGCCGCGCCCGGCATTCGAGGCGGCGGCATCGGGAGCGCGAAACGCATAGTGGCCGTTCGCGGCGAGCAGGACGGCCTCCTCAGATAGCTCCTCCCGCTCCATTTCGCCGATCAACCGGCCCTGGCGCATGACGAGCACGCGATCCGACATGCCAACGAGTTCCGGCAGGTCGGAACTGATCAGCAGGACGGCCGTGCCCTGCCCGGTGAGCGTCATGATGGCCTCGTGGATTTGGCGCTTCGCCGTCACGTCGACGCCGCGGGTGGGTTCGTCCAGGAGCAGCACGTGCGGTTTCGTGGCAAGCCATTTTGCCAGGAGGACCTTCTGCTGATTGCCTCCGGACAGCGTGCCCGTATCGGCCTCGAGCGACGGGGCCACAATGTGGAGCGCGGTGAAGAGACGGTGCGCCACCGCCGAGTCCTTGTCCGGACGGCAGACGCCCAGGGTGGCATGGCGGGCCGTGAGTGCGGCGACCAGGTTCTGGCTGACGGGCAGGCGCAGGAACAGGCCGTCGGCCTTCCGGTCCTCGGTCAGATAGACGAGCCCTTTCGACACCGATCGGGCGTAATCCCCCGGTTCAATGATCCCATCGCGAAGCGACACCGTCCCATAATGGACGGGGTCGAGCCCGCAGAGAGACCGGGCCAGTTCGGTGCGGCCCGAACCCGACAGGCCGGCCAGTCCAAGCGTTTCGCCCCGTCGCAGCGCAAACGACACGTCGTGAAAGTAGCCGTAGCGCGTCAGACGCACGGCGCGCAGGACCGTGTCGCCAATCTCGGGATGACGGGCGGCGTAGAATTCGTCGATCGTCTGTCCGGCCATCATCTGGACAAGTTTCCGGGGCGTCGCCTCCTCAATGGAAAGCGTTCCCGTGTTTCGCCCGTCGCGGAGCACGGTGACGCGATCGGCAATCTCGAAGACTTCGGGCAGGTGGTGGGAAATGTAAATGATGGCAAGTCCGCGCCGCTTCAGATCACGAATGATGTCAAAAAGCCGCGCCGTTTCCTCGCGCGACAAGGACGACGTGGGCTCATCGAGGACGAGAATGCACGGTTTGTTGCTCAGCACCTTGGCAATCTCGACCAGTTGAGCCTCATGCGGGCTGATTTCCCCGACGGCCTGTCGCGGGTCCAGCGCCAGGCCTACATACTCGAGCCAGCGGCGTGCCTCGTCGAACAGGGCCTTGCGCTGGATGAGACCCCACCGGTTCGCGGGGAGACGTCCCGCGAGCACGTTTTCGGCAATGGAGAGAGGCCGGGCGAGGCTGAGTTCCTGATGGACCATGCCCACGCCGTGTTCTTTGGCCTCGGATGGCGAGTGCAGCGTCACGGTCTGCCCTCCGATGCGAATGAGGCCGCTGTAATCGTTGAAGGCGCCGGACAGGATTTTCATGAGGGTGGATTTGCCGGCGCCGTTTTCGCCCATCAGGGCGTGCACCTCGCCCGCGTTGACATCGAGGTCGACGCGGTCGACTGCCAGCGTGCCCGGATACCGTTTTGAAACGGCTTCCATGACCAGCGCCTGGCCGATAGTGCCGCCGTATGACATTGGCGGGTGATGTCCCCCAACGTTAGCCAATGGCAAACCATTAGCGCCAAGCCGTGGGCGGGAGCCGGTACGGGACTACATGCTGCGTCATGGCCGGGGCGTTTTTCAAGCGGGTGCGCGCCGCGGCGGCGGCAGGTTATTCGCCGAGGAATCCGTGGGCCCGGGCCATGTAGTACGCGAGGAGGTACGGGACGCCTTCGCGGAGGCGCGTGCCGTCGCCGCTGCAGGTGAGCGCCCAGGGGTCGAGGTCCCAGTAGATCTCGTGGCGTTCGTCGATGGGGAAGACCTGGCCGTCGTGGCGCCCCCCCCTGCCGGTGGGCTGACCGGTTTCGTCCAGGATGGGCGCCATATCGATGCGGTGGGCGTTGGACATGGGCCAGTCCACCAGGTCAAGCGGATAGCGTCTCAGCGTGTCGATGGCGTCGTCGAAGCAGTGCTTTTGCGGCGTGAGGTCCACGGTACCCCACTGGTCGGTGCGGGTCTTGCCGAGGCAGCACGCGGCATAGATGAGATTCGTGAACGGATTGCGTTCGCGTTTTTCGTGCTGCCAGTGGTTCATGATCGCGAAATGGTACATGCTAAGCAGTTTGGGATCGGTCTCATAGCGAATCAGGTGGTAGTAATTCATGAAGGCCATGTTGTCGTCGGGCTGGTGGCCCACAAAACCCGGTCCGGACAGATACCCGGGCTGGGTCATGCCGTTCATGCCGTAGCCGTGTTCGAGGGCGAGTTCGAGGTAGACGTCGCGGTATCTCGGGTCGCCCGTGATGTGGTGGGCAATGGAGAGGTAGGTCAGAATGCTGAACGAGTTCAGGCCGCGTTCCGCGCACCAGGCCTCGTTCCTGTTCAGGTCGTCGGGGGAAAAACGGCCCCAGCGGGTCGGCTGGCCGTCGTGGTCCACGAGGTTGTAGCCGTGGTCCAGGATGTGGTCGATGATGCGCCGGACGGCCTGGCGCACTTCGTCGCGTTCCGATTCGGTCTGGCAGACCCGGTCGAAGTAGATGGCAAACCCGAAGAAATGGCCGTCAAGCTCGTCGGAACTCGAATCGTTCTTCCAATACCATTCGCCCGACGCATCGACCGGCCAGCGGGGTTGAATGATCTTCCAGAGGGCGTCGCGTTCCCGGCGGCCGAGGTCGTAGGCCCGGTCGAACTGGGGGTTGGGGTCCGGTTCTGACGTGGGCAGTACGGCCCGTGCGATAAACCCTTTCGGCGCAGGGTGGGCGCCGCCTTCGGTGACCTCGCTCAGAAAGGCGAGGGCGTGAAACGCATTGACGGCGTCGTGCTTCAATGTCTCGCTGCGGGTCACGGCATACCCGAGGCTCACCGCGCCGAGATAGAGTCCCGTGAAATGCCCATCGTTGTCGGTAAACACCGGCACGGCGCTGCGTTTGTCGCCCGGCGAGGCGAGCCGGGCGGGATTTACGTAACCCAAACGGGTGCGGCGGTGGTACTTCTCAATTTCGTCGATGAAAAACACCGCCTTGCCGGAGAACGTCATCGGTTCGAACGCGATGCACGACACGCCCTGCGCCGTCGCGAACCAGGCGTTGCCCTCGGGGTCGATGGCAATGTCGCGGACGTGGTTGTCGAGGAGCCAGCGCCGTCCCTGCCGGAACGCCCAGTGGCCGTCGCGGTAATGGATCGCCCCGTTGGTGGTGCCGAACCAGACGCCCCTGGGACCGGCGGCCATGCAGGTGAAGTCGTTGTACGGCAAACCGTCCGCGCCGGTAAAGAGTTTCCAGTCCGTGTCGGTGATGCGGCACCCGACCCCCTGCGGCGCCGCAAACCACAGGTGTCCGGAGTCGTCGTAGGCGACGCTGCGCACGTCGACCGGGGCCCAGCGCACGGTGCCCTCACGGGGGAGAGCCCGTTCCCATTGGGCAGCCTTTTCGAGATACAGGCCCGTGTCGCAGGCCACGGCCCATTCGCCCTGGTTTTGGGCTACGGCGCGAATCTCAGGTTCGGCGCCCGCGACGTTCCGCAAACGCGCGCGCTGTTCATGGACAAGCGTTGGCTTGGCAAAGATCTCCGAAGAGACCTGCGGTTCCACGCGCCACTGTCCTGCCTGAAAGATCGCCCATCCCCCTGCGGTTTCCGCGACGATCCGGCCGCCGGCATCCCGTGCCACCCGTAGCACGTTGTTGTCAGGCAAGCCCTCCTGCGTCGTGTAGGCCCGGTGGACGTCCTGCTCGAACATCTCCGCGGCGAACGGCAGCTCGTATCCCGCTTCCTGACTGTGCGCTATGGCGCAGGCCAGACTCAGCCCTATCCCGGCAAACACGGTCGCGCGCATGGGGCCCTCCTGCGGGGCAGGCCGCCCTGGGGCCGTGCACCGCGCGTTGTATCCCGCCCTTTCTTCACAAACGCGGGCATCATGATACCTCACTCCGTGCGGCGGAACCATCGGCGCCGGGAAACTTGTGATGATGCGCGGATTCTGCTCCAATGGCCCCGTTAGCGGTACGTAATCGGGCCGGCACGGGGCGCCTGGACGAACGGGGACACGCGCGGATTCACGTGCGGGCCGGAGTGGCACGGCTCCGTGCGCTCCCCCGCCCGCCGGAATAGCGGGTTCCATTCGGGAAGGTGAGGATATGACGTTTTTGCTTTTGTCTGTAAGCTGTTCGCTTCATCTCCTGGCGGCCGCTCCCGCCCAGGTGACGGCGCAGGACTTCGCGCGGGAAATTGAACGTGCGCTGCCGGTGGAGGAACGGTATGCCTGCCACGCGTGGCTCTCGGAGGCGCCTGTGCATGTGCCAGGGCGGAACCCGGACACCCGCATTTCGGCGGGAGAAATGGCGTTCGCGGAAGATGGGTGGCGGCTCGTCTATGACCAGCGGAGCGGGGCGGTGCTTCAGACGGCGGTGCTGGATTTTCAGGATTATCTGAAGGTCTCCATGGGCGTTGACTTGGCGGTCGAGGGCCGGGACTCGCTCGAGGGCTGGGAGAACCTGCCCCGCTGCATCGTCGTGGGAACGCGCGACCAGTTGCCGGGGTGTGGCGCGGCGTTGACGGGACCCAAGGACTACGAACTCACGGCCACCCCCGAACGGGTGACGGTGTGCGGGTACGACGAACGGGGCGCCATGTTCGGGCTCTACAACCTGGAGGCCCGGATGAATCTCCGCGAGGGACCGTTCCTGCCCGCGGATCTGAGTGTGGTGCGGCACAGCCTCTACAATGCCCGCCTGGTCCATTCCTGGATGGGGTGGATGGAATTCCCGGACACCCTGCTGTCGCGTCTGGCCCACGACGGGTTCGACGCGATCTACGCCTCCGCGTTGGCGAACCCGAACGGCGACCGCACCACCGCGGAGACGTCGACCGATTTTTACGCACGAATCCTGTTCCGGATGCGGCATCAGGATCCGGCCCGGATGCGGGACCTCATCGACCGGGCGTCGCGATACGGCATCAAGGTGTATGCGCCTGTCATCTACCAGTACATGGGGACGCCGGAGAGCGAGGAGGGTCTTCGAAACCTCGTGCGGGAGATCCTGGCGCAGTTTCCCGATATTCAGGGATACGTGCTGCTCACGGAAGGCTTCTGGTACAAGCAGTGGGGCGGAGGGCATGGCGCGAGCGAAGCGTACATGCACGACTGGGCCCAGAACTGGAGTCGGGCCGTGGGCATCGTGGCGGAGGAGTGCCACCGGGTGAATCCCGCGATTGAGATTCTTCCGTGGGAGTACAACATCGACTTCCGGCCGCAAAACGCCCCCATGAAGCGCTACTTCATCCAGCAGCTTCCGCAGGACACGATTCCCCTGGTTACATGGGAGAACGGGAAGAGCTTCGAGATCGACGGATTCCAGGGCCATCTGCGGGACTATGCGATCAGCCAGGTGGGGCCCGCGGAGGTCACGCAGGCGCAGATCGAAGAGGCGCGCCGGCGGGGCATGAACGTCTACACCAACGGCGACACGTTCGTATGCGGCGCTCAGTTGCAGACCGTGCCGTACCACCCGTTCCCCTATCAATGGTACGAACGGTACAAGGCGATGCAGGAACACGGCGTGAACGGAACACTCGAAAGCTGGTCCACCGGATACTCGCCGAGTTTCATGACCGAGCTGCGGGCGTGGTACTGCTGGAGCGGCGCTCCGCCCCTCGATGAACTGCTCCGGGCCATCGCGGCGCGCAATTTCGGGGCCGGGAGCGAAGAAACGGTCCTGAGCGCCTGGGACCGGTTCAGCCAGGCCATCCGGCTGGTGCCGGATACCGGTCCCACGATGGGAACCAGCCATGCGATCGGCAATCCGCTGTTTTTTCAGGAACCGCCGGCCCGCACGACCAGATTCACACGGTCGTGGACGGATGAGGGCACGTGGATGGGCTACCTGGGCGGCGAGATCAATCCCTGGTGGCCGTTCACCGTATCGCGTCTGGTGTTCTGCCCGGATTTCACGAACCAGTCGAACCGGGCCGAATCCTATGCCCGCAGTGTCTCGGGGATTGAAAGCAGGCCGGACGAACGATTTCTGCCCGTATTTCTCAAATACCTGCAGGCAGCGGCCGACAAACTGGAAGACGGGTTGACGCTCTACCGGGCCGCCGCGCTGGCCAGTCCCGAGGCCAAACGGGACGGCGCGCTGCGCGAAGTCGTTGTCGTCGAGCAGATCCAGCGGATGCTCCTGAGCAACCGGGCGATCCTCGAATTCGAAGACCTTCGCCTGCAACTGGCCGCGGAACAGGATTCGGGAAACGCCGGCGCCATCCTGGACCGGATGGAGACCATCCTTCGCGAGGAAATCGCCCGAACCGAGCTGTCGCTGCTTGCCGCCGCACGGGATTCACGCCTGGGCTTCCAGTCGGAATGCGACTACGTCTACACGCCCTACTCGCTTCAGGAAAAGCTGGAGCTCCTCCGCGAGACGCTTGATGTACAGTTGCCGGCGCGGCGCGGACTGGCCGTCGCGACCGGGAGCGCGGTTGACGTGCCCGACGACGACTTTTCGCGGGAAGTGGCCCGGGTGCTTCCTCCGGAGGAACCCTACGCGTATCACAACAGGCTGTCGCAGGATCCCGTACATGTGCCGCGGCGGAATCCCGAGGCCAGCGCGAACCCCGATGAACTGGCGTTGCCCGACCAGGGCTGGACACTGGTGTGGCGCCAGCGCGGCGGGGCCGTACTTCAGAACGCGGTCCAGGACTTTCAGGATTATCTCAAGACCTCGATGGGCGTGGAGGTCAATGTCGAGGGCCGGGATTCGCTCGACGGTTGGCAGGGGCTGACCGGGTGCATCGTTGCGGGTACGCGCGACCAGTTGCCGGATTGTGGGGCGGCGCTGACGGGTCCCAAGGACTACGCGATCACCGCGGCGCCCGGGCGGGTGGTGGTGTGCGGGTACGACGAGCGGGGGGTGATGTTCGGGCTGTACAACCTGGAGGCCCGGATGAACCTGCGCGAAGGACCGTTCCTTCCCGCGAATCTGAATACGGTGCGGCACAGCCTGTATGACATGCGGATGATCGAGTCCTGGATGGGCTGGATGGAATGGCCGGACACGCTGCTCTCCCACCTGGCGCACGATGGGTTCGACGGGATTTTTGCGTCGTGTTACGCCAACCCGAACGGGGATCGCACCACCGCCGAGACCTCGACCGACTTCTACGCCCGCCTGCTCTACCGGGTGCGCCGGCAGGATCCGGCCCGGATGCGGGATCTGGTCGACCGGGCTTCCCGCTTCGGCATCAAGGTGTATGCGCCAATCATCTACCAGTCCCTGGGCACGCCCGAGAGCGACGAGGGGCTGCGCACGCTCGTGCGCGACATTCTGGCCGAGTTTCCGGACATTCAGGGGTACATCCTGCTGACGGAAGGCTTCTGGTACCGGAGGTGGGGCGGTCTGCACGGCGCGGACGAGGAGCACGTGAAGGATTGGGCGCGGAACTGGGCGCGGGCGGTGGCCATCGTGACGGAGGAGTGCCACCGGGTCAATCCCGCGCTCGAGATACTCCCGTGGGAATACAACATCGATTTCCGGCCGGGAAACGTCGCGATGAAACGCTATTTCATCCAGCAACTGCCGGCCGGGAGCATTCCCCTGCTGACCTGGGAAAACGGGAAGAGCTTTGAGCTCGACGGCATGAAGGGGCATCTGCGCGATTATTCGCTGAACCAGATCGGGCCCGCCGAGGTGACCGAGGCCCAGATTGCCGAAGCGCGCGCGCGCAACATGAAGGTCTACAGCAAAGCCGACACGTTCGCCGCATGGCAGTTTGGCACCAGCCCGTACCTCCCGTTTCCGTATCAATGGTACGAGCGCTACAAAGCGCTCGAAGCGCATGGCGTCAACGGAACGCTGGAGAGCCACAGCAGCGGCTATACGCCGAACATGATGACCGGCCTGCGGGCATGGTATTGCTGGACGGACGCGCCGCCGTTCGAGGCGCTGCTTGGCGCCGTGGCCGCGCGCACATTCGGAGACGCCCAGAAGGACCTGGTGTTGCAGGCCTGGGACCACTTCAGCCAGGCGATCCGTCTCGTGCCCGATACCGGCCCGAATATGGGTACCAACAACGCCGTCGGGAATCCCCTGTTTTTCCGGGAGCCGCCCCTGCGAACCACGACGTTTACGCATTCCTGGACGGACCACCAGAAATGGATGGGATACTTCGGCGCGGAGGTCAATCCGTACTGGCCGTTTACGGTATCGCGGATGGTGTTCTACCCCGATTTCACGAACCGGGTGAACAACGCCGAACTCTATGCGCGAAGCGCCACCGGCGTGGAGGTTGGACGAGAAACGAAGGTCCTCCCGGTATTCCTCGACTACCTGCGGCGGGCGGCGGACGAAATGGAACTTGGGCTGAGATTGTATCGGGAGGCGGCGCTCGCTAGCCCCGAGCCCAGGCGGCGGGAGGCCGTGCGCGAAGTGGTGGTCGCCGAGCAACTGCAACGGATGATGCTAAGCGATGGCGCCGTGCTTGAGTTCGAGGATCTCCGCCTGCAGCAGGCCGCGGAACCCGACCCCGGGAAGGCGGAGGCGATACTGGACCGGATGGAGACGATCCTGCAGGAGGAAATCGCCCGGACGGAACGAGCGCTGCTCGCCGCATCACGGGATTCGCGTCTCGGATTCCAGTTCGAGCAGGATTACGTGTACACGCCGTATTCGCTGCGCGAGAAGCTCGAGCACCTGCGCGAGACGGCCGAGACCCACTTGCCGGAACGCCGGCGCGAGCTCAGCGCCGCGCGTCAGCTGGTTCCGGAAGCAGTGACAACCGATTCGGGGCAGGGCAGGTGAAAACCGGACCGGCCGGGGCGCATACTGGAGGGGGGACAACCATGGCTTCCCGCCAAGGAAGAGGAGGACCTGAAGATGGAACGCCGCGAATTTCTTCAATGCACGCATCTCTGTGGGGCGGGACTCCTGGGGCTCAGCAGCATCGCAGCCGCCCAGACGGGTTCTCAGGAAAAGGGAGACGCGACCATGCAGACGCCACTCGTAATCCGGCCGTATCAGTTGCTCTGTACGATCTGCTCCCTGGGGGCGGAGGGGGGAAGCGGCGTCCCGCAGTATGAACGGTGCCGGGCCATCCGGGACGCGATCTGGAAGAACCCGGACGTCCCCGTGACGCTTTCGTGCAGCGCGGGAGCGCTGTTTTCCTACCAGGAGTCGGGCACGGAGGAAGACACCCCGGAAAGCGAGGAGTTCAACCGCAAACGCGACCTGGATGTGCTCCAGATTCTCAGCCTGCCGCCAGGCATCACGCTGCCCGCGAGAGCCCTGTTCAAAACCCTGGTCATGGGGGTTTCGACGGCATCGGGCCTCTGCGCGTATCACACGGTGACGGGGAAGGCCTGGGAAGGCTGCCCGCTGGCGTATAGCGGCAACTACGAGCGCGGCCACGAAAAGGGGATCGAAGCCCTCATCCCGCCCAGGTCCGAGGACGAGATGGCGGCGGAGAAGAAAAAGTCGCTTGAAGCGCTGTATGCGGCCGATGAGGTCACCGTGCGGCCGCACATTCTCGCATGCGCGGTATGCCAGTACGGGGAAGGTCTCCGCCCGCCGTTCAAGGAAGACAACCTCCCCGAACTGATTGACGTGATGCTCCACCAGAAACCCGACATCAAGGTCAAACTGGTGCGCGGGGCGGACTGGATGATGTGCGCACCGTGTCCTGGCCGCATTCCGGAACTCAACGCGTGTTCGCACGTTTGGGGCTGCGGGGAACTGGACAGCCAGAAACGCGACCTGGACCTGCTCCAGAAGCTTGGGCTCGAGTTCGGAAGCACGATGCGGGCCCGGGATTTCTATCGCCTGCTCTTTGAGCGCATGACGACCACCCACGGCATCCCCGACACGTGCATCAAATATAACGCGATGCCGTCGGTCTGGTGGGACGAGTGCGCGGGGCACCTGTACCAGGGCAACCCCCGTGCGAAATACGAAAAGGGCAAGCGGGAATTGATGGAAAAGCTCCAGATTGCGCGCGGCGGCGCAGGGCCGTCCACCACACCGGGTTGATGGAAGCACGGCCCGCGTGCGCGCCGCGTGGGCGTACGCGGGCCGTTTCTGCTCATTTCTTTTTTGCGTACCGCACGATGAGGCTCGCGGGCATCTGCGCGAGTACGGCCTCGATGCCATCTTTGGCGAGTGATTCTCCGGTGCGTTCTTCGAGCGTGACCGTTCCGTCCTCCGCGAGGTATTCCAGCGCGTAGACGGCGCTGGGGGCGAGGGCGCTGAGCCGCACGGCGAAGTGCGTGTAGGGCGACTGGCTGCGCCGGAAGAAATAGACCGCGCCTTCGCCCAGGTCGGGCCGGTCAAGCTGGAACGCGCACCAGTGGCCTGCGCCGTTCATGCCGAGCGTCATGGGGTAGATGTCGCCGTACCAGTATTCTGAGAGCGCCCTGGCTTCTTCGACGAAGCGACGCCCCTGTTCGGCGGGGAACGAGGGGTTGCGGTAGTCCCACTGGCAGATGAGACCCGCGGTGGCGGCCGCGCGCATGGCATAGGGCTCGGGCTGCCACGCGGTTGCCGTGTGTGCGGGCAGGTAATAGCTGATCCCGATGGAGTGGCCGGGGTTCCAGTCCGCGTTGCCGGGGAAACAATTGGTGTCGCTGCGCCAGAGCGGGATGGAGCGCGTGCAGGTTTCGAGATCGATGCGGCGTCCGCCGCTGGAGCAGTTGTCGATGATTAGCCCCGGATGGCGTGCGAGCAACTCGTCCCACATGGCATACAACCCCTCGATATACCGGATTTCCGTGAGGCCTTCCCGGCCGGGAGAGTCATTTTTGCGCCAGTATTCGAGGGGGTCCATGTTGAAGTCGTTGCGGTAGATGTCGAGCCCGTATTCCTCGATCCGGGCGGAGAGGGTGTCGGTCAGCCAGCGGCGCGCTTCGGGGAGATCGAGGCGGTAGAGGCCGCCTTGTTCGCCGCCGTGAACGAAGTCGGGGTGTTCCGAGGCGATCTGCGTGTCGGGTGCTACCCGTTCCGGCTCAAACCAGAGCAGAAACCGGATGCCGTTCTTGTGGCAGAGGTCCCCCACGGGCCGGAGGCCATTGGGAAACAGTGCCGGGTCCGCGAACCAACTTCCGACGCCGGTCGGGAAGCCTTTGGGGAACCAGGCCGCGTCGAGCCAGTGGGTGTCGAACCCGAGCGCGGCGGCGTTCTGTGCGGCGTCGAGCTGGCCGGCTTCGGTGGCCCATTCGGGGTCTTTGCGGTAATACCGGTCGAAGCACTGGAGCGCAACGGGCGGCACGACGGGCTGTCCGTCGATTTTGGGCAGGTATTCGGCGAGCAGAAGGCGGCGGAACCGGTTGTGGGCCGTCGCCGCGTCGGCAGTATTGACGAGCAGGAGGATGCGCGGCGTGCGGATCTTCTCCCCGGGATGCAGGGCGAGGCGCGTGCGCTCCATGCCGGCGCGCAGGCGCAGGTGTTCCGGGTCTTCCCGCACGGCGGAAAGGGCCCACTGACCCGACCAGCCGATCGCGCCGACCACTGTGTTGTTGCCAAATCGCAGGTCGAAAAAGGGGAAGGCGCCGTTTGACGAGCGCCCGCCCTGCGGCGCAAGCGCGAAGGAGTTGCCGGGCTCGAGCTTTACGGTGGCGTTCTCGAAACTGGCTTCGCTGAACACGTCGCCGCGATTGTGGCCGAATTCAACCGGAAGCGCGGCCGTGCCGGTGTGCATGGTCAGGTCCAGGGCCTGGATGTCTTCGATGAGCGGGGTGTCGGCCGTGCCGCCGTTTTCAAACGAAAGCACCCAGTCCACCGCGGGATGCGCCTGGTAAACCTTGATTTCGGCGGTAACGCACAAGCGCGTGGCGGGGTCGGTCCACCGGGCGGTGCAGAGCCGGTACGTGCCGCAATCTCTGGACGAAGCCGCGCGCTCCCAGTCCGCGAGGAAATCGCGAGAATTCCTGTCGGCATATCGAAAAGAGAAGGGGGCCTGGCCGGGCGCCATCGGCGGACGGTGGTGGCCGTCATCGAGCCAGACGGCCGTGCCATCGGCCAGGATGTAGCGGGCGTCGGCCCAGTCCGCCTGATCATGGGCGGGGCCGTCGGCGGTCGTGTCGGTCTTGAGCGTCAGGGATTGCGCGCCGGCCGGCAGGTCGACGGTTACGTGGTACGGCGCATCGCCGCCGTGCAGGACAGGCGTCTGCATGGCTGCGGCGCCGTCGACGTCAACGATGAAGACCGCGCTGCCCCGTTGTCCGCCCGTGTCGGGGTTGTTGTCGATGCCGGCGAAGGCTTCAAAGCGGACCGCACCCTCGGGGAGCGTGGCCGCGATCTCGCTGTTGGCGTGCGTGCCCAAACCGCGCTCGAAACCCCGGTCGCCGATACGCAATGGGGTGTCGACGCAGGACATGCGAAAATGCAGCTCGCTGAAGTCCTGCCGTTTGAGTTGGAGTTCGACAGGCGCCGCCGTGGATGAGTCCAGGGCGGGGTCGCCGAACACGTCCGCGGCCCATGCCGCAACGGCGGCACGTTCATCCGGACCCGCCGAGACGGCCTCGGCCCGCGCGGCGCTCTGGGCAAACAGAAAAGCACACAGAACCAGAACGTAGACGGCAATCGACGAATCTCTCATGGGACGGTACTCCTGTTGACCGGGTTCTCGCCCTTTCGCGAGGTACGGACGGAAAAGCAAACACCGGCATGCCTGGTCCCGCGGCTGCGCCACCAATTTCTTGACGCCTTTCACGGACACTTGATAGTATAATATCCGTTCTGTATCTAAAACGAGGGAGTCTGTCCGTAGCGCCCATCCTCCAGGACGATGCCACCCTGATTCCGTCAGGGAACGTGGCGAGAGCCCGTGGCACGTCCCGGAATGAATGGGGTGATACGACACCCGCCTTCCTGAATCATACCGGCGCAGGATACAACGTGAAAACGCAAATCGAACAGATCCTTCAGGCGGAACAGGACGCCAAGGCCCGGGTAGCCGCGGCCGAGCAGAAAGCTCGGGAAATCGCCGCCGCGGCTGCCGCGGAGGCGGCCCGCACCGCCGCCGGATTCCGGGACGCCGCCAAGGCGCAAGTCCAGGAACTGCTTCAACATACGCGTGAGGAGGCGGAGCGGGAAAAGAGGCTGCTGATTGAACACGCCCGTGCCGAAGCCGCGGAAATTGCCGGGCGCGAATGGACCGGGGGGACGTCCCGGATAGACGAGGCCGTCCGGTCCCTTGCCGGACTCCCCTGATGCGCGCTCTCGCCCGATATTCTGAGGCGAATGCCATCATTCGCGCGAGCCTCTCCAGCCTGCTCACCAGGGGCCAACTGGATGAGATCCTGCGCGCGGGCGCCTTCTCGGATTCGTGGAATGCACTAAAGTCGACCGCGTACGCGGCATGGCTGCCCGAGATTGCGGCCCCGGCGCCGCTTCCCGTGGAGCGGGCCCTGAAGGATGCGACGGCATTGCGGTTCAAACGGGCCATCCGTTCGTTGAAGGGCAAGGCGGGGGAGGTGGGCGCCCTGCTGCTGTCCCGGTGGGAGCTGGACGACCTCCACGATGCGCTCCGGGCGTGGCACGCTAAAGACGCGGCGTATACTCCTCCGGTTTCCGGCGTTTCGCTGGGAACCGCCGTGCCGTTCCGCGACATCGCGCGTGCCGAAACGCTGGAGGCGGTGGGCGCTCTGCTCAGCAAGACGCCGTATGCGAAGCCTGTCCTCGAGACCGCGCGCATTTACCGGGAGACCCGCAGCCTGTTCCATCTGGAGATTGCCCTGGAGAAGGGGCACTATCGCCGGCTGATCGCCGCGATTCAGGACCTGGGCGGACACGATGCCGGCCACGGGCTGCGATTGATTGCGGCCGAGATCGACCTGGTGAATCTGTCATGGCTCTCGCGGTGTGCGTCGTATTACGAGGCCCCGGCAGCGCTCTTGCGCGAGGCCATGATCCCGAACGTGTCCGCCCTCGCGAGCACACTCGAAAAGACGGGGTTTTCGGCGGAAGAGGTCGCTGAGGTGTCGCTCCAGTACGTGTCGGAACTGGCGGGGGACCAGGGGGGCAAGGCGCCCGGGCTGGAACGGATTGCGCTGCTCGAATCGTTCGTGATTGAGGCGGCGGTTGACGCGGCGCGGCGCGAACTTGCGGGATTCCCGTTCTGCATCGCTTGTGTGATTGCCTTCTATTTCCTGATACGTACGGAATTGCGCAATCTGAGGGGTATTTTCGCGGGACGTGCCGCCGGGTTTTCGCCCGATGAGCTGTCCGGCAGGCTTTGTGGAATCAGGTGAGCTGTGAAATTGGTCGCGGAAAAGATGTGCCGGTTCACCGCCGTCATCCTGCGTGACGACATGCCGGGCGTTCTGGAAACGGTTGCACGCGCGGGCGTGCTGCACCTGACCAGCGTCGAGGAAACCGAGGCCTGGGCCGCGGCGCTCGCCGATATCGACGTCAAGCGCCTCACCCGGGAGTGTGTCGAGCGCAAGGCGAAGCTGGAGGGCCTGTTCGGCGAAAAGCTGAGCGCGGAAGGTTCGCCCTTGCCCGCCGGTTTTGCCGAGGTGTCGGGCACGAGCCTGGCCGAGGTGGACGCGGTCATCGCAAATGCGGAAGCCGCCATCACGCCGCTTTCGGAATCGGGCATCCGGCTTGCCGACCGGCTTTCCCGGCTGGAGTCGACGCTGTCGGGCCTTGATGCGCTGGTTCCGTCGAATCTCCCCCTGGCCCGGCTGTTGCGTTCTTCGATGCTGTACACGGCGGTCGGCGTGCTGCCCCAGGAGCAGTTCCCGCGACTCGAAATGCTGCTGAAAGACGTTCCTTCGGTGGTGTTGCCATACCGCCGCATCGCGCGCGAAGTCCACGTCGTGTGTCTGGTGCTGCAGAAACACAAGGACACCCTCGGCCGGGCCCTGCACGATACGGGTTTTGTCGAGGCGCCGGTTCCGCGGGATGCCGCCGAGGTTACGCAGGAGGCCCGGGGCGAATTGCTCGATGAAGTGCGGTCTGTCGAGGCGCAGCTTGCCGAAAACCAGACCGCGCTGGCGGCTGCCCGGGAAACGGCCTGGCCTGCCGCCGCCATGGCCCTGCAGCGACTGAACGCCGGTCTGCTGATCCTGCGGATGCAGGATTTGTGTAAAGTCACCGACCGCACGTGTGCCTTTGCCGGCTGGGTCCCTCAGGATCGGACCGGGGCCCTGATTGACGCCATCCACGAACAAAGCCGCGGCCGCGCCATCGTCGAGGTGGCCGAAGCCGAATCGCTCGAGCCGGTCCAGGAGGGCAAGGTCGACGTCCCCGTGCTGTTCAACCGCCCGAAGTTTCTGCAGCCGTTTGCGCTGCTCACGGAGGGCTTCGACATCCCTTCCTACACGATGATCGACCCGACGATCTTCGTGGCGGTCTCGTTTCTGCTGATGTTCGGCATGATGTTCGGCGATGTGGGTCACGGTCTGGTGCTGTGTGGTCTGGGGGCGCTGCTGATCTGGAAGTCGCCCCAGTACCGGGATATCGGCAAACTCGCCGTCTATTGCGGCATGGCTTCGGCCGTCTTCGGGCTCTTGTACGGCAGCGTCTTCGGCCTGGAACACCTCCTGCCGGCCCTGTGGACCAAGCCGCTGGAGGGGATCAACGACCTGTTTGCCTTCGCCATCGGGTTTGGGATCCTGTTTGTCAGCCTGGGCATCGTGCTGAACGTCCTCAATGCGATCCGCGCGCACGCGTTCTGGGAAACCCTGTTTGACGGCGCAGGCCCCCTGGTCGGGATCATCTACTGGTCGGGCATCGGTCTGGTCGTGAAGTCGTTTCTTTCCTCATCGCGGATGCCTCATTCGGCGTGGCTGGTGGCGCCGATGGCGCTTGCCCTGACCGGGTTCCTGTTGAAAGGGCCCCTGCTCCGGTTGCTCGGCAAGCAGGAACGGGCGTTCCCGGAAGGCGTCATTACCTACGTGATGGAATCCGCCGTGGAGGTCATGGAGGTATTCATGGGGTACCTGGCCAACACGGTGTCCTTCATCCGCGTGGCGGCATTCGGCCTGGCGCATGCCGGGCTGTTCGTGGCCGTATTCAGTCTGGCTGACATTGTGAGCGGGGCGCCGGGCGGCCGCTTCCTGTCGCTGGGCGTGATCCTCGCCGGCAACGTGCTCATCATCGTGCTCGAGGGCGTCGTGGTCACGATCCAGGCGTTGCGGCTTGAGTACTACGAGTTCTTTGGGAAGTTCTTCAACCGGAGTGGGCAGAAATACGCGCCCGTCGGAGTGTCGTCACCTCCGGCGGATGCGGCAAACTGAAAGGTATCACCGATGTACAAGGGAATCCAGTATCAGAAACGGGCAATCCGGGCATTGACCCTGGCGGGCATTGCGGTGCTTGCGGCGTCGCTCTGGAGTTCGGGGGCCTGGGCGCAGACCGGGGAAGCCGGACTGGCCCCCGCTCCCGATTCGCAGAACGCGGGTTGGGCTTATCTGGCCGCGGCGTTGAGCGTCGGGCTGGGGTGCGTCGGCGCGGGCATTGCGGTCGCCTACGTGGGCAGCGCCGCCGTCGGCGCCGTGGCCGAAAAGCCGCAACTCGCCGCCCGCACGCTGATCTTCGTCGGGCTCGCGGAAGGCATCGCGATTTACGGCCTGATCATCGGCATTATGGTGCTGGGCAAGGTGTGACATGGTGCCGTTTATCATAGGAGACGGCCAGACCGTGCTCGGATTTCGCCTGGTGGGCGTCGAGGGCCGGGTGGCCAGCGGTCGTGACGACGCGCTGGCGGCGTTGAATGAGGCGCTCGACAACCGCGAGATCGGGCTCATCGTGATTCCTGAGCGGCTCGCGGCGGAGATCCGCGACGAAATCGACGCGCGGCTTGCCGATGCCGGGTTCCCCCTGATCCTCGAAGTGGCCGATGCCGCCGGACCGATGCCCGGCCGGCCCGGTATCGAGGACATTGTCCGCAAGGCGGTGGGAGTCAGTCTATGAGCGGCGATGCCCTGGACGCCGGAGGCCTTCAGATTGTCGAGAGCATCCTGTCGGATGCCGATGCGCAGGCCTCCCGCATTATCGACAGCGCCGAGAACGCGGCCCGGGCTGCGCGGGAAAAGGCACGCATCGAAGGAGAGCGCGGACGCGACGAGAGTCTGGTAAAGGCCCGGGAGCGCTGCGCGAAACTCCGCGCCCAGGAGCTCGCCACCGCGCGGATTGAGGCCAAACGGCTCCTGCTTGCGGCGAGAGAAGACGTCGCGGAACGCGTGCTCGGGCAGATCGAAGAGCGGCTGGAGGCCGTGCGGCGGTCCCCGGAGACGTACGCGCGGTCGCTGCGGAACCTTGCCGTGGAAGCCGTTGCGGCCATCGGCCGGCCCGAGGTGGTCTTGCGGATCAGCCAGACGGACGCCGCGCTTGTGAGCGGCGCCTTCGCCAGCCAGGTCGCGTCGGACGGCCGGGCTGCTGCCGCGGGCGTCTCCAGCGTGACGCTGCAACTGGACGCGCGTGATTGGGGCGGCGGCTGCATCGCCCAATCGCCCGACGGGCGCGTCGTCTATGACAATACGTACCGGACGAGGATGCAACGCAAACGACGGGAGCTTCGTGCGATGATCGTCAGGGATGTGATGGACAGCCATGGCTGAACGCATTATCGGAACGGTGAGACGGGTGGTCGGCCCCGTGGTTGAGGCCGGCAACGTCACCGGAGTGGAGATGCTCGAACTCGTCTTCGTGGGCGACGAGCGTCTTGTGGGCGAGATCGTGCGGATCCGCGGCGATGTGGCCTGGATCCAGGTCTACGAGGACACCACAGGCCTTCGCCCCGGGGCGCCCGTCATTGGCCAGGGGGAGCCGCTGTCGGTGGAGTTGGGACCGGGCCTGCTGGGAAGCATCTACGACGGCGTTCAGCGTCCGCTCGACGTGCTGCGGATGCAGATGGGCGATTTCGTGTCCCGGGGCGTTCATGCGCCCGCCCTGTCGCGCGAGAAACGCTGGCATTTCCGCCCATGCGTGACGCCTCCGTGCCGCGTCCAGGGCGGGGCCGTTCTCGGGGTGGTGCAGGAGACGGAAGTGATCGAGCACCGGATCCTGACGCCCCCGTGGGTGGAGGGCGAACTGGTGCGGGTCGCCCCGGACGGCGACTATGGCATTGAGGATACCGTGGCGACGGTGAGCACGCCGGGCGGCGACGTCGACCTCCGGTTTTTCCATAAATGGCCCGTTCGCAAGGGCCGTCCGTATGCCAAACGCCTGGCCTGCGCCGGCCCGTTGATTACCGGGCAGCGTGTGCTCGATACCCTGTTCCCCGTGGCGCGAGGCGGGGTGGTGGTGGTCCCCGGCGGGTTCGGCACGGGCAAGACGATGGTGCAGCACGCCATCGCGAAATGGTGCGATGCCGATCTCGTGGTCTACATCGGCTGCGGCGAGCGCGGAAACGAAATGACCGGCGTGCTCACCGAGTTCCCCGAGCTGATCGATCCGCGCACGGGCAAATCGCTGATGGAACGCACCCTGCTCATCGCCAACACCTCGAACATGCCGGTTGCGGCGCGCGAGGCCAGCATCTACACGGGAATCACCATCGCCGAGTATTACCGCGACATGGGCTACAACGTCGCCATCATGGCCGATTCAACGTCGCGCTGGGCGGAGGCCCTGCGGGAATTGTCCGGCCGGATGGAGGAAATGCCCGCCGACGAGGGGTTCCCGGCCTATCTTCCGACGCGCCTCGCCGAATTCTACGAGCGTGCCGGCCTCGTCACCACACTGGGCGGGCACGAGGGAAGCATCACCACGATCGGGGCCGTGTCGCCGCCCGGCGGCGATTTCTCCGAGCCCGTCACGCAACATACCAAACGCTTTGTGCGGGCGTTCTGGGCGCTCGACAAGCAACTGGCCAATGCGCGGCACTATCCCGCCATCAGCTGGCTCGAGAGCTACAGCGAGTACATCGACGACGTGGCCCCCTGGTGGGACGAAAAGACCAATGAAAGCTGGCGGGAACTGCGTTCCGACATCATGGCCATCATGCAGAAAGAGGCCCGGCTCGAACACGTCGTCAAACTGGTCGGGGCCGATGTCCTTCCCGACAGCCAGCGGCTCATTCTCGAAGTGGCCGCCATGTTCAAGAACGCCTTTCTGCAACAGAACGCCTTCGACAAGGTCGATGCCTTCTGCGTTGCGGAAAAACAGTACGTGATGCTGAACATCATCGTGACCTTCTACACCCTGGCCGCGGAGGCCATCCAGAAGGGCGTCACCCTGGCCTCCCTGAAGAGGATGGACGTCGTGCGCGATATCATGCAGATGAAGTACGAATGCCCCAACGACGAGCTGAACCGGCTCGATACCTTGTTGAAGGAGCTCGAGGAATCGATTCATGAACTCACAAGCATCTACGGCTGAAACCTCCCATCGCCGGCTGCTCGATGACCGCGAGTATGTGGGGCTTGACGAGGTGTCCGGGCCGATCGTGGGCGTAAGCGGCATTCACAACGTCGGCTACAACGAACTGGCCGAGATCGTTGACCGCCACGGCACTACCCGTCTCGGGATGACGCTCGAGGTATCGGAAGGCGCCGCCGTGATCCAGGTTTTCGAAGGCACCTCGGGGCTCAAGCTGGGCGATACGCGCGTGCGGTTCCGCGGCCATCCGCTCACCCTGGCGGTTTCGGAGGAGATGCTGGGCCGGGCCTTCGACGGGCTGGGCCGGCCGTTCGATGGCGGCCCGGAGCCCATCGGCGAAGAACGCGACGTCAACGGCCTGCCCGTGAATCCGACCGCGCGCGACTATCCCCGCAAATTCATCCAGACCGGCATTTCGGCGATTGACGGCATGAACACGCTGGTGCGCGGGCAGAAGCTGCCGGTGTTTTCCGGGAGCGGTCTGCCGCACCGCCAGCTTGTCGCCCAGATTACGCGCCAGGCCCGCATCGTCGGAGAAGACATTCCGTTCGCCGTGGTATTCGCGGGCATGGGAATCAAGCACGACGAGGCCCGGTTCTACCTCAAGAACTTCGAGGAATCGGGCGCGATGGAGCGCGTGGTCGCGTTCCTCAGCCTCGCGGACGCGCCCTCCGTGGAACGCCTCATGACGCCGCGGACGGCGCTCACCGCCGCCGAATACCTGGCGTTCGACCTGGGCATGCACGTGCTGGTGATCCTCACCGACATGACCAACTATTGCGAGGCGTTGCGGGAGATTTCCACGCAACGGCAGGAGATCCCGAGCCGCAAAGGCTATCCGGGCTATCTTTACAGCGACCTGGCCAGCATCTACGAGCGCGCGGGCATGCTCCGGGGCAAACCGGGTTCGATCACCCAGATCCCCGTCGTGACCATGCCCAACGACGACATCTCGCACCCGATACCCGATCTCTCCGGGTTCATCACCGAAGGCCAGATCGTGCTGGACCGCGATCTCGACCAGCGGGGCATCTACCCCCCGATTGCGGGGCTTCCCTCGCTTTCCCGCCTCATGAAAGACGGCATCGGCGAAGGCATGACGCGCGCGGATCACGCGCATCTCGCCAGTCAGCTTTTCGCTTCCTACGCGCACGTGAAGGACATCCGATCGCTCGCGTCCGTCATCGGTGAAGAGGAACTGACGGCTCTGGACCGAAGCTACATGGAATTCGGCGAGATATTCGAGCAGCAGTTTCTGTCGCAGGGGCCTGAGGAAGACCGCTCGATCGAACAGACCCTGGACCTCGGCTGGAAAATCCTGCAGTCCCTGCCGCGTGAGGAACTTCACCGGATCACGGAAGAGGAAATCAGGAAGTATTACGGAAGGTAATATGGCCGGGAAGCACATCGCACCAACGCGGACCAACCTGCTGCGCCTGAAAGGCGAACTCGCCTTTGCGCGCTCGGGCTACGAATTGCTCGAGCAGAAGCGCGAGATCCTGATCCTCGAGCTCAAGCGCTTCATCGCCCGCGCCATCGAGGCGGAACGAAAGGCTGACCAGGCGCTGGCCGCGGCCTTCGACGCCCTGCGGGAGGCGCAGTTTGCCACCGGCGTGTCCGGTGTCGTCTCGGCCAGCCGCGCCGTGAACATCGAATCGGGTCTCACGCTCCGCGAACGCCGCGTCATGGGGGTGCCGCTGCCCGCCGTGGAACTCCGCATGAACGACAATCCGCCGTATTACGGCCCCAGCGGCACGTCCGTATGGACCGACGAGGCCGTTCTCCGGTTCAAAGAGGCGCTCGCGTCGCTTGCGGCCCTGGCGGAATGCCGCATCTCCGTCATGCGTCTCGCGCAGGAGATTCAGAAGACCATTCGCCGTGTTAACGCACTCGAACGCATCTTCATCCCCGACTATGAAGACAGCCTGCATCACGTGGAGGGTGCGCTCGAAGAGGCCGACCGGGAAGCGTTCTTTGTGCTCAAGCTGGTCAAGGACCGCCTGGAAGCCGAGGAGAAATAGCGTATGCCCGCGTTCCCCAACTTCGGAAAGACCCTCGTGTACGTCGAGACCAACGAACGCGGTCTGGAGGCCGCCCGCTATGCCATCGCCTTTGCAAAGCGAAGCGGCGGCGAGCTTCATGCCGTTGCCGTTATAAACGAGCGAATTCTGGAGGAGCTTACGAGGGCCCGCGTGTTTCTGAAAGAGGAAGGGATCGACCTGAAGCGCGACCTCGAAGAAGACGGCCGGCGGTATCTTGCGCTCATGGAACGGCTCGCCCGGGAAAAAGGGGTGGCGGTCACCACCGAACTCCTTCGCGGCGTCGTTCACCGGGAAGTGCTCGACAAGGCCCGGGACATCAACGCCAGCCTGATCATCCTGGGCGAAATCGAGGGATCCCTGAGCCGGAAAGACATCACCTTCAACGAATCCGAACGGATTGTCTGCGACGCGCGGTGTCCGGTCCTGATTGTCAAGGGCAGGCGGCTGGTGAAGGATTTCTTTGATTCGGCATGATCGGGCCGCGGAATCGGTTTGACGGTATCCGCGCACTTCGTGTTGATTCTTGAACTCGAAACATCCGCGCGGATCACGAAGTCTAATACTTGGTATTTCAGTGAATGGCGCGGGCGGCGCCTGCAGGGAGCCCTTCCAGCGACCGTGCAGCAGCCCGCGTGGAGGTACAACGATGGTATTGCAGGAATTGCTCAAGGCGAACACGATCCGGACCGATATCGGCCAGCTCGATAAATGGACCGCGATTGAACGTCTTGCTGACCTTATTGTCGACAGCGGAAAGGCCACGGATCGCGCCGCCCTGCTCGACGCGATCCTGAACCGGGAGAAACAGGGGAGCACCGGCCTCGGGAACGGCATTGCCATCCCGCATGCCCGCACCGACGGGGTTCGTGACGTGGCCGTCGCGCTGGGCGTATCGGCGTCCGGCATGGATTTCGATTCGGCCGACGGAAAACCCTGCCACCTCATCTTCCTGATCGCCGCGCCGCTCCACGAATCCACCCGATATCTCGAGGCGCTCGCTGCCGTGGCCTCGCTTGGAGAGCGGGCGAGTCTGGTCGCGCAATTGAAGTCCGTCCGCTCCGTGGATGACGCCCTCGCGTTCTTCAAGTCGTACCGCAAACAGAGCGAATAACGCACGCCGGGATCCCGAACAGCCGCGTCCCTCTCCCGGAAACTGCGCCTCCACTGGTCATGCAGGGGGCAAGCGCTGGCTGTTCTGTCCTCGCCGTCTGACGCCGGCCTGGCAGGGGACGGGAGCCGCGAAAACCGCGCGGCTGGGTCCGTATCCGGTTCAGGGGCAATGGGTTCGGACTCGATTCATCGGCTGAACTGCCGTATCGCTATTGACAACCGAGGCGGGATCTGGTAGGTTTCGGACACGTGTCCGGACGCGGGTGCGGATTCCGGACGAGCGTGCGCTGAGGGGCGATGGCGGGCACGGCCGGAGCGCCGAAACGGGCCCGCCCGAGCTTGCAGTCAGGGGGATCGTGCAATGACGGGACTTCTCTTGGTCACACTTGCGGCACACATGGCGACATCGGCCGTGCCGAATGCCCTGGAACTGGACGAAGCGCGCCGGTGGGCGGCGGCACGGTTCGAGGGGAAGGCGGAAGCCGCCGCGTTGCGCACGGGCATCCAAGTGGTGGCGAACAACGACCCGGTCCAGATGAACGCCCGCGGGGGGCGTCCGCTGCGGATCGCGGACATGGAGTACAGCCGGGGGCTGTACTGTCACGCCGTGAGCCGCGTCGTGGTGTATCTTGCCCAACCGGGGAAGCGGTTTGAGGCAGTCGTGGGGGTGGACTCGAATGAGCAGACCAGCGGCGGCCGGGGCAGCGTGGTGTTCGGCGTGGAAGCCGGCGGGGCCGAGATCTGGCATTCGGAGCTCATGCGCGAGGGAATGCCGGGCGTGCCGGTATCGGTCGATCTGGGCGACGCTACGGAATTCGTGCTCACCGTGGGCGATGGGGGAGACGGGATAGCCTGCGACCAGTCCGACTGGGCCGATGCGCGGGTGGTTCTCGAGGACGGGACGGCGGTCTGGCTGGGCGACATGGCGCAGCTGGGTCCGCAGCGTTCGCCCTACGCCGTGGAGCCATTTTTCTCGTTTACCTACGGTGGGAGAGAATCCTCCGAGTTTCTTGCCGGGTGGCCCCTGGAGCGCGCGACGGCGCGGCTTGACGCGCGGCGGACGCGCCACACGCTCACCTACACGGATCCCGAAACGGGGCTGGTGGTTCGGTGCGAAGGCGTGCAGTATTCGGACTATCCGACGGTGGAGTGGACGCTCCATTTCAAGAATACCGGCACGGCCGACTCGCCGATTCTGAGCGGCATTCAAGCCATTGACACGTCGTTCGAACGGAACGCGCAGGACGAATACGTGCTGCACCGGAACAAGGGCGACAATTGCACCGCCGACAGTTTCGAGCCTGTCGACGAGACTCTTGCTCCGGAGACGGACCGGCGCATCGCGAGCGTGGGCGGACGGCCGACGCAAATTGAGTTTCCCTATTTCAACATCTCGTCCGGCAACGAGGGCCTGGTTTTCGTGGTGAGCTGGCCGGGCCAGTGGGCGGCGCAGTTCACGCGGGACGAAGGCAACCGGCTGCGCGTGCGCGCCGGCCAGGAATTGACGCATTTCAAACTGCTTCCGGGGGAGGAAGTGCGCACGCCGATGGTGGTCGTGCAGTTCTGGAAGGGCGACCGCCAGCACGCGCAGAACGTGTGGCGCGCGTGGATGATCGCGCACAATCTGCCGCGGCCGGGCGGGGCGCTTCCGCCCGTGCCGCAGCTGGCTGCGTGCAGTTCCCACCAGTTCGGGGAGATGATCCACGCCAACACGGAGAACCAGATCTTTTTTGTCGACAAGTATCTCGAGCGCGGCATCCAGCTTGACTACTGGTGGATGGACGCCGGCTGGTATTACAACAAGACCGGATGGCCGCACACCGGCACATGGGAAGTCGACCTGGACCGGTTTCCGGGCGGCCTGCGCCCTATCAGCGACCATGCCCACGCGAAGGACGTCGACATCATTGTATGGTTCGAGCCGGAACGCGTCACCGCCGACACCTGGTTGACGCAAAATCACCCGGACTGGATTCTCGGCGGGGCGAACGGCGGTCTGCTGAACCTGGGCAATCCGGAGGCGTGGACCTGGCTGGTCAATCATGTCGATCGGCTGCTCACGGAACAGGGCATCCATCTGTACCGGCAGGATTTCAATATGGACCCCTTGCCGTTCTGGCGGGCGAACGACGCCGAGGACCGGCAGGGCATCACGGAAATCCGGCACGTGGAAGGCTATCTCGCCTACTGGGACGAGCTCATCCGGCGGCACCCGGGGATGCTGATCGACTCGTGCGCCAGCGGCGGCCGCCGCAATGATCTCGAGACCCTTCGCAGGGCGGTTCCCCTCCTGCGCAGCGACTATATCATGGAGCCCATCGGCAACCAGTGCCATACGTATGCGCTGGCGCCCTGGTTCCCGTTCTACGGTACCGGCAGTTCCAAGACCGACACCTACCTTGTCCGGAGCACGTTGTGCCCGCATTTCACCGCCTGCTGGGATCAGCGGGAAGAGAGCCTGGACTGGGCCAATCTGAAACGCCTTATCGATCAGTGGAAAACCTTCGCACCGAACTACTTCGGGGATTATTACCCGCTGACCCCGTATACCTTGAAGGATTCGGACTGGATCGCCTGGCAGTTCGACCGGGCGGAGGACGGAACGGGCATGGTTCAGGCGTTTCGGCGTCCCAACAGCATCTATATGACGGCGCAATTGCCGTTGTGCGGTCTTGAGCCCGATGCCCGGTATGCGGTAACCGACGTCGACAGTCCTGACGCGCGGATGGAGTTTTCGGGACGCGAGCTTCTGTCTTCGGGTCTCCCGGTGACGATGGCCGAAAAGCCGTCGTCGGTGGTCTACCTCTACGAGAAACGTTGAACCCTGGAACGGCCTCATGCCTGACACGAATGACAAACGCGTGGTGATCATCGACACCGGCTACGACACCTACGACGCGGAGAAGGAAATCCTCGGCCGTTCGGGGTACTGGGTGGACGTGTTTCCGGGAGACAAGCTCGATGCCGCCGGCAAGGCGGCATTCGCGCGCGGCGCCACCGGTCTGTTCGTCCGCTGGACCCGCGTGGACGGCGCGTTTCTGGACACGGCGTCCACGTTGCGGGCCGTGGTGCGGTACGGCGTGGGATACGACAACATTGATCTCGCGGCCGCTTCGGCGCGCGGCATTCCCGTGTGCAACGTCCAGGGGTACGCGAATCACTCCGTGTCGGACCATGCGCTGGCGCTGATGCTGGCGTGTGTGCGCAGCCTCCGGCCGGGCATGGAACACATGCGGCCGCGCTACAACCTTCCCGCGGACCTGCACATGCCGGAACTGCACGAATTGACCCTGGGCATCGTCGGACTCGGGCGGATTGGCGGCACCCTGTGCGCCAAGGCCCGGGGACTGTTCAACCGGGTGGTCGCCTGCGACCCGTATATCCCCGCGGACCGGTTCACGGAATTGGGCGCGGAGGCCTGCCCGTTTGACGCATTGCTTGCCCTCAGCGACGTGGTAAGCCTGCACTGCAACCTGACCGAGGAGACGCGGCACCTGATGAACGCGCGAGCGTTCGCGCGCATGCGGCCGTTCGCCATTGTGATCAACACCGCGCGCGGACCCGTGGTCGACGAGCAGGCCCTGACCGTCGCGCTCGAGGCGGGAAAGGTGTTCGCGGCGGGCATCGATGTCTTCGAGGAAGAACCCCCGGGGAACGACCGGGACCCTTTGTTGTCGCACCCCCGGGTTGTGGCGACGGGACACTACGCCTGGTACAGCGAGCGGGCAGGCCGCGAACTCCAGCGGCGCGCGGCGGTCAATATGGAGGCGATGTTGCTAGGCGAGTTTCCCGCGGACTGCCTGAACCGGGAAGGCCTTGCGGGCAAGGCAGGGAAAGGTTGTGCGAGTGCCGATGGCGTGCACGGTAAATGACATAGCCCGCGCGGCGGGCGTAAGCCGGTCGACCGTGCTCCGGGCGCTGTCGGGCAAGCCGGACGTGTCCGGGGAGACCCGCGACCGGATCCGCGCGCTGGCGGCGGACATGCGGTACCGGCCCAATTACATCGCCCGCAGCCTGACGCACGGCAAAACGAACCTCGTCGGCGTGATTGCCAAGCCCAGCATCTACTACGCCTCGCACTCGGTGATCGAGGCCGTGGAACGCGGACTGCGTCATGGCGGTTACGCGACGCTGCTGTTCATCTCGGGCAACGAAAGCGGAACCGACGAATCGCTTGTCGAACAACTGATGAAAAACCGCGTGGACGGCGTGATTGCGGTGCCCGGTTCGATGACGCCGCCCGCAACGTACCACGAACTGGTCGAAGCGGGGGTAAAACTCGTCATCCTCGACGGGCTCATTGACGACTTGGCCGCGCCCCAGATCACCGGGGACAACTACAAGGCCGGCCGGCTGGGCGCCGAGCACCTGATTCAGCTTGGCCACCGCCGCATCGCCTACCTGGGCATCCCCACCATCTCGACTGTCGGCCGGCAACGCGCGCGCGGGGTCCGCGAGGCTTTTGAAGAGGCGGGCGTTTTCGTTCCGGACGAACTTTTCCGTGAAGTGACCTTCAATGAAACGGCGGCCGAGGAGTGCACGGCGGAGATCCTGGGCTTGCCGGAACGTCCCACGGCCTTGCTGGTACGGCACGACGTGATCGCCCGCGGCGCCATGCGGGCGGTGGAGGCGGCGGGACTTGCCATTCCTCAAGACATCTCCATTGTCGGCAACGGCGACATCCTCGGCAGCGATATGTTCCGCGTGCCATTGACGACCGTGCGTTTTCCGGCCCGGCAGATGGCCGATTTCTGCGTGCACACCCTGCTGAAGATGCTGGCAGGGGAGGATGTCGAGCCGGAGACCGCGATTTTTGATGTGGAACTGGTGGTTCGTGCGTCTACAGCGCCGCCGCGCGCCTGATACGGGCACGGCGGCGCGGTGGCCGGTTTGGGGCCGCGGGGATCGGCTTCGCGGCGAGCAGGGGGGTGCGACATGAGCTGCGTGGGCAGACTTGCGGGCAGGAAAGCGCTTGTGACCGGGTCCGGCACGGGAATCGGGCGTGAAATCGCGCTCGAATTCGCACGCCAGGGGGCGGATGTGGTCCTGCATTACGCGCACAGCGATTCGGGCGCGAACAGCGCGGTCGACGAGATCCGGGAAATGGGCCGCAACGCCGCGGCCTTTCGCGCGGACTTCGACAACGTCGATGATGTGGTGGCGCTGGCGGAATCGGCCGTGGCGTTCTTGAGCAGGGTGGATTGCCTGGTCAACAACGCCGGCATCACGTTCAACAAACCGTTTCTTCACGTTACCCGCGAGCAGTTTGACCGGATGTACCACGTGAACATCCGCGCCCAGTTCTTCCTGACCCAGCGGCTCGTTGCCGGGATGGAAACGCAGGGAGGCGGGGCCATCTGCAATCTGACGTCCATTCACGGGGTGCAGGGCGCGCCGGAACATTCGGTGTACGCGGGGACGAAAGGCGCGATCGTGGCCTATACCCGGTCGCTCGCGGTGGAACTGGCCCACAAAGGCATCCGCGTGAATGCCATTGCCCCGGGCTGGGTGACGGTCGAGAACTACTACAACGTGCTGCCCGGCTTCAACGAGGAGGACGCCAGGAAAGACGCCGCGAACAAGATCCCGCTGGGCCGTCCGGGCGTTCCGCTGGACATCGCGCGGCTGGCGGTGTTTCTGTGTTCGGATGACGCCGCATACATCGTGGGGCAGACCATCGTTGCCGACGGGGGCACCACCGCGCTGATGTCCCTGATTTCGGATTTCCGCAACGAATCATCGGCGCGATTCGGCAAGGGGTATCTTCCAGGGGTGCAGTGAGGGACCGAGACGCCTCGCAATCCGCCGTCGTCTGGGTGTGCGGGCAACAACCAGGAGGGAATTCGATGATCCGGGAGCTCCAGACCGCCGCCGCGGGCCCGAGACCCACCCTGTACGCGTTTGGCGTGGCCTTTGTGGCCTCGGTGGGCGGATTCCTGTTTGGATTCGATCTCGCCATCGTGGGTGCGGCGAACCTCTATCTCCGGGAGGTGTTTGATCTGTCTCCCGCGGCCTTCGGGTTTGCGACAGGCAGCGCCACCCTGGGCTGCATCGCGGGGCCGTTCCTCGGCGCGTGGATGTGCGATGCCCTCGGCCGCAACCGGACCATGCTGGTTGCGTGCGCGCTGTTGGGCGTGTCCGCCCTGTTCACGGCCTTGCCCAAGGACATTTTCACGTTCAACGTGTTCCGGATCGTGGGCGGCGTGGGCGTGGGGCTGTGTTCGGTGGCCTCCCCCATGTACATCTCCGAAGTGGCCCCGCCGCGCATGCGGGGCGGGCTCGGCACCATGTATCAGCTCGCCATTGTCGTGGGGAGCATCGCGGCGCCGTTCGTCTCGTTCATCATCGTGAAAGTGGCCTCGCCGGAAACCGGCTGGCGCTGGATGTTCGCCTCGGAACTCCTACCCATCGCCGTGTTCCTGGTCTTGATTGCGTTTCTTCCGCAGAGTCCGCGCTGGCTGGCGAGCCGGGACCGCGCCGCCGAGGCCCTCGCGGTGCTCACCCGGGTGGACGGTCCGGAATTCGCCCGCGCCGAGATGGCGCTGATTCAGGCGGGACTGGAAGAGGAGGAGGGGCGGTTCTCCGACCTGTTCGCGCCCGGCATTCGCTATGCCTTCCTGATTGGCCTGTTGCTGGCGTTTTTCAACAACTGGACCGGCTGGAGCGTGATGGGCGGCTACATCACCATGCTGATCGAGTCCTCGGGCCTCAACGATCGCGCGCTGGCCATTCTTCAATACGCGGTGTCGTATGGGTTTATGGGGGTTGTGACGCTGGTGGCCTGCTGGATCGTCGACCGCGCAGGGCGGCGCCCGCTGTGGCTGGGGGCGTCGGCGCTCATGTGCGTGATCATGGCGCTGACCGGCGCGGTGTTCCATTTCCAGTTGAGCGGATGGATCGTTCTCCTGGTGATCATTCTCTGCACGGTGCCGCATGGGCTGGCCCTCGGCCCGTTGCCCTGGCTGATGATGTCGGAACTCTTTCCGACGCGCCTCCGGGGACGCGCCGTGTCGCTGAACACCGCCTTTCTGTGGGTGACGATCTACAGCGGCGCCCAGCTGTTTCCCATCATTTCGGATTATTCCAACCGGAAAATCGGGTCCATTGGCGGCACGTTCTGGCTGCTTTCGGCGATATGCGTGCTCGCGTTCTTGTTCGGGTTGTTCATGCTGCCCGAGACCAAAGGCAGGACGCTCGAGGAGATCGCGGCGTCATGGAAGCGGAAATGAGTTGCAGAAGACGTGGTTCCGGCAACCAGGGAGGTCTCTTCCTATGCAGAGCCGCAGAGGATTTCTGAGCATGGTGGCCAAACAGGGTGGTGCACTCTGGCTTGCGGGCATCGCTGCCGCTTCCCGGGCGGCGGAACCGGCGCCGGCACCCACCCCGTCGCTCCTGCCCCGGCTGCGCGAGGTCTTGGACGCCGTCGGCAAATCCGCCGAGGTCGTCACGACGCCCGACGGGACGCGGGTGATGCTGCTGCCATACGGGGGCCGTGTGCTCGGTCTGTTTGCCCCGGACAGCGACGAGAATTTCTACTGGACGCACCCGGCCCTCGAGTCCGGCGAGACGGCCCGGAAATTTTATGCCAGCACGGAATGGCACAATTCCGGTGGGGACCGCACCTGGCTTGCGCCGGAAGTGGACCTGTTTCTTCCGGCCTATCCGGATACGAACACCTATTGGCAGCCCCGTGAGCTGGATCCGGGCAGCTACAAGGCGGTTCGCGGCAGGGACGGGCTGACGCTGGTCAACCGCCTGACGGTGGCGTTCTCCCGTTCGGGGCGAAACGTCGCGTTGCGCATGACAAAGTCCGTGGCTCCGGCGCCCAATCCGCTCCGGTATGAGCGCGACGTCGACCTTTCCGGTCTGAGCTACGCGGGGTACACCCAGCACACGCGGCTCGAACTGCGGGGAGAACGGGCGAAGGACGCGCCGATGGTGGGGCTCTGGAATCTCGTTCAGATGCCGCACGGCGGCGAGTTGCTTATCCCCGTGTTTTACCGGAGCGAGCCCAGGGTCTGGTTTGGCGAAATCTCCCCGGAAGACCTGGCCGTGCAAGACCGCCTGATCCGGTACCGGATGCGGGCCAGGGGAGAGCAGAAGCTGGGCGTGCGCGCGGTTGCCACGTCCGGGCGCGTCGGATACCTCGCTGGAGGCGGGGAGACGACCTCGTTGATTGTGCGCAACTTCGCGGTGAATCCCTCCGGTGAATACGTGGATGTGCCCTGGAAAGACCCGGACGATCGCGGCTACTCGACCCAGGCCTGCAATGTGAACTCCGCATTAGGCGCATTCAGCGAACTCGAATACCACATTCCCGCCATCGGCGGAACGACGGGCTCCGCCCGATGCGATGACACGGCGCAGGTTTGGGCGTTTCGCGGTCACGAAGCGGGGGTTCTGGCCGTGGCGCGCCGGCTCCTGTCCGCGGACGTATGAGAGGGAAGCCCCATCGAAAAGGCGACGATGCGATGAAGCGTGACACGAAACTGGCCGCGGTGACCTTCGGTGAGCTGCTATTGCGGCTTGACCCGTTCGGGATGGACCGCCTGACCCAGGCTGAAACGTTCAGGGCCCGGTATACGGGCGCGGAAGCGAATGTCGCGGTATCGCTGGCCGGGTTTGGCGTTCATGCGTATGCCGTGTCCAAAGTGCCCGCCCATGAGATTGGGCAGGCATGCATCAATTACCTGCGGAGGTTCGGAGTCGACACCGGCTTCATCGTCCGGGGGGGCGAACGTCTCGGCGTGCTGTATGTCGAGACGGGGTTTTCGCAGCGGCCGGCGAAGGTGCTGTACGACCGCAGCCACAGCAGCATTCGGGACCTGCAACCCTGCGAACTGGACTGGGAACAGATCCTGGCGGGGAAGCACTGGTTTCATTTTTCCGGAACCGCTCCGGCCCTGGGAGACAACGTGACGGCAGTTCTGGAGGAGGCTCTGGACACCGGCAAACGCCTGGGCGTCACCACCAGCTGCGACTGCAACTATCGCAGCAAACTCTGGGAACCGGCCGACGCGGGGCGGGTGCTTTCGCGCCTGTTCAGCCGGGTGGATGTCTGCATTGGCGGCGTGGAAGACGCGGAGAAACTGTTCGGGGTGCGCGTGCCCCGGAACGTGCGCAGGCGGGAGGGCGCCGCGGCGGAGTATGCCGCGCAACGCCTTCGGGAGCTGTTCGGGTTCGCGTGGGTGGGCATGACCCTTCGCGGGGGCGCCTCGGCATCCGTGAACGACTACTCGGGCCTGGTCTGCTGTGCGGAGGGCTGTTTCGCGAGCCGGCCGTACCAGATACAGATTGTGGACCGAATCGGCGCGGGCGACGCGTTTACGGCGGGGATGGTGTTTCAGATTCTTTCCGGGGCGGAACCGGCGCGGGTTGTGGAATTCGCGGCGGCGGCGGCGTGCCTGAAGCACACGATCCCCGGCGACTTCAATCTGGTGTCGGCGGATGAAGTGGAAGAACTCCTGCGCGGGGGCGAGGCCGCCCGCGTGCGGCGGTAGAAAGCGAAGCTGGACATGAGCAAAGAGAGCAATGTCGAACGGATTCATAACGAATGGCTCGTCCTGATTCTCCGGGGCGACACGGCGAAGCAGACCGAAGACACGTTTGATGCGCTCATCGAAGGCGGGGCGACGCTGCTCGAGGTGCCGTTTACTACGCCGGGGGCCTGCGATGTGATCCGCCGGTTGCGTGAAAAGCACGGGGCGGGAGTGCTCGTATCCGCCGGCACGGTGACCACGCGGGACCAGGCGCGCGCGGCGATTGAAAGCGGGGCGCAGGGCATTGTATCGCCAAACCTCTACGCGCCGGTTGTGGAGACGGCGGTGGAGGCCGGCGTGGTGTCGGCCCCCGGCTGTTTTTCGCCCAGCGAGGTGGCCGACGCGATGCGGATGGGCGCAGACATCATCAAGCTGTTTCCGTGCGACATGGTGGGGCCCCGATTCGTGTATTTCATGCAGGGGCCGTTCCCCGGGGTGCGCATCATGCCCGCGGGCAGTGTAACGATCGACAACATGACGGCCTACTACGCTGCGGGGGCGTTTGCCGGTGTGGCGGGCGTGACGACGGAAATGCCGCTTGCGGACGCCGTGCGGAGCAGCAATTTCGCGGAGATTACGGCGTGCGCGCGCCAATGGGTCTCCGCGGTGAGGGCTATGAAGGCCGGGAACGCAACAGCATGAGCCGCGGGACACCAGACGATTATCGCGACCTGCCGGTCCCCGAGATGGAAGCCCGCCTCGCCCGGTTCGAAGAGGCCGTGAACGCGGCGCAGCGCGCCAACCCGCCGACGAAAGAACGGGTGCGCATGGCCCTTCACGGGAAAGGCGATGGGCGTTGTCCCGTCCGCCTGAAACGCCACTCGCTGGACCTGATCCTGAAATACGGCGACGATCTGGCCGCGCTTTTTTGCGCGTATCCCGACGATGCGGTTGCCGTCATCCCCTACGACATCACGATCGGGTACCAGCCGCCGAACAAGACCCCGCGTGTGAACGCCGTGGAAGCGCTTGTGCTGGACAGACAGTGGGTCGATGAATGGGGGACGCGGTGGGGGCATGCCCTCTGCGGTGTGGGCGCAACCCCGCTGGAGTGTCCCCTGCAGGACTGGGAGATGCTGGACGCGTATCTCGCGACGGGCGTGCCCGAGCCGGCAGCGCCCGGCCGGTTCGACGCCGCGGCTTCCCTGCTCGCGCTTCACGGGGAGGGCAAGTACTGTTTCGGGATCATTCATCTGGCCCTTTTCGAGCGGCTTCACGCCCTCCGGGGCATGGAAAACGTGTTGACCGATTTCGTGACCCACGAACCGGAGGTGGGCCGGCTGCTGGACCGGCTCGAGGAATACCTGCTCGAACTGGTGCGCCGCTGGGCTGCGCTGGGGGCCGACGCGGTTTTTCTGACCGACGACTGGGGCTCCCAAAGCAGTCTGCTGATATCCCCGGAACTGTGGCGCCACCTGTTCAGGCCTCGGTACGCGCGGGTGTTCTGTGAGATTCACCGGCTGGGCATGGAGGTCATCTTTCACAGTTGCGGCAACGTCACCGCGATTGTGGGCGACCTGGTCGATATTGGTCTTGACGTGCTCGACCCGGTTCAGCCCGGAGCGATGTACATGGCGCAGCTTGCGCGGGATTTTGGCGGCGCACTGGCCTTCAGCGGCGCGGTGGATGTTCAGGACCTGCTGGTGCACGGCACGCCGCAACGCGTGAAAGACGAGGTGCGGAGCGTACGGGATACGCTGGGCGCCCCGTTCGGCGGGGCGCTTCTGCTTGGTCCCGCTAACGTGATGACGCCGGACATTCCATTTGCAAACCTGGTGGCGCTGTTTGAATCGGCGCATGAACGCAGATAAAGGAACGACAGCAATGCGCGTCTCGGCAGACGAACTGACGCAGGTGGTGCGCGCGATTTTCCAGAGCCGCGGTCTTTCGGCGCGCGACGCCGGGATCATGGCGGACTCGCTGGTGCACGCGAATCTACGGGGCGTGGATTCCCACGGAGTCATGCGCGCGCCGCACTACATCAGCCGGGTGGAAAAGGGGTCGATCAACCCGCGCCCAAACGCGCGGGTCGAACGTACCGGCGCGGCCACCGCCACGATTGACGGGGATCACGGGTTCGGACAGGTCACCAACTGGGACGCCATGGGGCTGGCCATCGAGATGGCCCGCGAATCGGGAGTGGGATTCGTGGGCGTCATGCACAGCAATCATTGCGGGGCGCTCTCGTTCTTTATCCACCGGGCAATGGACGCGGACTGCATCGGGGTGGCATTCACGCAGACCGATAAAGGGGTGGTTCCGTTCGGTGGACGGCTTCCCTTCTGCGGGACCAATCCGCTCTGTTTCGGGATCCCGGCCGCTTCCGGGCCGCCCGTGGTGCTCGACATGGCGACGAGCACCGTGGCCGGAGGGCACATCTACAAGGCCCGGATGGAAAACCGGCCGATACCTCCGACCTGGGCCCTGGACACCACCGGCACGCCCACGACCGACCCCCACCAGGCCGCCTACTGGACCCCCGCGGCGGGCGCGAAGGGGTACGGGCTGGGGGTGGTCATCGACATCCTGACGGGGATACTCTCCGGCGGTGCTTTTGGTCCGCACATCCCCATCATGTACGGCGACCTGGATAAGCGGCGCAACCTCTGTCATTTGCTCGCGGCGCTGGATTACCGGCGGTTCGCGGGAGGTCCCCGGTTCCGCGAGCAGGTGGCTGCCCTGGTTGCCGACCTGCACGCGGCGCCCCCGGCCGATGGCGTTGAGCGGGTGCAGGCCCCGGGCGAGCCGGAATACCTGCGCAGTCTGGAGCGGGCGAAGAACGGTATCCCGCTGGATGAAAAAGTGTGGAACGAACTGACGGCATTGTTGCCTGAATCCGCCGCCGGCCAGGGCCCCACGGTCCCCCGGCGCGCCAGGGAGGAAGACTCGTGAAGCGTGTCATCGTAACCGACTATGGTTTCCCGAACGTTGACCTGGAACGCCAGATCATCGAGTCGGCCGGTTTCGTCTTCGAGGCGATCCAGCCCAACTGCAAGACCGAGGACGACATCATCCGCACATGCGGTCATGCCGATGCGCTTCTCGTACAGTGGGCGCCGGTCACGCGGCGGGTGCTCGAGGCCTTGCCCGGCGTGCGGTGCATCGTGCGCTATGGCGTCGGGGTAAACAACTTTGATCTCGACGCTGCCCGCGACCTCGGCGTTGTGGCCGCGAACGTACCCGATTTCTGCGTCGAGGAGGTGGCCAACCACGCTCTGGCCATGATCCTGTCGCTATGCCGGCGCATTCCACAGGACCATCACCAGATTCTGCAGGGCGGATGGGGCGTGAACCCGTTCCGGCCGATCCAGGCGCTGACGGAATTGACGCTGGGCCTGGTGAGTTTCGGGAAAATCGCCCGGAACCTCGCCCGCAAAGCGGCCGCCCTGGGATTCTCGACCATCGCGTGCGATCCCTATGTCGAGCCGCGGGTCTTTGCTGAGTACTTGACCGGGTGCGTGGAGTTCGACGAACTGATCCAGCGCGCGGACATCGTGTCGCTGCATTGTCCGCTGGTGGCGGAAACCACCCATCTCATGAATCGCCGTACGTTCCGCAACATGAAGCCCGGCGCCATTCTGATCAACACCTCGCGGGGGCCTGTCGTGGAGGAAGCCGCACTCGTGGACGCCTTGAAGTCAGGCGCGCTCGGAGGCGCGGGGCTCGACGTGTTCGAAGAGGAGCCCCTGCCGCCGGAGAGCCCCCTGCGCACATTTCCGAACGTCATTCTGACCAGCCACGCGGCCTCGGTGTCGGAAAAGGCCGTGGAGCTTCTCCAGCGCAAAGCGGCCGAGGCCGCGCGCGACTTTCTCCAGGGAAAAGACCCCGTATCGCGCCTTGTGTGAGGCGGAAAACATGGAAGGAGCCAGAATCATGAAGTTCGTCAGATTCAGCACCGCGCGCTATCCGGGCGGCGTATACGGTTTGGTGGAGAACAACGGGACGGTCCGCGTGTTGCGCGGCGGTCTGTTCGAGCCCCCCGAGCCCACGGGGGAGATCCTGCGTGTGGAGGATATCGGGCAGTACCTTCCGCCATGCGACCCGCCGAACATTCTCGCCGTGGGCCGCAATTACGTTGAACATGCCGCCGAGACCGCCGACGAATTGCCGAAAGCGCCGCTGCTCTTCATCAAATTGACCACGTCGCTGACGGGCCATGAGGCGCCGATTGTCATTCCCGCGGCCGCTCCGGCGCAGGTCGACTATGAGGCCGAGCTGGTGGCCATCATCGGACGCACGGCCAGAAACGTGCCGGTGGAGAGCGCGCTCGATTATGTGTTCGGCTATACTTGCGGGCATGACGTCTCGGCGCGCGATTGCCAGCGTAGCGACGGCCAATGGGCCCGGGCCAAGAGTTTTGACACGTTCGCGCCGGCGGGCCCGTGGGTGGTGACCGGCCTCGATCCCAGCGATCTCCGGATTCGCATGCGCGTGAACGGCGAGACGGTGCAGGACCAGTCGACCAGCGATATGGTATTCAATGTGGCCAGTCTCGTAAGTTATCTCAGCCGGTCGACGACGCTGCTGCCGGGAACCATGCTCTTTACGGGGACGCCGTGCGGGGTCGGGATGGCCCGCACACCGCCGCTATTTCTGAAGCCGGGCGACCTGTGCGAAGTCGAGATCGAAGGTATCGGCGTGCTGCGCAATCCCGTGGCTGCCGAGTTGTGACAGAAAGCGACGGCTCACGATGCTGGCCTCGGAAATCGAACGTGCGCGCGTCCCGGAGGGTGGTGCGGTTCTGTGGTGGCTCGCCCAGGCGGGGTTTGTCTTCAAGTCCGGCACGGGCGCGGTGATATATCTGGACCCCTACCTCTCGAACGTGGTCGAGAAGGCGTTCGGGTTCAAGCGGCTCTCGCTGCCGCCGATGGCCATCGGCGACGTGCGCGCGGACTGGGTGCTGAACTCGCACGAGCATCTGGACCATCTCGACACGGAGGCGCTGCCGGTGATCGCGGGCAACAATCCAGCCTGCCGGTTCGCGGGGGCCTGCTCCTGTGTTCCCGAATACAGGAAGATGGGTATTCCAGAGGACCGGATAACGCTGCTCGAACCCGGAAACCGTTACCCGCTCGACGGTGTGGAGGTGGTTGCGGCGCGCTCGGATCACGGGGAGCTGTCGCCGGAAGCGCTCTCCCTGCTGCTCGATTTTGGCCGGGTGCGTGTGCTGTACACGGGCGACACGGCCCTGAATCTGCCGCGCATGCAGCCGTTGCTCGATCTCAGGCCGGACGTGCTGCTCGTGTGCATTAACGGCCGCTTCGGCAACCTGGACGCCGGCGAGGCGGCCGAGCTTGCGGGGATTGTGTCGCCGCGGGTCGTGGTGCCCTGCCATTTCTGGATGTTCAAGGAGCACAACGGCGACCCCGAGGCCTTTGTGCAGGCCTGCGCGCGGAAGTGCCCGGGGGTTTCAGTGCGCCTGTTGGCGCCCGGAGAAGGATTTTCGTGCTCGGACGAGGCCATTGCGCCCGTCGTGGCCGAGCCGTAGAAAGGATGCGTATGCCCAGGAGAATCCGTTTTGTAGAGGCGCTCCGCGAAGGGATGCGGCAGGAAATGGAGCGGGATCCGTCGGTCTTCGTCATGGGAGAGGGCGTCGGCCCGCACGGAAGCTGTTTCAAGCAGACCGAAGGGTTCACCGCGCAGTTTGGCGAGGACCGTTCGCGCGACACGCCCATCTCGGAACTGGCGATCGCGGGGACCGCGGCGGGCGCGGCGTTGCTGGGCATGCGTCCCATCGCGGACCTGATGTGGATTGATTTCTCGATGCTGGCCATGGACCAGATATGCAACCAGGCGGCCAAACTGCGGTATATCTCGAACGGGCAGGTGAACGTGCCCGTGGTGTACCGCATGACCACTGGCAGATCGAAATCCAACGCCGCGCATCATTCAGGCTCGTTTTATTCGTGGTACATCAACACGCCGGGACTCAAGGTTGTGGTCCCGAGCACGCCGTACGACGCCAAGGGCCTTATCGTGTCGGCAATTCGCGACAACGGCCCGGTGATCTACCTCGAACACAAGCTTCTGCTCAACATGCGGGGCGAGGTGCCCGAGGAGGTATACGAAATCCCTCTGGGCGTCGCCGATGTGAAACGCGAGGGCGCCGACCTGACCCTCGTTGCCACGGGGGCCATGGTGGGGCTCAGCCTGGCCGCCGCCGAGGCCGTGGCGAAGGACGGGGCGTCGGTTGAGGTCATCGACCCGCGAACGCTGATGCCCTACGACGGCGATGCGATCCTGGCCTCGGTGCGCAAGACCGGGCGGTTGCTTGTTGTCGACGAGGGCTACCGTTATTGCGGGTTTGCCTCGGAGCTCATCGCGTTCGTGGCCGAGAAGGCGCTCGAGGTGCTGCATCAACCCCCGCGCCAGCTTACCACCAGGCACACGACCATACCGTTCAGTCCGCCCATGGAAGAATTCGTGTTTCCAGATGCCGCGCGTATTGCAGGCGAAATCCGGGCGATGCTGGACATCACCGCGCAGGGAGATTCGAGCAATGGATGAACAGACCAGAATGCACCTCCTGAAAACCATGGTTCGGATCCGCCTGGCCGAGCTTCAACTGGCTATCATGTACAAGAACGGCAAGGTCTTTTGCGCCGCGCATCTGTACGAAGGCGAGGAGGCCGTCGCGGCGGGCGTATGCGCCAATCTGCGCAGCGACGACTGCATTACCAGCACGCACCGGGGCCATGGGCACTGTATCGCCAAGGGCATGCCCATGAAGGAGATGATCGCCGAAGTCTGCGGCCGGATAACGGGATGCTGCGGGGGAAAAGGCGGCACCATGCACCTGTTCAAGCCCGGCATCGGCGTGATGGGCACCGTGGGCATTGTTGGCGGCGGCATTCCGCTGGCCACCGGCCTGGGGCTGGCCATGCAGATGCAGAAGACCGACCGGGTGGCCGTGAGTTTCTTTGGCGACGGCGCTGCAAACAATGGCGCCTTCCACGAGAGCCTCAACCTGGCCGCCCTGTGGAAACTGCCCGTCATTTACGTCTGCGAGAACAACGGGTACGCGACGTCGGTGGCGGTAGGGCGGTCCACGTCCGTGCCTGACATCGGCGTGCGGGGAACCGCTTACGGCATCCCGGGCATCACCGTGGACGGCAACCGCGTGGACGAAGTATACGAGGCGGCCGCGGAGGCCGTAGCGCGGGCCCGCGCGGGACTTGGCCCCACGCTGCTGGAATGCAAGACCTACCGGATTCGCGGGCATTTCGAGGGCGACGATTCCCTGTACCGGACCCGGGAGGAAGTCGCCGAAGCCCGAAAACGCGATCCCATCGAGTATTGGAAGGGCCGGCTGCTCGGGGAAGGGGTAATCACCGAAGACGATGTTGCCGCGGTCAACGCGGCGGCCGAAGCCGAGGTGGCCGACGCGGCCGCGTTCGCGGAGAACAGCCCGTTTCCCGACCCGCAGGATGCCCTTGTACTGACAAACCAGGCCTAGGAGAAGAGTCATGGCGTATGTCGTTGTAATGCCCCGTATGGGGCAGACCATGGAGACGGGCGAGATTGTCGAATGGATGAAACGCGAGGGCGAAGCCGTCGAACGGGGGGAGGTCCTGCTGAGCATCCAGACCGACAAGTCGACCCTTGACGTGGAGGCGGATTGTCCGGGCGTGCTGGCGAAGATTCTCGCAACGCCGGACGATGGGGAGATCCCGTGCCTTGAGCCCATCGGCATCATCGCGGCCCCCAACGAAACGTTCGACGTGGACGCGGTGCTGAGCGAATTCCGCGCGAAGCGAGGAGCCTGAGTCATGCAGACCGGCCTGAATGGAAAGGTCGCCGTAGTGACCGGCGCGGCACAGGGGATCGGCCGTGCCATCGCGGAGGCCCTTGCTCGAAACGGCGCCCTCGTCACGATCTCCGACATCCAGGACGAGAAAGGCCGTGCGACCGCCGCCGAGCTGGGCGGAGACGTTGTTTTTCACCCCTGCGATGTGTCCGATCCCGAGCGGGTGCGCGGACTGTTCGACTCGGTCGTGGCGCGGCACGGGCGGCTCGACATTGCCGTGAATAACGCCGGGATCAACACCAGCCGGCCCGAGGACCGCGTCACCGTGGACCGGTATCCGGACGGGATCTGGCACCGGATCATGAATGTGGACCTCCATGGCACGTTCTATTGCTGCAAGGCGGAAGCCGCTCAGATGGTGAAACAGCAATCCGGCGCCATCGTCAATATCGCCTCGATTGCGGGCGTAGTGCCGCTGCGGTTGCAGATCGGTTTTGTCGCGGCAAAGGCCGGCGTCATCCGGATGACCGAGGCCATGGCCTGCGAGTTGGGACCGCTGGGCATTCGGGTTAATTGCGTCTCTCCGGGTTCCACGCTTGTTGAGGGCACCCGGCAGCTCTTCTACAACAACCGGGAGACGGCCGAGCGCCTGGTATCGTTCATTCCGCAGCGGCGCCCGGGCGAAACCCAGGAGATCGCGGCGGCCGTCCTGTTTCTGGTCTCGGATGCCGGCTCGTACATGAACGGCCACAACCTGGTAGTCGATGGCGGCTGGACCTGCGGGTTCTCCCGGGATTTTTGAGCACGCGGACGTCGTGGCGCCGCGCAGCCCGCAGCTTGAGATGAATGTCCGTCCATCGCGGAAACATCGGCCGTGTTTCAGCGCGGCCGGCATGTGATTTTCCCCCGTCGCATGCGTTTCGTGCTATTCTCTTCCCGACGCCATGAGTTTGCCTGTGCACTGAACGCGAATCCGCGGTAAGAACCCGGTGGCTTGACGGGCAGCCGTGGCGGGAGGGTTTGTGGGGGCATGCGGGGGAAGGAATTCTCCGGCGCAAATGCGTGCGGTAGATTCCGCCTGGCCTCCCGGAAGCCGCTGCACAGCCGCGGAACAGGCGGGGAATCAAGGGATGCAGGCGACTACGGGCCCCATTCCGTGGGAGAATCGGAGGACCGTTGAGAAGGGGGGCAGGAGTGTCATGACGAAGAGTCCAGCAGTCTGTACTTGGGGGCGCAATGACCGGAGACGGCGGGGACCAATCACGCGACGACTGCTTATCAGCGTGATGGTGCTCTGCTCTGTCTGTCTGTCCGCAAGCAGCGACGTGTGGTATGTCGACATCGACACACCCGCGATCGGCCACGGGCAGGATGGGCGCTCGTGGGCTACGGCCTATGCGACCCTTCAGGACGGCCTCGATGCGGCCCATTTCGACGGCGGTGGGGATGTCTGGGTCGCGGAAGGCGTGTATACGGGCACAACGACCTACGTCCTTACCCTAAGGGAGAATGTCCATGTTTGGGGCGGCTTTCTCGGCAATGCTCCGGAGGGTTACGAGACGGTGCAGGGCCAGCGCGACTGGAGGGCACACCGGACCGTGATCGATGGTCAGGGTGCCCGGGCGTGCGTCCAGGGCGCCCCGAATGCCACGCTCGACGGGTTCACGCTCAGGAATGGGCGCGGGGTGCAAGTGCCGATGGGACCTCCGCCGAGCGGCGGCGGCATGCGCAACGAGGGTGTGTCTCCGACGATCGCCCATTGCCTGTTTGTAAACAACAGCGCAGACTCGGGAGGGGCGATGGTCAATGCAGACGCCTCTCCCCTCGTCAAAGACTGCGTTTTTCTGGCGAATTCCGTCGATTATAACGGAGCGGCCATGCAGAATACGGGAGACGCCAGTCCGCGTGTTATCTCCTGTGTCTTCGCGCTCAACACCTCCACCTACCAGTGCGCCACCGTGTGCAATATTTCTTCAGGTACGCCCGAGTTCCGGGCGTGCGCGTTTGTGGAGAACAGGAGCCTCAATGTCAGCGGAGGCGCCATGGAGAACTTGTATGGCAGTCCGCTTGTGGCCAATTGCCTCTTCATTCATAACGCGGCGGTCAGTGCCGGCGCCCTGCACAACAGCAATGCCTCGCCCCTGATCGTCAACTGCACGTTTGACGCGAACCGGGCCAACATAAAGGCAGGCGCCATCGTGAACAGCGGTTCCACTGCGGCCACGGTGGTCAACTCCATCCTCTGGAATTCCAGTCCAGCGGCGATTTACGACGAAGCGGATTCCGTCACGACGGTCGTCTATTCCAATGTGCAGGGGGGCTGGTCCGGCGAGGGAAACCTGTCGCCGTCGAGGATTCCTCGATTTTCTGCAGTGCCGTCCGGAATGGCCACGGCAATGAGCTATGATGCCGACGCATGCCTGACCATCCTCACCCACACCGGCGCCGCATTCACTCCCCAGGCGTTCGCGGGCGCCATCCTGTGGGTTTCGACGGACATTGGCGAGGCTGCGTACGTCATCGTCGATAACCATGCGGAAACCATCGCCGTGTGGGGTGACGTGACCAAGGGTGGTGCGGTGGGCTCTCCCGTTGGCTATGCCGTGGTCAATTACCGGCTGGCACCGGACTCGCCCTGTATTGATGCCGGACGCGACACCAGTGCGCCCGAATGGGGCGGGGTGACAACCGATTTCGCGGGTGAACCGCGAGGGATAGACGGTCTCAATGATGGGCCGACGGGTCCACCCGCCCCGGGCGACGGTTCCGACTACGACATGGGCGCTTATGAAGCCGCCCGCTACTTCGCCCCGGCCGACGTGAACCGTTCCGGCGAGGTGGACGCGGTGGACGTCCAGCTTGTGATAAACGCAGCCCTCTCCCTGGAGACGGAATGGAACTGCGACACCAATGGCGACGGCGCTGTCAATGCCGTCGACATTCAAGGTGTGATCAATGCCGCACTCGGCCTCTAACCGGCGGATGTGATACGCTGGTGCAGGAAGATGAACGTATCGATCGGTGTCGTCGCTGCCTGCCGAAGAAGGAGACCTTCAATGGCGATTTGGCCGTGCCCTGTGGCGATTGTGCTCGCGGTTTGCGTGTGGAGTGGCTGTGCGGCGGCGGCCGAACCGGCCGCGCGGTGGCCGCTCGGCACGGATGGCCAGGATGTCTCCGGCAACGCCCGGCACCTGGAGAATCACGGCGTCGCATTCGGCGTACCGTCCCCGGATGGGACGCCTGCCGCCCGGTTTGACGGACGAGCCGCCTGGCTGGGGCTGCCTGAAAAGACCGCGCCGGGCTTCGGCGCGGGTGAGTTCTCGCTCTCGCTGTGGGTGCATACCGAAGAGGTGCTGGATGACAATCTCGGCGACCTGGTGAGCAAATACGACGCGTCGTCGCGCACCGGACTCAATCTGGGCATTCTGACGTGCTCGGGCGTGTCGAATTCGCAACCCAACTACCGGACCGTTCATTTCGGCATTGATCAGGGGCAGCTGGACACTCAGTGGACGGACTGCGGGCGCCCGGGCAACGCGGTGTTCATCTTCGGCATGGCTGTGCACGAGGGGGATCTGTACGCGGCCACCTGCGAACCGGGAGCGGGGGAGTCGGGCCGGGTGTACCGGTATGCCGGCGGGTCGACCTGGCTCGATTGCGGCAGCCCCGACGCCAGCAATGCGGTGGGAGCGCTCGCGGTGTACGATGGGCGCCTCTACGCGGGCACCTCCTGGTATGACACCACCGGCTCGGCTCTGGACGCGTCGCCCAACACGACTCCCGGCGGCAAGGTCTACCGGTACGACGGCGGTACGCAGTGGACCTACTGTGGAACGTTGTCCAATTCCGAGACCGGCGAGGCCGGTACGATGGGCGGCATGGGCGTCTATCGCGGCAAATTGTATGCAACCACGCTGAAACGGGAAGGGTTCGGCCTGTACCGGTTCGAGGGCGGATCGGAATGGGTGTATTGCGGAAACCCGGGGAGGCGCGTCTTGAACCCCAGCGTCTTCAACGGGGGGCTCTACATGGTGTCGTACGATGCGCCCGGCGGACCATTCCGGTATGACGGCGCCACCTGGGATTACACGGGCAAGACCATCGACCCGCCCATCCATCAGGATTACTCGTTCACCGTGTATGGCGGCCGCCTGCACGTGTCAACCTGGCCCGACGCCAACGTGTACCGCCTCGACGAGAACGGCGTCTGGACCCTGTGCGGACGGCCCGGCGAGGAACTGGAAACCATGGGCATGATGGTCTACAACGGGGCCCTCTATACCGGCACCCTGCCTTCTTCGAAGGTATACCGGTACGACGGCGGCACGCGGTGGACGCCCATCGGCCAGCAGTTGGACACCGCGGAGGGCAAGTACCGGCGGGCGTGGTCCATGGCCGTGTATCAGGGCAAGCTGTTCTGCGGGACCCTCCCGTCGGGCCGGGTATTCTGTCTGGAGGCGGGCCGCAACGCAACGTGCGATGACGCGCTCGAACCCGGCTGGCGGCATGTGGCTGCCGTGCGCGAGGCAGGACGGCTCCGTCTCTACATCGACGGGCGTCCCGTGGCGGTGAGCGCCTCCTTCGACCCGGCTAGTTACAATCTGGCCAACGGCGAACCGCTGCGGCTCGGGGCCGGTTCCGGCGATTTCTTCAATGGATGGATGCGCGATGTGCGGCTCTATGAGACGGCCCTGCCGGAACAAGACGTCCTCGAACTCCATCGCGCCGGTCACGGCGCGGAATAAGGGCCAACAGCACGGCCGTGCCGCCCCGGGCGGGGGAGGGGAGGAGCATCAGCGGGGTCCGCGCAACGGACAGAATCGCCGCTTACTCCATCGCCGCCGCGAGCTGCTCACATTTCCGGACGATATACCCGTGAAGGGCACGGCGGAGCCAGGCGTACCGGCCGGCGTCGACCGCCGCCCGGATGTCTGTTTCCATCCTGTCGGCGCCGATCGGAAGCGCTGCGTTGGCGGCTTTCAGCCGTTCAAACTGCGCCAGGGCGATTTCCGCGTCCTTTTGAAGCTCGCTGACGATGCCGGGAGGCGGCGCAGCGGTAAACCCGCCGACCGTTACCCCGCTGTCGAGCGCAAAGGAACGCAGCTCGTATGGTCCGAGGGTCATGGCCCACTGAGACGGTGCATCAAGCACCTGCTGCGTCGCCAGCTCCGTCACCTTCGCGGGGCCCGACAGGGCGAGTTCGACGGCGACGGGATAATAATCCCGGTTGACGAGATAGAGGAACTGCCGCCCCTCATGTACGAGGGAACGAACCGCAACGGGGTCCGTTGAGCCGCCCACGGTGTTGAATTTCGTCGCAGGGAGGGCCCGGTATGCGCGCGCGAACCGCTGGATACGTTCGGTGTTCACCGATTCAAGGAACAGCCCTCCGCGCGTGATTCGGCAGGCGTCGAGTTCCGCCAGCGCATGGGCGTAGTGTTCCATGAAATGTTCGCCGGCGGGCAGCGGCGGGGTAATCCGGAGTTGCGAATCCCACCAGAAGCCGTCCTCGGGATACGTGGAATTGATGCGGAAGATGCCCTCGGCCGGCTTCCCGCTCATGAAGGCCAGTGTCTGCGCTTGTGCGTCGTCCGCCTCGCACGGGAACCATGTGTGCGTACCCCAGGCTTCGACCCAGCTGTTGAAGATGAACACGCCCGGTTTAGTCTGGGCGTATGCGGCGTTCAGGGTCGCGGCATCGAGGAAATCGTGGTCGCGGAACATGGCGCTTTCCTCGAGCGCCATGTTCACCCCTGAGGTGCCCCAGCCGTCGCGGTCGCGCGCCGGGGTGAAGCAGAGATCAACCTCAATATTGGGGTCGCTCTGGTACAGCGCGATGTCGAATCCGCCATCGCGATACAGGTCCGCGGTGCTCTGGCGGGCATACAACTGATGGCCGGGCGTTTTCGACAAGCCGAGTATCTGCGCGACGGTGGTTTCGGTCCAGAGTGTGATCGTCACGCGGAGGTCCGGCCGCTGTGCCACGACCGCGTCGCGAATGCGGCAAAACAGCGCGTGGATCTTCGCGCACCGCCAGTCGACCCATTCCTTCCGGCGCTCGCCCGTGAGAAACGCGTGGCGCTTTGAGAACCGGTCCGGCGCGCGAGGGTCGACGGGCACCTCAATCCCCGTCTCCCGAGTGAACAGCCCAATCGTGTAGTCGTCGTATCCCGCATCGAGCGACGCATACCACAGGATAGTCGCGTGCCACAGGTTGAACGAGATGCCTTTAAACGAAGGATGCCCTTTATACCGGCCGGCGATCTCTTCCGCGAGCCCGACAACGGCATCTTGCACCACCGGATGCAGGGGATTAAAGATGGGCCCCGCGCGATAGGGCTGCCCGCTCAATTCGCCGTAGGCCCAGCCATCGAAGGTTCCCGCGACCTGGTCCGGAAAATTCAGTACGTTGTAGAGCGGCGTCCAGTCCTGTGTGCCGGCCTGCACCTGATCGCTTCCGAGCATGTTGTTGATCGTGTCGCCGCCGGCTTTGATGGACTCGAGATCGATGTTCATTCGCTGCATCAAGGTGCCGAGCCGGAGGAGCGTCACCGCGGCCTGGAAGTCCAGGCCTTCCGCGTCGAAACGTTCGAGAATCTCCTCGACCCAGTCGGCCGGCTGGGTGGTCCAGCGGCAGTATTGTTTGCGGTCGGGCGCGACGACGGTGTTGAAGTTTCCCGAGGGTTCGCGCTCGCTGGGATAGAGCGGCCCATGGTACCAGACGACGGGGTAGACCAGCAGGTTCTGGCCCGAATGGCGCGCGTAGGCGGCCATGCGGTCGACCCAATCCGCATGCGTAATGGCGCCCGCGCTGGCGCATGTGCCGCAGGGGTCCTCAAACTGAATGCCCAATTCGCGGCGGGACCCGTTGTGCGGATCTCCGGGCACATCCAGGGGCGGCAAACCGGGCAGCTCGAAGATTTTTATGTCCGCTGCGGCGGCGGGTTCGCCGTCGCTCCAGGTCATGAACACGATGCTGCAGTCCGTCCACCGGGGCCAGAAAATCCGGCGGATCTCGAGCATCTCCCCGGAAACCGGATGTTCGAAATCCGTGTAGACACCCGTGGTCAAGTCGTAACACGTGCCGTCCATGACACACATGAACCGCCGCTTGTCGTCGGGATACCGTACGACGGCGACGTGTGGACGGCCCGTGTTTTCTACCTGGAACCGGTAGCCGAAGCGCGAAAGCGGTCTGCCTTCGGCCTCGCGGTACGCCCCGATGGGCGACTCGGCGACGGACACGGCCCCGTGCGCAAAATAGGTTTCCGCGGGATAGTCTCTGGTGCAATCGAATTCCGCCACGAGCCGCGGGGCTTGGGGCTCTTCAGCGGATCCCGCCTGTCCTGCCGCCAGGATGCAGAGTGCCAGTGTGCCGATGCGTGCGTACATCATGGATTGGACCACCTTGGGCTGTCCCCCATTCTGATGCATGGTTTTGACCAGATTGGGGCGGCCGGTCAGAACGTCAAGCCTGCTCAACTACCATTTCACCACGCCCGGTAAAGCAATTCAATCTTCGCGACACAAAAAAGCGGCGCTATCGCCCCTGCTCATTGGAGGGACGATTGACGCGGAACGCGCCTTCTGGTCAAATGGCATCAGCGGGATGCGGCAATTGCAGCCGGGGGCTGGCGAAACACGCCGCGAACGTGGGGAGGGGATATGGACAAGAGAATCTTCGGGTCAAGGCGCTGGATGCTGTTGCTGTCGGCCATGGTGGCCGTTCTGGCCGGGTCCCCCGCCTCGCACGGCGATGGGGTCGTGACTGTCCTCAACCCCCCGAGGTTTGAGATCGACAACGGTCGCGTGACCGTCTGGTATGACTCCGGACAGGCCGTGTGGGGCATGACCGCCCGGGATGGCTCTGTTTCGTTTTCCAACGGCGTGTCGGGTGTTCAACTCGGAGACGAAGAGAGCCGTGCCGACCGATCCTCAGTATGTTCAGCGCAGCGTGAACTGGGCCACGACGCGCTGGGGGATTACGTGCGCCTGCAGGTCACGTATCCGGGCCTCCCGCAGCTGGACGAACTCGTATGGAACGCCACGCTGCGGCCGGATGCCTCCTATGCGGTGTTCTCGGTGTCGGCTCGGGTCAGGTCCGGTGTGCCTGAGACGCTGCGGGGTATTCGGGTACTCGGCCTGACCGAAGACTCCGCCGTGCAATTCGGAGCGAAGCGGGATTGCTGGGCCTGCTTCATCGATTCGGGCCACCAGGGCGGCACCCGTGTCGCGCCCTGTTTTGAGGGCGAGCAGGCCAGCCATTCCTCCCCCGCGACGCTCCTGCTTCACGATGCCGCTGCCGGACAGTCGCTTCTGCTGGGCTGGCTGTCGTGGGGTGGCTCGAATCCGGGGGTACAGTTCACGGCGAGCAAGGCCGGCGGCGTGACCGCGGTATCGGCGGACTGCGTCTGCCACGCGGACGGTCTCGCGCAGCTTACAAGCGAGCCGTTCTTCGTGAGCGTCGAATCCGATCCGCTCGCGGCGCTGGAACAGTACGCACGGGAAGTGTGCCGCGCCAACAACCCGCCGATTCGAGAAGACACCTTAATGGGCTGGCTGTCGTGGTACTGTTCGCGCCTGACCATGACAGAGGAATTCGTCCTCGCGAACGCCAGAGTGGTGGCCGGGCAGTTCCGTGCATATGGCGTCGACACGATGCAGGTAGACCATGGCTGGGAATACCGTGATGTCGTCGGGCATTGGATCGCCAACGACCGGTTTCCGCACGGGATAGATTGGCTGGCCGACGAGTTGAAACGTCTCGACCTGCAGCTGGGCGTATGGATCGCCGCCAGTTGCGTCTCCGAGCACACCCCGTTTTTCGCCGGGCATCCAAACGCGCTAATCCGGAACGCCGACGGCGCCCCCAGCGTGTTCGTTGAAAAATGGCACTGGGCCCCTCACGGCAGGGTATTCAGCCTCGATCCGACCGACCCCGACGCCCGGCAGCACTACCGCGATTCGCTGCAACCGCTCGTGGACGCGGGCGTGCGGTATTACAAGGTCGACTTTATCGGAAGCTCGGGCAGTCTGTCGGGCGTGTTCCGCGACCCGCAACGGGCGCGGGGCTTTCCCATGTTGCGCTATGAGATGCAGCAGATCCGCGATGTCATCGGCGCTGACTCATGGCTTCGCTACTGTTCGGCGCCGTCAAACCCGTATTGCGGGATCGTGAACATCGGCGGCGCGACGGTGGACATCGGCAACGCTACGGGCAATTGGGAGCATCTGCGGAATTATCACATGCAGCTGTCGTCGTGCTGGTACAAGCATCGCACATTCTGGCACAACGAGCCCGATGCCCTGATCGTTGGGGAGGGCGCCGAAAACGAGGCCCGGCTGCGTTGTGCCTGGCTGGCGTTGAGCGGAGGGGTGGTGGCCCTCGGCGACGATCTGACCAAGGCCGCGCCCGCACGCCTGGCCATGATTTCGAAATGCCTGCCGCCGTACGATGTCGCGGCGCGGCCGCTGGACCTGTTCGAACAATCCCCCGCGCGAATCTGGGACCTGACGGTGAACGCGCCGTGGGATACCTGGCACGTCGTGGGGCTGTTCAATCTCGACCAGGAGGAGATCTCCGTGCAGCTTCCGTTGGCGCGGTTTGGACTGGATGGCGTGCCGGTGACTGCGTGGGAGTTCTGGACGCAATCCATGGTCGGCGCCGGGCAGAATCCGCTCACCGTGACGGTTCCCGGGTACGACAGCCGCGTCGTCGCCGTGCGCCGGGCCAGGCCGCATCCCCAGATTCTCGGCACGGACATGCACCTTACCATGGGAGGCGTGGACGTGCCGGAAGCCGCGTGGAATGCGGGCGAGCTAACCCTGTCCGGTATTGCTGCTCGCGTGCCCGGGGCGCAGGGGACGGTGTTTGTCCGCGTTCCTGACGGTTATGAACCCGTTGAGGCCGGCCTGATGCGCGGAGAGGGAGTCCTGGCTGTTCCTATCGAATTCGCGGACCGCGAAGCAACGTGGTCTGCCGCGTTTCGGGCGGCGGGCAACGGCGAAGGGGAGTGATGCCGGAATCTGTCGAGCCCGGATGAAACCGGCCATGCGTTGGGGTAGAATAAGCTGCGGGGTGGACCATGGGGGTTCCGTAAGCCTGCCGTCCTCGCCGCCTCGTACTCGGTATGTGTGTCCAAGAGACGGCGGCGCAGCGGAGAAGGACGGTTTCGCCCCGAAATTCAGCGTGTTTCCGTCCTGAAGAGACTCACGGAATTCAGTCGTGTTAGAGGAGACCGCGCGCATGCAGGGATTCACGTGGATTGACACCGTGGTGCTTGCTGCGTATCTCGCCGGGATCGCCACGCTGGGCAGCGTGCTTGGGCGGGGCCAGAAGGATGTGGGCGATTACTTTCTCGGGGGACGGACGTTTCACTGGCTGCCGATCGCGCTGTCGGTGATTGCGACGGACCTCAGCGCCATCACCTACATGGGGAGTCCCGCGCTGGCCTTTCAGCGGGACTTGCGCTATCTGCCGGTCATTCTCACCGCACCTGTCGCCGTGTTGATCACCGTGCCCATCATGGTTTCGGTGTTTTACCGGATGAAGATCTTCACGATCTATGAATACCTCGAACGCCGCTACGGCATTGTCCTGCGGGTGCTGGCCAGCATCCTGTTCCTGACCATGCGCGGGGGGTGGCTGGCCACGGCGATCTTCGTGCCTTCCCTGGCGCTTTCGGTTGTGGCGAATGCCAACATGACGGCCTGCATCTTCGGCATCGGCCTGTTCGCCACCTTCTACGCCGCCGTGGGCGGGTTCAAGGGCGTGATCTGGTGCGACGTGGTCCAGTTCTTCATCCTGGTCGGCGGCGTGCTGATTGCCGGCGCCGTGGTCCTGATGGATTTTCACGGCGACGTCGCGGGCATCTGGGCCCTGGCCGCGAACAAGGGCCACACGCGGATGTGGGACTTCGACTATCATTTCGCGGCCGAATACACCTTGTGGAGCGTGCTGGCCGGCGGCCTGGTGTCGTACATGTCGGCGGCCGGGGCCGACCAGGTCACGGTGCAGCGCTACCTCAGCGCCCGCTCGCTCGGCGTGGCTCTGAAAAGCGGCCTGGCGCAGTCGCTCATCGTGCTCCCGGTCGTCATCCCGATGTTCCTCCTGGGGACGCTGCTGGTCGCCTACTACGCGCAACATCCCGATATGATGCAGTCTCTGCTTGCCCTGGACCCCGCGAACCCCACCAAGGCCATGGACCGGGTGCTGCCGCATTTTGTGGTCCACGGGCTGCCCCGGGGCGTCGGAGGACTGGTGATCGCGGGCATCATGGCCGCGACCATGTCAAGTCTCGACGCCGGAATGAATTCCATGGCCACGGTGTCCGTGATGGACTACTACAAACGCTTTTTTCACCGGGACTGGAAGACGGAACGTCATTACCTGTGGGCGAGCCGCGGCGCAACGGCCTTTTTCGGCGTATCGGCCACGATTGCCGCGCTGTATGTCGACCAGCTGGGCACCATCATCGAGATCATCGGGAAGATCAGCAGCCTGCTGGTCGGTCCGCTGGTATCCATGTTTTTTCTCGGGGTGCTGACCCGCCGTGCGAACGCGGTGGGCGTGTTTCTGGGAACCCTGACGGGGCTGGCGTTCACGGCGTGGCTCGCGAACCGGACCGACGTGTTCTGGTCGTGGTACGGGCCCGCCGGGCTGGTGTCGAGCGCCACTTCGGGCTACCTGCTCAGTCTCGTCTGGAACGCGGTATCCGGCGCGGCCCTGTTCGACCCCCAAAGCCTGTTTCGGAAAGACTGACGGACGGGCACATATAAAGAAAAGGTGCGCGAAATGAAAATCCTCGACACGGGCCTCCTCTACCGGAATCCCATCCCGCATGTGCGCAGTGTGCACGGCTATTTTCCCTCGGTGGTCAGCATGGACAACGGCGAGATGCTGGCCACCGCGGTCCTGGGGGAGGCGTTCGAAGCGCCCAATCTCCGTACGCACGTGTTCCGGTCCGTCGATGCGGGGCATACCTGGCAACATGAAGGCCCCATCTACCCGGGGGTTCAGGATGCGCTCATGTCCGATGCGTCCCGCCTGACCGCGCTGGGGGGCGGCCATCTCGTTGCGTTCACCGTGCGGCACGACAGGACGGAGCACCCCGGCGAGGGACTCACCAATCCCGAGACGCTGGGGTTTGTCCCCACCGAACTGCTCCAGTTTCGCTCGGCGGACTGCGGCCACACCTGGACGGGGCCGGTTTCGATTGTCCCCCCGCTGGAGGGACCGTCGTTCGAACTGTGCTGTCCCATCACGGTTTTGCGCGACGGCCGCTGGGTGCTGCCTACGTCGACCTGGCAGGGCTGGGACGGGTATTGTCCCAACGGCATTCGCACGATCGCGCTGGTCTCGAACGACGCCGGCAAGACCTGGCCGGGGTATTGGAATGTAATGGCCGAGGCGGCCGGCAAAACGCACTTCTGGGAATCGAAGATCATCGAGCTGCCCGACGGGCGGCTGCTTGCCGTGGCCTGGGCCTACGATGCACTCGAGAAGAAGGACCGCCCCAACCAGTACGCACTGAGCCACGATGGCGGCGAGACCTGGTCCACGCCGGCCTCCACGGGCCTTTTCGGCCAGACCCTGACGCCAATGGCGCTGGACGATGGGCGCATCCTTTGCGTGTACCGCCGTCTGGACACGCCGGGGCTGTGGGCCTGTCTCTCGCGGCTGGAAGGCGTGACCTGGCGGACGGACGAACACACGCCCCTGTGGGGCGCGGAAACCCGCGGCCTGACGGGGTCCTCCAGCAACATGTCCAGCAATTTCGCCGTGCTGCGATTCGGCGCGCCGTGCCTGACCCGTTCCCCCGAAGGGGCCGTCTTCATGGCGTTCTGGGGCTACGAAGATTGCATCAGTGTCGTCCGCTGGTTTAAGCTGGATCCCGATCCGTAACACGGGAGACGGAACCCCAACCTCCTGGGGGAATGTGCACGAGGCAATGCACGTCCGAGAGGTGAAACCTCCGACCAAATATGCTAACTTTACACTGTGATTCTGCGTTTTGTTTGCATCCGTTCTTCCGGACGTGTATCATTCCCTCCCGGGATTAACATCAAGGCTGGAGCCCCAGCGCACTTTCTCGCTTGAGAGGCCGGTATGAAAACTCTGATTGACAAAGTTCTATCCCTCGAGAACGAGGCTGAACGCATTCTCGACGATGCACGCCGGGAAGCAAAGAAAATCGACGCCGACGCCGACGCTCAGATCGCGCAACTTCGGGCCGACGGCGAAGCTGTCCTCCAGCGCCGTATTCAGGAATACCGGAACGCTGCCGAGCAGAAACATCAGGACGAAGTCGCCAAGGCCCGGGCCGCGCTCGCCCAGGAGCTCGAGCGGGTGAAACAGGTTCCGGACAGCGTGCTCGTTGAGCAGGCGGCGAAAATCGTCGCCCGGTTTTGTGAGTTTTAGCCATGGCAATTGACTCCATGATGAAGATGGCCATCCTGTGCCCCGTCAGCGACGGGCAGCGCCTTCTTCGCACACTGCATGGCTTGGGCCTGGTCGAGATCACCGATGTGCAGGAGCGCACTGAGACCGCCAGCGAACGGTTGACGGCGCCCGAGGTCTCGACCGAGGAAATCGATCAGGTTCTTCAAAAAATCCACCTTCTTCTCGGCCTGATCGATACCCTGGCGCCCGAAAAGAAGAGTTTTGTGGCGGGTCTCGCTCCGGTGCCGCTCGTAATCGAGCCCGGCGAACTCGATGCTATCCGCCAGACTTTTGATCTGGAAGGCTATTACGTCCGCGCCCATGAGCTCGATGCCGCCTACCGGCACGCCGATCGCCGCATCGGAGAGATTCAGAATCTGCTCAAGGACCTCGAACCCTATGAATCGTTGGCGATTCACGTGGGGGACCTGGCCAAGACACGCCGCACGCGCGTTCTTTTCGGCGAAATGCTGCCCGCGGCCCTGGCCGCCATCCAGACGGACGCCAACGCCCCCGGCACGCTGACCGTCGAGCGTCTCTACGAAGGACAGTATTACCGGGAAGGGGCTCCACAGCCGCCTCAAGGGACGGATAATCCCAAGAAGCCGGTGCAGGTGCTTGCCGCGTTTGCCGTGGCGGACGAACAGGGCGCCCGCGAGGCGCTGGCGCGCCACGGATTCAGTGAAGTGTCGCTGCCGGACGTGCCGGGAACCATTCGCGACCGGATCCGCGAATTGAGGCTGGATCAGGCTTCGCTCGAAGAAGAGGTCGCGGAAATCCGCGCCGGCGCGCAGGAACTGGCAAAGCACCGGCGGGAAATTCTCATTCTCAAAGCCTTCTGGGACAGTTGCAAGAACCTCGCACTGGCCCGTCTCAAGAGCGCCCAGGGCCGCTGGGTCCAGGTGGTGACCGGCTTTGTGCGGGAGAAAGATGCCGAAACACTGAAAGCGGCGCTGACACAACACGAGCAGGCCGAGCTGGTTCTGACGAAGCCTGCCCCGGATGATGTGGTGCCGATCAGCATCTCCTTGTCGAAGGGGGTGCGGCCCGTGCGGATGCTGGTCGACCTGTTCGGGCTCCCGATGTACGGGGCGTTCGACCCGTCGCCGTTTCTGATGTTCGGTTTCTTTCTCTTCTTCGGAATGTGCTTCGGCGATGTGGGCTACGGGCTGATGCTGCTTGTCATCAGCGGGTACATCATGTTGCGCGCCAAAGCCTACGACGGCCTGTACAATTTTGGCAAACTGCTTTTGATGGCGAGTATCCCGACCATTTTCTTCGGGTTTATCTTCGGCTCGTGCTTTGGCGACCTCTACAAGGCCGCCTATCTGGGCGAAGGCAACCCCATCGAGAAGCTTCTGAGCACGACCACGCTGGTGGATCCCGTCGAGAACCCCGTGGTGGTGCTGCTGCTGGCGCTGCTGATCGGCGTTCTCAATCAGTTTTATGCCATCGGCCTCAAGGTCTATGGCCACGTCAAACAGGGGGACAAAGCCACGGCCGTGTATGACGGCGTGCTCTGGCTTATCGCCCTGCCCGGCTTCATCCTGCTCGTGTGCCGGATGTTTGCCACGCTGCCGGGCTGGCTCAATACGCTTGGGCTGGTCCTGTTCGGCGTCGGGGCGCTCGGCCTTATCCTGACCCAGGGACGCGACGTCAAGAATCCCGTGGGCCGTTTCCTGACCGGCGTCTTGAGCCTGTATGGGATCGTGGGCAGCTACGGCATCACCGCGTTTATCGGCGACACGATGTCGTATTGCCGCCTGCTGGCCCTGGGTCTGACGACGTCTATCGTGGCCATGTCGTTCAACATGATCGCCGGGATGGTCCGGGAATCCATGGGCGTGATTCCCTTCATCCTGGTGCTGATTCTGGCGCATGCCTTTAATTTCCTCATCAGCGTGATGGGCGCGTTCGTGCATTCGATGCGCCTGATTCTGGTTGAGTTTTTTGGACGGTTCTACGAGGGGGGCGCAAAGCCGTTCGCCCCGCTGGGCTTTGACTCGGAAACCGCTATTCTCCGCAGGGAATAGGGCCCGGGGGATGACCCGTCTCATAGAAGGTTGGCACAAACGGAACTACCGATAGGGCCGGCGCCCATGCAGGGGCGGCGGTCAAAACAAGGTCGAGTACGGAGAACGAATATGGACATCGTGCTGGCAAATCAGATTGGCTGTGGTTTGGCGATTGCGGGCGCAGGGCTTGCCGTGGGGCTGGGCTGCGCCGGGTCGGGACGGGGAATCGGGATTGCCTCCCAGGCGATGGCCGGTGTCCTGAGCGAAAAGCCGGACCTGTTCGGCCGGCTTCTGGTGCTCCTGGCGCTGCCCGGCACCCAGGGCTTCTACGGGTTCATCACCGCCCTGATGATCTTCATGCGCTTCGGCTTGACGGGCGGTTCGCCGGAAGTCTCCGTTGCCGCCGGTCTGGCCATGCTCGTCGTGGGTTTCGGGGTGGGGTTGGCGTTGATGGTCTCGGCCACCTGGCAGGGCGAAGCTTCCGCGGCGAGCATTGGTCTGGTCGCCCGCCGGCCCGAGCAGTTCGGCCGCTCGATCATCCTGCCCGCCATGGTGGAAACCTACGCCGTCGTCGCGCTGCTGGTGGGCATTCTGGCGATCAACTGGCTCACGAGCATGACGTTCGGAGCCTAACCGGGCGCAGTCTGCTGTCACCACTACTAGCAGGATAAAGGGCCTCAGATATGGCGTTTGAACAAATCACACATGCGGTGCTCGATACAGCGCGCGTCGAGGCGGAGCGCGCCCGGAAGGCCGCCGAAAAAGCCGCCGCCGACAAAGTCCGCGCCGCCCGCCAGACTTCCGAAGCGGAGTGCGAGAGGCGGTATCAGGCCGCGATTCGCACCATCGACGAGGATTTCAATCGCGAGCTGACCCAGATCGTCGGCGCCGGGAACAAAGAGCTTCTGGCCGAGAAGGGCCGGTGTATTCGCCGCGTGTTTGACCTGGCCCGCCAGCGGATTCTCGCGCTTCCCGACGACACTTACCGGGCCGTCATGCGGCGTCTCCTGGAACGCGCCACCGAAGGGAAAAGCGGCCGGATCCGCCTGCACCCCGATGACGTGTCCCGTTTCAAGCCGCTCATCGAGGAACTCAACGCGGCCCGGGCGGGCGGCAGCCGGCTCACCATCGACGAATCGCAACCCCTGCCGGAGCCGGGCGGGTTCATCTTCGTCAGCGATGCCTATGAGGTCGATCAGAGCGTGCGCACGCTGCTGCAGGATCTCGAATATGAATTGGCCCCCCATCTGGCCAGGGAAATAACCGAGCAAGCCGGCCGGAACGGAGCAGGTTCGTGATTGCACTGACAAAAGGCCAGAGCCAGTGGGGATTCGCCTGCGGCCGGATCAGCGTCCTGACCGGCCAGCTCATGCCGTATGACTATTATCTCGCCCTCGCCGGACTGGAACGTGTCGAGGAGATGTTCCATCGGCTGCAGGACACGTCCCTGCGCGAACACATGTTTCCCGGCGCAATCACGTGGGAGGACTGGAGCACGATTATCGACGCGTATGTCGATGATCTGATCGCGTCTCTCCGCCACGATTGCCCGGAGCCTGTTCTGGCCGACATGTTCGCGCTGTCCGAAGACTATCTCAATCTGAAACGCGCGGTTCTGAACCGGACGCCGTTCCAGTTTGTGCCCCGGGTGTTTTCCGAAGCGCGCCTGCTCGAGGTGGCGTCCGGCACGCCGAATCTTCTGCCCGACGTCATCCGCCCGGCGGTTGCGCAGTTGACCGCGCTGGGTGCGGATGCCCAGGATCTGGCCACGGTAGACCTGGTGCTTGACGGAGCGTATCTGCGCCATTATCTCGCGCTTGCGCGCGGCGTCAATGCTCCCATGGTCCTGTCGTGGGCCACGGAACGCGTGCTCAACAAGGCGATCTCCGCCCTGTGGCGCGCGGTCCGGGCCGGAATGAACCGCAAGGAGCTCGAACAGCGTTTCCTGCCCATCAACGGCATCAACGGCATCCTGAAGGACATGCTGGAAGCCGGCGACCCCCAGTCCTGGGGAAATATCATCCCCGGACGTCTCGGCGACGTGTTTCGCGAGGCGTTCGAGAGTCCGGAAGAAGAGCGCATTACCCGGTTCGAACACCTGGCCTCGAATTACCTCACCGAGATGGCGCGTCTGACCAAGCTCCAGACGATGGGGCCGGAACGCGTGGCGGGTTTCCTGTGGGGACTCTGGGTGGAGGCGTTCAACATGAAGCTGGTCATCAGCGGCAAGCTGAATCACATCGACTCGGAGGCGCTCAAGATCCGCGTGAGGGAAACCTATGTCTAGAGCGGTTGTGGTGGGTGAAGCATCCCTGGTGCTCGGTTTCAAGAGCGCGGGGTTTGAAATTGTGGATGTGCCCGACGGCGAAAAACTTCTGACGGAGTTGAACCGACTTGCGCGGGACCCGGACGTCGCGCTCGTCCTGGTCACCGAGCCGGTTGCCGCGCAGGCGCCCGACGCATTGCGGCAGTTTCGGGAAGTCAGCCGGGCAATTCTCACAACCATCCCGACGCATCTCGGGAGCAAACATCTGGGCTTTAAAGACATGCGCAGCCTCGTCGAGCGTTCTATCGGGGTGGACATGTTAGGCAAAGAGTAACGTATTCGTACGCTGCGCGCAGCGAATCCGGTATTACGAGGATGGAGATTATGAACAATAACCAGGGTGAAGTGGTCAAGGTATCCGGGCCTCTTGTCGTCGCTCGCGGATTGGCTGGCGCCCGAATGTACGAAATGGTCCGTGTGGGCGAGATGCGCCTGTTTGGCGAGATCATCGAAATCCGCGGCGGCGATTGCTCGATCCAGGTCTACGAAGAGACCGAAGGCATCGGGCCGGGCCAGCCCGTGTTCCGCACGGGCGAGGCCCTCAGCGTCGAACTGGGCCCCGGTTTGATCCGCTCCATCTATGACGGTGTCCAGCGTCCACTGAATGATCTCAACGCCAAATTCGGCGATTTCATCGTCCGTGGCGCCGAGAGTCCCGCGCTGAGCCGGGAAACCCAGTGGACCTTCGAGCCCGCCGCGAAGACCGGGGACAAGGTCGCGTCCGGCGACCTTCTCGGCACGGTGCAGGAAAGTAAACTGGTCGTCCACAAGATCATGGTCCCCGCCGGCGTGGAGGGCAAGATCACGCGCATCGGGCCGGTCACCGGCAATGTCGACACGCGGGTCGCCGTGATCGAGACCGCCAACGGCCCCGTTGACGTGACCATGGTTCAGCGATGGCCCGTGCGCGTAGGACGGCCCGTCAAACGCAAGCTGCCGCCCACGGTGCCCATGACAACCGGCCAGCGCGTGATTGACATGTTTTTCCCGATGACGCAGGGGGGCACCGCGTGCGTGCCCGGCCCGTTCGGCAGCGGCAAAACCGTGGTGCAGCACCAGCTCGCCAAGTGGGCCAACGCCCAGATCATCGTCTACGTGGGATGCGGCGAACGCGGCAACGAGATGACCGACGTGCTGATGGAATTCCCCGAACTGAAGGACCCCGATTCGGGCGAACCCCTCATGGAACGGACCGTGCTGATCGCCAACACCTCGAACATGCCGGTCGCCGCGCGCGAAGCCAGCGTGTTCACGGGCATCACCATCGCCGAGTATTTCCGGGACATGGGGTATTCGGTGGCCCTCATGGCCGACTCGACCAGCCGCTGGGCCGAGGCCATGCGCGAAATGTCGGGCCGCCTCGAAGAAATGCCCGGCGAGGAAGGCTATCCCGCCTATCTCGGCTCCCGCATCGCCAGTTTCTACGAGCGGGCCGGCAACGTCCTCTGTCTGGGCAGCGACGATAGAGCGGGGTCGCTCTCGCTCATCGGCGCCGTGTCGCCTCCCGGCGGCGACTTCTCGGAACCGGTCGTGCAGGCCACGCTCCGCGTCGTGAAAGTGTTCTGGGGCCTCGACGACAAGCTCGCCTTCGCCCGCCACTTCCCGGCCATCAACTGGCTCACCTCGTATTCGCTTTACCAGGAGGCCGTCGACAAGTACGCGAACGAGCATCTTGACAAGGGCTGGCAGGAAACCCGCCAGCGCGCCATGGGCATCCTTCAGCGTGAAGCCGATCTGGACGAACTCGTCCGCCTGGTCGGCATGGACGCCCTTCCCGTGGACGACCGGCTGCTCATGCAGGCGGCAAAGATGATCCGCGAGGACTTCCTCCATCAGAATGCATTTGACGACCGCGATACCTACACCTCCCTGCCGAAACAGTTCCGGCTTCTGAATCTCATCCTGCATTTCTACGACGAGGCGCGCCCGGCCCTGGCGCAGGGCGTCTCCCTGAGTGCCTTGCAGGGCCTGGACGTGCTGGAAGACGTGGCCAGGGCAAAGTTGATTCCCGAAGACAACCTGAACGAATTCGACCGCCTGAAAGAACGCATTACACAGGCTGTGGCGGCGTTGCCGCGCTAATCGCGGCGCGGACGGCGCAGGCGCGAAAGAAAGGGCACACGTAACGACTATGGTCACGCGCGAGTATCGAACAGCAAGAAACATCATCGGACCGCTCATCCTGGTCGAAGGCGTCGAGGGCATTTCCTACGGCGAGCTGACCGACATCAAAACCGCCGGACAGGACGCGCTGCGCCGCGGCAAGGTGCTTGAAGTCAACGGCGACAAGGCCGTCGTTCAGGTCTTTGAAGGCACCAGCGGGCTCGCCCCGCAGGACCTTTCCGTCAAGTTCCTCGGAAAAAGCCAGGAAATCGGCGTCTCGGCCGACATGCTCGGCCGGGTCTTCGACGGCGCTGGACGTCCCATCGACGATGGGCCGCCCATCATCCCCGAGAAATGGCTCAACGTCAACGGCAGCCCGATGAATCCCTATGCCCGCGACTATCCCAACGAGTTCATTCAGACCGGGATCTCCACCATCGACCTTCTGAATACGCTCGTGCGCGGCCAGAAACTGCCCATCTTTTCCGCCTCCGGACTGCCGCATTCCCGCATGGCCGCGCAGATCGCGCGCCAGGCCAAGGTGTTGAAGACCGGCGAACGCTTCGCCGTCATCTTCGCGGCCATGGGCATCACGTTCGAGGAATCGGAGTTCTTCATCGCGGACTTCCGCCGGACCGGCGCCATCGAGCGCGCCGTGCTGTTCATCAATCTGGCCGACGATCCCGCGATCGAGCGCATCTCCGTTCCCCGGATGGCCCTCACCACCGCGGAGTTCCTCGCATACGAAAAGGGCATGCACGTCCTCGTGATTCTCACCGACCTCACGAACTACTGCGAAGCCCTGCGCGAAATCTCCGCCGCGCGTAAGGAAGTGCCCGGACGCCGCGGCTATCCCGGCTACCTTTACACCGACCTGTCCTCGATCTACGAGCGCGCCGGCCGGATCAAGGGCAAGCCCGGCTCAATTACCCAGTTCCCCGTGTTGACCATGCCCGAAGACGATAAGACCCACCCGATTCCGGACCTGACCGGCTACATCACGGAAGGGCAGATTATCCTCAGCCGGCCAATCCATGCGCAGGGCATCTACCCGCCCGTCGACGTCCTGCCTTCCCTGTCGCGTCTCAAGGACAAGGGCATCGGCAAGGGGAAGACCCGCGAAGATCATGCCGACGTGATGAACCAGCTCTACTCCGCCTATGCCCGGGGCAAAAACGCCAAGGAGCTCGCGGTGGTGCTGGGCGAATCGGCCCTGAGCGAAGAAGACCTCCTGTTCGTCAAGTTCGCGGATGCGTTTGAAGGAAAGTTCATCCGCCAGGGCGAAGACGAAAACCGGCCCATCGAGGAAAGTCTGGCCATCGGATGGAGTCTGCTTGCCATGTTGCCGCGCGAGTCGCTGAAACGCGTGCGCGACGAGTACATCGAGAAGTATTACCCAAAGTAGGCCCCGTGCCTGCACAGTTCGAAGAAGGAGGGTTCCCCCAGCCATGCGTCTTGCCGTGAATCCCACGCGCATGGAACTCCTGCGTCTCCGCAAACGGCTTGCCGTCGCGAGACGCGGCCACAAGCTCCTGAAAGACAAGCTCGACGGTCTCATGAAGGATTTCGGCGAGTATGCCAAGGCCTACAAAGAGCGGCGGCTTGCCGTCGACGAACAGTTGCCGCGGGTGCTGAAATACTTTGTGCTTGCCGAAGCTACGTCGTCGCGAGCCGTGACCGAAGACGCCCTCGATCTTACCCGCCAGGATCTCGTCATTGAGACCCAGTTGCGGCGCGTCATGGGCGTGGCGATTCCCCATATCGAAGTCTCTTTCGGGGAGGTCCGGGGCGGCTATTCGCTGATGCACACCTCGCCCGAGCTCGACAGCGCCATCGACAGCCTCAAGAAGTTCATCCCGGAGCTGCTTCACATGAGCGAACTGGAGCAGACCGTGCGCCTCTTGAGCCAGGAGATCGAAAAGACCCGGCGCCGTGTCAATGCCCTCGAACATACCCTCATCCCGAACATGGCCGAGACCATCAAGTTCATCAAGAGCAAACTCGACGAGATGGAGCGGTCCACCACCAGCCAGCTCATGAAAATCAAGGCCGACCGGATGGCCGAAGGCGCCATGTAGCGGCGCTGCCGCGCCGGATTACAGTCGGGTTGATGACTCAGAATCCACCCGCCAGGGAGGCATCGGCAACTGCGCCATTTCTGTCGCGCAGGTTTGCCTTGATGCCCGGGCAGAGTCACAGACCCTTCACGTTCAGGAAGGAGAAACCGCCACCATGCACTCCACATTGCGATTCTGACCGCTTGGACTGCCCAAAGGGGTTGGGGACGCCTTCCGTCAGCGCAGAAGTAACGGCCTCATCAAGGTTGTCTGTTCACAAGTTCATCGTCGACCGCATTGGTAACGTCGGCCAGGCGAAAATGGGTGGTTACGCCGGTGGGGTCGACAAACTCGGTTAATACCACGTCGAGCGGAACGGGCTCTGTAGCCGGACCGTTCGGCGGCCAGGCCTTTACCAGAACCTTCCTGCCGCCGGGGCGAAACGCCGTGTCCTCGACGGGAGTCCCAAGCGACGCAGGGTCTATAACCAAGTCGCCCGGTTTCTCGCACGTCGTGAGCATTTCGGCGTTGTTGGCGGCCCCGACGCAATACACCACCGGCCCGCGCATCAACGCGGCCCGTCCCTCGTGCGCCTTCCGGCCCCGGACAAACCGCCACGGCATGGGCATGTCGAGCGTGACGGCATCTCCCGGCGTCCAGACACGCCGGATTTCATGGAAACTCGCGCCGGGATGAACGGGGACAGCCGGCTCGCCGTTTATTGCCAGCGTGGCCTGGGGGCACCACCCCGGAATACGCAGACGCAGGCAGAATTCCATGGTTTCAGAAGGTGTAAGAACAATTCTCACTCGGCCCGACGAAGGATAATCCGTTTCCTGCCGGATCGTGACGCTGCGGCCGTCTTCAATCTCGGCGGTTGCCGTGCACTCGGTGTACAGGTTCACTGTGAGGCCGTCATTCGACCGGTAGCAAACCATCGCGGGCAGCTCGGCCATGATCCGCCGGAAGTTGTTCGGGCAGCAGAACGTGTCTCGGTCAAAATATGCCCGATTGCCTTCGAGAGCGCAGAAATAGCGAAGGCTCCGGCCGTCCGGTGATTGTGCAGCGAATAAGGCGTTGTAGAGGGCCCGTTCCATGAGATCGCCAAAGCGGGGTTCGCCGGTCTTACGAAGCAGACGGTCCATCAATCGGGTCAAGTAGGCGGTCGCGCAGCTTTCGCTCACGTTTCCACTGCCGGTCTGGCTGTCGTGCCAGGCCTCGTTCAGACTACACGAGCCCGATATCAGCAGCCCGTCCCGCCGGGTCAGGAAGTCCAAGGCTTGCCGGGATTGTGTGAGCAGCCGTGGCTCGGGTTGGATGTCGTGCAACTGCAACTGCGCCACGCACAGGGCCATGAAAATATACGTGTGCCTCTCGTCGTCCATGTGGTAAGGCATGCCGGGCTCGTCCATCTTGATGGTCGAGTTCCAGTCCCCCAACTTGTACAGATCGAATTTCGTGCAGAAGTCCAGGTACCGTTGTTCATTCGTCTGCTCAAAGAGCGTCAGCAATGCTCCGTCGAGCCCCGTGGTTACGCCGTACATGTTGGCGCGCTCCCCGGTGGGACCCGGTATCCTGGACGGTTCGGCCGACCACCGTGCGATGATGAAATCGGCCAGTTTCTTTGCGGCCGCGAGCGAGGCGTCTTCGCCAAAATATACGTAGTCGCTGGTCAAACCCAGCACGAGATACGACATTTCATGGATGTCATACACGCCCCAGAGGCGGCTTTCGGGAAGCAAGATTCCGATGTACCCATCGGGTTCTTGAGTTCTGATCGCCTCTGTCACGAGACGGTTCTTCAATGCCAGAACCCTCTCGTCACTGCTGTACGCAGCAAACCGGACCGTCGCGTCGATCAGCTTCCCCAGACCGATATACCCCGAGGCCTGATTTCTCTGCCGAAACGGAAGAAGGAACGCGTTCTCAACGTCCAGCGCGAGCAGATTGTTGTTGATGGTGATATCGAGCCGCCGGCCGATCTCACCCCCAACCTTGATGTCGCTCAACCGCAGCGGCTTCATCATGGGGGCCTCGCCATACGCGGCCACGGCGGGCAGATTCACGGCTGCAAACGCTGATGTAAAAGAAAGGAGATAAGAAAGATAGTGGTTCATTCTCGGCTGCTCCCCGGAAACGAAGCCATGTCAGGGCCTTCTCAGTGCGCTTGATCCTGACACGAGCATCGGCGGCGTTCAAGTCCCGTTAGATTCTCTTTCCATCGTGGGCGTGCGCCCTGTCCCGTGTATGCACCACAAGCAGGGCTTCTGCGTAAACAGAGCCGCGGCTGAGGCGAATGGACTTCTGGCCTACAATCCGCCGGCACGAACACTTACCCGCGCCACGGGGCCGTGTTCTTTCGCGTCGAGTTGAACGAAGAGGCAGTCGTCTCCAAGCCGGCGGAGGAGGCTGTGGGACGCCTCGTGGCCGTTGATTGCGACTACGGTTGCGCCGGGCGCGAGGTTCTTCACCGGAAACATCAAGGGGATGCGTCCCTGCAGGCCCGATACCGTGCAGACGAAATGCCCGTTCCCGTCCTGTTCCTGCGCGACGCGGGTGTTCGCGCGCCAGTCAGTAAACTGGAGCCAGGCGTCGGCGTTGTACAGCGGCGCGCCTGCCGCGTGCAGGCGGTCGAACACGTGCTCCATCACGGGACGGCTGTACGTGCAGAAGCTCACCGGATGCGACAGTATGGGCACCCCGGTGTGGCTGTGCGTCAGCACGGCATCCAGTGCCGTGTCAAAGACCCTTCGGGCCAGATCAGCCCGGTCGCGGAGATACGGGATCAGGGTTTCGTCATCGAATATCACAAGCGGCTGCTGCCAGCAGTCATAGATGGCGCCGTCGAGCCCGCAGAACCTCATCGGCCGGCCGGAACCGCACAGGTACCGGCCCCACACCGCGCAGGAGCCCGGCAGATAGGCAAACAGCAGCCGGTACCCGTTTTCGATGTGCGCCGGAACCGGAGACATGTACCCCGGCCATGGCGCGCAATGGCACTGCAGCGTCGGGCTCACCGCGCCGAACCTCGCCGCAAACTTCCCGGTCTCTTCTCTGAGGGCGTCCGGCAGGGCAAAGGCCAGTTCCTCGTCCCGGGCCAAAGGGTCTGCGTGCGGGCCGAAGCTGTGGCCGCGCGCCCGCAACTCGGCGACATCGGTTTCGGAGAGCTTTGTCGCTCTCATTAGATAAAAGGTTGCCGCGCCCCCGCGTTTTTCGAGCGCGGCAGCCAGCGCCCGGAACTGGCCGGGTTCGGAATAGTCCCCGTCGCTTTCGAAGACGCCGGCGGTGCGGTGCGCGGCCTCTGCATAGTACCAGAGGCGGGCCAGCGGAAAAGGGGCCGTGCCAGTCAGCATTCGCGCCAGCAATTGGCTGTGAAGGTCCGCCTGCGGAAGGTGGGCCGCGCGCGGATCCAGATGGCCTTCAAACAGGTCCAGCGCATGCGGCCAGGGCCAGGTTGCGCTGGTGGTGTACCCGCTCAGGTCCGGGTTGCCGAACCGGATGCGCGCCACCGCCTCGGCCAGATCGTAAAAGAAGAGCGTGACCCGCCCCCGGCCGCAGGGCGCCGTGGCCGCGGCGGGGTGGCCGGTCTCGTGCCATTCCGCATTCAGCGCGTCCGCAACGGCCAGCCAGTCCGGGGGGCCCGCGGGCAACACATAGCGGGGGATGGGCAAATGCGTCTGCAGGGACAGGCCAGTGCCCCCGTAGCTGTAGCGAATCCGGACGGTCCCGGGATAGATGACAGACGACGCAACCGCGAAACCCAGCTGCTCCACGATCCATTGCTGGGGCTGCAGGAAGACCGCCCCCGCGCCGCGCCGAACCGCTTCCAGCAGCGCATCGGCCTGTGCCCGGCGCAGAATGGCCCGCGTTACCAGAATGAGTGCCGTCTCTTCAAATTCGGGCAAGCGGCCATCTGCCAGATCCACGAACGAAAACCCGGTCAGCCCCTCGGACACCAGGATTTCCCGGGCAAACCGTCCATAACGGTTCTCCGGCTGGTTCGAGTTTATGAGGATACAGGTGTTTAGTTTGGCCATTGCCGTTCGTGCCGATCAGAGGTCGAATATCAGAGGCGGCGGCGTGAAAGGCACCTCTTTGTACACGCCGTCGGACCGGGATTCCAGATCCAGGATGCGCGCCGCGCCGTCTTCCACAACGCGCTTGACGATCTGCTCGCCGGTTTCTCGCGAGGCGCGCTCGGGATACCCCATAACGCCCAGGGGAATGATGAGCGACTGCCGCCGGCCGAGGTATTCCCGGACCGTCTTGACCGTCATATGCTCCATAACCGGAAACGGATCGCTCATGCGTCATTCTCCCTGTGCCCCGGCACGGTCACCCGTGCCGGTTGTGCGCGCGGTTCCGGGGCCTTCGGAAACTCCGGCTACCGTTCCAGCCGGAGTGGTGCATATCCGTCGTGGTAATGATAACTCGTGACCGGAAGTTGCGGGGTCATGCTCAATTCAGGACCACGCAGGGGCAGGTACCGTGAATAGTTGTAGCGCGCTACGAGGATGGTCCACGCCGCGTCGGGCCCGAACTCATCCCCAAAACGCTTCAACTCGCGGATCGGTATGGCCATCTCGCCGGTCCAGCTTGTGTCGCGGTCCCGCCAGTCGTTCAATGTGCCCTGGCATTGCGCCGCCACGTGCAGTTCCATCGTATGCGCTTCGCTGCTCTTGAGTCCCATGCGTCCGCTGCCGGGAAACCAGAGGTGCGTCTTCTTACCGTGCGGCGTCACATACAGTTCCCAATACCAGGTGTTGGCTTTGGGTTTCAGGAAAACTTCTGCCAGATCGCCCGTCAGGTAATGATGTTCCTGATCGTTCTTTCCCTCGGCCACGATGTCGGAATCGGTGTACTTCACCCCGACATACAGAAACTCGTTGTCCCAGGCCAGCCGGACTTCACCCGGCTCGTGCAGCGTCTCGCCCCTGGCCTCAGTGTCCTTGCCGAGGAGCAGGGGGTACGGAGTGGTGGTCTTCCATGCCGCGTCATCGAGCGCGCCGTCAACGTTGACCGGCGTCCCGGTGAATTTCGCCACCATGACCGGGGGCGCTCCGGGTTCCGTTCCCGCCAGGGCCGCGACGGCAGCCAGTGCGCATAGGGCGACGGCAACACGACCATGTCTCATTCAGGATCCTCCACCTCTTCCGGCTCGACGACATTCATACGCTCGATTTCCTCGTCATTCAGATCATCCAGATTGCGATGTCCCACCACGGTGCCGTCGTCGCGGTCGTCCCGCTCCGCGATACTCAACGCCGCGATGAGCTGCTTCAGATTGTGGATGCCGCCGATCGCCAGCCAGACCGTGATGATTACCGACAGCGCGAACATGAAGTAACAATACACCCGCCAGGCGGCCATCCACGTCCTGTCCTCGATGGGCGTGCTCAGGGCGTATAGCGTCCCCGCGATAAAGATGAGCAGGAACAGGAACGAGTAGCCGTAGGACCCGATAACGAGACAGCGATCCGTAAAGGAGTACTCGGGGCCCATGGCCAGCGCGCGCAGGCCCGTCGCGGCATTGGCCGCGCCCTCGCGCGTATACTTGCCCCGGTGCAGGATCCGATCCATCTCGCAGACACGGCCCCGGCCCGTAGCCAGCGACACAACGGCATAGACCGCCGCCGACGTTACCATCGTGTAGAACCACAACACCTGCGACGTGATCGGGCATTTCTCCCCGCCCAGCTTTGGCCACGCGCGGACCGCGCGCTCCCAGAATCCCGGAAACAGGTCCGTCGCGAGCGCCTGCGTGTTCGGCCAGAAGTACGTCATGTACCACCCGGCGATGGCCAATGCCATGCCCGTCACCGCGGCCGCCCAGGCGCCCGCCGTGTTGCCCCGTTTCCAATACAGCCCGCCGATGATGGCCGCGCCCGCCCAGCCCAGGTAGATTGTGCCGGTGAGGGCAAAATACATCAAGATATCCTGCTGCTGGTTAAACAGCAGGCTGAAAAGAAAAATGAATACCGCCACCCCGAGGATCGATATGCGCAGCCAGCGAATGTGCTGTTTCGGTCCCAGAGGTGCGACCTCGCCGCGCAGCGTGTTGCGGATCGGCAGCACAACGTCCTGGATGAAAATGCTGCCCCACGTGTGAAGGTACGTGTCATGCGTGGTCACAAACGCCGCGAACATCACCGCCGCAAAGGCGCCCGCGAGTCCCATCGGGAAAAAGTGCGCCAGCGCCACGGTCACGGTGAGCTGCGAGCGCAACTGGTCGCTGGGCACGGTATCCAGCACCCGGTTGACGTTCGCGGCGTAGTCCGAGAACGAAGGGTGGTGCAGCAGCACATACGCGGATACCGGGAGCAGGACCATGGTCAGCGACTGGGTGATCTGCCGCAGATTGGCGATCAAACGGCCCATCTTGGCCTCGTGCGGCGATTTTGCCGCGCAATAATAGCCCTGGTTGCCTTGCCAGGCCATGAAGGTGAAGACAATCCCGAAAACGGCGATAAGAAAATAGGTCACGTTGAAGTTCTCGGTGTCGGCGGTCTTCATCGGGTGGATCATCGAAGCGGTTGTGGGCGCCATCGACAGGGCTTCCTCGATCGTCGTCCAGTCAAAGTGAATCAGCAGGAACAGGCCGAGCACCACGAACATGATATTGACGAACGTGCCCTGGATGAAATCCGTCACCATAACCACGACCTGTCCGCCCATCAGGGTAAACGTGAGAGCGACGGTCAGCAGGAAAAACATCATGCCCGCGAAAACCAGGTCGATTTGCAGGGCCCCCAGCGAGACGATATACGGCGGAAAACCGCAGAAGTACTGGAAAAAACGTCCCCCAACCGCCGGGAATATCGCAAAATTGATGCTGCCCGATACAAACGCCAGCAACCCGGCGAAGACCCGGAACCCCCGGCTGTACCGCACCTCGAAAAACTGGGCCATGGTCATGCTGCGCGTCTGCCGGTACCGGTATTGCACCCACCCGGAAATGGAGACGAGAACCATCGCGATCAGCATCATCATCTGCCACCACACCGCCGTGAATCCCGCCTTGTAGTACATCTCGAACAAGGCCACGATCGATATGGCGCATAGACCCGCAATGCCGTCGGCCACCCCCAGCAGATACTTGCCCGCGCAACGGTTCCCGGCGAGGAAGTCCGACACGCTCCGTGTGTATTTGCTCGTCACATACCCCGACCAGCAAATGAACACCACCATCGCTCCCAACACTGCCCAGTCCAGCGCTTGCATATTCATAGTGAGCCTGATACCCCCTGTCGTGATTCAGTTAGACCATGTCATATCTCGGCGATGCACCAGCCATTCTACCAGACTGGCCGCCCGGTAGGAACAGATCTCCGGGCAAAATTCCCCAGGGAGCCGCCCACACAGTTCAAACGTTCTGCCGCGGGCTTTGTCTTCTCGCGCGGCACGACGAGTGCAAACATGGCAGCAACACCGAACACTGCGCGCGTGCCATCGTGCGCGTTTCCGCCGCCACGGTCTTTGCGGCACCGTCCTCAGTGCCCAATCAATCGGGCGGGCGCATCAGCAGCATGGGATCGCCGAGAAGATGATAGATTTGCGCATTGTAGTCGGCGCGAACGATATCGGTGCCCAGCCAGGTCCGCTGATGGAACATGGCCCAGCGAAACGCGCTGCCCAGTCGATCAAACACGGGCCGCACGCTCCAGGGGCTGATGCTGCCCTCGGCATAATCCCAATACAACGCCGCGACCAGGCCGTCGAGCAGGCGGTCATTGGCGTCGGCGTCGCCGCCGCGGATGGCGCCGACGAGCGCGACGGCCCCGCCGTCGGGGTATCGCAGCGCGCGTTCGCAGAAACACTCCCCGTCGGGACCGGTCTGCGGTATTTCCACCCATCCAAAATTGAACCTGACGGTGTCGGTCTCGTTGTCAAACCATCCCGAGTCGCAGTTCATGCTGAAAACGATGGGGTACCATGCCGTGTCGGGCTCAAGCATGGGAAGGAGGTCTCCGGGATTCGTCGACTCGGGGTCTCCCGTCTGAAACGCGGGGTGCTGCCACCCGAACCGGTGCCCGTGGTCGGTGTGAACGATGAGCCCGTCGAGCCCTTCCCGCCAGTTGGCCTGAATGTCGGTCGCGTCCGCGTCCCACCGGTAGGCGGCGAGATCCCGGGCCAGGGGGGTGCCGTAGAAGTCTGAAACCGGTTGCGGTCCGCCGCTGCGCGTGTAGCCCAATCGCACCGTCACGCCCCGGCCGCGAAGGAAACTCCGTACGCGTTCGGCCCCGACGAAGAATTCCCAGTCATCCCGGCCATCCCGCTGCCCGATGACGCCATAGTCCCCCGCGGGATTCGGCGCGCGATCGTACGGGGTTGCCAGCGTGAGCTCCGTGTCGCTGACGACGGCCGCCACCTCCAGCCAGAGCGGATTCGGAAGCCCGCTCGTGAGCACCACGATGTAGTCGCCGGGAATCACCATGCCGGTAAAACCGGCGCCGGAGCCGAAGACCGTGGTGCTTCCTTCCTCCAGCTCGAGACGGCTGGAGAGTATGGCTGTGGGCCATATCACGTCGTCGAAATAGGAGTAGGTTGCAGCGTGACCGGGTACCTCGCCGGGGGGACGCAGCTCGTACCGGAGGATCTTGTCGACCACCGCGTCGGCCTCGTCGGGCGTATCCACGGAGATGCGGCCGATCGCCACATCGGGCTGGTTGTCGTCTCCGCGGATGGCCGCATAGGGCAGGTCCGTTCCCACGGTGACGACATAATCCAACAGGCGCGTCGGATCGGCGGCGCCACGCACATTCATGCCCTGGTGCGGGGGAATGAGCTCGGCGTCGCCGAACAGCAAGATCGCCGACATGGCCGCGGGGCCCGGCGCTACATAGAGGGGTAGCCGGTTCGAGGCGTCGAGCCCAACCACGAATTCGCGTATCGATGCCGCGTCGGGATAGTCGCCGTTGTCCAGCGACGCGAGCCAGGTTCGTGTTCCCATGTCCTGGCGGTGGCGCGCGAGGCGGCGCGCGGCGTCGAGCAGACTGGGTCGCGTGAGGATGAGCAGCTCGAACGCTTCATCTTGAATCCGTGTGGCGTTGGGGGGCGCGAGGACCCGCGACAGGTCGCCTTCTGTGGCCACGGGGATCAGTTCCCGGTTCAGCATCTCGCCGGCCAGCCATTCCTCGGCCCCGGGCGCCTGGGCGCCTGTGAAGTCTCCCAGTACCGCGGGCAAAGACGGCGAAGCCAGCCCCGAGAATTTCACCTGAACACGCAAGCGCCGCGCCAGGATGAGTTGGCGCTCCGCCGGCAGGAAGCGAGTGGGGGAGACGCGGATGCTCAGCACGTGCAGGTTGCCGATCTGAGACGCCTCCTCCTGGTAGGACCACTGGGGATACGGGTTCGACGAGTCGTAGACGTTCTTGTCGCGCACAAACTCCGGCCGCGCCGGCACTCCCGGCGCATCTTCCGAATCCTCCAGCCACGGGGGCGACTGGGCGGGATAGACCCACATGTTGCCGATGGTTTGCGGCAACTCCGGTTTCACCGAAATGCTCCACGAGGCACGCGCCCCGGTCTGGCTGTCCACAGGTATGGCTACACGGAGTGTATAGACCGGCAGTTCGGGCATGCCGGGCGTCTGGATGGATTCCGCGCCCGCCAGGGCCAGCCGGTGATAGAGCGTCTGAAGGTCGCGCTCGATGCGGGCCGCGATTCCGGTGAACTGCAGCGTGCAATTGACCGACGACAGGGTCGACTCACATTCCATGGACGGTTGGCAGCTCGCGGGGTCCGTGGGCAGAGCCATGTTGAAATCCGGCGGCGCGACCACGGTCACGGCGACGCGCGCCTTCTCACCGCTGTGGGCGCCTCTGACCGTGAGTTTTGCCGTTCCCAATGCGAGCCCGAATACCCTCGCCTGAGAGTCGCCCCGCGCCACGCGCGGGTCGCTGGATACGCACACCACCGAGGTGTCCTCTTCGTCCGACGATGTGACGGACAGGGGCACGCTCTCGCCAATGACCACCGCAACGCTGGCCGGATTCACGCTGAACCGGGACAAATCGGGGCAGCCCGTCAGGAAAACGGCCCACAACAGCGCACACGCGCCCAGACGCAGGGGATGCAAGTGCCGCATGATAGTTCCTCCGGCCCGGAGTTGACGGCGAACGCCACTGAACACACGGGCACGCCGTGAGCTGAACGATGGTTTAAGACGCTGCCGCGGCGCCGCCCTCGCTGCCGGTCACCGCCTGCCGGGTTGATTATGGGCCCGGGTCCAAAGCCTGTCAATGCCGCATACCGGCCATCTCCGCGACGCCTCGTGCCGCGAGCACGGCACGGACGATCATCACCGCTCCGGATACGTGTATTTCCCCTGCCGCGCGTCGAACGTGATCTTGGGCACGTCTTCCGGGAAGTAACTTTCGAGGAATTTCTTCATCGGTCCGGGGTGGATGGCCACCCGGATGTTTGACCAGTCCGCCTGATTGCCGTTGGCGTAGTATACGTACGTATTGCCTTCGTACTCGAACAGATCCGCGTCGGTATTGTTGATGCCTTCCCCTGGCGCCACATCGAGCATGGGGCGCCTGGTGGGGCTCAATTCCCAGGTCGCGAGGTCGAGCGAGCGCGCAATCAGGGTGATGTATTTTGTCGTATCGAGGGCGTATTCGTACCAGACCCCGGGCCCCTTCCAGCGCCATGCGCCGTAAATGACGTAGTAATAGGGCGCGAAGTACCGGATACAGGGATTGCCGCAGGCCGTCTGTTCGGCCAGATCGGAAAACTGGAGGCCCTCGACCTCTTCCCATGCGGCGAGATCTTGCGAGCGGGCGAACCGGAAGCTCCATTGCACCGGAAGATTCGATTCGAACGCCATCACGTATCCCCGGTCGTCACGGCATACGGATGCGTTGAACAGGTGCTCGCCTTCGCGGCGCTTGATTGCGAGCGCCTTGGTCCAATTCTTGAGATCGGTGGAGGTGAACCGGTAAATGTCATGGGTCCAGTCATCGTCGGTGTTTTCGGTCGCGAATACGTTCAACTCGTCGCCATGCACAAAGGCGCTCACAAACGAAAACGTCTCGCCGAAGCGGGCGAGTTCCTGGCTGGTGAGCAGATCTTCCACGGACAGGTAGAAGCCCTCGGCCTTGACCTCGCTGGAACGGTAGTTCTGGACCAGCAACGGCCGCCCCTGGAAGATAACGGGGGTGTTCTCCATCCGCATGCCGGAAAACGTGAACGGGGCCTTGATCAGAACGGGATTCGGCGCCGCGTGCGGGTTGGCCGGGGCCGCCGCCTGCGCCCCCGCGGCTGCGGCAAGCAACAGCGCCGCCGCCGGTGCGCCCAATGAGATAAGCATTCTTGAGAAGGCGTGGGTCTTCATCGTGCGTCCCTCCCCATGAGCCGGTTTTCTGCGCGCCGGGGGCGCGGTCTGTCAGGGTTGCGGATTGTGGCACTCGGGCGGAAGCACATGCTCGAAATCCGCCACCGGCCAGAAACGCAGCCGCTCCATCCCTTCCGGCACGGTCTGCGTATAGTGCACATAGGCTCGCACGTTCCCCTTGAGTCCATAGGAGATGGGTCCGCCTTCGGGGTGTTCGCCCGCGCCGTACTGTTTGCCGCCGCTGCCGAAGATTTTGAACCCCGAGAGCAGGCAGTCTTCCAGTTCCACGTGCAGCAGCCGGCCATCCAGCGTGTGGTAGATGACGCCCGTGGAAGGCTGGCCGTGCGGCTGCGAGAAATTGAGCGAGAAGAGCCGGCAGTTTTTCAGATGAACCCGCGTATAGCCCTCGAATCCCGGGTTGCCGACCTGCAGGGCATTGTCCGGGCCGACCAGCGTGCAGTCCTCGATGACGACATCCGGGTAATCACGCGGCTCTGGATTCTCCGCGCGAATGTAAAGACCGGCGGCGTCGCCCCACCAGTCCAGACACATCGAAAAGCAATCCCGGAACACCACCGGTTCGCCGGGCCGCCCGACGAACGCGCCCACGCATATCCCCGAAAACCGGCCAATGGCCACACAGTGCTCGGTGATGGTGGTGAATTCAGCGCCTTTGTCTATGGTGAGATCCCATCCCGCCCCCTCGGCGCCGGTGGTGTAGAGGTTCCGGAGAATCCACCGGTCCCAGAGGATGCTCGAATGGTTCGGTGCGCAACGCCCCGTGCCCCACCAGTCGATGCTTTTGAATCCCCACTCGTCTTTCGGGTCGCCTTCGTCCACCAGCCTCCAGCCGGGGTTGCCCGCGCGGCTGTTGGGGTCGGTCCGCAGGATGACCTCGGGCGCGCCGGAGTCGATCACCACCCACCCCTTCGCGCCGGATCCGAGGCTCCCGTCAAAGTCTCCGGTGAGCACATTGTACGCGCCCGGGGCCCCTTTGAAAGCCGGATCCAGGTTTGCCTCGGCGTACGTGTCGGGGCGCACCACGACGCGATGTCCCCCCTGATCGTCGGGCACCGCCGACAACCCCGCCTGGATGGTGTGAAAGGCCTTGGCCCACGACGAGCCGTCCGAGTTGTCGCCCTGCCGGGATACATAGATCGTGACGCCTTCGCGTCCGCCTTCGAATTGCGCCGCCGCCAGCGTGCACACGGCCCATCCACACAACACAGCCCAAAGTGTCTTCTTCATATGCGTGCGTTCTCCCTGCGTTTCGGTCTGCCGTCAACCGACGCGCGGTTCGCCGTCCAGTTCGATCGCGATGGTCGTCATGATCGCATCGGGCAACTCTTCCGGCAAGGCGATGGTCTTTGTCTCGTTGTCGAACGCCAGGTCGGCGCCCGTTTTCAGAAACCGCGCTGACACGATCCGGTTCTGAAGACCGGGCAGCGTCATCTGATTGCCCGGGCGGGACTCCAGATGCAGGTACAGACGGTGGCCTTTGGCGGTGCACCGGGGCATGCCCCCAGCCTCACTTTCGGGAAACGCCCCCAGGGGCGAGGCGGTCGTGCCGTATATGCCCTCGCCGTTGACCTCGAGCCAGCCCCCCACCGCCCGGAGCCGCTCGACCAGCGTTTCCGGTATCTCTCCGTCGGGTGTCGGCCCGACGTTCAGCAAGAGGTTGCCGCCCCGGCTTGCTACGTCGACGAGGATTCGAACGAGTTCATCCGGACTCTTGAAACGGGTGTCCTTGATCGAATACTGCCAGTAGTCGCCGATGGTTATGCACGCTTCCCAGGGGAACGGTTTCTCACGCTCGAATCCCATCGGCACGTTCACTTCGGACGGCTGTTCCCGCGTGTAGAAGTCGCACAGACCGGTCACGCCGCGTTCACCCAGGCCAAGGCGGTCGTTGATCAGGGCCGAGGGCTGCAGCTCGCGGATCATCGCCACGAGGTCCGGCGCGCGCCAGGTGCTGGCCGGGTGATCCCATTCCCCATCGAACCACACGCAGTCGATGGGACCGTAGTTCGTGCACAGCTCGCGCACCTGTCCGAAAAGGTACTCGTCTACAAACTTCGGGAGGTTGCCGAAATAATCCGGCTGATCCCAGTCCAGGATCGAGTAATAGAATCCGATCTTCATACCCGCGGCCCGGGCGGCCTCCACCAGCAGGCGCACATAGTCGGCCCGGGGCGGGTAATCCGCGCTGTCGAAATCCGTCAAGGCGCTGTCGAACATGGTGTAGCCGTCATGGTGCTTCGATGTGAAGACAACATACTTCGCGCCCGCGTTCTTCGCCGTGGCCATCCATTGGGCGGCATCAAAGGCCTTCGGATGGAACTGTTCCGCATATTTCTTGAAGTCCGCGCGGGCTGCCGCGTCCGTCTTCATGTCGAAATAGTCGTATGCGGCATTCGGGTCGCTGCCGTGCACGGCAAACGGGCCCCAGTGCACGAACATCCCGAACTTGGCGTCCTGAAACCACTGCACCCGTGCCGCACGGGCTTCATTCTCGGCCGCCTGTTTCGCCGCGGCCTCCTGTTCCCTGGCCACGCGGGCCCGGTGGTTGAGCATCGACCCCCAGTCGGGGATCCCCGGCGCGACAAACCAGCTCTCCAGGAATTCCTGCATCGAACACGGGTACATTCCCCGCTTGATGTTCATCCACGTAAGCTGGTCGCCGGCCGCGTAGTAGAGCCAGGTCTTTCCGTCCACCTCGATAATGTCGGGATCCGAGGTGTTAATGCTCTCGTCGAGCCCCCGGGGCGCCAGTACCGGATTCGCCGCGCTCAGCTCCCACTGCTGGAGATCCTTCGACCGCGTGATATAGGTCTCGAAATAGTGGCGCGGGCTGCGGTTCTCGAGATAGAAAACGTAATAGTGGCCATTCACGTACCGGATGCAGGGACAGGCCGTATACCGGTTCGTGCCGAACGTCGAATCGGGCAGTTTCGTCCAGTTCTCGAGGTCCGTGGACCGGGCGAACTTGGTCGTGAAGGCCGGGTACGCCGGTTCGTTGGACTCATACGCCATGATGAATCCGTCGGGGCCCTCGCACACGGAGCTGTTGAAGATGTGCTCGCTCTCCTGCGGGATGACGACTGTGGACTCCCAGTTGACGAGATCCGCCGACTTGAACATCGTGACGTCGTTCCAGTTGTTGTCTTCAAACCGGGACGCAAAAGCGTAAAAGACGCCGTCGTGAACAAATGCTGACGCGAGACTGTATCCGATCGCGAATTTCGTCAGAACCTCGCCGGTTTCAGCGTCTTTGACAAGCAGATAGTAATCTTCCCTGACGCCGCCGCTGCCGGGCCGGATGCTCTCCATGTGGCACAGCCGGCCCTTCCACAAGACCGGCGTCAGTTCGCACAGGTTCTCCGCCACCCGCTCGACGTGCGTCATCACGGGTTTTGACGACAGCGGGGGAGGCGGGGCGATGGACTGAAACACATCCACCGGCCATTGTTGAAGCCGGTGGATGCCTTCCGGCATGCCCTGCTGGAACTGGACATAGGCCTGGACCGCCCCCCTGCTCGTGTATCCGATCGCATTCTCGGAATCCGTATCGACCTTGACCCCGAATACCTTGTACCCCATGAGCGTGGTGTCGGTCAGGTCGACGTGAAGGTATTTGCCGTTCTGGACGCTCTGGATGATGCCGTCGGTGGGCGTCCCGGCGGGTTGCGAGAAGTTCAGGGCGACAAGGCGGCACCGGTCGACCTTGATCCGCATATAGGTGTGAAATCCGTAGTTCCCGCCCTTCAACGCGCACTGCGGACTCACCAGGGTGCAGTCCTCGAACAGGACGTCCGGGCGCTCGGGCATGCCGGGGTTTTCGATGCGTATGTAGCCCCCGGCCGTGTCGCCCCACATGTCGAGCGACCACAAATTGCAGCGCCGGAACACGATGGGTTCATCGGGACGCGACAAACAGCTCGCCACGCCCCCGCCAAAGGCGCGCCCGATGCCCACACAGTCTTCCACGATCACTGTGAACGGTTCGATGCGGTCGGTGCAGTCCCAGAAGAGGCCCGCGTCGCTGCCGGTCGCGTACAGGTTTCGAAGGATCCAGCGGTCCCAGATGATGGCCGAAAAGGTCTCGTCGGTATGGGCGGGCGACCAGCCCTGGGAGGTGGCGCGGATCGTCGACCACCAGTCGTAGCTCTTGAACCCCGCGCCGGGGTCCCCCGAATCGATGACCACGTGCCCGGACGTGCCCGAGCCATACCGGCCGTCCACGTCGCCCACCAGTTCATTGTAGGCGCCTGACGCGCCGCTGAAGGCGGGGGACAGCATGGCTTCCAGGTAGGTGTCGGGGCGCACGACGATGCGGTGCCCGCCCTGGTCGTCGGGGACCGCGTCCAGCGCGGCCTGTATGGTGGTGAACGCGGTTGCCCAGGACTGGCCGTCCGTATTGTTGCCCAGCTTGGACACGTACAGGGTTGTTCCCTGCCGGCCCCCCGCCTCAGGCGCGGCGCCCATGGCCTGCCCGAGAACGGTCACGCACCCCATCACGATCCCTACTGCACAGTTCATGATACCGTCCCCCAAATGTTGTTGTTTCACCAGCACGGGCTGCGCCCAGGGCTACCCACATTGGACCCGGTTCCGGGGTCCCCGGGGTCCTCTTTTTCACCGTTCATGGGTGCTCCAGACAGATCATGGCGCGCGGCCCCGATGTTTTCAAACTCGGTGATCTGTGGGCCTCTTGGGCCCAAATCTCTTGTTGTTTCATGCGGAGTCTAGATCGCCCTTTCAGGGCTCTTTCCAGGTGGGGTGGGTTTCCCGGGGCGGCGTCACGCGTTCCGCGTGACTTGCCCCGGGCTATTCTCGGCCGCCCTTTCAGGGCTGCAGGAACGCGGACACAATGTCGTCGTGTCAGGGCTGCCCATCGGATCTCTCGTGTAGGGGCAGCCCCCCGTGGCTGTCCTCCGGTTGCAACGGGGACGCGCAGCCGCGCCGGGGCGGCGCTTGGAACATGTCCCCGTTCTGCTCGGACGTCTTCAAACTCTGAGATCTGCGTGCTCTCTGTGGCCAATCTCTTCCCGAACCGAACGGGGACACGTAGTCGCGCCGGGGCGGCGCTTGGAACATGTCCCCGCTCTTGTCCGGCGTCTTCAAATGCTGAGATCTGCGGCCAGTCTCATTCAAAAGAAGACCGCAGGCGCCGGATCGCCGGGTTATTTCTTGCAGCGCAGGCGTCTCTTCAGATTGGAGGACCCCGTTCCGGGTTCCCAAGAGTCCCATATTTCACGTCGTCCACAGGTGACCCGAACAGCGCGTGGTCCGGCTTACTCCGACTTTGCGTTGGCGGTGGGAAATCCTATAGCCTAGTCGGGCATGAGCTCAGCAGAATGAAGGGAGACGCTGGTATGAGATGTCACGGTGCTTTGATCGTATGCTGCGTGTTTGGACTTCTAGCCGTATTCGCCCCGGTGGCCGCGTACAGCGCGGTATTGCAGGTGGGGGCGTCAACCGTGAGCATCACGCCCGACAAGCCGGTGGCCCTGTGCGGACAGATGTCGACGCGCATCGCACGGGAAGTGCAGAGCGAACTGCTGGCAAACGCCCTCGCCATGGAATCGCGCGACGGCGACACGGTCCTCGATCAGGCAATCTTCGTGGCCTGCGATATTGTGTACGTACCCGAACACATCCGGGCGCGCGCGGTCGAACTCCTGGCGCCGCGCGTTCCCGGCTTCGACGTGAACAAGCTCATCATCAGCGCGACCCACACCCACACGGCGCCCGTGATGATCGAGGACATTTACGTCATCCCGGACGAAGACGTGATGCGCCCCACTGAATACTCCGAATTCTTCTCCGCGCGGATCGCCGATGTGGCCGAGGCGGCGTGGAAGGCCCGCAAGCCCGCGAAGGCCGGGTGGGGCATGGCAGATGCGCTCATCGGCTACAACCGTCGCTCCTTCTTCGAAGACGGCCACGGCCAGATGTACGGCGACATCAGCATCGATGCGTTTCGCGGAATCGAGGGTCCCGAAGATCATGCCGTGGAAGTGCTGTTTTTCTGGGACGACGACGACACCCTCATCGCGACGGCCGTGAATCTCGCCTGCACCGCCCAGGAAGTGGAAGGCCTCAGCGCGGTGAACGCCGACTTCTGGCATCCGGTCCGGGAAGGTCTGAAGGCGAAATACGGCGAGGCACTGGTCGTTCTCGGGTGGATCGGCGCGGCGGGGGATCAGTCGCCCCACATCCGGTACCGCGCCGCCGCCGAGGACCGCATGCGCGAGTTGCGCGGGCTGAGCCGCCTCGACGAGATTGCCCGGCGCATCATCCGCGCCTGGGAGGAGGCCTATGAGGGCGGACAAAAGGAGAAGTTCGCGGACCTGCCGCTGGTCCACGTGGTGAAATCGATCGAATTGCCCCAGCGTCTGGTCACGGAGCAGGAATACAAGGACATTCAGGCCGAGATCGCGGCCGCGTCCACCGAGCCCAAAGACTACCGCCGTGTGGTCTGGCTTCAGGAAGCACTGAGACGCTACGAGCGGCAGCAGGCGGGCGAAATCCCGCCGTATGTCATGGATCTGCACGTTCTTCGGCTCGGCGATGTGGCGATTGCCACCAACCACTTCGAGCTCTTCACCCAGTACGGCATCCAGATGAAGGCGAAGAGCAAGGCTTTGCACACCTTCGTGATTCAGCTCGCCGGGCCGGGCACCTACGTGCCCACGCCGTTTGCCGCCGCGGGTGGAGGCTACAGCGCCATCGTGCAGAGCAATACGGTGGGACCGGAAGGCGGCCAGAAGCTGGTCGACGAGACGGTCGCCGCTGTCAATGCCCTGTGGGCGGAGCAATAGCGGACGGGGACGGATCCGACAAGCTCGGATGCGGTTTGCGGCAAACCGCCTGCGTTCCGCGGTCAGACCATCAGGCGTTTTGTCAATCGCACAACGATCTTGCTCAGTTCACGCGCCCACACCACCGTGCTGGCGACCGCGATGCACACCAGCCAATCCTTGAAGCTCAGTGAGCACGTGGAGAAGGCGTTCTGCAGAAACGGGGTGTAGATGACAAGCACCTGCAGCCCTACCGAAAGGGCCAGCGCGCCCCACAGCCAGTTGTTCCGGAAAAACCCGTGGAACGCGCTGCGTTCGTCTGAACGCGCGTTAAACACGTTGAAGATCTGAAACATGACCAGGGTGGTGAACGCCATGGTCTGCGCGTAGCGCATGTCGCCGCGGCCGTCCACCAGACCGCCGGGCAGCGAGGCGTCGAGCACAAACAGCGTGCCCGCTGCGATCACCACGCCCGCCAGCACGATGGTGACCCACATGGCCGGCGTGATCACCCCTTCGCGGCGCGGCCGCGGTTTGCGGCGCATGACGTCCGGGTCGGGCGGATCAACGCCGAGCGCCAGCGCGGGAGCTCCGTCCGTCACCAGGTTGACCCAGAGGATCTGCGTGGCCAGCAGAGGCATCACCACGCCGTGTCCCTGAGCGCTCAACCCCATGGATTTCGCCAGGAGCACCCCGAAGAACATCGTCATGACCTCGCCGATGTTCGACGAGAGCAGGTACCGCAGGAATTTGCGGATGTTGTCGAAGATGGCCCGGCCTTCTTCAACCGCCGCGACGATCGTCGCGAAATTATCGTCCGTCAGCACCACGTCCGCCGCCTCGCGGGAGACGTCGGTGCCGGTGATTCCCATGGCGACCCCGATGTCGGCCGCCTTGAGCGCCGGGGCGTCGTTCACGCCGTCGCCGGTCATGGCCACCGTCGCGCCGTTCTTCTGCAGCGCTCTCACAATGCCCAGCTTGTGTTCCGGATCCACGCGCGCATAAACAAACACCTCGCGGACCGTCTCCGCCAGCGCGTCTTCCGGCATCTTCGCCAGTTCCGCGCCGGTGACCGCCCGGCCCCTGGGCGCGATCCCCAATTCCTCGGCAATGACCGCGGCCGTCGTGGGGTGATCGCCCGTGATCATCATGGGGCGGATGCCGGCGCTGCGGGCCCGCTCCACCGCGGGCTTCGCTTCCGCACGCGGCGGATCGATCATCCCGATCAGACCCAGGAATACGAGTTCACGTTCCAGCGTTTCACTGGCGTCCTCGTGTTCGAGCGCGTCGGCGGGCAATTCCCGCACGGCCACGCCCAGCGTGCGCAATGCCTGCCGCGCAAGTTCGTCATTGGTGGCCGCGAGCTCCTGCCGGCGCTGTCCGGTCAACGGTCTGGCTTCTCCGCCAACCTGCTCCAGCGTGCAGCGGGACAACAGGATGTCCGGGGCGCCCTTCGTAAACACCAGCAGCCGTTCGGGACGCTCGGTATCGGTGTGAACGGTCGTCATCAGCTTGCGCTCGGACGAAAACGGCACCTCCCCGATCCGCTCAAACCGCGCGTCCAGCGTCTCGTCGGGCAGACCGGCCTTTCGCGCCGCTACGACCAGTGCGCCTTCCGTCGGGTCGCCCTGGACCGTCCAGCGGCCGTCTTTCTGCTGGAGCACGGCATTATTGGCGCGGTCGGCGGCAATCAAGGCGTGCTCCACCTCCGTGCGGAGAACGCCTTCCTGAAGCGCGTCGCCGTTTACATGAACCTTGCCTTCGGGCGCGTACCCTGTGCCCTCGAGATCTACCCGCCCGCTCGCCGTGACCACCGTCCGCACCGTCATCTCGTTCTTTGTCAGGGTGCCGGTCTTGTCGGAGGCAATGATGGTGGCCGACCCCAGCGTTTCGACGGCCGCAAGATGGCGCACAATGGCGTTGCGCCCGGCCATGCGCTGCACTCCCAGCGCGAGTACCGTCGTGACCACCGCGGGCAGGCCCTCCGGCACCGCCGCAACGGCCAGGGCCACGCCCAGGATGAGCGCCTCAAACAGCGCCGCCAGGCCCCGGAGGTTCTCGACGAAGATCAACGTGGCGATCATCACGATCGCTATGATGACGACAATGATCCCGAGGAACTTGCCCACCCGGTCCAGTTCCACCTGGAGCGGCGTGGTCTCTTTAGGGGCCTGTCGCAACATGCCGGCAATGCGCCCGAGCTCGGTCTGCATGCCCGTCGCTACCACTACCGCCCGCCCGCGGCCATACGTCGCGGCCGTCCCGCTGAAAAGCATGTTGGCGCGGTCGCCCAGCTGCGCTTCGTCCTTCATCGGGGCCGTCTCTTTGGACACCGGCAGGCTTTCGCCGGTAAGCGCGGCCTCGGCCGTCTGCAGCGCGGTACAATGGATCAATCGCGCGTCGGCCGGTATCCCGTCGCCTTCCTCAATCAGGATGAGGTCGCCGGGCACCAGTTCCGGCGCGGGAATCCGCCGCCGCTCGCCGTCGCGCATAACGGTGGCCATCTCCGAGACCATCTGCCGCAGCGCCGCCACCGCCGATTCCGCGCGCGCTTCCTGAATGTAGCCGAGAAAGGCGTTGAGCAGCACAATGGCGAAAATGACGATGCCCTCATAGGGAAGCGCCGAGTCCCGTTCTACAAGCCACAACACTACCGAGATTGCCGTGGCTATCAACAGCAGAATGACCAGGACATCCTTGAACTGCGCGAGAAACTTCTTCCACGCAGGCACGGGATCTTCCGAGGCCAGCTCGTTCCGGCCGTACTTGGCGAGCCGCGCCGTGGCCTCGGCCTGGCTCAAGCCCCGTTGCGCGTCGGTGGCCAGGGTCGCGAGAACTTCATCAATCGTCTGGCGGTATGCGGGCGCGGGCTCCTGCCCGCCGGCAATGCTGCTCACACTTCAATCCTTTCGGGTCCGTGGGCCCGGCGACGCCGCTTCCCTGGGGCGGGATCAGGCGGCGGCAGGGGCCATTCCCGCCGGGAAGGCGAAGACTGTCCTGAAGTGCCTGGCCTGAGGAATCCGTTTCGAACGGGGGCCGCCGGGCCGTAAGTTGCGGTCAATGGGAACATGCCAGTTTATCACAAAGAACCATCCAGACGCCTCAACCCGGCCGGGTATGTCCGCCCTGGGCCCGGGAGGGGGATGCGGCACGCTGCTATCTGTCAATCAACGTGGTAGGATGGACCGCACGACGAAAAGGAGCGTCCAGCCGTGAAACATGGTTTCTCGATATGCGGTGTTCTTCTGGGACTGGCAAGCGCCCTGGCACATGCGGACGCGGGACCGGGCGAAATGTACGAAATGCGGCGCTGGGTGGACGCCAAGTTTCAGAACGCGGCTCCGGCCGAATCGTCCGGCGGCATCGTTATTCTCGAACAGTTTGACCACGTCTGGCAGAACTGCCGCGTTGACCGGCCTCTCATGCTGGGTACGCGCGCGTACCGTCGCGGTCTGTTTACCCATGCCCCGAGCGATCTGCTGGTACAACTGCCTGCCCCGGGTAAGACCTTGACCGCCCGGGCGGGCGTGGATACCAACAGCCAGACTCAGGGGGGCGGGGGAAGTGTCGTCTTTGCGGTGGGTCTGGGCGAGGGCCGGGACCTGTTCACATCGCCCGTGCTGCACGAAGGCATGCCTGCACTGCCGGTTTCCGTCGATCTCGAGGGCGCAACCGAGTTCCACCTCCGCGTGAGCGACGCGGGCGACGGAATAGCCTGTGACTAGGCCGTCTGGGCCGACGCCAGGGTGATGCTGTCCAGCGGAGAGGAAGTCTGGCTGGGCGCTCTGCCCATCATCGAGGGGCAAGACCCGCCCGAATGCACCCCCGTTCCGCCCTTCTCCTTTAACTACGGCGAGCGGTCCTTTCCGGAGGCGTTGGCGGAGTTCGTCACGGACGCTACCTGGGTTCAACTGGATGACGCCCGGCGCCGGCACGAACTGCATTACCGCCATCCGGATACCGGTCTTGAAGTCCGGTGCGTCGCCGTCGAATACCTCGACTTTCCCATCGTTGAATGGACCCTGTACTTTAAGAATGCCGGCGCCGTGGATACCCCAATCCTCGCCGATATCCTCGCGCTGGATACCGCATTCGAACGCCTCCCCGACGACCTCTATGCCCGGTTCGCGCGGCCGTCCGAGTTCGTTCTTCACCACCATACGGGCAGCATCTGTGCGCCAAACGATTACGAACCTCGCAGCACCGTCCTGCCGGCCGGCCAGGTCACACCGCTCGCGTCCACCGGCGGGCGCGGCAGCAACGGCGAATTCCCCTACTTCACTATCGAGTGGCCCGGCGAGGGCGTCATGGCCGTGGTCGGATGGCCCGGGCAATGGTGTGCGACGTTTTCTCGCGATCTGGCGACCGGCCTGCGCATCGCCGCCGGTCAGGAACAGACGCATTTCACGCTTCACCCCGGCGAGGAAGTGCGCACACCGCTCATTGTTCTGCAGTTCTGGAAGGGCGATCGCGTCGATGCGCAGAACACCTGGCGGCGGTGGATGATTGCCCATAACGTCCCGCGACCCGGCGGCCAGCTGTGCCCCATGCATCTGGCGGGCTGTTCGTCGCACTTCTTCGGGGAAATGGTCACGGCCGACGAAGCCAGCCAGATTCAATTCATCGACCGGTACCTCGAAGAGCGAATCCCCCTCGATTACTGGTGGATGGACGCCGGCTGGTATGTCAACGCCTCAGGGTGGCCCAACACCGGCACGTGGGAGGTCGACACGAACCGCTTCCCCCGGGGATTGCGGGCCATCACGGATCACGCGCACGCGCGGGGCCTCAAGACCATCCTGTGGTTCGAGCCCGAACGGGTGACTCCCGGCACGTGGCTCTACGACACCCATCCGGAGTGGCTGCTCGGCGAAGACGGCGGACAGAAACTCCTCGATCTCGGCAACCCCGACGCGTGGCGGTGGCTTGTGGACCATACCGATGCCCTTTTGACCAGCCAGGGCATCGATCTCTACCGGCAGGATTTCAACATGGATCCGCTGACCTATTGGCGCAACGCGGACGCCCCCGACCGTCAAGGCATCACCGAGATCCGGCACGTCACGGGTTATCTTGCCTTCTGGGACGAACTCCTGCGGCGCCGGCCCGGATTGCGCATAGACACCTGTGCCAGCGGCGGCCGCCGCAACGATCTCGAGACGCTTCGCCGCGCCGTCCCTCTGTGGCGCAGCGACTACATCCTCGAACCCACCGGCACGCAAGGCTGCACGTACGGCATCTCCTCCTGGATCCCCTTTCATGGCACCGGTGTCAAGGAGGCCGATCCCTACCGGTTCCGCAGTATGATGACGCCCTATCCAAACTGCCTGTGGGATGCCCGCCGAACCGACCTCGACTACCATGAATTTCGCCGCTTGACGGCGCAGTGGATTGCGGTTGCGCCAAACTACGCGGGGGATTTCTATCCCCTCACGCCGTACAGCCTCGCAAACGATGTGTGGATGGCCTGGCAGTTCGACCGGCCCGAAACCGGGGAGGGCATGGTCCAGATCTTTCGGCGCGACGCATGCATCTTTCGTGCCGCGGACCTGGTGTTGCGGGGGCTCGATCCGGACGCCCGCTACCGCATCACCAACCTCGACGAGCCCGCCGCCGTGTTCGAGATGACCGGGGCCAACCTGCTCGAACACGGCCTTCCCGTCGAAATCTCCGCGTCCCCCGGTGCGCTCGTCTTTACGTACCAACGCGTCGAACCGGAGCCGGCGATCACGTCCCACTGATTTCGCGCGGCGCCTGTTCCAGCCGCAGCCAGCCCATCCGGGCGGGATTGTCGGCGCCATACCCCAACCGCGGCATCACGGTAACCTCGGAGGGCGGCGCCCAGCTGACCAGCGTCTGGCGTGTATTGTCGCGGGACAGCCCGGAAATCTCCACGTTGATCCGCATGGGCCGGGGGGGCGTCGCTTCGCCGCGGAAGGCCTCCATCGGAATGCGCAGCCGGAACGTCTGCCGGCCCTCACGGTTTTCGACGGCGAGGTCCCACGGCGTATCGGGCGCCAGCCAGCCCAGCCGGGCGGTCTGCTTTCCGTTCACGTCGCCGCGAAACGTGCGGCGCGGGTAGATGTGGGTCGGCTCGATGGCCACGGCGATGGCGACCGGACGCCACTGCTCCGACGGGAGGCAGTCGGCGCTGATGTAGAGAAAATCGCCATCATGCGCGGCCTGCCACGTCCACGCGAGCCCTTCGGCGGGCAGGGCCGCCTGCGGCAGGGCTGCCCAGGCCTCGGTCTCCCGCCAGGCGGACGCAAAACCCTCGTTCACCCGCTGGCACCGGTAATTGAGCGGGCCATCCACCAGCCCGGATTCCTCCGGAAACACGGGTTCTCCGGCCACGATCGCCTGCTCGGCCTCCACAAACTCGGTTTCCAGCAATTGCCTCAGCCGCTCCACGCGCCAACGGAGTTCGGCCGGAAAATACGTGTAGCCCTCCGCCTCGGCCTGAAATCCGAGGAACGGATTGCTCTCACACAGCGCGGCCATCTTCGTGGCGTTCTCGATCTCTTCCTCGACGATGCCCCGCATCGACGCGAGCAGCTCGGCCCGGGAACCGGCTGCGTCGTAGAGAAGCCGCTCGCGCGTGTCGTAAAAGCGCAGAATGTTGTATCCCGTTCGGAACTGGATGCCCAGCGCCTGGGCTACAGTGAGATCGCGCTGCCGCTCCGAATTTTCGGCGCAGAGGGGCGCAAGCGCCAGGAGCTCATCCAGTCCGGTTTGCCACGTTTCCGACATCCGCCCGCAGAGCTCAAGTACCTCCTCCATCGTATGGTTGCCCGAAAAACACTCCCCAATCCGGTCGCCGCTGGGAGGGAATTCCAGTTTCCATACCGGGGAGAGGTTCTTGTGGGCGGGCCTCAAATGGAGCGGCCACACAATGCCGTCGGTAATGGGGCCGTAGTACTGGAACGCGTTCGTGATCGGATAATTGTCGTACGCTTCCCCGAACAGCCGCCACGCCCGCACAACGCGTTCCGCGTGGGCGGGGCCCCAGTCCCGCCGCGCAAGCTCCAGGAGAAATGCGTCCTCGCTGAGATCGGCCGGGGAAAAAGGCAGCACGCTCGCGGCCGCCCGGTGCATGAGCGACGGCATATTCCCCATATACCAGCACTGCATGACGCTGGTTACGCCCAGCCGCCGCATCGTCGCGTATTTCTGATAGAGGTTGCCCGGAACCGGAATATACGGCACCGTCGATGCCTCAAACGAGTTGCAGGCCTGGAGTTTCGCGCCCAGTTCCACGCCGTTCCCGGCCGCGGCTTCCGCGATGCGCGTGTAAATCTCGCTCGGGCCTATGTAGGAGAGCCAATAGTCGCCCGCATGCCGTTCCTTGCCCAGTTGCAGCTTGGCGCCGTCCGATTCAAAGTTGTACTGACAAATCACGCCGGGCGGGGTGCGCCGTGCGATGTCCACGAGAGGCGCGGTGCTTCGCGGCACGCCCGTGCCGTTTCCCGGCACGTAGAGCCACGAGATCAGCTTCGCCCGGGGATTGGCCGCGTGCATGCCCCGTTCCATCGCCGAAAGCGAGGCGTGCAGAATCTCGCCCGGCGCCTTTTCCGCACAGACCGGGCACGCGACCCGCCAGTTCTCGTCCGCAACGCTCAGGCAGGTCGTCGAACGTTCTCCGAAGCTGATGTTGATGAGCCCCCCGAGATTGGGGACCTCCGAGAAAATGTCGTGCACGGCCTCGTACAGGTAGGTCTGCGCCGCCTCCGAGAACGGGCAGAAAAGACGGCCCGTGCCCGAAAACGGTTTGCTTCCCAGCTCGGGATGGGCCTGCAGCAGCGGGTTGTCGGCATCCATCACCCGGGGTTCAATACAGAAAACAAACACGTTGATGCCATACCGGCGGCATTTCTCGACGGTTTTGCGCAGTTTTTCCAGGCGGCGGTCCCGGTTCGGATCCACCACGGGCGTCAAGGAGGTCTTGCAGATGTCCTTGAACTCAATCGTGAGCCACAGGGCGTTCACGCCATCGTGGGCGATACGGTTGAGGTACCCGTCCGGATAGTAATCCACATCATCCAGCAGCTCGTCCTTGTTCTTGGGCGGCCGCTTGATCGGACCGAAAAAACACCGCGAAATACGGGTGTGGATGAACGGGGCGCGTTCAAGCTCCCCCAGCGGCAGAAAAGGCCCCTCGGCGCTCATGAGCCGGTCTTCCAGAAAGTAGATGCCGCGCCGGATCCCTTCCGTGTCGCCCGCCTGAATGCGGCATTCGGCTTCTTTCACGACAAGCCGGAAGGTCTCGAAACGGTTCGTGGGCGCCTGTTCGGTGATGATGCGGTACGGACCGTTCACCGGCAGCTTGACGCTTCCGAAGAAGTCCTGCAGGTCCTGGTACGCCGTATCGAGCACGCCGTCCGGGTCGGGATACGCCGTCTCGACCGTGACGCCTTTCCCAAGGTCCGCCTCGCCGTCCGCGGCCTCCATTCTGTCCCAATGCGGCATCCAGGTCAGCGGCGCTGCCAGGGCTTCCACAAAGGCCCATTCGCTCTGCGGGGGGCTCGGCGGCGGTTCGGGCGGGGTGCCAGCGTTCGGCATGCCCATGCCCGCCGCAACAATCCAACAACCCAGCGCGCAACTGACAGTCACGATCATCGGGCCTCCTTGGCGCCTGCTCTGGCGAATGTGATTGTGAGACCGGGACAAGGTGAAACCGCAGCCATTCATGCAGTATGCTCAGGCGAACGAGTCCCGTCTCTTCCCTGCAATCCCAGCCTAACGGAAGGCGGCGCGGAAAAACAAAGCAAAAATGCGTCCGCCCGCGTCCGGAGAGCGCGGCGCATATCGCGAGCACGGCGCCGGATGCCCTGCGTGGAGGTCGGAATACGTATTCGTGAGCGAATTCGCGCCAGATAGTCCCCGGAGATCGCGCTGGAACAATATCGTGCGGCCGCTTCGGTCGCGCAATTACCGGCTGTTTTTCGTGGGGCAGGGCATATCGCTGACCGGCACCTGGATGCAACGCACGGCGCTGCTCTGGCTCGTCGGCACCATGTATGCCGACGAAAAGACGGCCGCGTTCTGGCTGGGCGTCGTGGGGTTCTCGTCCCAGATTCCCGCGCTCCTTCTGACGCCTCTTGCCGGGGCGCTTGCCGACCGCTGGAACCGCCGCCGGATGCTTCTGGCGGCGCAATCGCTGGCCATGGTCCAGTCGTTTCTGCTGGCGTTTCTTGCCCTTTCCGGCGAGATACAGATCTGGCAAATCGTAGCGCTTTCGCTCTGGCTGGGCGTGGTCAACGCGGTCGATGTGCCGACCCGGCAGTCCTTCGTCATTGAGATGGTCGAACGTCCCGAAGACCTTACCGGGGCCATCGCACTGAACAGTTCCCTCGTCAATGCCGGCCGCCTGGCAGGGCCTGCTCTCGGCGGCCTGATGACCGCCCTGTTCGGCGTGGGCGCGTGTTTTCTTCTCAACGGGTTCAGCTTTCTCGCGGTCATCCTCGCCTTGCTGGTCATGCGCACCAGTCCGCGGTCCCGGCAGCCGGGCACGAAACACGTTTTGCAGAATCTGACCGAAGGGCTGGTCTATGCGTTCACGTTTCCGCCCATCCGGGCCTTGCTCTTGATCATGGCGCTGGTCAGCCTTGCGGGCATGCCATACCACTCCCTGCTGCCGGCATTCACGCGGCATCTCCTGGACGGCGGCCCAAAGGGCTACGGAGCTCTGGTGGCGGCGGCCGGAGTTGGCGCGTTGTCCGGTGCGCTCTATCTCGCCAGCCGGTTCTCCGCCCGGGGCCTGCTCCGGCTCATCGCCATCGCGCCGGCCCTTTTCGGCAGCCTCCTGCTGGTCTTCTCCCTGAACCGCTCGTTTCCGCTGGCTCTGGTGCTCATGCCGCTGCTCGGCCTGGGCCAGATGCTGCTGATGGCCTCCTGCAACACGGTCCTCCAGACCATCGTCGACGACGACAAGCGCGGCCGGGTCATGAGCTTCTATTCGCTTTCCTTCATGGGCGTCGCGCCGTTGGGCAACCTCCTGGCGGGCGTGGCGGCCCGCGAATTCGGTTCGGCCGCGACCATGGCTGTCGGGGGCGTGGCGTGTGTCCTGGGCGCCATCGCGTTTACCCGCCGGCTGCCCCGGCTGCGCACGCTGATTCGTCCCATTTACGCCAGCAAAGGGATCGTCACCGACGTCGCCGCGGGAAACCGGGTGGCCGCCAGCGAATGCTCCGGCGCAGTCAACGGAGGAGGGGAGAACCGCACAACGTCACCGTCCGCCAGTCAGGACCGCCCCCGCTTCGTGCCTTGATCGGTGGGTCGGGACACGGCCCCTCCCTCGCGCGTCCGGCGAGATGTGCCGGCTCAGCGGGTCCGTGACGGGGCGTCGTCCGGGTCTGCGCGCGGGCCCCGCCGGTTATGATCACTTGACCTGTTCGGTACTCTTTGACATACTTGCCGCGTTGGGTCCGTCGTTATCATCCCCTCGGGCAGATGATCCGCCGGCACGGCACCTGCCCACGGCGGAACGGCGGAAGGGCCACTAACACGCAGCGGGAGAGAGCGCTTATGGCAGCGGGACCCCAACTCTGGGGATTGTCGATCTTTGACGTTATCATCATCCTCGCCTATGTCCTGGGCGTCGTCGGGATCGGCACCTATTACGGGAAATACGTCAAGTCGGCCAAGGATTTCTTTCTGGCGGGCCGGGCCCTGCCCTTCTGGGCCATCGGCATGTCCATCGTGGTGAGCGACATCGGCGCCAGCGACTTCGTGTTCGTGGGGGGCGCCACCTATACGTATGGCGTCTCCGCCGCGAACTTCGACTGGATAGGCTCGATGCCCGCCATGGTCATTGCCGCGTTCATTTTCATGCCCTATTACTGGCGCGCCGGCGTCTACACGATCCCGGAGTTTCTCGGCCGCCGCTACAACATGGCGGTCCAGATCATCCACGCCGCGATCTGGGGTGTGTTTATGGTGACGATGCTGGGCGTCATCTTTCAGGCCACCGGCAACTTCATGTCGAGCATTCTCGGCTGGCCGATCTGGGTCGGTGTGGCCATCACGATTGTGGCCGTGTTCATCTACACCTTCTCCGGCGGTCTCGCGGCCGTCGTCATGACCGACGTAATCCAACTCGTGGTCATGTTCGTCGGCGGGCTGTCGCTGCTCGCGCTGGCGATGTGGGAGGTCGGCGGGTGGGGCGCCCTGCAGGAACAGGTGATCGCCATCAAGGGCGAAGGGCATCTCACGATGCTGCAGCCCAATAACGACCCCAATACCCCGTATCCCTGGGCCGGAATCGTGTTCGGGCTCGGACTGGTCATGTCGACCGCCTATTTCAGCGGGCATCAGGGCGTGGTACAACGCGTGTTTGGCGCGCGCTCGGAATGGGACGCCAAGGGCGGCATGCTCTTCGGCGGATTCCTGAAATCCTTCATCCCGCTGATGGTCGCCCTTCCGGGCCTGGCCGCCATCGTCATTCTTCCCGAAGGCGTCATCACCAAAGGGGACGATGCCGTGCCCTCCATGATCCGCCATCTGATGCCGGCGGGCGTGCGCGGCCTCACCTTCTCGGCGCTCGTGGCATCGTTTCTGTCCAGCGCCGACACCTACCTCAATTCCGCCTCCACCATCTGGACCACCGACCTCTATGGCCGCGTCCATGAGTTCTTCACGGGACGCCTCCCCGGCGAGAAACACGGCCTCGTCATGGGCCGTCTCTTCACCATCATCTTCGTGGTGGTTGGAGCGTCGCTGGTGCCCATTCTGGACCGGGTCGAGAGCATGTACAATTTCATCCAGACCTCGCTGTCGATGTTCCAGGGGCCGGTATTCGCCATTCTCCTCCTGGGCATCATGTGGCGCCGCGCGAACCGCTGGGGCGGTCTCGTCGGCATGCTGAGCGGCGTCGCGTTCAGCACGGTGCTCAACTTCACCGAAGGCCTGTTCCCCTCGGCCGACGCGTTCCTGTTCGTGGCATGGTGGTCCTTTGTGTTTACCATTGTCGTCACGGTCGTCGTAAGCCTCCTGACGAAACCCGAGCCGGAGGAAAAAATCCGGGGACTCGTTTTCGGCCAGGTGATGCAGGATGGCCAGATTCAGCGTGTGCTCGCGGAAAGGGTTGAGTAAATGGATGCCCCCCAGACCGATCCCAACCTGATGACAAGGATATTCAAGCCCGTTCTGGAACCTTTTTTCAGCCCTATCAATGATTTCCTGGGCCGGTACTATATGCCCTGGGCGACCATCTGCGCCCTCGGCCTGTTTATCGGCGCGATGATCTGGGTGTTTACGCTCCGCAAGGAATATGTGAACGTAGACGCCCCCAAGAAGGGCTTTTTCTACGACCTGCGGTTCTGGACCATCATCTCCATGCTGCCCCATGTGTTGGTCTATCTTTACTTCTCGAAATGGAGCTAGCCGTGAGCGACCAAGATCCTCTCAGTCATGTTAAACGCGATGCCGAGGCCCTCCTTATCCTTGGCGCGTTTCTGGCGTTCCTGGCCGTGATCGTTCTCGTGGCCACCGTCTTCCAGGCGCCGGGTCATGCCCGTGTGGTCAACGGTGGCGCGGGGCTGGCGTTATTGCTGATTGGCGGCGGCATGGCCGGCTGGAGCCGCGTTCTCCGGAAGCGTTTGTCTAGGTAGCCACCCAACAGCCCGGCTGTCTCAACGTCCGCCCCGGATCTGGGGCGTGCCTGCGAGATCCACTGCGTCGATGGAGACCCGTCCGTTGTCCCACACCACCAACCCGGTACCCATCGATTTGACCCTGACTGACCCGCCCGGTACCTCGAGCCGCAACCGGGCCGCCGGACCGTTGTACCCCGCCACCCACAGCCGGGCGCCCGGGTTGCCGTACAGCCAGGCGGGGTTCTTCCCGCAGGTCAATACGGCATCGCCCACAACCACCTTTCCTGCGGCGTTTTGCCGTGCCAAAGGCGATTCGAGCATCGGCCAGCCCAGTTCGCCCTCATGCGTCCACCGGCGGTTAAGTTCCCAGGCAAGCAGATCAACCTCGATGCCCAGCGATTCGCCAGCCCGGGAATACTCCACGGTCCATGGGCGTTGTTGGTCGTCCCGGTAACCGGTGACGGGCGGCGCCGCCTCGTCTCTCAGACGGCCGGAAACGACGGCCTTCACGAATGCGCGCGGGTCGGGATAATCCGAACGGTCCGCCGCTTCCGCATAGAATCCGCAAAACGGTTCACCTCGAAAGAACCGGCTTTGCCGATCGGCGTCCCAGAAGGTCTTCTCCGGTCCAAGATAGTTGTACAGTTCAAAAACGAGTTCATCCTCCACGGCCGCAAGCCGCATGGGGGCGTCTACGCCCATGTCGCTGCGCGTCAGGGGCCGCACGGCCAGCAGCATACCGCCCGCCACGAAGGTGACCGTCTGGCCGGGGGCGACCGGCGCGGGAAACTCTCCAACCACGTCGTCTCCAATCCACACGCTCTCCACGAGACGGCGCTGCGTACACACCACGGCGAGTTTGGCCGAACGGCACGTGAATTGACTGGCGGGCGCGAGACTGGCGGGGTATTCGAGGATCCGGGGCGCATACAAAACAATGGCACGAGACCCCCATTGCGCGGCATACGCCTGGCCCGCATCCGCAAGACGCGTGGGCTGGCTGCGGTCCGCGGGACGTTCCGGGTCGCCGAACCATGTGTCGTCGACCAGGTAGCGCGTGAAGATCACGACCGGTTTGCCGGACTCCGGCACGGGACAATGAACCACAAACGGGTGGATTTGCCGGCTGATTTCGCGCGTCGCGGTCCCCAGCGCGAACGAAGGGGTTTGGTACAGCGTGGTTCCGATACGCCACTCCGCGTGCGCGGTTTCGGTCAACTGTACCGGCAACGTGGCTGCATTCAACGCCGCGCCGAGCCAGGCCGGCGCCGTGCCATCCGCGACCCATTGCCGGATGATGTCCCTCTCGGGTGCGTTCGTGCACATCACGTCGTCAAGAAAGCCGCGGCTGTATGCTCCGGCAAGCCGCCCCGTCGAGCTCTGAAGATGGAGTGCGGCGCTCAGGGCCAGCCGCGCGGCCATCGTGCGCGCCCGGATTCGCGTGGCGTCGTCTCTCACCAGGTCGGCAATGAGGTCCAGGGCGCCCATCGTGACGCCCATGTAGTTCGGACTGTTGAATTCGTACACCGTGCCGTTGGCGGCCGTGACGTCTGCCAGCCGTTTGAGCCTCTCGTAGCCGCGTTCGCGAATTCCCGGATCGTCCAGAAGTTCCCCCCCGAGACAGGAGCTCAGGCAGTCGAGCGAGGCGATGTTGGTATACGTGATGGCGACATCCATGCGCCGGATGGCGTCGCAGCCGTACCGGATGCTCTCCAGTACGCGCTGGCGCATTCCGGGCGAAAGGCGGTCGGCATGACGGATCATCATGGGAACCAGCGCCCGCTGGGTGAATCCGACCGCGTTCAAATCCTGCACGGCGGGCGCTTCTCTGTACCACAGGTAGTTCCCGTGATAGGCATGCCCGGGCCGGGTCTCCTGACAGGCCAGCACGGCGTCCAGGACCTTCTCCGCGAGAGTGAGGTCTTCCGGAGTTCCGTTGGCCACGAGTCTCTCCGCGAATGCGGCCGAGTCCAATACGGAGTGGTCTGACCCCGTGCTTCGGGTACGGATCATCATGTTGACGCTGGGGTCGAACCCCGGGGGAATCTCGAGGCTTGCGCCCAATGCGGCCGTGGCGATCATGGCGGCGAAAAAGGTCATGGACAACGCTCCTTCTCGAATACGCGGGCAACGCGCCCGTCGCGTCCGGCGGTCTCGGTAAGCCGGGCGCTTCGCGCCGCTTTTGCTCGTCACGGCCGGGCATGTGCGCGCCATTCTCACACAACAGCGAGGGTCATTCCAGTGCACGGCTCCGAACGGGCTTCAGGCGCGGGCATACAAGCCGATTTCGGTCGCGAGTGCTGCTACAATACGTCTCGGAATGAATTGAGTCGAGGGAGGAACACGCATGCCGCTCATCACTGCCGCCCTGCTCGTATGTGCTTCCGTCGCCGGCGCGGAACCGCTGCAGATCGGAAACCACAAGCAGTTTTTCATCGACACGCAGTTCTTCGCGGAAGCGCATCATGTAGCGCTCCGTGTCTGTACCGCGGAAAAGACCGGCGAACATACGCTGGAACCGGATCAGCCGTGGGAAAGCGCGTCGCTTAACTGGTTCAGCGTGATCGAGGATACGGGAAAATACCGCATGTGGTACGAGGCCTACGACGTCGAGGGATGGCCCACCAGCGACGACACCTCGTTCTGCTACGCGGAATCTGCCGATGGCGTGCATTGGCAGAAGCCTTCCCTGGATCTGGTCAAGTACCATGACATAGAGCAGACGAACATTCTCTTCCGCATGATCGGGACCGCCGGCGCCCGTTCCCGCGTTCACGGGGCCGGCGTATTCCTCGACCGCAATGCGCCTGAACCCGAGCGCTACAAGGCCGTTTCCCAGGGTATTTTTGCCGGATTGGGCGACCCGCCGCACAGGGTCGCCGGAATGTACAGCCCCGACGGCCTGCATTGGACGCGGTACCCCGAGCCCATCTGCCCCGTTTTCGCGGACAGTCAATACTCGGCGTTCCGGGATGCGCGCAGCGGTCAGTATGTCCTCCTGGGACGTGTTGGGGGACGCGGGAGGGCCATCGGGAGGAGCCAAAGCGCCAGTTTCACCCGGTTCGATCCGCTCGCGCTCGTGCTCGAATCACACGAACGCGACATGCCGCAGTGCGATATCTACAACCCGGCCGCGATCCAGTATCCCTACGCGGAAAAAATCTATTTCATGTTTCCCAGCGTGTATCGCCACGATACGGACACGCTCGATGTCGCGCTCGCGGCCAGTCGCGACGGCGTTCGCTGGACCTGGCCCGAACCCGTTGCGCGGTTTGTCCCGCTCGGCGCCCCGGGCGATTTTGACAGCGGTTCGCTCTACATGGGGCAGGGAATTCTCCGAAGGGATGACGAGCTCTGGCTGTATTACAGCGGCAGTCCGCTCAAGCACAACGAGGCGGAGCTTCCCAACCTCACCATACCCGGCAACCGGCGCATCTACAGCCGGGTCACGGTGCCGTTGGACCGGTTTGTAGCCGCGGCCGCCGGACCCGAAGGCGGCAGCTTCGTCACGCCGGTTCTCTTATTCGAGGGTGACAGCCTGGTGCTCAATGTGCAGGTGCTCGAGAGGGGCCATGTGCGCGTCGGTTTGCTCGATGACCATGACCAGCCGGTTCCCGGGCGGTCCGTCGAGGAGTGTCTGCCCGTTGCCGGCGACCACACTGCGGTCACGGTCGCCTGGAGCGACGGTTCCCGCGTGTCGTCGCGCGCAGCCGCCCCAACCCGGCTTGTGTTCCAGATTCAGAACGCGCGGCTCTACACCTTCCAGTTTGTCCCGTCCGGCAAAGAACCCGGCTGAGGCCTTGTGCACACCCGTGTTCGGGCGGCTCAGATCCAGTTCAACACGCCCGCAAACAGAGCCAGACACACGATGTTGAACACATAGATGGCCGAAACCACACCGATTTTGTGCTTGAGATTGTTCATGTCGTAGACCCGGAAGGCAACGAGGAAGAATGGGAGGTAACCCAACAGAAAGATCAGCCACGGCGCGCCGCGATTCCACCACGCGTAGTCCCATGTGAGCGCTCCCGCGTAGTTCAACAGGTATTCCACGAACACGCAAAACGCCGAGCCGGTAAACGCAAAAAAGAGGCGGTTGGGCAGGCCGAGGATTCTCAGGTCTTTGGCGGCGGGGAGCAGCTTGGTGAATATTATGCCGGCAACGGCAAACATGAAGCAGATCTCGATGTTCAGGCCGATCAGAATGAGGAACGCGGTCTTTCCGGGCGCCGCCCAGACCGGGGCGTGCTGCGTGAAGTGAAGCACCAGGGCGTTCCAGGTTTCATTGAACCAGTCCATCCCCCAGAAGGCCAGCCCCGCCAGCACAAGATCCCAGTTGCGGCGCTCAATCTCGACCGCGTACACGTACACCACAAGCGCCAGGAGGGGGATCACATACCACTGAAACTGGCTGCTGTCGCGTAGAATGCGTTGCGCTTCCAAGGCAGATGGGGTCATATCATGTCTCCACACGTTGAGTTGCCGCCAACACTATCCGGTTCTAGACGATTTCAATATCCACGGCGCCGACCCAGTGCGCCGCATGGTCCTTCCACGGCTGCGGCGGTGTACAGTCGAAGACCGCAAGGAATTCCTTCGCGCCCGTCGCGATGATGTCCGTGTATCCCGTGGTGAAGAACGGCGCGAAAAGGACCTCGTCGCTCCAGGTCTTGCCTGCATCGGTGCTGAATGTGACGCAGTTTCCCCAGCGCGGGTAGGCGAGACCGCCGTAGGTGAGCGCAAGCACACCGTCCCCGCGGGCCATACGCGGGAAGCAGCCCCGCGCCTGGTCCATGGGTTTGGCGGGCGTCCAGGTTTTTCCGGTATCGCTCGAGAACGACATGATCAGCGGCGCGCTGGGTGGACCGGGCTCGTAATAGGCGTCGGCCGGAAGCGTGCCCGGATGAATCCCCGTCCCCGGGATCGCGTACGACAAGTCGTGGTACCGCTCCTTCGGCGCGGCCATCAGCGGGTTGTGATCGTCGTTGACCAGCCGCGCCACGCAGACCAGCTGCCCTCCGCCGGCATGCGCCACATTGGGCTCGCAGGGACCCCACAGTGTCCAGCCCCGCTTCGTTGCGCCTTCCGGATCGTCCAGCTTGTCCAGCGAGGCGATGTGGCTCACGAACCGCCAGGTCTTGCCCCGGTCAAGCGATTCCGTGAGAAAGGTGCGAAACACCCACGGCTCGTGGGTCCCTTGCATCGCCGCGAGCAGCCGCCCGTCCGGAAGTTCAATGATATTGCCGTGAAACCACTGTTTCTCTTCCGCCTTGAACTGGTCTTCGGGCAGCCACAGGGTGCCGTCCTCAAGGGGGCCGCGAAGGGTGTGCCATGCATCGTCGGATTCCCAGCGCCGGGTCGAGCGCAGGCCGGCCGAGCCCGGAATGGGCTTCGTCTCGTAATGAACCGACACCGCGCAGCCTGAACTGGGATGGAACGTGTTCAGGCCCATGCCGTCCACGCCCGCGGTATGGGGGCGCCACGACCAGCCGCTGTCTTCGGACCGGATTGCGGTCAGGGGGCCGCCCTCTTCAACCGCCTGCGCGAAGAGGATGATCGAGCCGTCGCGAAACCGTGCGAGGTTCGGGAACATCGGGCCCCGCATCACGACGCGCGGGCTGCCGACTCGGATCTCCAGACCGCCCCGGCGTTCCCGGCGAGCCGCGTAGGGCGATGGAAAGGCATCGCGTGCGGGCTCGCCTGCCGGCGCATCCCCTTCCTGCCCCCGCACCCAGGGTCCAGCCGCCAACCCGCCCGCCGTCAAGCCCAGGAATCGGCGCCGATCCATATCCAGACTCCTCCGGTTCGTATGCTGCACGATGAGTTGAGGCAACGCAGGAAGCAAGTATACCATGGGGGAAGAGGGCGGCGGGGAACGCCGGACGCGCCCTGGGCGGCCGGTCTGCCGAACGCATCAACAGGGGAGGATTCACATGCGGTTAGTGTACGGATTGATGAGTCTGGGCGTTGTTTTACTGTCTGTTTCCGCTCCGTCCGCTGCCGCGGAGCTCTGGTTGCACCCCCAGTGCCGCCAACTGCCCACCGACACCCTGGGGCCCTTCGTCACCCTCGGCGACGGACGCATTCTTGCCGTGCATGATACCCAGGCGCTGATCAGCGCCGACGAAGGCGTCACGTGGCAATCCTCCCCGATATTCAAGGAAGGAGAGAACGTCTCCATCAGCACGGAACGCGCCCTGTGCCGGACCCGAAACGGGGCGATCATCGTTGCATTCATGAACATGCGGGAAGAGGACTGGCGCTGGAACAGCCAGACCCACGACGCCGACCCCGGAACGCGTCTGCCCAACTGCGTGATCCGAAGCCTCGACGACGGAAAGACCTGGCAGGATTTCCAGAAACTCCACGATGACTGGACCGGCGCGGTCCGCAACATGCTCCAGACGCGCGACGGGCGCGTCGTCTTCACCTCCATGCGCCTGCTGAACCGCCCCGGCCGCCACTCGGTGCTGACGTACTCCTCGACCGACGACGGCTTCACCTGGAAACCCAGCAACATCCTGGACCTCGGCGGCAACGGCCATCACGACGGCGCTACGGAGGCTACCGTCGAGGAACTGCGCGACGGCCGTCTCTGGAAACTCATCCGCACCAATCTGGGCGTCTTCTGGCAGGCGTATTCCGAGGACGGGATCTACTGGAGGACCATGGGGCCCACGACCATCCCGGCAAGCAGCGCGCCGGGACTGCTCAAACGGCTGGCAAGCGGGCGCCTCATGCTGGTCTGGAACCGGCCGTTTCCCGAGGGGCAGACCGAGTATCCCCTCACCGGCGGCGATTGCCAGTGGTCGGAAGTCCCGGTGAGCAACCATCGCGGCGAACTCTCCGTGGCCTTTTCCGAAGACGACGGAAAGACGTGGACCGCGCCCGTTGTGGTCGCCCGGCAGCCGGGCGCCTCGCTCGCGTACCCGTACGTCTACGAACGGACGCCCGGCGTGCTCTGGCTCACCACCATGCAAGGCGGTATCCGCGTGGCGCTCAACGAGGCCGATCTGCTCTCACAATGAAACGTGCGCCCGGGGAGCTCGATGTTACATAATGACGCGGTCTCTGGCGCGCGCCGCAGCAAACTGTGTCCAACACGCAACCCGTTCGCTCAGGAGCAATGACCGTGAAAACCATTCCGTTCCTCTCGATATGCGTGCACGCCGTGCTCGCGGCGCTCACGCCCGCGCATGCCCAGGAAGCCCCGGACGTTCCGTCCGCCATGAAGCCGTTGATGGATCGCATGGTCCACCACACGCAGGGCTGGGGCGTGCTTGGCGTCGGGACCGCTGCGCACGCGCCCGGCATTCAGCCGGAGCCATTGACCATCGGCGACCAGACCTACACGCACGGGCTGGGCTCGCACGCACCCTCGGAGATCGTCTTTCTGCTGGACGGGCAGTTCCTCGCCTTTGAGGTGGAATGCGGTGTACATCGCCAGCAATTCGATGCTGGTACGGTCGTTTTCAAGGTCTTCGTCGACGATCAGGAGGTGTTTGACAGCGGCGTGATGCGGCAGACGGACCCCGCGCGAAAGGTCAGCGTGCCCGTTAAAGACGCCTCGGAATTGCGCCTGGTCAGCGAGAACGGGGGCGACGGCATCACCTGCGATATGGCCAGCTGGGTCAACCCGGTGCTGACTCCGAACCCCGAGGCGAGCCAGCAGGCGAAGACGCTCGCTGTCGACGTGGCGCCTTTCGCGTGCGTCGCGGCCTGGGATCCGGCCCGAGTCGAAGGCGCCAAAGCCAATCGCCTGGAGCCCATCCCCGAAGACGACCTCTTCATGCGGACCGAGCTCGCTCCCAATGCCGAGGGCCTCTACGAAGCAAAAGTCTACCCCGACGGGCGTGCCTGCATCGGGCTCGAATGGCTGGAACGCCGCCGTATCAACCATCTTGAACTGGAGTTTGCCGCCGCGCCCGCTTCGCTCGAAGGGGCGGAGCTCCAATACTGGTCGATGACTCAACACGGCGGCTCGCCCGGCGGATCCCGGTGGCAAGGCCAATGGAAACCGCTCGTGGGCGCGCAGAATCTCGAGGGCGCCCTGTGGAGCGCCGAGCCGGACTGGAGCGGTCTTCCCGAAGCCTACACGGGCACGCTCAAAGTGCGCTGGATACTCCCCCCGGCCGCCGCGCCGTTCCGCATCAAGGCCCTCCGTGCCTATCCCGCGTCGCGCTGGCTCGAAAAGGACCTGCGCGTCGTGACCCGCGACGCGCAAGGACAGAGCGGCAGCCTCGACATGTACAACGGGGAGATCGTCGGGCAGGACCATCCCCACCGCATCGCATTCGCGCCCGGTGAACCGCTGCGCCTGACCGTCCGGTATTCCACCGGCCGGCGCTGGGAACTGGCCGACCGTACGGTGATGCGTTTCAAGCTCCCTGGCGGCTCGTTCGGCGTTGCCGTCACGGACGTGCTTGACAAGGGCGCCGTGTACGTCGAACACGCCAACGCGCTCATCTGCGATGCCGCCCGGCCTCAAACCATCGACGAATACCTGGCCTCGGTTGCGGACAGGCAGACCCTTCTCGAACAGGTCCGGCAGAAGCCGGATCAAACGGTCGCGCAGGCCCTGCGCCACGTCCACCGGCTCGACGGCGATCTCGGTCCCACGATGCTCTCGCTGGCGTGCGATAACCGCAAGTTCATCGTCGCGCGGGAAGGCGCCGTCCAGTTTGACGACCGTCCCGAGGTGTACAACTACGTCGAACACATGTACAACAAGCCCTATGCCTGCGGCATGACGCCTTCGTTTGGCTCCGGCGCGGCCCGGAGCGTGAGCCGCCGGAACGAGCGCGACTGGGCGCCCATGCCCGTGCTCACCGTGACCGAGGGCGCGCTCGCCTATCGTCAGCGCACCTTTGTCGCCCCCTTCGGCAAGAGTGACGCGCCCGCCGAGGCGCCGTGGTATCTCCAGTACCGGCCCCTGGGCGTGGCCGAGTTCGCCGTGACCAATCACGGTGACGAACCGGCCCAGGCCGCGTTCGCACTGCAGTTCACGGCCGACGCCGAATCGTCCACCCCGGCCGGGGTGCGGCTCGTGAACGGCGTGGCTCTGGTCGAAAAGAATGACAAGCTCCTGGCCCTCGTGCGTTTCGACGATGCGGAAGGACTGGAAACTCAGGCGGAGAACGGCGTGCTGCGGGTGACCGGTCCCGTGCCTGCCAAACAACTGCGCGGGTTCACGGTCTACTGGCCCCGCTGGGAAGGCGCGACGCCCGCTGATCTGGACAACAGCCCCGCGCCGGACCTGCTGAAGGAACAGACGCTTGCCTATTGGGATCGCATCGTCGACGAAGCCTCGCCGGTGGACATCCCGGACGTCCTCGTCGATAACCTGATCCCCGCCTCACAGATCCACTGTCTGCTCGCCGCGCGCAACGAGAATCTGGTACGGATCGCCCCGTGGGTCTCGTCCTGGTATTACGGTCCGCTGGAGAGCGAAGGCCATTCCGTTGTCCGGGGCATGATGGCCGCGGGGTACCTCGATTTCGCGCGCCGTGCCCTCGAGTACTACATTGAACGTTACAACGAAGACGGATTCCTCACCACGGGCTACACGGTCATGGGCACCGGCTGGCACCTCTGGACACTCGGCGAATACTACCGTCTGGCACACGACCCCGAGTGGATGCGGGCCCAGGCGCCGAAAGTCGAGAAGGTCTGCCGCTGGATCATGAGCGAGCGGCGGAAGACCATGCGCACGGACGCCCGGGGCAATAAAGTGCCTGAATATGGTCTGATGCCGCCCGGCGTGGGCGCCGACTGGGAAGTCTATGCCTATTACTTCTATCTGAACGGCTATTACTGCGCCGGTCTTCGCGCGGCCGCCGAGGCCATGGCCGATGCCGGATGGCCCGGCGCCCAGGAAGTGCTGGACGACGCCCGGGCGTATGAAGAGGACGTCCGGCGCGCCTACGCGTGGATCCAGGCCCAGGCCCCGGTGTTTCCGCTGCGCGACGGCACGTGGGTCCCGGAGTATCCCACACACGTCTACAGCCCGTGTCCCATCGAGAACCTGTACGTAGGCGAAGACTTTGGCCGAAGCTGGTGCTATGACGTCGAGCTCGGCGCTCACCACCTCATCCCCTTCGGCATCCTTGACCCCAACGGCCCTCAGGCGGACTGGATGATCAATCACATGGAAGACACCCAGTTTGTGCGTCCCGGCTGGTTCTACTATGAGGACAAGGAGGCCAACGAGGCAGACTGGTTCAACCTGGGCGGTTTCGCCAAGGTACAGCCGTACTATGCCCGCACCGGCGAAGTCCACGCGCTGCGGGACGACGTCAAGCCGTTCATCCGCACCTATTTCAACAGCGTCATGTCGCTCCTCAACCGCGAAGACCTCTCCTTGTGGGAGCATTTCATGAACGGCGCGTACAACAAAACCCACGAAACGGGATACTTCGTGCACCAGTCGCGCCTGATGCTTGTGCAGGAGCGCGGCGAGGAACTCTGGCTTGCGCCGTTTGTCACCAGCAACTGGCTGCGCGACGGCATGCGTGTGGCCGTGCGCCACGCGCCGACCTTCTTTGGCCCCGTGTCCTATACCATCACATCGAACGCCGCGGACGGCCACATTACCGCGCTTATCGACCCGCCCGCGCGTTCCACCCCACGGGCGGTCGTTATCCGGCTGCGCCATCCCGACGGCAAACCGATACAATCCGCGGGCGTGAGCGGCGCCAGGGAATATGTCATCGACGCCGCGCACGAATGCATCCGTATTGTGCCGGACCGGAACCCGATTCGTGTTCGGGCCGTGTACGGGCCGTAGCCGGTGGATTGCGCCAGCCTGCAGCCAAGGAGAAACAGGAAGTAAACCGGGGAGACTCGATCTGAAACCACGCGGTTTTGTCTTCAGGAACAGGACGTCTGCTGAACGCATCTGGAGTACTGTGCGATGGATTTTACACTGAGTGCAATTGACATCACGATCATCCTGGTCTCGTTGTTGCTCGTCGTGGGCGTGGGGCTCTGGGCTTCCCGCAAGCAGGGCCGTACCGCCCGCGACTACTTTCTCGCGTCCGGCAGGTTGCCCTGGTGGATCATCGGCGCCGCGTTTGTCTCGACCAGCGTGTCGAGCGAACAGATCGTCGGCACCATCGGTCAGGCCTATCAGCACGGCATGGGCATCGCCAACTGGGAATGGTGGCTGCTTCCCGTTTACAGCGTGCTCATCGTCATCTTCATCCCGATTTACCTCCGGAACAAGATCTCGACGGTCCCGGAACTACTCTCCCGGCGCTTCAGTTCCGCCTGCGGCGATATCTACAGCTACATCATGCTTTTCGCCTACATCTTCGTCTTTCTGGTGCCCGTGCTCTATGGCGGCAGCCTCACGTTTGCCAGTCTGACCGGATGGAACTTCTACTACATTCTCTGGGGCATGATCGCGCTCGTGGCTGCGTACACCGTCAAGGGCGGGTTGATGTCCGTCGTCTGGACCGACGCTCTCCAGTGTCTCATGCTCATCGGAGGCGGGTTGCTGCTCTTTTTCGTGTCTCTCCATCAGGTTCCCGGTGGCTGGGACGCCATGGTCGCGGCCAATCCCGAGCGGTTTCACCTCTATTGCCCCCCGGACCACGAGGTCGCGCCGTTTCTTGGTGTTCTGGCAGGCACCATCGGCCTTTTCGTGTTCTATTCGGCCGCGAACCAGGTCATGGTCCAGCGGGTACTGGGCGCGCGATCGCGGTGGGACGGCACCATGGGGATCATCTTTGCCGGGTTCATCAATTTCGTGCGCCCTCTGGTCACCTGTTTCCTGGGATTCGTCGTGTACCATTGGATCCATGAAATGCGCCAGGCCGAACCGCTCGACAGCGTCGACCAGGCCTTTGCCTTCTCCCTGCGATACCTCGCGCCCGAATGGGGGCTGCGGGGAGTCGTCCTGGCCGGGTTTATTGCCGCCGTGATGTCCACCGTCAGCGCGCTGGCCAACTCGACCGCCACGATCTTCTCCCTTGACGTCTACAAGAAACTCCTTCGGCCCGGCGCCAGCGAGCGCGCCGTCGTCTCGGTCGGTCGCGCGGCTTCGTTAGCTTCCCTCCTCATCGCCGGCATCGTGGCGCCCCAGGTCGAGCGCTTCGGCGGCATCTTCATGTACTTCCAGCAGGGCATCACCTTCATTGCCACGCCTATCATCACGGTCATCCTCGCCGGCATCTTCTCGCGCCGCGTCAATGCCAGCGGCGCGCTGGCCGGCCTGATTGCCGGCATCATCACCACCGTGGTGTTGCTCGCCCTGCTCATCGCCGGCGTGGAGATGCCGATGCACTGGCTTTACGTGGGATTCTTCCAGCAACTGTTCGTGCTGGCCGTCATTGCTGTGGCCTCTCTTATGACCCCCGCCCCGGCCATGGAAGTCGCGGAACCGTTCTTCTGGCGGCCCGCCCTGCTGACCGAACATGTCCGGCTCGAAGCCCCCAGGCCCTGGTACGCGCGGGCGCTGCTCTGGTACGCTCTTTTCGCCGCGATTTGGTTCTATCTGTACTGGAAATTCTGGTAAACCCGGCACGCGTTCATCCGCATGTGCCTTAACCTGAAGGAGAAACAGGAAATGCGCATTATGGCTTTCGGGGCGCACCCCGACGATATCGAGATCTTCTGCTCGGGCACTCTCGCGAAATACGCCGCGCAGGGGCACGCGATCGGCATGGCCGTCATGACCCGGGGCGACGTCGGTTCGCCCACGCTGTCCCGTGAAGAAATCGGCGCCATCCGCGAACGCGAAGCCCGCACTTCCGCCGCCATCATCAACGCCGAATTCTTCTGGCTGGGCTATGACGATGAGTTCCTCTACGACTCCCCCGACGTGCGGCGCCATGTCGTTGACGTCATCCGCCAGTTCCGGCCCGACATCATCCTCTGTCCCGACAAGGACCATGACTACCATCCCGATCATACCCGCACCGGGCAGATCGTCTGGGACACCCACGTCATGGCCACCGTCCCGAATATTCCGACCAAGACCCCTCCGGCCGGGCATATCCACGAAATCTGGTTTTACGACACCATGGCCGGCATTGATTTCCGGCCCGAGTTCTATGTCGACATCTCCGAACACTGGGAAACCAAGACGCGCATGATCGATTGCCATGTCAGCCAGGCCGAATGGCTTATCAGCCAGTACGGCAAAACCCCAACGCACTACGCGGGAATCCAGACCCGGTTCCGCGGTTACCAGGCCGGATGCGAATACGCCGAGGCGTTCCGTGCTTCGCGATCGTTCCCGTCCATCGCGTCCCGCGATATCGTTCCGCCGAACCGGTGAGTTCTGGTCCGCCCGGGGCATGTCCCCGGGCGGCCCGCTTCCGGGTCCCAAAACGGTGGGGAGGCACGATGGACATGAACTTGCGACAGGGGAGCCGGATGAAGAACCCCCGCCTGCGCGTCCAGGTTGTCCTGGCGGCCATGCTGGCTACCGCATCGTCGATGGCGGGGGCGGATGCGGCGGTCCATCAACTTCTGCTCGAAGACGCGCTGCGGCTTGACGACCAGCGGGTGGCGTGCGGGAAGACGGTCCGCATTCCAATGCCCGCGTTGCCGGCCAGGCCAGGCCAGGTCCTGCTGGTGCGTCTGACGGCATTCAGTGAGGGACCCGACCGCGGCGGCTGCAACTACAACCTCGGGCTCAAGATCAACGACGCCGCGCCGGGCCGCACCGTTGCGGGAGGGCAGCCCCGGCTGCTCGGACGCGAAAGCGTGATGGAACTGTCCGGGGACAGCCACGGCCATGCTGCCTTTCCCATCTTCAGCGGCCAGGGTTTGCTGGTGCCCTATGCGCCCGACGTGGCGCTCGCCAACCGCGCCGCCCGCGACGGGCTCGGCGCCGTCTTCGTGCTGGACATCTCCGACCTGGCGCGCGGCGTCGACGGCAACACGCTGGAACTGACGAATCTGCTGAATGAAGGAGTGCTTCAGCAGGGGATGGGCGAACTGGTCGTTGAAAGCATCGAGATCGGGTGGCTGGACAACGCCCTTGTGCCCGCGCCGCCTTCCAGCGTGCCGGAGCGCGGCCCCATCGAGGCGCATACCGCCGAGGACGGCCTTACGCTGAGCCAGGGTAGTTCCGGCGGATTCGCCGTCCGCATGAATGACCTCGAACTGCGGATCGAGACGGCTCTCGGGATGGCGGTGCAGCAGCCGGACGCCGGTCTGCGCGCCGAAGATGGCGTGATCGCGACGCCCGGGCTCGCCACGGCGCACGAGGGGGACCGCGGGTTTCGCCTCTCCGCGCGTTGGCCCGGCGTGACACTCGAGCGAACCATGGTCCTGCGAGACGGGCGCGTCGAATGGTCCGAACGTTGGACCAATACCGGCGCCGCCAAGATCGGCCTGCCGTTTCGCCACCGCTTCCATCTGCAGGATGGGCCGGGGCGCTTTTTCCTTTCAGGCGACGCGGACGCAAGCGTATTCGACACCGCCGCCTACAACCCGACTATCTTCATCGCTTCTCCAGCGGGCGACGGCGCGGGGTTTGGAATCACGGCCGAAAGCGATTGGCTGAGACGGCTGATGTCCCTGCGCGAACGGGGCGGCGTCGCGGAACTCTATTCCGAATGCCTGGCCCTTGACGCCGGGGCCAGCATCGATTTCAGCCTCACCATCACGCCCGTGCGACAGGGCGGCTACTGGGCATTCATCAACGACGTGCGCCGGCGATGGGGCGTCAACGGCTACTGCGTTGCTCAGCCGTTCTTCTTCGGCTACAAACGTCCCGAAGATGCCGCCGGCGAGGAAGATGCGGTCCGCCGCGCGCTCGCCCATCTCGGACCGGCCTGCGTCGGGCTGTCTCCCTGGCTCCGTCTCCAGCAGGACAGCGTCGTTGTCGGCTCGGGAGATTGGCCCCGAAAACCCGCGAACGCCGAACCGGCGCCGGGGAACGTCTCCGAACTCGATGTGGCGAAATTCCTGACGTTCGAGCACCGCGAGCGTTCGTGGGAAGCCGTTCAACACGAAGTAGCCCTGATTCACCGGGTGTGTCCCCAGGTGAAGGCCGTCCTGTATTGCCATCCTGCCATGGAGGTCGTCTATCGTCCCGCGCTGGACCAGTGGCCCTGGCTGGATTGCGCCGTCCGCCTGCCCGACGGCCGGGTGTTTGAAGATGGCACCTATACCCGCGCCTGGCTGGGAGAGTACGCGAAAAAGGACTGGGCAGTGCTGTATTTCGTCCCGCGGGAAGGAACGGCGTATTTCGATTACGTGTTGAATGCGGCCGCGCGGGCGATGGATGCCTGTGGCGCCGATGGCATCTACTGCGATGAGTTCTCCTGGAGTTTCCGGCGGCACGGGTATTCCCGCTACGATTTCAGCCGGTGGGATGGGTTCTCCGCCGACCTGGACGAGCGTGGGCAGATCGTCCGCCTCAAATCAGACAACGCCTGGGCCAGTGTGCCGTTCCAGAAACGCCTGATTGACCTCGCCGCCACGCGCGGCAAGCTCTTCCTGGCCAACGAGGCCGATGCCCACCGCGATGGCGCCAACGCGACGTTCTTCCGCTTCACGGAAGCCGGAAACGGTATGGGCGTCTGGCCCGGCGCCCATCTGACGTCCGTGCCCCTGATTCTGGGCAATTACGGCGACTTCACCACGCGCGAAGGCGTTTTCGCCACGGTGCGGGAAGCTCTGTCTCGCGGGCTGGTCTATTCGCCCATGCACGGCGTCAACCTCCTGCTGGACGGCCCCGACAATTTCGTGAGCAAACTGTACCCCATTACCATCCGCGAACTGGGGCCGGGATGGATCCTCGGCGAGCAACGCATGATGACGGTTGAATCGGGCAGCTACCGCTGGCCCGGCGACGCCGCAAGGGTCCGGTTCTACACCTACACGGCCGGCGGCAACCTGTCGTCCGTGTCCGAACCGGTGCACACCGTTGCCGGACAGCCGCTCCGGGTGGAGGTGCCCGCAAAGGGACTGGTCATCGCGGAGCGGGTCCCGTGACCCGGCCCTTACAAGCCAGATAATTACTCCCCCGCAAGCTGGCAGAGAAGACGGGCCGATGCGTTGGCGATTTGTTCGCCGGAACCCGCGGGAAGATAGCTGCAGCGGGACGTACGGACTTCATAGCCCCCGCCAAGATACGACTCCGACGTGCCCACGTAGCCGCAGCAGCCGTTGGCAAGTTCAACGACCATCGTGGGTTTCCAGGGCGACCCGCGCTTGACGGCGAGCCCGAGTTCACAGAAAAACTCCGCCGGGTTGCTCGCGATGCCCGCGTCGCCAATGCGCATTGCCTGCACTTCAACGGCCACCGTCGGCGATTGCGCCTTCATCGCCCGCACCAACGCCGCCTCTTTCAGGTAGATGTCATCGCCGGTGCCCAGGCCGATACCCGGCGCTTCCCGCCGCACGAGCTCCTCGTCTGAATTCCCAAGATCCCGGATGGGCAGGGCCAGCGTCTCCGACGTTACGCCCAGCGGCGCATCCGGCACAAATTCCATTTTCGCGAGCACGTTCAACGCTACCGCGCCAACACTCATGCCTGCGCGGCGCGCCCACGCTTCTCCGAATTCCCCCGGACGCGGGTTCAGGTTGTCGACCTGCGTAACGTCGCCACAGGCTCCGTTCAAAAACACCACCCCGATATCGCTGCCCAGCCCGCCCCGGACCGTCTCCCGCAGATAAAACGGCCAGTCGGCCGAGAGCAGATTTCCGCTCATCGTGGTCCCGTGCAGCGCGAAGTTCACGATGCACCCGAGAAGCCTGCCTTCGACATCTTCCGCCGCGATCACCGCTACGTCGGGGTCGATCGGTCCGGCCGGCGCCACGATGTCGGGGTTCATCTTCCCGGGATGGGTGCGGATGGTGCCGTCCTTCATGCGGAACCGGCGATTGTACCCCACGCCGGATTCCTGGCCCAGGCCGTACCCTACGCGGGCCGCAACGGCCGCCTCGCTTGCCTTCACCACCGCGTCGGCAATCCGTCCGGCCGCGAACATGCAGTACGCATCGTCCCTTTCAACATGATAGCAACTGTCTACCGGGCCGCCATTATGCGTGTGACTCGCGCCAATCAGGATGTTCGCCGCGGGGATGCCGCACCGGGCTTCCGCCTGTGCCCGTGCCTCCTGGACCATCTCCTCCGTCACGGTGATGAGGTCCACGCCTACTAGGGCCAGCGTTACCGTGCCATTGCTGAAATAGGCCGCCTCGGCCCACAAGGGATCGTGCACTCCGGTCGAGAAGTTCTTGTTAAACCCCCCCGGTATCTCCATCCCGACGGTAGGCGTCAGGTCTGTTCTGGCGAAACCCGCCCGCAAGGACGCCGCGGCTGCCGGGGCCGTTGCGGGCGTCTCCTGGGCCTGCGCGGCACCCGTAGCGGCCGGAAACAGCGGCGCAAACATCCACGCCGCGAGAAACACGCACGTCAGCGTCCACAACCGGCTCCACAACGTCATGGCTCTTCTCCCTTTTTCTGCGGAAATGCCCGATTCCGGCTCCAATCTACGCCTCATCCCCGCGTGGTATCAACCGGGACGCGGCGTCCGGGGTGCGCTCCGCCGTGAATTACGGTACACTCAGACGCGTGTTGGCGGTGAGCACATGGGTTCCGGCGCCGGGAACAGTCCGGTGCGACATGCCTGCGAATCCCGGTCCCGCGTGCCCGCTATCGACCGGCTGCCCCAGGCAACTGGGAGGGAGGACCAAAGATGGTACGTGTCGCTGTTATCGGGTTGTTGGTTGCCGTCGCGATGCCCGCGGGCGCCGTTACCATTGCCGAGGACGGCCATGCCGTTGCCGCAATTGTCTTATGCGACGCTCCCGAAATGCCCGAGCAGACGGCCGCGCGCGAACTCGCGTCATATCTCGCCTCCGTGACGGGCGGGGCGTTTGCCGTGCTCCCGGAAGCCCAGGCGCCTGCGCAGGGGCCGCGCGTGTTCGTAGGTCCAACGGCCTTTGCCGTGTCGCAGGGAATTGACCCCGAATCCCTCGGACCCGAGGAATGGGTCATGCGGACCGCCGGAAACGACCTCATCCTGACGGGAGGAAGACCCCGCGGGACGCTCTATGCCGTGTACCGCTTCCTCGAGGACGTTGTCGGCGTGCACTGGTGGAACGCCTATGAGGAAAGCGTGCCCGGGCGCCCCACGCTTCGAGTGGATGCCCTCGACCGCACCGGAACGCCCGCGTTCCGCTGCCGCGACATCTACATGCTCTATGGAAACGATAACGGCCGTTTCGCCGCCCGGAACCGGCTGAATCGCGACGGCGACTCCCCGATCTCGGGCGAATACGGCGGCGCAATGGATTACGGTCCGCCCTACCATGTTCACACCTTCTACATGTACGTTCCCCCCGATACCCATTTCGCGGCCCATCCCGAATGGTTCTCGCTGGCCAACGGGCAACGCGAGACCGAGCGGACGCAGCTCTGCCTGACGAACCCCGGGCTGCGGGCGTTCTTCATCGATAAGCTCACGGGCTACATCGAGCAGTCGCGCGCCGAGGCCCGCGCCAACAATGCACCCCCGCCGACCGTGTTCAGCATCTCCCAGAACGACTGGGAAGGCATGTGCGAGTGCGACAATTGCCAGGCGATTGCGAAGGCCGAGGAGTCCGAGGCGGGGCCCCTGCTCGACTTTGTCAACCACATCGCCGACGCAATCCGCGAGGATTACCCGGAAATCTACATCGATACCCTCGCCTACATGATGACGCAGAAGCCTCCCAAAACCATCCGCCCCCGCGACAACGTGATCATCCGGCTCTGCGATACATCCAGCAATTTCACGAAGACGATCACCGACCCCGTCAACCGGGAGTTTCACGACCACCTCCTCCGCTGGGCGGCCATCGCCAGAAACCTGCGGATCTGGGACTATGCGGTCACCTATGCCCCCCATTACGGGCTGCCCATGCCCACGGCGCATACCTACGCCCCCGATTACCGGTTCTATGCCGAGCACAACGTCGAAGGCGTCTTCACCGAACACGAATACTCCGTGCTGGCCGACATGCGCGATTTCAAAGTGTGGATGATGATGAAGACGCTCGAAGATCCGTATCAGGATTACGGCGCGCTGGTTCAGACCTTCACCGACGGTTTCTACGGGCCGGCGGGCGCGCCCATCCGCCACTACCTGACCCGGCTCGAACAGGCCTCCGGCGCAAAGCCGAGTTACTTGAGCATGGGGGCGTCTCCAAGGCAGTACCTGTACCTCGATCTCCCGTTCATGCTCGACGCGCACGCGCTCTTTGACCAGGCCGAGCTGGCCGTGGCAGATGACGATCTGCTGCTGCGCCGGGTCCGGTTCGCGCGCCTGCCCCTGGATCGCGCCTCCCTCGTTCTGTTCCCCGACTTCGTGGCGCAGTGGGTGCGCAGTGGCCACACCCCGGAAACCCTGCCGCTGGACCGCGATGCGGTCGCCGCGCGGTGCCGGGACACATGGGCCGCACAGATCCAATTCCGTGTTCCAGAGGCCGAACGCCCGGCCGCGCTGGCCGAGATCGACGCGGAACTCAGCCCGTTGCTCGCGCGCCCGGCCATCGTGCGCATCCCGGAGAAGTTCCGCGGCCTGCCCCCGGAGATCGTGTTCGATTTCACCGCCGACATGTCCCGCAACTGGAATGATCAAGCCAAACGCGTCCCGGATTCCGAGGCGGAATCGGGCTTCGCAAACCGGCTGGAACTTTCCGGCCAGGATATGGAGAAGTACGCGTTGCCCATCTCCTGGGGATTGTACGACGTCATCAACAAACGCAGCGGCGGAGGGGGAAGCATCCGTCCCGAAGACGTTCCTGGACCCGGCTACCACTGGTACAACATGGGAACGTTTACGATTCAGCCGTCGTACTACGTGTATTTTTTCTGGAGCTGGGTCATTCAGGTCGATGTTGACTGCGCGCACGATCCCGCGCATCCCGAACAACGGTTTGACGTCTGGGCGCGCATCAAGTTCGAAGGGCCCGGATTCCCGCACGGCGGCGCTGACACCCCGAACGCCATCTCCATCGAGCGCGTGGTCCTTGTAAAAGAGCTGTAATTAGAGTTCGAGCCCCAAGGGTCTTCACATGCGGTGTTCTCTGGATCTGCAGTGGCCGCTCTCTTGCTCATGACTATCGCCGCGCCTCTGACGAAAGACAACGGGATTGGCGCCATCTCCACATTGAGTCCCGTCAGGGACGAAAGAAAATAGCCCACCACTTCAGTGGTGGGAACCCCGTATCCCTGAAACCATGAGTCCCGTCAGGGACGAAAGACAACGGGATTGGCGCCATCTCCACATTGAGTCCCGTCAGGGACGAAAGAGAATAGCCCACCACTTCAGTGGTGGGAACCCCGTATCCCTCAAACCATGAGTCCCGTAGGGACGGCAGACAATCGCGCCGCCGAGTTTCAACACCCTCGCGCGTGTCGTGTCCGCCCCTGGCGGGGGCGGCCACGCCGACCGCGCTTGGAACATGTCTCCGTTCAGCTCCGGCGTCTTGTAACTCTGTGCTCTCTCCGCGGCCCTGGTCTGGACGCCGGGAACAGCCAGAGGTATACTGTGCAACCGCTGGTAACTGCCAGAAAACACGGAAACAACGGCTTTGAACCATCACGACAAGAATCGGAGGTCCTCTGTGGCTGCGAAAATCAGGATCATGCCTTGTCTGGACATGCAGAATGGCCGCGTGGTCAAGGGGGTCCATTTCGTGGATATCCGCGACGCGGGAGATCCCGTCGAATGTGCGCGGGCCTATTGCGCCGCCGGCGCCGACGAACTCGCCCTGCTCGACATCACCGCCACGGTGGAAGGGCGTGCCACCATGCTCGACGTGGTCCGCCGCACCGCCGATGCGGTCAGCGTCCCGTTCACCGTCGGAGGGGGAATCGTCGACGTCGCGGCCGCGGAAGCCGTGCTCAACGCCGGCGCAGACAAGGTCTCCGTCAGCAGCGCAGCCTTCCGTAACCCGGAGATTATTCGCGACATGGTTGACGTGTTCGGCGCGGGAGCGGTGACCGTAGCCATCGACGTGGACCAGAACCCGGGCTTGCCGTCCGGGTACGAGGTCTACATCGACGGAGGCCGCACCCCGACGGGCGCCGACGCGGTCGAGTGGGCCAAACGCGTTGACGGTTTCGGCGTGGGCTGCATTCTGCCTACCAGCAAGGCCGGCGACGGCGCAAAGACCGGCTACGACCTCCCCGTGATTCGTGCCATGGCCACGGCCGTGAACGCCGACGTGGTCGCCTCGGGCGGCGCGGGCCGGCTCGAGCATTTCTATGAGGCCGTGGAGGCCGGCGCCACGATTCTGCTCGCCGCATCGGTATTCCATTTCAATATCGTCGGCATCCCCGAGCTCAAACGCTATCTGAAAGAGCGCGGGGTGGACGTCGGCTGATGTCCCGTCAGGCGGCGTGGTTCCGTGGCTGCCGCACGCCTCGGGGGTCCGGCCCCGTCGCTATAGCCTGAAAAGGAGCGGAGTTCATGAGAATTGCCCGCAGGGACTTCATTGGACAAACCGTTGCTGCCGCGGCGGCGGCCACGGTCGCATCCCGCGCGGCGGCCGTGGATACTTCGGAGCGCGCGGCGCGGTCTCCGGCCGAATCCTTCTCCTTCTGCGTGCTGGCCGATCCCCATTGCGATGAACCCGCAAAAGAGGGCATCGAGGCCCTGGGAGACGGAGTGGCGAAGCTCATGCGCTGCCTCGAGCAGATGCAACAGCTCGACCTTGCCGAACGTCCGGAGTTTCTCCTGCTTGCCGGCGATGTCCATCCCTGGGCGCTCCTCGAACACGAGGCCCAATGGCCCATTCCAATCTATGCCGTTGCCGGGAATCACGAGTCTTCCCGCGAAAAGAGAGACCAGCTCCGGCAGGTGTTCGGCCGGGGGTTCGAGCGGGACGGCCAGGAATCCGATTACTACAGTTTTGTGCACAAAGGCGTCCGGTTTGTCGCCGCGTGCGATGCGGGAAGCGGCGGCGACCATGTCGGCCATTGGTGTTCGGAGCTTATCGCGCCCGCAGGGCAGTGCGAATGGCTCGAGCAGGAACTGACCCAGCCCGAACCGGTGATCCTGTTCGCCCACATTCCCCCGGAACGCGACGGCGCCGACCGGAACATGTACCTCAGCCGCAATGACTCGCGCTGGTTCTGTGATTTGGTGACAAGGCACACGCCCCAAGCCATGTTCTTCGGGCACCTGCACCGGGCCACGGAAGAATACCGCATCGGCGCGACGCGCTGCTTCAACGTGTCTTCCTGCTGCTGGAACGCCGGACGTGCCCCCCTCGGGTTTCTGCATGTGCGCGTGACGCCCGCCGGGTTGCACGTTCGTGAGATGGAGACGGGACGTTATTCTTCATAGGTGTCGAACGGAGAGATGGAACGGCATGAATACCGTATCGGATGTCGAACATGAAACCGCCTGCGCCGCGAAGATCCTGCCGCGCGGCTTGATGGTGTTTTGCGCGGCCGCAATCCTCATGGCCTGTACGGCCCAGGGTGCGGTCTATTATGTCTCCAACGCGGGCTCAGACAGCGCCACCGGTGAGTCGCCGGATGCCGCGTGGGCCTCTCTCAACCGCGTGTGCGAAGCTACCTTGCAGCCCGGTGATAGCGTGCTGTTCGAGCGCGGCGGCCAATGGCGCGGCCGGCTCCATCCCCAGAGCGGCGGGCCCGGCGCGCAGATCACGTACGGCGCTTACGGCCAGGGCCCCAAACCCCTCCTGATGGGTTCGCTGGAGAAGAACGCGCCCGCCGACTGGGAAGATATGGGCGACAACATCTGGGCGACAACCGAGCCCGAACCCGGCCACGTCGAGTTGCTCCCCAATGGCTCGTTTGATGAGGGTCTCGCATCCTGGACCACCCATACAGAGGAGGGCGCGACCGTGGAGGCCGCCCGCGACACGTCCGTCTTCGATTCCGCGCCGGCGTCACTGAAATTTCGTTGCGTCCAGGGGGGCAGGCTCGGGACACACGCGCAACTCTATGCCGTCGGCATTCCCATCGTGCGCCACGCGTTGTACCAGCTGTCGTTTCGCGCCCGCTGCGACGTGCCGGTCAATCTTGCACCTCCCACGCTGATGCAACGCGGCGCGCCGTGGTCAAACTACGGCCGTCCCGCGCCTTCCGTCCCCGCGCCGGTGGGGCCCGAGTGGTCCAGTCACCGTGTCTGGTACGCGGCGTCCGAAACATCAGCCGACGCCCGCTTGACGTTCTTCCTCGGGGAGTCCCTTCCCGCCGGAGCAACGCTCTGGCTCGACTCGCTGAGCTTTGTCGAGTGTGAAGGCGATTTCTTCCAGAACGACGCCGGCAACATCGTCTTTGATCAGGAAGCCTCCGTGGGGGTCAAGGTCTGGAACCGCGCGGATCTCGATGCGCAGGGCGAATTCTGCTTTGACAAGACCACGTGGCGGCTCTATCTGTACAGCGTCGGCAACCCGGCCAGCCGCTACTCGGACATCGAGTGCGCCGTGAACCGGCATATCATTGAACAGGGCAGATGTCACCACATTACCTACGAAAACCTGGCCCTCAAATACGGCGCCGCGCATGGCATCGGCGGCGGAAGCACGCATGACATCATCGTGCGGAATTGCGACTTTTCCTACATCGGCGGCGGCGAACTGAGAATGGGCGATCGCATCGTCCGGTTCGGCAATGCCGTCGAGTTCTGGGGACCCGCATACGACAACCTGGTCGAGGGCTGCCGGATCTGGGAGATCTACGACACCGGCCTGAGCAACCAGAGCGGCGAGCCCGAGGCAAAACAGTACAACATCCACTACCGGAACAACGTCGTATGGAACTGCGAATGGCTCTATGAATACTGGAGCCGGCCGGAATCGTCCTCCACGCACGACATCTATTTCGAGAACAACATCTGCGCGTTCGCCGGGTACGGCTGGGGCCATGCCCAGCGCGCTGACCCGCACGGACGAAACGTGGGCATGCGCCGCACCGAGGCCCGCTTGAGCAATGTGTTCATTCGCAACAACATCTTCTTCGAATCAACCCAGTTCCTGCTCGACATGGCAGCTTGGAGCCACGAGGACGTCGCGACCGTCATCCTGGACAACAATTGCTGGTTCCAGACAAAAGGCACGTCGTTTCTCTTTGGCGACCGGGCGTACGACGCCTCGCAATTCGCCGCGTATCAGGCGGAGAGCGGCAAGGACCCGCACTCGATCTGGGCGGATCCCCTGTTCGAAGACCCGGCCAGGGGGGATTTCCGGCTCAAGCAGGCCTCGCCCTGTATAAGCGCCGGCATCGGGATTGTCGCGTACACGCCCGATCCATCAATCCCGCGGCATTGAGGGCAGGCGGGACTGCCGCGATCCCCTCAGCCAGAATCCGCGCTATCTTCCCTTTAATCTTGACGCTGTGGTGCGGGCTGTGATAGAAGCACTGCCAGCGGCCCGGTTTCTCTGACTGCTCTTTCCGCGACCAAGGCCAATCGCTCCGGCCGTCGAACCGTGCACCTTTGTCGCACACGCAATGGGGATGAAGCGTATGGAATCCATCGAGAAACTGTTGGATGCGGCGAGCGGATTCATGTGGGGCTGGCCCCTCATCGTCCTGCTCCTGGGCACGCATGTCTACCTCACCATCCGCCTCCGCTTCATTCAGCGGTACCTTCCCCAGGCGATTCGCCTCTCTCTGATGCGCACCTCCGAGGGCGACGGAGACATCAGCCATTTTGGCGCGCTCACGACCGCGCTGGCCGCCACGATCGGCACGGGAAACATTGTCGGCGTCGCCACGGCCATTGCCGCCGGAGGGCCCGGGGCCGTGTTCTGGATGTGGCTCACGGGCGTTTTCGGCATCGCCACCAAGTACAGCGAAGCCTTGCTGGCCGTCAAGTACCGTGTGACGTGCGCCAATGGACAGATGGCCGGCGGGCCCATGTATGTGCTCGAACGCGGCATGAACCTTAAATGGCTCGGCGTTCTGTTTGCCTTCTTCACCGCCATTGCCGCCTTTGGCATCGGGAACATGGTTCAGGCCAACTCCATCGCCGAACTGGTTCGGGATACCTTCCACATCTCCCCGTGGATTACCGGCGCGCTCATGACGCTCCTGACCGCGGTGGTGATCCTCGGGGGCATCCGCTCCATCGCCCGCGTGTGCCAGGCCCTGGTCCCCTTCATGGCCATTGTCTATGTGGCCGGCTGTCTCGTCCTCCTGATCATGAATGCGTCCACGCTTCCCCAGACCGTCACCCTGATCCTCACCAGCGCGTTCACGGGGCAGGCTGCGCTCGGCGGGTTCCTCGGCGCCACCATGAAAGAGGCCATTCGCTATGGAGCAGCGCGGGGCCTGTTCTCCAACGAATCCGGGCTGGGCAGCGCCCCGATCGTCGCCGCGGCCGCGCAGACCAACACGCCTGTGCGCCAGGCCCTGGTCTCTTCCTCCGGCACGTTCTGGGACACCGTCGTGGTGTGCGCCATGACCGGGCTGGTGCTCGTGAACTCCGGTGAATGGCAATCCGGGGTGCACGATGGCGCCGCCCTCACCAAAGCCGCGTTCGGTGATTTCGGGGTGCTCGGCGGCGTCGTACTTACGGGCGGTCTCCTGACGTTTGTCTTCTCTACCATCCTCGGCTGGTCCTATTACGGCGAGAAGGCCGCCGAATACCTCCTGGGATCGCGGGCCATCATTCCCTATCGCGTACTCTGGGTCGCCTTTGTCATGATTGGCTCGGTCACCACCTTGCGCGTCGTGTGGTCATTCGCCGATATCGCGAACGCGTGCATGGCCATCCCTAATCTGATCTCCCTGATCTTCCTCAGCGGGCTCATTGTCGCGGAAACGCGCGCGTCCCTGTGGCAATCCGCTGAGCCGGGCCATTCCGGGGCGCCGCGCCGCTGACGCCGCCCTCAAGGAACAGCCGGTTCCAATCCATCCCGCAACTGTGCGATGATTTGCCGAAATCCGAGGAGGGCCGTCTTTCGTGTCGCCAAACCTGAATGCATTCGTACCCGCCGCCGGTATCGGGGAACGCCTGCGTCCCATTACCCTGCACACCCCAAAATCCCTGCTGCCGGTCCTGGGGCAGCCCCTGTTGTCGAGGACCCTCGACCGCCTGGCGGTCTTGGGCGTCGACCGCATCGGTCTCAATCTGTTCCATAAACCGGACGCCATCGTCTCGTGGGTCAAGACCTCTGCGTACCGGGAGCGCGCCTGTTTTTTCACTGAAGACTCGCTGCTCGGTACCGGAGGCGCGCTCAAAAATGCCGAGCCATTCCTCCGCGAAACCGCGTTCATTGTTCATAACCCCGACATTCTGACCGACATCGACCTCGACGCCCTCGTCCGGGCGCACAGAGCCTCCGGCAACATCGTCACCCTGGCCCTCCACGATTTCCCCGCGTTCAACAAGGTTGCCGTGGATCCTGCCGGCCGGGTCGTGGGCGTGGGCGAGGTCGTGGCGGCGTCCGGCGCGGCCCGTATCCTGGCCTTCACGGGCATTGCCGTATACGACCCGGAGTTTCTCGACTTCCTGCCCCATGGCGCCTCGAATGTGGTGGACGCCTGGCTGGACGCCATCCGGGCAGGCCGGACCGTCGGCTGCTTCGATGCTACCGGCCGCCTGTGGCACGATATCGGCACTCCGGCCTCGTATGCGGCTGCCCTGGTCGATACGCTCCGCCGCGATGGCGAATGGATTTACGCCGCCCGGGACGTTCAGGGAAGCCACATCGAACTGGACGGCTACGTCGTCATCGAGGACAGGTGCACGCTTGGCGACGGCGCGGCATTGCGCAATTGCATCCTCGTTCCCGGTACCAGGATTCCCGCCGGCGAACGGTGTGAGAATGCCATTGTGGGCAACGGCTTCCACGTGGCGATGGACGAACCGGAATTTCTCGGCCATCCCGTCACCGAGCACGGCATACCCATCGGCGTGGGCGGTTCCGGCCGCCGCTACTATCGATTCCGGGAAGCCGGGGGAACCGTCGTCCGCATGGTCTGTCCGCCCGACGAGGCCGATTACGAGCGCCACATGGCGTATTCCGCGTTTTTTGCCCGGCACAATGTCCCCGTGCCGCACCTGCTGCGCCACGAGCCTCACGCCAGACGCGCGGAGTTTGAAGACCTCGGCGATCTGTCGCTGTACAATTACCTCCAGTTTCCGCGCACGGCGGACGAGGTCGAGGCGCTTTACCGGCTCGTTCTCACGCGCGTGATTTCGCTCCATGTCGATGCATCCCGCCATGTCCAGGAGTGCGAACTGCTCGCCACCCGGCTTTTCGATTTCGACTATTTCCGCTGGGAAACCGCCTATTTCCTGGAACGCTTTGTTGAGGGCCTCCTCGGGCGACACCCGGCTGACCGCGATGCCCTCAACCGCGAGTTCGACCGTCTGGCGCGCCAGGCCGACGCACTCCCCAAATCCATCATCCATCGGGATTTCCAGTCCCAGAACATCATGATTGCCCGTGGCGTGCCCCGCTTCATCGACTACCAGGGCGCGCGCATGGCCCCCGCCGCCTACGACATCGCCGCCGTGCTCTGGGACCCCTATTACCGCCTCGACGACGCCATGCGCGAACGCCTCCTGGCGCATTACATCGCCCTGCGTGCGGACCGCGAAGCGGGGGCTTTCTCAACGCCCGCCTTCCTCGACGCGCTTCTCATCTGCCGTCTCCAGCGCCACATGCAGGCGCTGGGCGCGTACGGCTTTCTGGCCACCGTGCGGGGGAAACCGTACTTCCGAAAACACATCCCGGAAGGGATGCGTCTCCTCAGGCAGGACCTCGCCGACGCTGCCGGCGCCTACCCGGCCATCGCCGAACTCGTGGCCGCCCTGTGAACTCCTGGCAGTATCCTGTGTTTCGCAGGCGACGGCAGGGCAGACTCCGGGAGTCCGGCCGTTTTTTGACAGTGCGAGGCCGCTTTACGCTACCCTGACTGTGCCAGAGAGGGCGTGCGCGGACTGCCGCGGACCTGCCGCTGCGGTCTCGGGAGGTGGCTGTGAATGACATCCGTTTTTACCCGGCGTTCTGCACCGTCGTTATATTCTCGACGTTTGCCGCGAGCGCTTCGTCTGACGCGCCTGGGAATGCCGTTCTGCCCAATCGGGGCGACACGCCGGACACACTTGCTCAGACCGGCCCGGCGGACGATTCGCCCGTGGTGTTGCGTCCGGAAGAGGCGGAGAGAAAACGCGTGGCCGAACGTCTCGACACCGCGGCGCTCTTGTATACGGGCAAGGCGGTCACGGACCGGACCCGGCGCATGCTCAAACCGCCGCCGGGGTTCACGGAGCGTGCCGGCCCGGAGTACGTGATTGCCAGCGAGCCGCCGCGGGTTGATTTTGCCGTCATCCCCGCCGACCCCATGTTTTTCAGCGCGTCGCCGGTAGCGTCCCGATCCGAAAAATCGAATGAGGCGGGGCCGTGGGCATGCTGGTCGCAGGCAACCTTCGACAGCCGTACCGGCCGGTTCTACTCCTGCATCGCCGACCATGGAAAGTACGGCGGTCATATCTACCCGGTCGAATATGATCCGGCTGCGAAAACGGTCCGCTGTCTTCCCGAAATCAACCGGGCCCTCGGCCGTGGCCTTTCCACCTTCACGGACGGCAAGGTTCACGGGTGGCTCGATCTTTACCAGACTTCGCGTACTCAACGCCCACACCTATGGTTCTGCACGTACTGGGCCAAATACCCCGAGCCGGACGAGGAAGATTACGCGAGCGGCTATTCGGGCGGTCACATCATGAGCTGCGACCCGCTGACGGGCGACTGCGTCGATTACGGGGTGCCCCTGAAACGGGCCTCGTGGCCGTTTCACCGTTTGGACACAAAACGCGGCATCCTCTACGCCGTGGGCATGTTCTCGGAGTTTCTCGCCTGGGACGTCAACGCCCAGCGGACGCTTTGGGCGGGGTACCTGCCCGACGGCATGGCGTGGTACGTACGGGCATTCCTCATCGACGAGGAGACCGGCATGGTCTACTGCGCCAATGGTCACGAACGCGATCCCGAACGCCATTTTCTCAAGTACAACCCCTTCACGAACCGGTTCTCGAGGCTCGCATGCCATGTTCCCGCCACAACCAGCCCGCCTTCGGAACTGGACCGCGATTTGGGTCCCTATGCTCCCATGCGGGCGCACACCGCGCACCGCGGGCCGGATGGCCTGTTCTGGTGCGTAACATTGAGCGGCCAGTTGTTCACCTTTGATCCCGTAACCGAGGAAATCGTCGACAAAGGCCCGAACTGGTGCGGTCAGCAGCGCTACACAGGTTCCATGGCGCGCAGTCCCGGCGGCCGGTATCTCTACTATGCGCCCGGCGCCCACGGCCATGGCTACTCGGACGGCTCACCGTTGATTCAGTATGACACCCGGACTGGAACCAGGAAGGTGCTGGCGTTCTTCTTTCCCCATTACTTCGAGAAATACGGATATACCGCCGGCGGGACCTTCTCGATCAGGCTGGACGAAAACGGGGAACGGCTGTTCATGGTGTGGAACGGGGCCTTCGTCGAACACAACGGGGAACGGCTGAGTGGCGATGTCTTCGGCAACTGTTCCGTGATGTGCGTCGCCATCCCCGAAACCGAACGCCGGGAGTAAACCGCTGCACGCGGAACAAATTGACTCCCCGCCGGGTCTCTTGTCTAATGTGCCCCATCATGATTGCGGCTCTTGCCACCGGTATCGTGCTCGGTCTGTCCTCGGGCCTTTCTCCAGGCCCGTTTTTCGCGCTGGTCATTTCGCAGTCGCTTCGGCACGGTGCGCGCGAGGGCATGAAGGTAGCTGTCGCTCCGTTGATCACCGACGCACCCATCATTCTCCTGTCCGCGCTGGTGCTGACGCGTCTGTCGAATTTCCAGGTCGTTCTTGGCGTTATCACGCTTGCCGGAGCAGGGTTTGTGTCGTACCTGGCGTACGAGAGCCTTCGGACCGCCGGCTTTGACCTCACGGTTGAAGCGGCTCAGCCGAAATCGCTGCGCACGGGGGTCCTCGTCAATTTTCTGAATCCCCACCCGTACCTCTTCTGGCTTACCGTGGGTGCGCCCATTGTCTTGAAAGCATGGGCGGAGAACCCTCTGGCGGGGGTGTTTTTCCTGGCAAGTTTCTATTGCTGCCTCATCGGCTCCAAAATCGTTGTCGCCGCGGCCACGGCACGTTCACGACGCTTCTTCGCCGGAAGCGCGTATGTCTGCATCATGCGCCTTCTCGGCGCCTTGTTGTTCCTGTTCGCCATGATGCTCTTCTGGAACGCCCTGGGCTTTTTGGGCGTTGTGGGCTCGGACGTTTGAAGCCGTGCCGTCCCTTTCTTGCATCGCCGTCCCGGCAACGCTGCGTGCTCCGCGTCGAGCGCGCGGCACTGCCCGTACCGGCAAGGCACTGAGGCCTCGCCTCTTCCACGGGCGGTGCGCGCCTGACACAGACAGGCGTGTTCTAGAGAACGTCTGCGTTAAAGGTGTCGCCCTGACTCATGTTTCCTGCCGCATACCCCTTGCGAAACCACCGCTGTCGCTGTTCCGAGGTGCCATGCGTGAAGCTGTCGGGCACAACGTATCCTCGAGCCGCTTTCTGGATGCGGTCATCCCCGACCGCGCTTGCCGCGTTCATCGCTTCCTCGAGGTCCCCTTCCTCCAGAAGGTTCATCCGGGCCGCGTAATGGGCCCACACCCCTGCCAGGTAGTCGGCCTGCAGTTCCAGACACACCATGTACTTGTTGAACTCGGTTTCGCTGAGCCGGGCGCGTTGGGCCATCGTTTGATCCATGATCCCCAGGAGGGTCTGCACATGGTGCCCGATCTCGTGCGCAATCACGTAGGCCATCGCAAAATCGCCGGGCGCCTGAAACTTCTCCTGCAGTTCCCGGTAGAATGCCAGATCGATGTACACCTTGTTGTCGCCCGGGCAGTAGAACGGCCCGGTCGCGGCGCCGGCAAACCCGCAGGCAGACTGCACACTGTCCGTGAAAAGCACCAGCTTCGGCAATTGATACTCCTTGCCCATCTCACGGAACAGCTGCGTCCACACGTCCTCGGTTTCGGCCAGCACCACCGACACAAATTGCGCGAGCTCCTCTTCCTCGGCCGTCGGCACGTAGGGCGTCGTGCTTTGCTCCCCCTGCATCTGCTGCATCGTGTTCAGAACCTGTGAGGGGTCCCCGCCCAGAAAATACACAGCCAGCACGATCACGATGGTGCCGATGCCGCCTCCAACCATCCCCCGTTTGGCGGAAAGGCCCCGGCGGTCTTCCACGTTTGTGCTTGCCCTTCTGTCCTTCCAGCGCATGGCATTCTCCTTGTCAACTCACTATGAAGACACTGTTGACCGTCCACTCGACATCCAACCGCTGTCCCGCGGTTTTTCGCTCGCGACCCCGCAGCCTCCAGCTCGCTAACTTCCTCCATTATGCCCCTTCGTCTGTTCCCCCGCAACAATCAGAATAATTCGGTTTGCCCATTCTAAGTCGCATGAAGGGCGGTGCTTAGGGCGAGTAACCCGCCCCCCCGGAACGCGAGTCCACGTGAGGACTGCGTTCCTGGCTGATCACGGGCGTCCGCGGACGTCCTTTGGGTATTCCGCATCATGGACAGGCAACCGCTCGGACGGAAGTACCACGATCTCCACATCGTCAATGGCTATCTGAATGGGAGGACCTTCGTCGTTACGCACAATTTCAAGGGAGACCCTGTCCGGTGTACCTTCGGCGTGGTACCGGCAACGCAGCTCCGTCCACGCGTCCGTCAGCGAGGCGGCCAGGGTCCCAACGACGTCGCCCGACGGACTGCGGATTTCAACGGTTACTGCGGTGTTCCCCGAGCCGCTGAACCGCCGCACGAAGACTCGTGCCTCGTAATCCTGGACCGCCGGAGGCGCGCCTTCCCATGGCGTCTTCCGCCCCCCTGGCGCCGTGCCCTGTTCGGGCAGCCACGTCAACCTGTCCCCGCGGGCATTCAGCTGCGCCACGAGCGCCCGTGCGCCCGAATGCGCCTGCGCGGGCGCATCGACGACCTGCACGCTGTCTCCCGCCCATCCCGCCGCCCCCGTCCCTTCAAAATCCTCAGTGCGGACGAGACACCGCCAGTACACCTCCAGTGGGGCGAGAGGATGGCGAAACGCATACGCCACCAGCAGCGCGTGCGGCAACGTGCCCACCGACAGGACCCGACGGAACCCCTCTCCGTGAAGGCGTGCGTCCAGGGCGTTCAACTCGGCTTCCGGGTACGTCGCCTGGATGTTGGACTCACTGAGCGGATTGACCGGAATCACGGCATAGTCGGCGCCATCCAACACGTCTTTCGTGTCGAGAAACGACTCCGGTGTTCGAAACGCGATGCCGCTACCCAGTGACGTTTCGCGGAGCGCCGCCGGTGCAAAGCCCATGTCCCGTGAGACGACCGCGACATTGCCTTCGCTCGCGTGCGCCCCGAGCCAGTGCATCACCAGTACCCGCGAATCCTCGACAGCCATCCACGCCGCGTGGGCCGCATACGCGTTCCAGAGAAGCAGTGCGGCCGTCCCACACGCTACGGCGCGCACCCCCCAGACGCCGTACCGGCCCCAGGAAACACGCTCCCGCAGCAGCCGCGCGCCCTCGGACAGGGCGGTCACGGCGGCAAACGCGAGGATCGGCGCGAGAGGATACAGGTTCCGGATGGGCTGGTACTTGAACCGCAGATAAAACCACACCATATACACGGTCCAGACCGTCAAGGGACCGAAGAGCCTCGGGCATACCGCTGTTCCCAGCACATACCCTGTTCCCGCAAGCAGCAGGAACGGCCATCCCGCATAATCACCTTGAACCGCGAGGCTGGCAGCTTTTTCGGTCGGCATCACGTGTCTGTAAATGCGCAGGCATTCCAGCGTTCCTTCAATAAAACCGGCCGGATTTGCCAGAAAATTGGGGGAGAGCGCTAGAAATCCCGGGACCGTCGCCGCGCACAGCGCGATTCCACCAACCACTTTCTTCTTCCACGGCAGCGCCGCGGCGGCTACCCCCAGTAGCGGGAATCCGAGCGCCAGAATACCCGTTGGCTTGAACGCCGCCGCGGCGCCGGAGGACAGTCCTGCCAGCACGAGATACCGCAACACGCCCCTGGCGCGCCAACGGAGAAACGCCCAGAGCGTCGCCGCGAAAAAAAACACCATGGGCATGTCGTTGTTCACGCTGTGCGAATGCACCACCAGCGCCGGAAGAAATGCAAAAAAAAAGGTCCCCGTGAGCGCCCAGCCCCAGGTATGCCCCACACGGAAGGCGCGGTACACCACCCACACCGACGCCGCCGAAAACAACGCGACGATGATGCGGCCTGCAAGTAGAAAAACGGGCGGCTCGACCACCGAATAGTAGGGTTCGACCGACGCCGGGTCGCCGTCGTATTTCTGCGTGAAGTACTCAGTGTCCGGATACACCGTCACCGTCTCGCGAAACGCGTCGAGGGTCTGCATCGATCGGTGACCGGCCCAGAGGGGCGCGTTAATCAGGTTCATCAGGCCGGGATAGTAGAGGTACCAGTGGGGATCAAGCGTGCCGTCACGAAACATGTTCATCGCATGACGCACCACGTATCCCTCGTCTATGTACGTCAGGTACGGGTAGTTCAGCGCCACGCCGTCCAGGCGGAGCAGCGTCGCGGCGGCGAGTAGCACAACGACCGCACCTGCCCGAAACCAGCGCCCCCCCGGCGCTTGACGAAACCTCCTGGATGAGCCCTCTGCGGGTTCCTCGCGTTCCACCATGTCCGACTCGGCCACGTGCATTTCCTGAGCCAGTCTCTGCGCTGCGCGTTTCGTGAGAAGAAGCCTCGTTTCAAAGACTATGACAGCCGCGCGCATGCGGTTCAACGCTGTTTTCCGCCGCGTGGACCGGCAAGTTGCCCTGACGCCCGGGATTGCCGCGACTCGCTCCGGGTTGAAGTGCGACACGGGATCATGTTCCACTGATGAGACAATTGCGCCGTTGTAACAAACCCCGTCAACTGACCATGGAGCCGGTAGAGAATGAAACTGCCAGTCATCCTGCGATCTCTTCTTGCCGCGTCTGCCCTGGCCGCCCTCATGCCTGCATACGCCGCGCCTGGTGCGATTGAAAGCCGGTGGGGCAACATCGAAGGGCCGTGGCGGTTCCGGATCGACCCGGAGGACTCCGGTGAGGGCGCGGGGTTCGCCCGTCCCGATTACGACGATTCGGCCTGGCAGCTCATCGAGGTCCCGGGGCCCTGGGAAGCCCGGGCCGATGCGATGGGCGCGCCTTCTCTCAGCGCGTATGACGGCGTCGCCTGGTACCGCCTCCGGCTGGTGATCCCGCCCGGCTGGCGCGACAAAGCGCTCGAACTGGGTCTCGGAAGCGTTGACGACGAAGACCGCGCCTATTTCAACGGCACGCGGGTGGGGGAGACGGGGCCGGGTGTCGAGCGCGCGGTGCTCAAACCTCGGCGTTACACCATTCCGGCATCGTGTGCGCGACCCGGCGAAGAGAATGTCCTGGCAATACGGGTGAACGATGCGGGCGGGCCCGGCGGCATCATGGGTCCGCTCCTGTACCTTCTCCCTGAAGATGAGGTGGACAACATAATACGGCTTCCCCAGTCCGAGCGTCCTCTTGAACAGCGGTTTCAGGATCCCCCCGCCGACGCGCGCATCCTCAAGATCGTACACAGCCTGCCCGATGGGCCTGACGAGCAAGACCGCCTGTTCCTTTCCCTGCTTTCTCAGGGGTTCGGCGGCATGGTCACAAACGTCGCCTTCGATGACTACATGGCCAATGAAACGAAATGGAATGCCTTCATCCGCGGGGTGGATGCGGCGAAGACGCTCGGGATGTCGCTGTGGCTCTATGACGAATGCGGCTACCCGTCCGGCGCGGCGGGCGGGCTCACCCTTCGCGGCCATCCCGAGTATGAAGCGCGCGGGTTGAACATCGCGGATGCCCGGGTCGAGGGCGGCACGCTTACCCTCACGGCGCCGCCCGGTACGCTATTCCGCGCAGTGGCGGTGCCCATCAGGGACGGCCAGGCGTTCCGGGAGGGCGCCATCGACCTCTCCTCGTTCGTGAAGGACGGCGCCCTCGTCTGGGAGACCCCTCCGGGCGCGTGGCACGTCTTTGTAGTAACGGAAGACAGCCTGTACGACGGCACCCACGCTGCCGTCAGCCTCGCCTACAAGCTCCCGTACATCAACCTCGTCCCGCCGGAGCCAACCGCGCGTTTCATCGAGGTCACGCACGCGGAATATGCGCGCCGCCTCGGCCCCGATCTGGGACGCTGTTTTGTCGCAACGTTCACCGATGAACCATCGCTCATGAGCATGTTCATGAAGAAGCAGGAGCACCGCGTTCTGCCGTGGGGCGATAATGTCGCGTCTGAGTTCCACAAACGGAGGGGATACGCCATCGAACCCGGTTTGCCAGCCCTGTTTGCGGACATGGGACCCGAAGGCAAACGCTTCCGCTACGATTACTGGCGCACGATTGGCGAACTCGTCTCCGAGAACTTCTTTGGCCAGATTCAGACCTGGTGCCGCGAACACCATACACTCAGCGGGGGCCACCTCCTCTGTGAGGAGTCGTTCCTGGCGAGCGTGCCCCTCTATGGCGACTTCTTCATGTGCGCCCGGCGTCTTGACGCGCCCAGCATCGATTGCCTGACCAGCTTGCCCGAAGACGTCCCCTGGTTTGTGGCCCGGCTCATCAGCAGCGCGGCCGAACTCGAGGGACGGCCGGTCACCATGTGCGAGACCTCCGACCACGCGCAGCGGTACCGTCCCGAAGGCGACACCCGGCCCGTGCGCCAGGTCACCGAGGAGGAGATCCGCGGCACCTGCAACCGGCTCATCCTGAACGGGATCAACACCATCACCAGCTATTATTCCTTCAGCGGCCTGAACACGGACGAGATGACCCGCCTCAACGAGTGGGTGGGGCGCTGCTGCACCATGCTTCGCGGCGGACACCAGGTCACGGACATCGCCCTGCTGTACCCCATCGAATCCGCCTGGGTCCGTTTCACCCCCTCGCGCCACTGGGTCGCCGAAGCCTCCCCGGATGCGCACCGCATCGAGCGGGTCTTTCACGACGCCGAGGAAAACCTGTTTCGTTCCCGCCGCGATTTCACCCATGTGGATTCCCGCACCCTGGCGGAAGCGACCGTGGCCAATGGCGTGCTCGAATTCGGCGCTCTCCGCTGGCGCATCGTCATTCTCCCGGATGCCGACACCCTGCCGCTCGCGGCCTGGGAAAACCTCGAGCGGTTCTATCAGTCCGGCGGCGTTGTCGTCGCACTGACTTCCAAGCCCGCCAACAGCGATTCGGAATTTCCTTCCCGCTGCGTCCTCGAGCTTGGCGCGGCGCTGTTCGGCGACGGAACCCGCGCCTCCATCACGACAAACGCAGCCGGCGGCGCGGGCATCTTCCTCCCGGCCGGTACCGAAGGCATCCTCCCGCACGTGCTCAACGCGGTCATCGACCCGGATGTGGCCGTCACTCCCGCGGACAGCCCGCTGCGCTCAACCCACCGGCGCTTTCACGGCCATGACGCCTACTTCGTCATCAATGACAGCGGTCAGCCCTGGGAAGGCGCCCTGCGTTTCCCGGCTGCGGGCGAGGGGGCACAATGGGATCCCGCAACCGGCCAGAGCTCTACGATCCAGGCCGACGGGGACGTCCCCGTTCGTCTCGGTGCCTACGGTGCCATGCTGTACACATTCCAAAACACCGCTCCCCGTCCACGCAAGGAGATTCAGGCGGGCGCTCTCCCCGGCATGGCCGTGCGGCCATTGCCCGCGGCGTCGCCGGCGCCCCTGTCCGGAACGTACGTCCAGGCGTCTATCGATCCTGAACCCGCATCCAGCTCCGCCGGACAGGCCGTGTGGCGCGTTGCGGGAACCCTCACCAAAGAAGACGTGGACACTTTCCTGTTCGCCTCTTTCGATTATCCGCACCTCGCCGACTTCCGCGAAGCCGCGTTCCTGGTCTTTGACGCCTGGCTGCCGCAGGACCAGCACGCGGCCGCGCGGCTCCTGGTCATCATCCGCGACAGCTCCGGCGTCGAATACCTGGCCGAGACCGGCGTTCCCCTGAATGCGTCCGGTCAACATGCCTGTCATGTGGCCCTGAACCGATTCCAGCGCGCGGGGTGGTGCGCCATCACCGATCGCCCGCTCGACTTCTCCCACATCGCCACCATCCGGATCGGGTGGGGCGGCTATTTCGGCAACGAGGGCGAAAACGTCACGTTCAGCATCAGTCCGCCCTGTCTCGCATCGTTCGACTGAGGCCCGCCGGAATTCACGGAGTCCGAAGGCCCTCGCCCCGGTATTTCGCCAGCAGGGCCGCGAGCGCTTCCGCGATGTCCGGGTATTCCGCAATCACGTTGGTCCGTTCCGCAACATCGGTTTCGACGTTGTAGAGTTCCGGGGGAGATTGACGCTGTCCTTTCTTCATGGCGGCAGGGGGCTCGATGTATTTCCAGGGCCCTCTGCGCACGGCCAGGCCCCTGCCCTGTTCCAGAATGAACGCGCTCCCGCGGGCCTCCTCGCCCAGAAGCGCGCCAAGGCAGTCCCTGCTGTCGCGCGCCGCCCCGTCTGGAATCTCCTGCCCCAGCATGCGGGCAAACGAAGCCAGGAAGTCCACCTGCGTTAGCAGAGCCTCTGAGACTCCGGGAGCAACCCGGCCCGGCCAGCGTACAATCAGCGGAATCCGCGTCCCGCCCTCGTAAATCTGATACTTCCCGCCGCGGTATACCCCCGAAGCGTCGTGACCGCGGTCCACTTCTGCCGTCGAGGTGTGGACCGTCGTCCCGTCCTGGTACCCGTCGTCGTAAACGGGGCCGTTGTCGCTCGAGAAGATCACAAGGGTGTCGTTGTCCAATCCCAGCCGCTCGATGGCTGCGAGAATCTCGCCCGCCGCCCAGTCCAGTTGAACCATCGCGTCCCCGCGGTAACTAAGCTCGCTCCGGCCCCGGAAGCGGGGATGGGGCGTGCGCGGCACATGAATGTCCTGCGAAGAGAAGTACAGGAAGAAGGGCCGGTCGCGGCTCTCCTCAATGAATGCCCGGGCCTTGTCTACGAGTACATCCGCCATCGACTCGTCGTCCCACAGGGCCGCCTTGCCGCCCTTCATATAGCCGATGCGGCCGATGCCGTTGATGACGCTGTTGTTGTGCCCGTGCGAAATGCCGTAATACGTCATGGTTTCCGGGTTCACCTGCCCGTCCGGGTACGCCGTGCCCGCAATGCTCTCCTCAATGGGCGCCTCATATGAAACGGTGATGGGGTCGTCGGCCTCCAGGCCAACCACAAGGTCGTTTTCCAGGTAGACGCAGGGCACCCGGTCGTTGGTTGCGGGAAGAATGAACGCGTACTCAAACCCGAGGTCCCGCGGGCCGGGCCGCACGGCGCCGTTCCAGTCGATCCGGTCCGCCCCGAGACCCAGGTGCCACTTGCCGATCACGCCGGTCCTGTACCCCGACCGCTGAAACACGTCGGCCAGCGTAAACTGCTCCGGCTCGATGACCATCCGTGCGTCGCCGGGGAGCACGCCCGTTCCCTTCTTGCGGAATGGCATTTCCCCCGTAAGCAGCGCGTAGCGGGACGGCGTGCAGGTGGCCGCCGCGCAATGGGCGTCCGTGAACCGCAGCCCTTCGGCGGCCATCCGGTCGAGGTTCGGCGTGGGAATCAGCGTCGCCCCATTCGCGCCCACGTCGCCGTAGCCCACGTCGTCGCCGTAGATGATCACCACATTCGGATGCCGCGCGGCGCCAGCCCGGCCTCCATGCAAAACGAACAGCGGGCCCGCCGCCACGCCCAGAATTCCTCCAAGAAATTGCCTGCGGTTCATGTATCACCTCCCTGCAATGCCTGAGCATCCCCTCCGCGCATTTTACCAGAGCGCCGTTTCTGAAGCCTCCGGCCTCGCCGAGTCTGGATTCCGCCCAAGTTGACCTTTGGTCAGAGATCATGTACAAATGCCCGCATGTGACCCGCATCGCGGCTCTGTCCGTGGGGCGTCGCATCTGCCGCACTCCCGCAAGGCGTGCGTTCCGGGTTGCCGTCAAGGAGAAGAAGTAAGGCCATGAAAATCGAAGTCAAACCGAATCTCAGAATCGTCCCTGGTATTGCCCTTATCCTCGCGGCCGCAGTCGCGGCGCTGCCCGTCCAGGCGGCCGACGGGGTGCAGTGGTTCCGCGGGCAGTTGCATGCGCACAGCTACTGGTCAGACGGCCGCGCCTTTCCCGAACAGGCCATCGACGCCTACAAACAGCGCGGGTACCATTTCCTGTGCCTCACGGACCACAATCGGTTCCCGGAAGACACCGGCTATTGGTGCAAAGTCACCAATGAGGACGGAGGCTGGCCGCCCAAGGTCTCGCATGAGATGTTTGACTCCTATGTACAATCGTTCGGCGAAGACTGGGTGGAAACCCGGACTGACGGCCCCGACACGTACGTCCGCCTCAAAACCTATGCCGAGACGAAGGCCCGATTCGAGGAGCCCGGCAACTTTCTGCTCATGCCCGGAGTCGAAATCACCCAGACCCTCAACGGTGTTGCCGTCCATCAAAACTACATCAATCTCCCGCTCATTGTCCCCTGTATCACGGGGGCCGACCTCGTCCTGACGCTGGAAGGGGACAGGACCGCGGCCGACCTGATCCGCCTGAATGCCATCGAAGCCCGGCAGGCCGCGGCGGAACGCCAGGCGCCGTACCTCTTCATGCTCAATCATCCGTTCTGGGTCTATTACGACATCGTTCCGCAGAATCTGATTGATTGTCCCGAAATACGCTTCTTCGAGGTATGCAACGGCGGTTCGGAGTTTGCCCCGCATCCCCAGGCGCAATCCTATACCGTCGGGAAGTTCTGGGATGCCGTCAATGCGTTTCGCCGCATTCAGGGACAGGACCTGCTCTACGGGGTCGGTTCGGATGACGCCCATTTCTATGACCCGCAGCGCATCGACGGCAATGGCGGAGTGGGGGATGCCTGGGTCATGGTTCGCGCCGAGGCCCTGACGCCCGAACACCTGCTCGCCGCTATGCAGCGGGGCGATTTCTATGCCTCCACCGGCGTGCTGCTGGAAGACGTTGCGTTTACAGCCGCGGACAAAACCTTGCGCGTCAAGGTCAAACCCGAAGAAGGAACCGCGTACCGTATCTATTTCATCACCACGAAGCAGGGGTTTGACCAGGCCGTCACCGAGATCGCCAGCCCCGCCGAGGGCGACCGCCCCGCACGGACCGTGCCGGTCTACTCGGAGGATATCGGCCGCGTCGTCAAGACGGTTGACGGCACTGAGGCGGAATACACACTCGAAGCCGACGACCTCTATGTGCGGGCGTGTATCGAGTCCAACCGCCCCGGAAAGTACACCCGGCATTTTTACCCGAAGGTGCAGACGGCATGGACCCAGCCCTGCGCCTCTGAGTAAGCGCAGGGGGGGGCGGGATCCTACAACTCCCAGCCGGGGCGGTATTCCCGGGTGAGGCAGGAATTGGCCTCCGGCATATTGGTGATCTGCATGGCGGCTGCGTCATAAGTCACTTTTCGGCCCACCCGCAGGGCGACGGCCCCCAGGTTGATCGTCTCTGAGAGAGCCTCCGCTTCCAGGAAACTGCCCGGTCCCGCGGCGCCCCCCTTGCACGCCGCGAGCCACTGAACCACCCCGGGCGCCAGCGCGCGGCGGTCGCGCTGACCCGCATCACCCGGTTTGGACTCCGCGTAGTCGCGCATCCTGCGTTTCGGGATGATGCGCGGTTCCTGCAGACTGAAACCGGAGAGGATTTTCCCCGTATCGCCGACAAACATCATGCCCTCCGCCGGCATCGGTTCGGCATCTTCCTCCAGTTCATCGGGGGTGAGCGGCCGCATGCCTCCGTCGTACCAGAACAAGTCGAGCGCGGGCCGGTCGCCCTTCGCCGCAAACTGGAACCGGATGCTGCACGCAACCGGGAACGACCAGTCATTGCGGATTACCCGGCTCACCTGCCCGTCTATTGCTGCCACGTGGCTGGGCGTCGCCTCGATCCTCACGGGCGCGTCCAGCTCCAGTGCCTTGAACACCGCCCACAGGCTGTAATGCCCCATGTCGGCAATCGCGCCGCCCCCGAAATCGTACCAGCCCCGAAACACCGCGTGCGTGTAGTGCGGATGGTAGGGACGCTCCAGCGCCGGGCCAAGCCAGAGATCCCAGTCAAACCCCTCGGGAACCGGCGGCGTCTCCTGCGGCAGGGTCGCATACTGCGGCCACACCGGCCGGTTGGACCAGTTGTGCACCTCGCGCAACGTCCCGATCGCCCCGTCCCGAATCCACGCCATAATCGTGTCCATCGAGCCGTTGCCCGACCACGCCAGCAGGTACGTGGCCACGCCCGTTCGCCGCGCGGTTTCGAGCACGAGCCGTGACTCCCGGAGCCGGTTGGCCAGAGGCTTGTGCATCATGACGTGTTTGCCGCGGTTCATGGCCGCAATGGCAATCGTGGCGTGCAGATGATCCGGCGTCATGATCTTGACCGCGTCCACGTCCGGCTCCTTCGCCAGCAGTTCGCGGAAATCGGCGTACGACGATACGCCCTTGAACGAGCCGTCGCCGCGCTGGGCCGCGTAATACGCCTGGATCACCTCCCGGCCAACTTCCCGTCCGCCGGGAATGCCCCCCGACCCCGCCCGCCAGTCCGGCCGGCCCAGAAGCCGTCCAATCTCGCTCCGCAAACCGTCCCGGCTCCAGTCCACGTAGTCGGTGCTGTCGGTGTTCGGGTCGCAGACGCTGACGATCTGGACCTCCGGCGCGTTGAGCAGTCCCCCCAGCTCGCGCAGCCCCTGCGTCCCCAAACCGATGTAGGCCAGCGTGATCTTGTCGTTGGGGGCGACGTAGCCCTGCCCAAGAACATGCCTCGGAACCACCTGGAACACGGCTGGCGCCACGGCGGCCCCCAGAAATCTCCGGCGGTTGATCGCCTTTCGCATGCCCTATCCCTCCCGGCGCCTCCACGCAGCGCGTTCAATGCCCCGGAAACCCGCCACCGCGGCGGCTTGTCCGCTCAGGCTCTGGAACGGGCCGAACCGCAGTCAGGATTACACCGCCTCGATCGTCGACGGCGGTTTGGCCGCAATGTTGTAGGTGACGCTCACAACGCCCGGCACGGTCTCGATGATCCCGCGCGACAGTTCTTCGAGAACCTCAAAGGGAAGCCGCGTCGGCGAGGCCGTGCGCGCATCAACACTGTCCCAGCACCGCACCTCGATCTGCTGACCGAACTCCCGTTCGCCGTCGCGCATGCCCGTCACCCGGTCTTCATGAAGGATGGCCAGGTACTGGAATGCCCCGCTGTCCTTGAGCAACCGTTCCACCACGGCCGTCGCCTTGCGAACCGTCGCAATGCGTTCCGGCGTCGCTTCCCCAATCACGCGCGCCGAGAGCGCCGGGCCCGGGAACGGTATGCGCTCGAACAGCTCCGCGGGCAGCCCCAGCGCCTTGCCTACCTTTCTGACGCTGTCCTTGCGCAGCTGAATCAGCGGTTCAATGATCCGGTAGCCAAAAGCCTTCTCGGGACTTATCCCAAGCTGCTCGAACACGTTGTGCTGACGCTTGATCCCCGCGACCGTTTCGTCCACATCCGTCAGAATCGTCCCCTGAAGCAGGTGTTTCGCGCCGCTGCTCGCGACGATCTTGCCGAAAACGTCCTTGTAAAAGGTCTGGGTAATGGCCTCCCGCTTCTCCTCCGGGTCCGTGATGCCCCGAAGTGCACCAAAGAACGCTTCACGGGCATCCACCACCTCGACCCTCACCCCGAGTTGCGCGAAAAACCCCACGACCTGTCCGGGCTCGCCCTCGCGCATCAGTCCGTTGTCCACAAAGACCGTCCGCAAGCGCCCGCCCAGGGCACGGTGTCCCAGCATCGTGACCGCGGACGAATCAACGCCCCCCGACAACGCATTGATCGCTGTGCCGTCCCCGACGGCCGCGCGAATCTCGCGGACTTTCTCTTCAATGAAGCGCTCCGCGTCCAGTTCCTGAAACGTGATTTCCTTAATCATGGGCCGTTTGCTCCTCGTACATCCCTGGAACCCGCGTGATTCCCGCCGCGCGTGGACCGTGACCCCATGCCCTCGTCCGCCGTGTGGGAGAGCGGTCTGTTCCCCTAATTAAGCCATAACTCAGGGCGCACACGCTACTCCAGGATGGGCAGAAACATCAAGGAGATTCACCCGCGGCCTCCCGTATCCGGAAATTCGAGTCTTCGCCCGATAGGCGCGATTCGCATTGATTATGGGGATCCCGAGGGGCTACCATTCATCCATTCCTCAACGAAGTGGAGATTCCAGCACCCATGATGGCCAACAGAACACCTATGTTTGATATGGACAAATACCTGGCCGAGCAGTCGGCCGAGATTCTCAACCGCATCCGCCAGTTCGACAACAAACTCTACCTGGAGTTCGGGGGAAAGCTTGTCTTCGATTACCACGCATCCCGGGTGCTGCCCAACTTCGATCCAAATGTGAAAGTGCGTTTGCTGCAGCAGTTCAAAGACAAAACCGACATCATCCTCTGTATTCACGCCGGCGATATCGACCACCGGAAAGTGCGGGCGGATTTCGGCATTACCTACGACGTCGACGTTCTCAAACTCATCGATGATCTGCGCCGGGAATGGGACCTCGAAATCACGGCCGTCGTCATCACCCGGTATGAGGATCAACCCTCCGCCCAGTCGTTCAAAAACCGCCTCGAACGCCGTGACGTCAAGGTCTACACCCATCGCGCCACAAAAGGCTATCCCACCGATGTCGACGTCATCGTCAGTGAGGAAGGCTATGGCAGCAATTCCTACATCGAAACCACCCGGCCCCTCGTCGTGGTCGCCGGACCCGGGCCCGGGAGCGGCAAACTCGGCACCTGCCTCTCCCAGCTCTACCATGAACACCGGCGCGGCGTGCAGGCCGGATACGCCAAGTTCGAGACGTTCCCGATCTGGAACCTCCCGCTCAAGCACGCCGTCAACATGGCCTACGAGGCGGCGACCGCCGATCTCAAGGACGTCAACCTGATTGACCCGTTCCATCTCGAAGCCTACGGAAAGACCTCCATCAATTACAACCGCGACGTCGAGGCCTTTCCCGTACTCAAACGCATTCTCGAGAAGATCATGGGCACGGAATCCTGCTACCGTTCCCCGACCGACATGGGCGTCAATCGCGTGGGTTTCGGCATCGTCGACGACGCCGGCGTGCAAGAGGCCGCCACGCAGGAAGTCATCCGCCGGGTGCTGCGCTACCGGTGCGAATACATGATGGGGCTCACCTCGCGGGAAACCGTGGAACGGGTCGAGCTCATCATGAATGAACTCGGCGTGCAGGTCGAGGACCGCCGCGTGGTTCGCCCCGCGCGCGAAGCCGCCAAGCGCGCCGAGGCCGAAAAGAAGGGCCATGAAGGGGTCTATTGCGGTACCGCCATTGAACTTCCCGACGGCACCATCATCACCGGCAGCAACTCGCCGCTCATGCACTCCGCCGCCAGCGCGGTTCTCAACGCGATCAAGCATCTCGCCGAGATCCCCGACAAGATACACCTCATCGCGCCGAACATCATCAAGGCGATCGGCAACATGAAGCGGGACATCAAGGACGGCAAAACGATCAGTCTCAACCTTGAAGAAGCGCTTATCGCGGTCGGCGCCTCCGCGCCCTTCAACAGCGCGGCTCAAATCGCCATTGAACAACTGGTGAACCTGCGCGGTTGCGACATGCACACCACGCACATCCCCACCCCGGGCGACGAGGCCGGCCTGAGAACGCTCGGCGTGAACCTCACCAGCGACGCGTTCTTCGCCACGGACAATCTCTACCTGGTCTAGTTGTGGACCTCTCACATCGAGAAGGCATCCTCCGGCGCCGGCGTTTCGTTTCACCCTCTGAAAACAGAAGATGCTTCGGGGGATGGCGCAAAACCCAAGAAAACCCGGCAGCGCAAGCGAAAGAAGCCGGGTTGCACCAGTCCGCGTTCAATCGCTGAGCCGGTTGCGGAGGCACGAATACCGCCCAATGGCTGCGCGCGGCCCTGCGATGCGGCCAGGGTGTGAACAGCCCCAAAGTGACACCACGACAGAATCGACATTGACGGGATGGGCCCGTACGACTAGCATGACCGGAAGTGAGCCTCGGGCGGTCGCAGACGGATCCATATGGGAAATCTCGGCTGATACGTGAGTGCCTGGGAGGGGTGCATGCAATGAACTGGCGATCTGGCAGTGGGCTGGCAAGTCTTCTGGTGGTTCTGGCAGGCCTCTCATACGGCCAAACGATGCATGCGACTGCGCTGCCTGCGTCTCCCGCCCCTCAGTCTCAGGACGTGGTGCCGCGGATGCTCGAGGTCACGTGGTCGGCGGGGCCTCCCATGCCGCAAGGGATGCAGGACAACCAGGTGGCGCTGATTCACAGCTGGATCGTGAGCGCCGGCGGCTTCTGCGGCGGCTACGATGATGATTGGAAACCCGGCAAATACCCTCGCGGGTTTCTGAACAGGGTGTGGGGGCTGAACCTGACGGAGATGGGGGAGGGGTGGCAGGCTCTCCCGCCCCTGCCCGGCGCCGCGCGTCAGGCTATGCAGGGAACGCGCGTCAACGACGCCCTCTATTGCTGGGGCGGTTTCAGCTATACCGAGCCGTACACGTACAACGATGGATTCCGCCTGTCGAGAAGAGACGGTCAGTGGAACTGGGACACCGTTCCGCCACTGCCTTCCCCAGCCGCATGGGGCGGCGGCTGCGCTTTGGGCTCGAGGGTCTATCTTCTCGGAGGCGCCGACTACGACTCCGAACGCTTCTACACCCACGCGGATCGCAGCGGGGATGTCAGAGGGCTCGGCAATCGCCTGATCATGTTCGATACGGATACGCCCGAAGCCGGGTGGCGATCCATGGAGCCCTGCCCGGGTGCGCCGCGATGTCTGGCTTCCACGGCCGTCGTGGATGGCATGGCGTATTTCATCGGCGGGGTGGCGGTGGCGCCCGAATCGGGCGCATTCTGTAATGTGGTCGACAGTTGGCGATACGATCCCGCGAAGAACTCGTGGGAGCGGCTGCGCGACATTCCGATCTCCGGGTCCGGGGGCTCTTCCGGCCTGATTGTCTACAAGGAGCGGTACATTCTGTTGCCGTGCGGGTACCAGTACGACACGCTCATGCGCCCGGATGGCCGCATCGAGCCGAAATACGGCACGCCCAGTGCGGTAGAGCGCACGTGGAAGAACCATCCGCGCGTCGCAACTACCCACTACTTCAACCACTTCTACGTTTACGACACCCGCACGAACTTGTATGGCACGGCCACGGCTCTGCCCTGCGACGACGTCGCAACCATCACTGTGGTCGAGGGCGACACAGCTTACATGTTCCCGGGTGAAACCGCGGGATTCGTGTGGGGGGGCGAGTACTTCGGCCATCATCCCGAATTCGTGCTCAAGGGCGACCTGAAAGAGCTCGACTGGGAGTAGGGGCCGACGTGGAGGTGGTCTCGGTCGCGAATTGCGCCTTGACGGCAACGCCTGGCCGCGCCCGCTCGATGCACTGCAGGCGTTCCGCGGACGAACCACGGGCCGGTTCCCAGACAGGAGTTTTCCATAGGATGTCAGACCGCTCCTCAGAGAACGGCCCCCTGGACCGGGGAACCAGCCACACGACTATTGGGGAATGGGGACAGTCCGGCACGTGATGCCGGTGATGTCGAATACCTCGATGGTTGCCCTGTCCCCGATACTATCCGGCAACCGGCCCTTTTTCACGAATCCGCCCGTCCATGCCTGCCAGAGGCCGCTTTCCGGTGTCGCGTTCTCAAGCGAGATGGCTGTTCCATTAACGTGGACCTTGATGGGTTCGCAGAAGAGGTCAACTACCCAGAGATCCCTTCCGTCCAGGTGAATCCACGGCGCCGGATTCCATCCCCATCGGCCCAGGTCGTGCCGCCAACGAAAGTTCACCTGCTCAGGTCCGCGCCAGCTTGTCAGGAAAACCCCGTGCACCTGTTCTCCGAAATCGGTCTGGAGCGCATGCAGCCCGTGGCACCACGCGGGCACTCCGTTTGCACCCGTTTCGGCTGGCGCTCCGATAACCGCGAAACCGCGGTCCAGGAAATGCCGCGCCACCAGCTGGAGCCGGTCGGGGGTCCCTCCGTAATTCCATACGCACATCAAAAGATCCTTTGAAAGATAGTCCACTCCGTCGAATGCGTAGTACGGCCCCTGATAGCTCAATGCCCAGCCACCGTGAGCCGCCCAGAATACGTCATGCCATACAATGAGCTTCGCTTCACTGCCGTACCCGCGCACGCTATCCCGGAAACCGTTCAGAAGATCCGCAAAAACCTGGCCAGGCGTGAGACCATCCCGGCGCATGCGAAGCAGGTCGCGGCCATCACGGCCGATGCCCACCACTTCGTCGCCGTTGAGGTGGATATATTCGGGGCGGAGGATCTCGATGGTGTTTTTGAGCCCCTCCTCGTTGAAGCTGCGTGCTGGCTCAGCGCTCACACAGGTGCTGTATTGTTCGTTGTGCCATCCGCGCTGCCGGTAGAAGTAGTTGTAACTGAGGAGGATGGTTCCGTTCTCCGGGATCCGGCTGCCTTTTGTGCGGCGGACCGTGTACGGTCTGATCAGGCGCAGCCCGCCGCGGGTGGGCAGCTGATCGCCGGACACGCCATACTCGCCCTCGATGACAAAATCCTTGCCATGCTCATAGGTCATCTTCCTGTCCTCGCTTGTGGCGAGCACCGGGTTGTCCGCGCCGAGCAACGGGATCGTTGGATAGCGTCCCTCGCCATCAGCCTGAATTTTCGATGCAGGATCCGCGGGCCTTGGGAAGAAGGCGTCCCTTTTCGGCTCCAGCGGCAGCGACACATCCCCCGACAGCACGTATCGCTCATCCTCGACCCACCTGGCGGCGAGCCATTCCCAGCTCTCCGGCGTGGGCATCTGGTTCCGGTAATTGAACCCCATCGGGACAGGCGTGACGTGCCATTCCCGGCAGTAGCTGAACAACCATTCCCAATAGGCCCGTTCCGTGGGGTCGGCCAGCCGGTGCCAGTGGCCGCGTCCGTCAAACGCGAACGCGTTGATGCGGAGCCTTGCCAATTCCGGGATCCACCGCATGTAGTACGCACGCGGCTCCTTGAGCGTCTCCTGCCACGTCAGGAGTTGATGAACCATGCGCAATCGCAGCGTCGGCCAGTCCATCACGAATGTCGATGGGGTGGCGCCTCCTCCCAGCCGAAGGCGCTCTCCCAGTTCCTGCACGCCATAAAAGGCCCCGGCAGGTCCTTTCCCAAGTACGACGGCCCGTTCCGGCCCGATATCGAGCACATAGCCCTCGTCGGGAAGCGTCTGCATGCGCTCTGCCAGGGCGCTGTTTCGGCGGAGGGCATCCGATGTTTCGCCACCGTCGTCCAACAACCCCACATGGATCCGGCATGTGGCCCCTGCATCGACCTTTCCGATGTCCAGGCCTCGGAACCCGTCCAGGAGGATCTCCGGTGTCGTCTCCCCGAGCGAGCGCGAGACGTGCACTCGTTCTGACAGGCCCAGCTCAAACGGAGGCGTTTTGCGCGGCATCTCGATTTGAGGGAATGCTGACTTCCCCGCGGCACGAACGATGTAGGTCGCTGCCGCGCCATGCTCGGTTACCTCGTAGACGGCGACATCCAGGATCTCGAGGGAAATACCCGCTTTGCCTCCGAAAGCGAAGCCGATACGCATCGACGCGGCTTCCGCCGGAGCCTCGAACGCCAGCTCGAACTCCTCGGGTTGCAGCAGGCGTGTCAGATTCATGCGCCATACGCCCGGTCCTTTTATCGCACCGCCGTGTGCGTCATGCCAGGACACACTCCAGCCCACGCGCGGCAGGTACGCCTCGGTTTCCCCCGGCGCTTTGACAAGGTCTGGTCCCGGCAGGTTCTCCAACGTGAGATCGGGGAACTCTGGAATCCGGTATACGATTCGCACCGACAACTGCTTGCCGCCCGGCACCGGGAGCGCGGGAGAGACGACCCTGGCGCTGGACGTGAATGCGAGACCCTCGTAATGAATGCGCAAGCCGGAAGCCTCCGGCGCCAACACGGGCGCCAGGCTGCAACGTGCATCCGTGCCGGATGGCGTTGTTTCCCAACCCATCAACGTGTCCGGACACACCTCCTTCAGGCGCGTGCGGCATACGCACGCGAGCGGGGCGCCGCACCTTACCCATTTGTTGCGGTTCTCTTCAGGAGCGATGGCGACCACGTAGTCCAATGAGGTCTGCAAGGGCGGCAATTCCTTGCAGAGGCGGAATTGAACGCGCCCCGAACGATTCCCGGCCTCCGGTCCGAACGGAGGAATGACACACTGTCCGGGGCGTTCCCACGTGCCTGTCGCGTTGTTGCGGTGCAGTACCACGAGATCGTCCAGTGGAATCCCCCGGGCCGTGAACGCGACCAGGTTCACGATGTCAGGGCCAATCTCCAACACACTCCCCGCAGGCAGCGCCTCGTAGGGCGCTTCTATGACCAGGGGGCAGATCCAGGAACTCAGCTCCGCAAGGTCCCTGAAGCCGCCCGATTCCTGCCCTTCGATGCCAGCAACGGTTGCCAATAGAATCCCTGCCAGAACCCACTGTGATGACTTGACCACGTGTGAATGCCCTCCTGGACGCGGACCGGCCCCAACGGGTCCAAAACGTGCTCCACCTCACGTGCGGTGAATCGGATGGGCGGCCCGGCGCCTGCACGGATCCTGCGGATCGTAGACCTTCAAAGCAACTCAGGCAACCCGGTCCGCCTTCCGCGAGATAGGAAGCCTTCCAGAAGTTGAAGACATCCACAGACTTGTGGATACTATGCTTCCCGCGGGTGCGGTGCGCCAGGGGGACGGGGCCGTCCGCCACAGGAACGGCCGGCCGCGGCCGCGCAGGTGTTCGGAATGTGTGACGTTGTGAACCTGTAGTGGCGTTGCCTCGCCACGGAGAACCGGGGAAGAGTCATGGAATCCACCGCCAGAGAAACCAGGCACGAACACGTTCCCGCAAACGCGCCCGCCGAACGGCTCGCCTCGATCGACGCCCTCAGAGGCTTCGACATGTTCTGGATTATCGGCGGCAATACCCTCGTTCTCGCGTTCCTGGCCTTGTTTGTCGATCCCGTCCCGGAATGGCTCGAACACCAGTTCCATCATGTGAAGTGGGAGGGGTTTGCCGCCTGGGACCTGATCATGCCGCTCTTTCTCTTTGTCAGCGGCGTTTCCCTGCCCTTTTCGCTCGCAAAATGGACCGGCGCCGGGGGAAAGCAGAAGGATCGGAAGGGCCTCTACCTCCGGCTCGTGCGCCGAATCCTGCTGCTCTGGGTGCTCGGCATGATGGTGCAGGGCAACCTCCTCAAATTCGACCTGTCCCAGTTGCGGCTGTATTCAAACACCCTGCAATCCATCGCCTCCGGCTATCTCGTGGCCACCATCCTGATGCTGTTTCTCTCGGTCCGCGGGCAGATGCTCGCCACCGCCGCACTGCTGCTCGGCTACTGGGGCCTCCTGGCGCTCGTGCCCGTGCCCGGCCACGGTCCCGGCGTGCTGGAACCCACCGCCAACCTCGCCATGTATATCGACGAGACCCTCCTGGGCTCTTTCCGCGATGGCACCACCTACACCTGGATACTCAGCAGCATGGCGTTCGCCGCGAGCGTGCTCCTCGGCGTGTTCGGGGGACACGTCCTGCGTTCCGGCCAGACGCAAAACAGGAAGACCGCCATCCTCTTCGCCAGCGGATTCGGATGCCTCGCCGCCGGGTGGATCTGGAGCCTGTCGTTCCCCATCATCAAACACATCTGGACCAGCTCGATGGTTCTGTGGGCCGGCGGGTGGAGCTACCTGCTGCTCGCCGCCTTCTACTGGCTCATCGACGTCAAAAAGTACCGCAAATGGGCGTTCCCTTTCATTGTCATCGGAATGAACGCCATCGCCGTCTATGTGGCGACGTCGCTGATCAATTTCGACCATATCAGCGAAGGTCTCGTCGGGCATCTTGCGGAACGCCTGGGCGCGGCCGGCCCCTTCGTCGTTGCCTTCACCGCGTTTCTGCTCGTCTGGCTGATCCTGCTCTACCTCTATCGCAAAGGCACATTCATCCGCGTGTGAACGGCGCGTTCCTTCTTTGTTCGCGCGCGGGCGCAGTCATCCGGCCCCGGAATGCCTATGCAAACGGGTCATCCCGGGTAAAATCCGGCAGGTACACGTCCGGACTGTCCTCGCCCTGAACGAGCAGATTCTCAAAGCCCAGTTTGCCGGCAAAGCGCACGACCTCCAGATACTCGGTATCGGTAACGGGCCGTGCTATGCGCTCATAGCACGTTGCCCGGTGCCGCGGCGAATACTGGCGCATCAGGCTCAGCGTGACGTCCATCAACCCCGCGTCCCTCAGCCAGAGCAGAAAATCGTAGCTGCCGGACTGGTCCTCGGGCAGCACCAGGTGGCGGATGATGAGGCCCTTCGCGGCCACGCCGCCCGCGCCTCTCAGGCGGCCCGTCTGGCGGTACATCTCCAACACGGCCGCCCGGGCAACGTCGGGATACTGTTCCGCATGGGAATAGGTCAGCGCGCACGCGGGATCGGAATACTTCATATCCGGCAGGTAGATGTCCACAATGCCATCGAGCAACGCGAGCAGTTCCACACGGTCGAACCCGTTGGTGTTGTACACAAGCGGCCGCGTCAGCCCCCGGCCGTAGGCTTCCCGTAACGCCAGCAGAATCGGGTAGATATAATGCGTCGGCGTCACCAGATTGATGTTTTCCGCGCCCGCCCGTTCAAGCCCGAGCATGTCCTCGGCCAGCGTTGTATACCCGGCGTCTTCCCCCAGGCCGAACTGGCTGATCTGGTAGTTCTGGCAATACACGCACCGCAGGTTGCAGTGCGTGAAGAATACCGTGCCCGAACCGCCGCGCCCCACCAGGGGCGGTTCCTCCCCGAAATGCAGCGTGGCCGATGCGTACCGCACCTGTTCCGCATCCCTGGAATCCGTCGCGCAGTAGCCCGGCTCGTTCTCGAGCCGGTTCACGCCGCAGGCCCGTCCGCACAACCGGCAGGCCCGGCACAGCGCCCGCACGGGCCCCAGCGCCGCCTCTATTCGCGCCCGCTTCTTCTCCGAGTCAACCTTCGGCACTGACGAATTCCCTCACGCGTCACACGGCGGCAGCGTGCCGGCGCGGTCTGGCTCTAAATGCAATCCATATCGAGCTTTACGGTTACGATCTTCTTGGGCGCCAGGGAGACCTTCACGGATTTTGCCGCGGACGCCAGCTTCTTTACAGGCCGCTCCTCCAGGGTCAGCAGGTGGGCCGCGCGGATCTTCGCGTGCGTCTTAACCTCAGCCGCCACGCTCTTTTCCGTGGGATTGAACAGGCGCAGCACGAGCGCCGTGCCGTCCTCGGACCGTTTCAGCGCGCTGACAACCGCGTTTGACGGGGTCACACTCAGCAAACCCAGACGCTGCGGCAAGTCGCCCCCGTGGGGGCCCGCCTGTGCGATCTCCAGCGGCACGCTCAGGCGTTCCACTTCGCCGTACACCTCCGCCTTGGCCCAGGAGCCCGCGTGCGGGTAGATCGAGTACCGGAACTCATGCTCGCCCGGGCATTGCGACAGTTCCATCTCCGGATGGCGTTCCCAGCGTTTGCTGACCGTCGTCAGCGCGATCTCGTAGGCCCGGACCAGCGTCAACGCCACCGCCGCGTCGTCGTCCGGCGTGATCTCATACTCACGCAGACCGTCGTTGATGATCGCCAGCCCGCCGCGGCGGTCCGCCACGTCTACGAAGCGCTGCATCGGGAAGGTCGCGTTGGACGCCTGCCAGGGACTGTCCGGCCCGTGGGTGGTTGCACGTTTGACCACGTCGAAGGGGGTCTCCACATGGCACGTCCTGGTCTGCCGCCGCGTGGGGAACAACACGCGCAGCCGGTGATAGCGCGCCGTGTTGGTGAATCGCGTTGTGATGTCCACCGACCGGGCGCCCCGGCGCAGCGTCACCCACGACGTAATGTCCAGCGGCACGGTCTCGTCGCTGCGCCGCGACGCGCTCCCGCCCCCGTCAAGACGTTGCCACGCATCCCCAAGGCCTTCATCGAACCGGGCCGGAACCATCATGTGATATTCGATGCGGAACCGCGCCAGCAGCGGCCCATCCTCTTCCAGCGAGATGGTCACGGGCGCGCCGATGCTCGAGATGATGCGGTCCGCGGCCGGTTCGATATGCATCCATGCGTTGCCGACCTCGCCGCCGTCCTCGAAGAAATGGAGCCCGTCGTAGACTTGGCCCGAATCCTTGTGCACCAGGGTGAACGTGCCGTCCCCGTTGATGTACACGCCCAGATGCTCGTTTTCCATGGTGTGGTGGCCCCGGACCAGGCTCCCGCGGCCGAAGGTCCTGGATGGCACGAGCCGGAACGTGCCGTACCCGAACGCGGGAATGTCCCTGGCCTCAAAATGGAACTTCACCTGTTCGCATTCGAGCATGTACGTGGCGTCGGCCGCGTGATTGATCACCGCGTGATGGGGTCTGCGCGTGACGGCCTGCACGGGCGCCGGTTTGCCGTTTCCCGCCGGAGCCGCCCCGCAGGCCGCAACCTCAAACGCGCTCATCGCGCTGGTGCGGGGCACGTCCACCACCGCCGTCACCACCTCCGAACGCGCCTGCGGCGACGCGTTGAACACCGTCAGGAGAATGTCGTCGCGGCCCGCGTTCGAGTTGTCGATCCGCCGCTGAATGTGCTGCAGACTGCGCGCCAGAATGGAATCGGACAGGTTTACGGTCTGCCGGAGACGATCCCGCACATCGCGCTCGATGTCATCCACACCGCTCCCCGAAATGCTGTCGTGCGGGTGACATTTCAGGAGCGTTTTCCAGGCCAGATCAAGCGGCGTGGCGGGGTATTCGGCCCCAAGGCGCCACGCCAGCGCCGCAAACGGTTCCGCCCGGCGCTGCAGCGCCTGTTCCGCCAGCGCATTCAGCCGCTTGACTCGCGTGCGGCTTGAGAGCACGTCGCTGTACAGATGCATCCGCTGGTTCATCAGCACGGGCGTGCGCCGTTCCCCTTTGAGCACCGTCAGGTTCCGGGCGGCCTTCTTCACCTTGTCCATCAGGTCCGGCAGGCGGCTGTGCCGGATGGTATCGCCCTTGAGCACCGTGCGGGCCTCGTCGATCAGGTCCAGCTCCACCAGATCCGGGATGCTGCTGTCGTGGCCCATCATGAACGCGAGGTACTTCGTCGTCGCCACGGCGGCTTCTTTGTCCCGCAACGCGGAAATGCACTCGCGCGCGCGTTCGCGGTCAAACCCCCGCACCGGGTCCAGAAGCAGGTGATGACCCGCGGCGCGCTCCTCTCCGCAGAGGTGGAAGGGCAGCCCGCCTTCCCGCCACTCGTACATGCGCTCGCCAATCGCCTTGCCAAACACGGCCGGCCGGTACACGTTGTGGTAGAAGTTGTAGCGCGCGCCCGAACTCATCTGCGACCCCAGGATGCGCGTGCCGTCGGCGCCCTCAAAAATGAACTCGTTGGCCACCTCGTCGTGCGACACCCCATGGTAAAACAGCATCACGTCGATCCCGAACCCCATGTAGATCTGCGGCATCTGCGAGTTCTGGCCATACGAAAACGCCGTGTGCCCCACCTTCATCACCCCGCCGAATTCCCGCGCAACCCGGTGCCCATAGGTCAGGTTGCGAACCAGCGATTCCCCGTTCACGCTGAAACACTCCGGCAGGGTATACCACGGGCCTGTCAGCAGCCGGCCGTCCGCAACGTGACGCTCAACCCGCGCGCGGTGCTGCGGCCGGATCTCAAGATAGTCCTCGAGGGGGATGCACTGGCCGTCCAGAAGAAATGACTTGTATTCCGGCTCGGCATCGAGCACATCCAGCAACAGATCCAGCAGCTCGACCAGCATCAGGCGCGTTTCCTGGAAGTTGTACAGCCATTCCCGGTCCCAGTGCGTGTTCGCAATCACGTGGATCTCGTAGCCTCGGCTCATCGATACTCTCCCCTCATGTAAAGTGTCCGTCTCCAGCCCGGAGATTCTACGATAACACGCCATCACCGACAAAGTCCGGCAGTTCGGGCCGTCTCGACGCCTTGATAATCTTTCCGGATTCCGGGTATAAAAGCCGTTCGGGCTGTGCGAATTACCGTGAAGCAGGTCTCCATCGCCGTTCAGCAAGGCTTACCCGCGGCAAGGTGTTTCACGCACCGCGGCGGGCATGCCGGGCCGGGCAATGGAGCAAACAGTGAGGAGCGATCATGGCAATCCGGCAATGTCTGATGGGAGTGATGGGGCTGATGGGGATTCTCTTCGTGTGCGGCGGGACGGCCAACGCCGACGTGCCGCACGTCAAGATCGGGCGTTTTCCTCAGGAGGTCGCGTCGGTCTTCACTGTTGCGGACGGGCTCCCGTCGGATGATGCAACCGCCGTTCACCTCGATGCGCAGGGCCGTGTCTACGCGGAAACCGCGGCCGGATGGGCGGCTTTTCAGGACGGCCGCTGGACGGCCATAGACGCCCCGGACACCGCCGCCTTCCCCGGATATGTTGACCCGGCCCGCTGCGCCCAGCTCGGCGATACCATCCGCCAAATTGCCGCGGCGCCGGACGGGAAACTCGTCGCCGCGACAGCTACCGGAATCCTGCACGAAACTTCCGCCGGCTTTGAACCCCTGGTTGTGGAGGACGGCCTCGGCCGCCAATGGGGCGTTTCGGATGCCCGCGGCGTTGCCTTTGACAGCGCCGGCCGGCTCTGGTTCGCCACGCTGGCCGGCGCCGCGTGCCGCACCGGCGGCGCGTGGACCTTTTATACCGGTCGCGAAGGCCTGCCCTACAACGATTTCACCGTCGTGGAGGCCGGGCCGGATGGCGTCGTGTGGTTCGGAACCCGTGTCGGCGCGGTCCGCTTTGACGGTCAGGACTGGGCCTATCGCCAGGGCCGCCGCTGGCTGCCCAGTGACGATATCCGGGATATCGCCGTCGATGCGCTCGGCAACGCCTGGTTTGCCACCGCCGGCGGCGTCGGTCTCATTGAACGGCGCATGATGACCCTCGCCGAAAAAGCCGCCTTCTACGAGAAGGAAATGGACCTGATCCGGCGCACCCCCTTCGGATATGTCTCCGAGGTGGCGCTCGCCCGGCCCGGCGACAAAAGCGAGATCATCTACAGCGACAGCGATAACGACGGTCTGTGGACCGCCATGTACGGCGCCGGCGAGTGTTTCGCCTACGCCGCTACCGGCGACCCCAAAGCCAAAGAACGCGCCAAACAGGCGTTTGAAGCCCTTCGCTTCCTGCAGAAAGTCACGCAGGGCTGCGAGTACAGCCCCCCGAAGGGATACGTCGCCCGGACCATCCGGCCCATGGACTGGCCCGATCCCAATATTGGCCGGATCGAGAACGACCGGAAAGAACGCGCCCAGGGCGATGCCCTCTGGAAGGTCTATGAACCCCGCTGGCCAAAGAGCGCCGACGGCGAGTGGTATTGGAAGAGCGACACCAGTTCGGACGAGCTCGACGGCCATTATTTCTTCTATCCCCTGTATTACGATCTCGTGGCCGACACCGTCGAAGAGAAAGAGCGCGTACGGGAAGTCGTGCGCGATCTGACCGACCATCTGGTACAGCACGGGTTTAATCTGGTCGATTTTGACGGCACTCCCACGCGATGGGGCATCTACGGGCCCGATTCCCTCAACTATGACCCGTCCTGGTGGTCGGAACGCGGCCTGAAATCGCTCAGCATGATGTCGTACCTCGCTGTGGCCGAGCATGTCACCGGCGATCCTGCTTACGGAGCGGCCCTGCAGGAGCTCAAGAACAAGCACGCATACGGCGCCAATGCCATGATCTACAAGATCCATCGCGGCATCGGTTCCGGAAACCAGTCCGACGACGAAATGGCCTTCATGGCCTACTACAATCTGGTCAAGTACACCAGGGACCAGGACCTGCGCGAGCAGATGCTGTATTCGTTCTACAGCGCGTGGGCCATCGAACAACCCGAAATGAACCCCTTCTTCAATTTCGCCTACGCAGCATTCGGGCTGGGGGCGCAATACACCAGTCCCTGGGGCACGCATGCCATCGATCCGTGGGACGGCTGGCTGGAGGACGCCATCGCCACCCTCACCGGGTTCCCCCTCGACCGCCTCAACTGGGGCTGCAAAAACAGCCACCGGCTGGATATCGTCCTCCTGCCCCGCCAGCAGGCCGTCGAACTCACCGAACAACCCCGGCGTTTGATCGGCCACCGCGTCAACGGCAAGGTGCTCCCCGTCGAGAACCGGCACTTCAACCACTGGAACGCCAGTCCCTGGGAGCTCGACTACGGCGGCAAGGGAAACGAACTCGCCAGCGGCACGGTATTCCTGCTTCCGTACTACATGGGACTCTATCACGGGTTTATTCAGGAGACGGAGTAGCCCGACAGGGGAGGGCCTGAGATGAAGCAGGCATTGCTGTCCGCGTTGTGTGCACTCGGGTTTTCCACGGCCGCTTTCTGTGATCCGCCGTTCACGGTCGAGTCGATCTTCGCCCCGCAGGACAAACACGTCCACGCCAGCAGCATTGTCGAGTGTCCCAACGGCGATCTGCTTGCCTGCTGGTTCCACGGCTCCGGCGAACGGACCGCCAACGACGTTGTGGTCCAGGGCGCGCGCAAGACGAACGGCGCGGAGGCGTGGAGTTCCGTGTTCACGATGGCGGATACGCCCGGCCTGCCCGACTGCAACCCGGTGCTTTTTGTCGATGCGCAGGAACGGCTCTGGCTGTTCTGGGCCGCCGTCGTGGCCAACGGATGGGAACACGCCCTGCTCAAGTACCGCCGCGCCGAAGCCTGTGAAATCGAGGGGCCGCCACAATGGTCCTGGCAGGACGTCATCATCCTGAAACCCGGCGACCCGTTCCCCGTGGCCCTCGAGCGCGGCTTCGGCGAACTCGGCGCCCAGGAAGGGTGCTGGGGTACCTATGCTCCGCCGTACGAGGAAATGCTCGTCGAGGCTGCAAAGGACCCCGTCAAACGGCAGAAGGGCTGGATGACCCGCATCCACCCGCTCGTTCTGCCCACCGGACGCATCCTCCTGCCGCTCTATTCGGATGGGTTCAATCTCTCGCTCATCGCGATTTCGGACGACGCGGGCGATACGTGGCGCGCCAGCCTTCCCATTGTGGGGTACGGGCCGACGCAGCCCAGCCTGGTCCTGAAGAAGGACGGCACGATCGTCGCCTACCTGCGCGACGAAGGCAATCCGCCGCAACGGGTCCAGTGCGCCACGTCCGGCGATGGGGGAGAGTCCTGGTCGACGGCCACCGATATTGACATCCCCAACCCGAGCTCGAGCCTGGAGGTCATCGCCCTGAACGACGGGCGCTGGCTCATGGTCGGGAACGACACCGAAGAGGGCCGCCATCGCCTGACCGCCTGCCTGTCCGACGATGAAGGCGCCTCCTGGAAATGGAAACGCCAGATCGAGCCCGCCGACGCCGCCGGCAAATCATTCGGCTATCCGTCTCTCATCCAAGCGCGCGACGGGCGCATCCACATCACATATTCCAGGACCAGCGACGCGGGAGCCACCATCGCCCACGCCTCGTTCGACGTCGAATGGGTTGTCCAGGGCCGGTGAGAGAACCCCAATCGCCGAATAAGAAACTCGCTGGCAGAATGTTGTTGCTCCGTTGGAGATTAGCGGAGTGTAACTCAACGAGAGGCTCACCAACGAGGTGAAGACGCGGGGCTTCACCGGCTCCCGGCCCGGACGGTGATGGCTCCGTCGACGGCTCACGATTCTCTCCGGTCTCCCGGATCTCACCCCGCGGAGAGACGATCTTCCGCAGCACCAACCCTGCCATTTTCCCGCCGCTTATGGTCCAGGAAGTCAAGAAATAATCATTAATCGCAGTATGCGCGAATCGGATGAATCGCGTCGCCCTGATCCCAGCGGATATCGAAGGATGTGCATGGATTCTCAGTCTTTCCCGGAGTGGATGGGCAGCCGCTGCCCTGTGTGTACCGCGACTGTCTGGCCGCGGAGGGGCCTTTTTCTGGGTCGTGCGTGCGGGATCCAGTTGCAGGCGGACCACATCGCGGAATGAGCCATTCGGTGTACTTCGGGATTCTGCCGAACGGCAGCAGGCTGATAAAGCTTTTATTTTGATGCGCTTAGGTCCAGCGAGCCTGTCCCGCGGCCCTGGTTCGGCATCACCGTTCGGAAAACGCACTACGGGCCTCGATTCGCCCTGGTTCGCATCCAAACCGGGCGTTCTCGCGATACCGTTGACATATTTCATCTCCGAGAATAAAATGAATGGCGAGGAGGGCAGGCACCCTCCAACGGGTTGGCGAAACGTCGAGAGTCTTCTCAGAAAGGAGGTGCCACGGGAACCGTAGTATGGTTCATCGAGTTCTGTGTTGAAAAGAGGGGGAACTGAGGAAACCAAGCTACATGCTGAAAGGGAAAGGAGCGACAATTACTATGAAAAGGCGTGGATTTACTCTGATCGAGCTTCTCGTGGTCATTGCGATCATTGGTATTCTGGCCGCTATTCTTCTTCCTGCGCTCGCCCGAGCGCGAGAAGCTGCACGCCGTGCGAGCTGCCAAAATAACCTGAAGCAGTGGGGTCTGGTCTGCAAGATGTTTGCGAACGAGAGCAAAGGGCAGGTGTGGCCCGGCCGGTTCAAAGATATCAGAAAGGCCTACGCCCCTAACGGGATGGATTACTGGTCGGTGATAGACCACGTGACGCTGTACCCCGAATACCTGACGGACATGAATATCGCGGTATGCCCGTCGGACTCCACGACGCCTCCGGATCCGTGGGATGCCCCGGGTTCCGGGTACTACCGTGCCACGGACCCCACCTGGGTGGACTATCCCTACGGCGGGCCCATCGTATCCCTTGCGGCCGCGAGTGCGCCCACCAAGGACGACGCGGCTTGTCGGGCAATGACCACCACCCGGGGCTGCTATATCCGCTGGCTGGATGACTCCTACACCTACTGGGGCTGGGCCATCAAAGGCGCGCAGGCCGCCACGGTGGAGGACATGGTGGAGCTGGGCATCGTGCTCGATGACAACTCCGACGCAACCAGTGCCTACGGCAATGGTCCCGTACTGAACCAGGACGAGTATAAGGACATCAGCCTTACGCTGAGCACCGGTTCGACTACCCTCTATTGGTTCCGCGAGGGGATCGAGCGCTTCTTCATCACCGACATCAACAATCCGGCGTCCTCGAGCCTGGCTCAGTCGGAACTCGCGGTGATGTGGGACTCGTCGCGCACCTACGGCATCGACGATGACAATCCGGGGATGGTTTCCCCCGAGTTCAACCACGTGCCGGGCGGTGCGAATGTGATGTTCATGGACGGCCACGTGGAGTTCTTCCGGTATCCGCAGCCGGACGGCAGCAATGCGTTTGTCGTCACCAAAGCGGGTCACTCGGACGGCTACATGTGGTTCCCGTGATCGGGCATCCGCTCGTAGCGTGAAACACGCATAGAAACCGGGCGGGCATTCGGAATCTCCGGATGCCCGCCCTTCGTTTTCCCGCCGGACTTCCGGCAGACAGATACGTTCTGTGCAGGTCAGAAACGCGCTGAGAAAAGCCCTTCCGCGACGGCGTTCTTGCCTCTCGGCTCAGGTCTGCCCTGTCACGGACACAAGAAAAAAACGCTCCGCTCGTCCGTGTGCCTGGCCGGGCCCGGGCTCATTCGCCGCGCCGGTCGGCACGATCGGCCTGTGAACCGTAACTAATCGACTCTCCTCCTTCACCGGCAGTTGAGGCTTCCTTCTTGCCGCAACCGAACGTTCCCAATACGACGCCACACAGGACCACAAACAGAATCAGTTTCTTCATGGTGCAGATTCTCCCTTCCCAAACAAGCTCAACCCCGTCCGATTTGATGCCATTTGCGCCGCAATCCGTCAGTTACTATAACACAGAGAACCGGTCGAATATAGCCGGGGAAGACGGCGACAGTGCACGGTCGGCCCACACGCGCCGTCGACACGGTCCACCCCGTCCGCACGGCGTCCGCCCCGAGTCGCGCGCTGCGCACTGGAGGCATTGGCCCGTAGTTGGTATACTCTTGGCCAGGGAGCGGCCGACAAGTCATTCTCGCGGGCATAGAGGTATCCCGTTCCATTCGGGGCCTCCCGTGCCCGGCATGGTTCTCAGGAGGCCCGGCAATGCGGCATACCATGCGTCACCTTCATCAGCTTTGCGCAATCCTCATGCTGCTCGTCGCGGCCTGCGGCGGGCCCGAACCGGGCGGGAATGCCGCCCGCGACCTGCCTCCGCCGGCGCCTCAATTCGCTCAACTGAAGATCCTCTATCCGTTGGAAGGCGCCCTGTTTCCGCGCGATATCGTGGCGCCGCGAGTGCGCTGGGAGGATCCCGCTGCCGATGCCTGCGCGTGGCGTATCGAGGTGCGCTTCCCGGGCCGGGAGCAGTTCATCGAAGATACGGTCGACGCCCCCGAGTGGCTTCCCTCAACGGAGCAGTGGGAGACCATCAAACAACACTCGCTGGAAGCGCCCGCCGAGTTGACCGTGCGCGGCATCAGACGCCAGGAAACGGACACGCCCCTCTCCGAAGGGTGCGTGGCATTCGCAACGTCCGCGGACGCTGTCGAAGCCCCGATCTTCTATCGCGAGGTCAACCTGCCGTTTCTCGAGGCGGTCAAAGACCCGTCCAGGATCCGCTGGCGGTTCGGGTCTGTGTCCTCCCCCGAACGGCCGCCCATCCTCCTGACCAACCTGCCCGTGTGCGGCAATTGTCATTCGTTCTCCGCTGACGGAGCCACGCTCGGCATGGATGTGGACTACGCGAACGATAAGGGCTCCTACGCTATCGTGACCGTCTCACAAGATGTCGTCTTCGCGGACGAAAGCGTCATCACCTGGAGCGATTTCGACCGCGACAGCGGGGAGATGACCTTCGGCCTGCTTTCGCAGGTGTCTCCGTGCGGGCGCTACGTCATCAGCACGGTGAAGGACCGCTCCGTCTTTGTGCCTCGTCCTGACCTCTATTTCTCGCAATTGTTCTTCCCGCTCAAAGGGGTGCTCGCCATCTACGACCGGGAAACGAAGACCTATACCGCCCTTCCCGGCGCCGATGATCCCCAATACGTCCAGAGCAATCCCGCGTGGAGCCCCAATGGCCAGGAGATCGTCTTCGCAAGAAGCACCGCCTACCCGCTCCGGCGTCTTCGCGATACCCAGCGCGTGCTGCTCACAGCCGATGAATGCAAGGAGTTCCTGGAGGAAGGCAAGAAATTCAAATTCGACCTCTACCGCGTGCCGTTTAATGGCGGGAAAGGCGGCGAGCCCGTGCCAATCGAGGGCGCATCCAATAACGGCATGAGCAACTTCTTCCCCAAATACTCCCCCGACGGCAAATGGATCGTTTTCTGCCGGGCCGACAGTTTCATGCTGCTGCAGCCGGACAGCGAGCTCTACATCATCCCCGCCGAAGGCGGCGAAGCCCGCAGGCTCCGGTGCAACACCGATCGGATGAACTCGTGGCACTCCTGGTCGCCCAACGGCAAGTGGCTCGCGTTCACCTCCAAGACGAACGGTCCGTACACCCAGCTTTTTCTCACGCATGTCGACGAAAACGGCGAGACCACGCCCCCCGTGCTTCTCGAACATTTCTCCGACCCCGACCGGGCGGTCAATATCCCCGAGTTCGTGAATGCGTCGCCGGACGCCATCCGCACCATGCGGGAAAAGTTCATCGACGACGTGTCGTTTGAACGGGCCGGCACCGAGTTTCGGAAGGCCAAAGACTATGTGGGCGCCGAACGCCAGTACCGGCGCGCCCTCGAGCTTAATCCCAACAATGCCAGCGCCCACCTCAACCTGGGCTTCGTCCTGGATGCCACGGGCCGGCCCGAAGAAGCCCTCGCCAGCTACACCGAGGCTCTGCGGCTGGATCCCTCGATGCCCGAGGCCCATTTCAATTATGCCGGCACCATGCTCGCCATGGGCCGGCTCGACGAGGCCATCCGGGAGTACCGCGAAACCATCCGCCTGGACCCGCACTTCGCGAATGCCTATGCCAACCTCGGCGCGGCGCTCGAAAAGAAGGGGGAGACGGATGAGGCGCTCGCGCTCTGCGAGGAAGCCGTGCGCGTCGACCCGGACAGCAGCGAACTCCGCTCAAATCTGGGGCTCATGCTCGCCCGCATGGGCCGTATCGAGGACGCCCTGGCCCATCTCTCGGCGGCGGTATCGAACGAACCGGAAAACGTGCCCGCACACATGAACCTGGGCCTGCTTCTGGCCCAGCAGGGCATTTTTGTCGAAGCAGCCGAACACTATGCGGCCGCACTCGCGCTCGAGCCCGCCAACGCCGGGGCCCACGGGCACATGGGAAATCTCTTGCTTGCCCAGGGTAAGCGCGAAGAGGCCTGCGTCCACCTGCTCGAGGCGTTGCGTCTCGGTCTCGATAACGTGGAATTACGGCGCAACCTCGGGCTGGTCATGGCCCAGCAGGGCAAGATCGACGACGCCGTCATGCATCTTCAGAAGGCCGTCGAACTGGAACCTGACCACGTCCCGTCCCGCGTGAACCTGGGCGCCATGTTGCTGTCGCAGGGCCATGCCGAAGAGGCCGAAACGCACCTTTCCGAAGCGCTGCGCCTCGATCCGGACAATCTGAACGCGGCGGTCAACCTGGCGGAGGCCCACGCCCGGGCCGGCCGCTTCGACACGGCCGTGCCGCTGCTGGAAACGGCGCTGAACACCGCCCGATCCGGGGATAATGCCGCCGTGGCTCAGGAAATTACGCGGAGGCTTGAAGCCTACAAACAGGGCAAACCGGGCCAGCTCGTGCCGGGCCGCTAGGTGGCCGCGGCCAATGGAATTGTGCGGGTGGCGAGGATGCGGTTGGCGCCGTCCAGCAGCCGTTGGACGGGCGTGGGGGAGAAATAAGTTGAAAACACACGGCGTTCCGCGTTTAAACGGAGACGCGGCACAACTGTTTCGGCATCGCACAGCGGAGGTGCGAACTCCCTGCATAACAACGCTGAACCCGCACGCATAAAAGGAACTCAAGCAGCATGGAACGGGACGGAACCTGCGAGGAGGAAAATTCATGGAATACCTTATGCTCCTGTGTTCTTGCGGCAACAAGACACGCATTCCAGCCTCGGCAATGGGGAAATCGGTGGTGTGTGCCTCCTGTGCCCAGGGCGTTACGGCCACGCCGTTGAATACGGTGCCGATTCCTGCCGCACCGCCCCAGGCGCCTCCAGCGCCGTCTTCCGCGCGGCCGCCTGCCACGCGCCTCCCCATGCTCGACCAGCTCCGCGGTTATGCCATATTCGGCATGATCCTCGTGAACTACCTCGGGCATTTTGACGTCATGCCCTGGGCGTTCCGGCATCACAAAACCGGGTTCAGCTATGCCGACACCATCGCGCCCCTGTTCGTCTTCGTTGTCGGCATGGGATTCCGCCTGTCGCTCCTGCGCCGGATACAGAAAACCGGTCTCTGGGCCGCCCGTTGGCAAACCGCCCGGCGCTACCTCGTCCTGTTTGTGGTGGCGCTCGCCTTCTACGGGCCGGATGCCCGCATCGACTGGTGGGACGCGCTGACCCATATCGCTCTGGCGGGGCTCATCTCCCTGCCGTTCATCGACAAGAACGCAGGGGTCCGGATAGGCGTGGCCGTCGGGTACCTCGCCCTGTTCATGCTCCTCTACATGGGTACCAGTTACGGCTCTTCGTTCATGATGCGCAGCATGAACGGCGGACCGCTCGGGCCGCTGAGCTGGGCCTTTGTGCTCCTCTTCGGCACCATCGCGTATGACCTCCTCGCAGCGGGCGACGCAAAAAAGGCGCTGTCCTGGTCATTTCTGGCGGGCATCGGGCTCGTTCTGGCCGGGTGGGTCGCCTGGTACCTGATCCCGAAGGACTGGGCAGGTTACGGCGAGCAGTACGGCGCGTTCTGGCCACTCTCCAAACGCTGGTGCATCGCTCCCGCCATGCTCTTGTCCACGGGACTGAGCTTCCTGACCTTCGCCTTATTCTATTACATCTGCCAGGTCCGCGAGTTCCAGTTTCCCACCCTGACCGTGCTGGGTCAGAACGCACTGTTCATCTACCTGCTCCAGTACGCGCTGATGGAAATTCACGGGGCCTACATTCCCGACAGCAGCGGCGTGTTGCCCGCCCTCCTCGGGTTCGCGGGCATGTATGGTTTCTGTTATCTGGCTGCCCGTAAGCTCTACAATGAGGGCATCATTATCAAGTTGTGAAGCGCCCCGGGCCTCGGTGGGCCTGCAGAATACCGTTCGGCACGGAGCCCCGCCGCCGGGCAGGCGCGCACCGGAGCGGGAGCCGCTGGCAATCCGTTCGGGAAGGAGAAACAGTTGTGAGTCTGGATCTTCCGCGTATGAATCGGCGAAGCTCGCTCAAGGGACTGGCGATGGGCGCTGCCGCGGCCTTCGCCGGGTGGCCCTGCGCCGAGGCCGCCAGCAACGGCCTTCCCGATAAACGCGGCCAGGACTCCATGGCGGTAGATGTCCTTGTCTGTGGCGGCGGTCCGGCGGGTATCGCGGCCGCGATGATGGCTGCCCGGCAGGGCTGCACGACTCTCCTCGTGGAACGCTACGGCCGTCTGGGGGGGATGGCCGTCCAGGCACTGGTGGGGCCGCTGATGGGCCGGGTTCAGAGCGCCTGGGTCGACCGCATCGTCGACCGTATCGGCGGGCGCAACGTGGACTACGAATTCATCGACCTCGCATATGCCGAACTCCTCGCCGAGGCCGGGGCGGAATACCTCCTGCATGCGCCGGTGCTTGCCCCCGTCTGTAACGGCAACCGCGTGACCGGAGTGTCGCTCCTCACCAAGCAGGGTGCGATCGATGTCGCGGCGAAGATCACCGTGGATGCCACCGGCGACGGCGATATCGCTTTCGCCGCCGGCGCCGCATACGACCAGGGGCGCGCCGCCGGCCCTTCGTGGGACGCGGACGGCCTGTGCCAGCCCATGTCGATCATGTTCCGCGTGTCCGGTGTCGTTCATGAGGAGACCATGGAGGCGCACGGCGGGCGGCGCGACTACCGGTTCCCCGACGGGCGTTCCTGGAATGAGATCACCCGAGACGCCCACGCCAACGGCGAACTCCCGCCGACCGTGGGTTTCATCCGGACCTACCTGTCCCGGCGCGAGGACCAGCGGGTGATTAACGCCACCCAGGTCAACGGTCTGGACGGCACAAACGCCCGCGACCTCACGAAGGCCGAAATCGACGCTCGACGCCAGGTCCACGCGGTCGTCGAGTTTCTCCGGAAACGCGCTCCGGGGTTTCAATCCGCCTATGTATCCGCCATGCCGGCTGTCATCGGCGTTCGTGAAACGCGCCGGATTCGTGGGTTGGCGTGCCTTACCCTTCAGGATCTTGTCGAAGGGAGAGGGTCTGAGGCGGCCGTGGTGCGAGGCGCCTCCTACCCGGTCGACATCCATAACCCCGCGGGGATCGGCCAGGCGATCGGGTTCCTGCCCGGGAACGACCCGCAAGTGCAGCCCTACGACATCCCGTACGGCTGCCTTGTGCCCGAATCCGTCGACGGTTTGCTGGTCGCGGGCCGGTGCATCAGCGGCAGCCACGAGGCGATGGCCTCGTACCGCGTGCAGGTGATCGCCATGGCGACCGGCATCGCCGCCGGCACGGCCGCGGCCCTGGCCGCCCGGGCCGGCATGCAGCCGCGCGCGGTTGATGTAAACCGGGTACAGGACGTCGTCTTTGACGGCAAACCGGCTTGAGGACGGGGGGAAAGGGCGCAGCGCATCGCGCCGGCGGCGCGGCCTCCCCATAACCCATTGGAAACGAGGTATACGGAGAAGGCTATGCGTACACAGACTTTTTTTTCGCGCTCGTTCGGGGTGGTTCTGTCTTTCGTGCTCCTGGCGCAGGCCGCCGGGGCCCAGGCCGCGTTCTCTCCGCTCAAAGTGAGCGACAACGAACGCTTCCTCGTGCACGAAGACGGTTCGCCGTTCTTCTACCTCGGCGATACCGCATGGGAACTCTTCCACCGGCTCAACCGGGAGGAAGCCGACCGCTACCTGCGCAATCGAAGCGAGAAAGGATTCACCGTCATTCAATGCGTGGTTATTGCCGAACTCGACGGGCTCGGCACACCGAACGCATACGGCGAGGTCCCGTTTATCGACATGGATCCGTCGCGTCCCAACGAGGCGTATTTCGCCCATGTGGACTGGATTGTCAACCGGGCGGAATCCTACGGGTTGTTTGTCGGCATGCTCCCAACCTGGGGCAGCTGGCTCGGCGGGGTCGACAAGGATCGTCCGAACAGCAATTTCTTCAACGCAACCAATGTTCGTGACTACGGCCGTTTCCTCGGCGAGCGTTACGCGAACAAACCCGTTATCTGGGTGCTGGGCGGCGACCGTGTGGCGGACACCACGGTCGCCGTGTGGGAGCTGCTCGCCCTGGGAATCCGGGACCGCGTTGGCGCCACACAGTTGATGACCTTCCACCCCCGCGGCGGCCACAGCTCCTCCGAGTGGTTTCACGGCGCGCCCTGGCTCGATTTTCACATGGCGCAGAGCAGTCAGTTCCCGAAAAGCACGAACTACACGTTCATAGAGCGAGATTATGCCCTGCCGAATCCGATACCCTGCATGGACGGCGAACCCGCCTACGAATACCCTCCGGACCCGGCGAACCAGAAGCGCCCCGTGGGCCCTGTGCAGATCCGGCGCAACGCCTACTGGGCGGTCTTCGCCGGCGCGCATGGCCACGCCTACGGCACGCATCCCGTCTGGCAGATGTACGACGAGGGCCGGGAATCCCGCTGGCACGCCGCGACCCCGTGGCATGAATCGCTCGACCTGCCCGGCGCGGTTCAAGTGACCTATCTCAAGCGCCTCATGCTGAGCCGTCCATTTGTTACCCGCATACCCGACCAATCCCTGCTGGTATCGGAATCCCCCGGCGGCCTCGATCGAATTCAGGTAACGCGCGACGGCATGCCCGGCCACTCGGATGCCACCTATATCTTCGCCTATTTTCCCCGGCGCCTGCGGGCCGAATTCAACACCTCGCGCATCCCCGGCGATACGCTCCGGATCTGGTGGATGAATCCGCGGACGGGCGAATGCTCCGCCCCGTCCGAATGCGCCAACGCCGCCCGCATGGCGTTTGAACCGCCCTCGGAGGCGCAGGATGAGGACTGGGTGCTGATCGTCGACGATGCCTCAAAACAGTATCCCTCCCCAATGGCAGGTCCTTGAGCCGCCCGCTCATGTGCCGGCGCACGGCCCGGGTGGCCCGGGTGACGCAGCCTGGTCACCCCGGCCCGATTCCGCGGGGGGGCGGCTTCGTTGGAGTACTTCCATCCAACAGTTGTTCAACTGTGGAACATCTTTAACGTCGCCAACGAAAGTTCCCGCATCTTCTGGCCAGATGAGGGCGGGTCCCGACGAATTTAAGTCTTTTTAAATAAACATCTTAAGTTTGTTTTTTCTCGCCGCTTGTAGATTGGCATGACTTGTGCTCCACCCAACGCGGGGTTGCACAGGGCAGGGTGCCGTGTGCCAGTTTGGGGGAGAACGAGTCCCTCGTTCTCGGGCGAGTTGGCGCGGTTCCAATGGGGTAGCCGTGGACTGACTCCATAAACGCGTATTGGAGGTAGAGACGATGATGGTCAAGTACAGGTGGGAATGGTGTGCTGCCGCTCTGTTGACCATGGCGGCGATGTCGGCTCAGGCGGGACTCATTTCGCCGCCCGGCGAGATCGTCTGGGATCACAGTGACTCGTTTTCGGCGGTCCTTGGCGAGGCCAATTATCTTGAATTCGGAGATGGCACAGGCTGGACCGACCCCGACGGACGCATGTGGACGGGGTACTGGGACTCAAATTATTGGACCCAGTGGTTCTATGATGGGGTGTACGATGCGGACCGGTACAAGATCGTTCACCTGCAATTCACGGTCGAACCATTTGATCGTTATACCATGGGGCCGGTAGAGGTGGTGCTGGGCTGGACCACCCCGGAATGGTCCGCCCTCGGGATGGACCGGCCGCCCCAGCTTTACGATTTTTATGACGAGCCGGCCGGTGAGTTCAACATCCCGGAGGGCCTGTATATCGAACGATCGGAACTCCTGGCCGACCTGCCCTACGGCACCATTCAGAGCATTTACCCCAACGGCATTCCGACCTTCACCTACGACTTCTACTACCTGATCCCGGATTACAATCCCGAATGGGTATCGATAGGCGTGTCCGGTCAGATCTTCCGGGTGTCGGGCACGATCGAGCATGCCTGCCTGCCCAGCGAGGTCGTAGACGACAATGTCGTCCCCGAGCCGGCGTCCATCGTCGTGCTGGGGCTGGGCCTCGCGGGTCTGGCCGTGCGCCGGTTCCGTCACTGTTAGCGCCCCGGATTTGGCGTTGTACCGTTTGGACTGCAATATCGTTGCGCACATAGTCCATTGATCGCGTGTTGGGAGAGTTGAGGCGGGTTTCGACCCGCCTCAACTCGTTATTCCCCGTCCGTCCCGTCAGACTTCCTTGCTCTCTGTGCCTCACCGGCGTCCTCGCAGGAACACGACAAGGAGCACTCCTGCGTTCGCTCCGGGTTTGTCATTTCTGCTTCGCGCACGTATAATTCAGCACGTTTCTTGAGTTCGATGGCGCTGGACAGGCAACGGCGCGCTGATTCGTCACCTGCATTTTGCGCGGAGGTTTCGGATGATGGAGAGATGTGTCGCTGGACGCAGAGGTTTTACGCTTATTGAATTGCTCGTGGTTATCGCCATTATCGGTATCCTCGCCGCAATCCTGCTGCCCGCCCTCGCGCGTGCCCGTGAGGCCGCTCGCCGCGCCGCGTGCGCCAACAACCTCAAGCAGATGGGCCTGGCCTTCAAAATGTACGCCAACGAATCACGGGGGGCGAAATGGCCGCCGCGAATGATCCGAAACATACAGGGCCAGCTCTCCGACACCATGATCTTCAATGGGCCGTCCATGTATCCCGAATACATCACCGACCTCAACGTGGTCTGGTGTCCCTCGATGGCCAGCGCCTCGCCCATGGAACGTTACGATGAGGGCGCCCGCGGCTCGGGCAATAAGGACGGCATCATTCAGCCGGAAGAACTGGTCAAGTCGCCGTTCAACTACACCGGCTGGCTCTTTATGGACGCGCTGAACTTCATGGGGTTCGACAAGGTGGGCATTCCCGGCAGCGGCGTCGGCGGGCGCTACGAAGGCGCCGACTATGTGGATACGCCCCTCGGCGAACTGGGGGATGCAAATGTGGCCACCAGCGGCGCCGCGTCCGATGACGACTACAATTTCTCGGCCACGTTTCCCGGCACCCAGGCCGGCGGCGGCAGCGTGCTTTACCGGTTGCGCGAAGGCGTCGAACGATTCATGGTCACCGACATCAATAATCCGGCCGCTTCGGCGAATTCGCAAAGCATCGTGCCTGTGATGTGGGATCACCTGACGCCTCAGGTGGTGGGGTCCACGCATGTGCCGGCCGGCGTCAACGTGCTGTATATGGACGGTCACGTCACGTTTGTGAAGTATCCGGGGGATTCGCCCTGGGTGGTGACGATTGACGGGCCGCGGATCATGGGCCGCTACGATCGCGAGTTCAAGTGAGCATCGGTGAACGCGGCTCCGCGCTGTGAAACGCCCGGCGGAGTGGCTGTGATCTGACAACCCCGGGGATGGAGAGCGTGTTTTTTAAGATTATCCTCAGCCAGGCGCGATACCGCTGGATCTTTACCCTGCTCCTGTTTCTCGCCATGACGGTTCTCGTGACGCTCTATGTGTACCTGCTCAACACGAACCGGTTCGCAAACCGCGCCATGCAGCTCGTGATGAAGAACATGGGCCACAACATGCTGATCCTGCCCGAAGCGAGCAATCCGCTCGACGCGTTCCTGTGCACCGAAAACCAGCCGCGGTTCGACGCCGAAGTCCCCCACCGTCTCGCGGGACACCTCGAGCTGTTTTCGCGATATTATGTGTCCGTGTTGCAGCAGCGCCTTGCCCTGAACGGCGTTGACCTGCTGCTCACCGGCATCGAGCCCGTCGAGCGGACCGACGAGACCGACGAGAAAGGCAACATGGTGAAGCCCGTAGCCCCCGGGACCGTGCGGCTGGGCCATGCCGCCGCCGGGTTGCTGGGACTCCGCGCGGGCGCGGAACTCGAACTTCTCGGACGGACGTTTCAGGTCTCGGAAATCCTTCAGCCCCTGGGAACCGAGCGCGATTACCGCATCTATCTCGCCCTGAACGAGTGCCAGGAACTGCTTGGCCTCGGCAGCGAGATCAATGTCATCTGGGCTTTCCAGTGCCTGCATCACGGCGGTCCGCTGCAGGAAATCGAACGCCTTCACGCGGAAATGCTCGCCAAGGCGCTGCCGGGTTTCAGGCATATCTCAATCATGCCCATCGCACGGGGACGCTACCTGGCCCGCGAAACCACCTCCAAGACCCTGTATTACGTGCTGGCCATCGTGCTTGCCGCCACCATTCTCATCATTGCCATCGCCGGCATGCAGGAAGTCACCGAACGCCGCCGCGAAGTGGGCATCCTGGTGGCCATGGGAGCCGGCATGCCCTATGTCGTGGGGCTCTATCTCGTCAAGATCCTCGCTCTGGCCGCCGCTGCCGCCGTCACTGGCTTCCTCATCGGTTCGGAACTGGCCGTGCGTATGACGGCCGCGTTCCTTGTCACCCAGACGCGGGCCGTGCGCATCGTGTGGGAGGACTTGCCCGCCGTAACGGCGTTGAGCGTTATGGTCGCGCTCGTGGCCATGCTCCTGCCGATGCTCCAACTGATGCGAACAGACCCCAACAGAACCCTGGTGGAAGATTAGCCTTCATGTATGACGTGCAGCATCTCTCAAAAACCTACCGCAAATCCGGAGAAACGGTTCGCGCCCTCGATGACCTCGACTTCAAACTCGCCCCCTGCGAGTTCCTTGTGCTTCATGGGGCGAGCGGCAGCGGCAAGACCACGTTGCTTCTTATCCTCGGCGGCATGTTGACGCCCTCCAGCGGCGCCGTCCATTGCAATGGCGTCGACCTCTACTCCAGTTCCCGCACTGACCGCAGCCGCTTCCGCCGGTCTGCGGTCGGGTTCATCTTCCAGCAGTTTCATCTCATGCCGTATTTGACCGCCTACGACAACATCCGCGTGGCGCTCGCCCTGCGAAGCGGGCATGCCCATGGAGACATCCACGCCCTGGCCGAACGGCTCGGCATAGCAGACCGGCTCTCCCACCGGCCCGGGGAACTCAGCGTCGGCGAACAACAACGCGTGGCCATGGCGCGCACACTCATCTGCGAACCCGACATCATCCTCGCCGATGAACCCACCGGAAACCTCGATGCCGCGAACCGGAACATCATCGCCGAATGCCTTGCCGAGGAGCACCGTCGCGGACGGACCATCGTGCTGGCCACCCACGAGGAGCGCCTCCTCGAACTCGGGACCCGAACCCTCGAGCTCGACCGGGGCCGCATCAAGAAATCGTCGGCTCGACCGTGATCCGGCGCCCCCGCCGGTCGACGCCGGTTTCACGGTTCTCTCTTCCGTCGAAATGATCTTCCCCCCCGGCAATCCGCCTGAAGTATACTGTCCAGGATGCGCTGGCCAATCCGCGGAGGTGACATCATGCCGTTGACGCGTTCCTTCCGAGCGTTCTCCCTGTGTGCGCTCACGTTCTTGTGCACAGTCTCTCCTTCCGCCGGGGCGCAGGATGGGCCCGTCTACTTGTCCGGCGGCGGAGGCGTTCGCGCCGTGTTCGAACGCTCGCCGGACGGCTGGCTCTGGACGGCCTGCGAGGATACGGTTGCCGGATCGCGGTGGGCCATCGCCGGGCCGCGATTCAGTCTACAGACTCCCGACGGTAATCGGATCGGCCTCGCCGGCGCGGACACCATCGATCTCGAACAGACCCGCTCGGGCGGTGTGGAACAGGTGCTTCTTCGCGCAACGTTCTCTTCTCCCCCCGTCGAACTGCGGCAGACCTGTTCGTTCTGTGCGGACGGACGCACCCTGCGCATCCAGAGCGCGCTGCGCGCGACGGGCGCGCCCGTGACCATCCAACGCGTCGGTCTGCTCGAAGTCCAGGTCGAAGGGCAGCCGCTCGAACTCACCGGCCCGTCGCACGTATCGTGCCCCGTTTTCGGAAATGAGATCTTTGCCGGGGTCGAACATCCTTCCGCGTGGTGTCAGGTGGACGGCGATACCCTGTACCTCGCCCAGCATTCATACGTTGAAGTCACCGACGCATGGACGGAGCTCCCGCCGGCTGTTTTCGGCGCGGTGTCCCCTGAAGATCGCGTTGTTTGCGGGGCCAGGGAGGGGTTGCGCCGTTCCTTTCTGCGCTATCTCGACACGGTCCGGGTAAAACCCGCCGACATGCACGTCCACTACAATGACTGGTGGACGGCCCCCGTGCCGTCCTCCGAGGCATTCGTGCTGAACAATATCGCCCGGCTGAAACAGGACCTCTTCGACGTCACGGGCTTCTTCTTCGATTCCTACGCCATGGACATGGGCTGGTCCGATGCGCACTCCGTCTGGCAAATTGACGCCGGGCATTTCCCCGAAGGCTTTTCCAGGATCCGCGACGCGCTCGCCGCGGTCCACGCGCGCCCCGGCCTCTGGGTCTCGCCCAGCAGCCTGTATCCGCCTGCGCTCGACAACGCGTGGCTGCAATCCGCCGGATACGAAGTCACCCCCCATGCAACCCTGGGGCTGAACGCATGCCTCGCCCGCAATGGAAAGTACCAGACCGCGTTCAAGGACGCCGTCCTCAAACACGCCCAGGCCGCCAACCTGGCCCACGTCAAGTTCGACGGGTTCGTCCCCGACTGCGAAGTCGACACCCACGGCCATCATCCTGGACCCGAGTCGTACCTGCCCATCGCCGAGGGGTTGATGGAGGTCTTCGACGCGCTGCGGGCCCGCGCTCCCGGCATCGCTCTCGAACCCACCTGTTTTGGATACCGCCCCAGCCCGTGGTGGCTGATGCACGTGCCGTTTCTCATCGGCCCCTTCGGCGATGACAGCCCCCTGGGGCGGTGCCCGTGTCCCGAATGGATCGAAGCAATGACCACCGCCCGCGATATCGAAAACATCGAGGGCCGCGACGCCTTCCTGATGCCAAGTTCCGCCCTGCAGTGTTTCGACATCATCGTGCAGTGTCCGGGCGCGTTTCAGAACCATGCCGCCATGGCCATTGGCCGGGGGCGCTGGTTCATCTCGTCCTACATCAACCCGGAGTTTATGGACCGCGGCGAGTGGCAGTTCTTTGCGGAGCTCATCGCCTGGGCGCGCCACAACCGCGAGTTTCTCCAGGAGCCGATGCCCGTCGGCGGCGATCCTGCCCAGCGCGAACCGTACGGATACGTCTTTTCCGGTCCCGGGCGCAGGCTCTTCTGCCTGCGCAATCCCTGGCTCGAGGAAGCCGCGTTCACCCTGCCGGAGACCTTCCGGAATGCGCCCTTTTCGCCCGTAACCGAAATCCGCACCGTGTATCCGCGCCGCGAAGTCCTCGCCCGCGTGCAATCGGGCGCCCCGTTGCCCGAGCTGCATCTGGAACCTTACGAAACCGTCTTCGTGGAACAGGTTCCCAAGGAAGAACCGCCCCACATCCTCAGCGACCGGGTCTCTCCGGCGCCGCGCATCGAGATGACGGTCGCGCAGGCGCCCATTGTCGAACGGACCGTCTTTGAAGAGGACCCCGCCCCGTTCGGCCCCTCCTGGACTTCCCCGACCGGTGACGCGAATGAAATGGTCTCATTCCGCGCAACCGTCGACCTCACTCTGGCAGGCATCGGCTCCGCCGAGGTCTGCGTGCTCTGCGAAGGGCCGCCCGACGTCGCGCTGAGCGCCTGTTCGCTTGCCGTGGATGGCGTGGACGCCCCCGTCACCACCGCCGCATCCGCCGGGGCGTTCTCCGCGACGGGCAGACCCGTGGAGGAACACTGGATCTGGTTTATGGCGTCCGTGCCCGAAGGCCGGCATACCGTGGATGTGCGCCTGAATCCCGCCGCTGCGGCGTCCACTGTCGCCGTGTTTGTTCGCGGCGCCGCGCCGGCGCGACCGTCCGACGCCCCCTTCGACTCCGCTCCCGCGTTTCCCCTCTACCGGCCCGAACTGCGCAGCTGGTCCCGCACGCTCATCCCTCCGGTGGCCTGCAACACCGGCGCTGCCGTCGTGCAACGTCGCCCGAGGGAAATCTCCACGATTGACGGCGTCTATCTCGACACGCTGACGTGGTCCGAGGCCACCGCGGGCTGGGGCGAGGTCCGCCTGAACCGCAGCGTTATGAACAAGCCCATGACCATGGCCGGACGCCGCTACCTCCGCGGCATTGGCACCCATGCCGACAGCAGAATCGACTACGCGCTCCCCAGCGGCTTCAAGACCTTCGCGGCAACCGCCGGATACGATCAGGAAGTGCGGGGCGGCTCCGTCGTTTTCGTGGTCAAAGGCGACGACCGGGAGCTGTTCCGCAGTCCCGTCGCCGGTCGCGACACCTCTCCCATCGAGATTCGCGTGCCGCTCGACGGCGTGTCCAGACTCTCCCTCATCGTCGAGGACGCCGGCGACGGCATTGCCGCCGACCACGCCAACTGGGCAGATGCGCGCCTCCTAAAATAGCGCAAGCGCGCCGGGCGAGCCCCGCGGAACGTCACTCAGCGTTGTCCTGCTTTTCGGAGAATTGTACTTCCCAGAGGGTCGGGCCTTCTGTGGCCTCGAGGATCTTGAGCCGGACGCCGGAGGTGGTTATGGCCTCAAAACGCGCCCGGCCGTTCATGCCAAGTTTCTCGCCGGTGTAAAAGGTGGTCCAGTGTTTTCCGTCGTCGCTCTGCTGGAGCTCGAACTTCTGGATGCGGTCGCCGCACGCCTCGCTGACGAGGATCTGGCTTATCTTGCGGGGCTCGTTGAAGCGGATCTGCAGCCAGGCTTGATGCGTCCCCGAGTCCGTCGCCCAGCGGGTTTCGGGATTGCCGTCAAACGCCATGGCGGGGCTGTACATGTCCATGCTTTCGTACACGTTCGATGCGGCGAAGTTCCCCTGCACGATTTCCGTGGGGAGGGGGATGGGAGAGAGGTCTTCTGCGTTGCCTTCGACCTCGAGCGCGAGGATGGTGTCCGGCTCGACGCGCGCGGACGCGTCGAAATGCAGAATCAGCGCCTCGGGGGTGTTTTCGAGCTTCACAGCGCCGCCGGTCAGCAACTCGTGCCGGATGATCGCGCGTGGCAGCGGAGGCAGCTCAATGCGGCCGTCTTTCACCTGGTTCCAGTCAAGCACATGGAGATAGACGCGGCTGTTCTTACAGGTGGAGGCCCCCCAGGCGGAGGGCATGTACGGTCCGCCGCGGGTGCCGTAGATCGTCTCCCCAAACTGTCCCAGCCACGCCCCCATCTCGGCGAGGCGGTCCACCTGCCGCGGCTCGATGCGCCCGTCCGGCATGGGACCCACGTTAAACAGCAGGTTGCCATCGCCCCCGGCCGTGCGGACAAGGACATCAATGCATTTGTCGAGCGTCTTCATCGTGTCGTCGGGTTTCCACGCCCACTGGTTGCAGATTGTCATGCAGGTCTCCCAGCGGCGGTTGCGGTTGAACGCCCCGACGCGCTGCTCCGGCGTGGCATGATCTTCGGGGAGTCCCGCACGGTCGTTGATCACGATGCCGGGCTGAAGTTCCCGGATCATCGTGACCAGCTTCTCTGCATCCCAGTCCTCCGCGGTCCCGCCGAGCCCGTCAAACCAGAGGATGTCGATCTTGCCGTAGTTTGTGCAGAGTTCGCGCAACTGGCCGTGAAGGTATTCGATGTACCGGGCGTGATTCGCGGTCCGGTAGTCGGGGTGATGCCAGTCGGGAGGGGAGTAGTACCATCCCACTTTGAGCCCGGCCTCATGGCACGCGTCGGCGAGTTCGCGAACCACGTCCCGCTGGAACGGGCTGTTGGTGATCTTGTACTCGGTAAGCGCGGAATCGAACATGCAGAAGCCGTCGTGGTGTTTTGAGGTGAAGACGAGGTATGTCATGCCGGCGTTCAGCGCGATCTGGACCCATTCGCGCGCGTCAAACTCCACCGGATTGAATTCCCGGTAGAGGTTGTCGTAGACCTCCAGCGGAATGTCGCCCGTGCCCCCCGTGCCCCGCCGTTCCCCCCCGCGAGACCAGCCAATCTCCGTGCCTTTCAGGCTCACCGGCCCCCAGTGAATGAACAGACCGAACCGGGCTTCACGCCACCACGTCATGTGGGCAACCGGGTCGGATTGGCCCTGTGCCGTCAGGGATGCGGCCAGAAGAATGACAAGCGCAGCCAGGACAGGCCTTCTCATGTTGCTGCCTCCAGGCGTCACCGCCGGTTGGGAACTGCACCACCCGTTGCCGCGATTATCCCCCCGCTTGGCAGGCGATTCAAACCGCCGCCCGGCTCACCGGGTAGATTCACATAGGATGAACAGCGCGTGCTGCCCCGCAGCCGCTTGGCGAAGGATATAAACCCATGCATGTCACTGTCGCGATTATCGGGCTGGATCGGTTGGGGACGTCGTTTGGGCTGGCGCTCAAGCGCTACCAGAGCCAGCCCAAAGCCCAACATAGCTTTACCATCATCGGCAGCGATCCCACAGCCTTTCCGATGAAGACCGCCCAGAAGATGGGCGCGATCGACAACTTCAACCGCGCCGTGCTCAAAGCGATGGACGGGGCGGACCTGATCATTTTGAATGTGCCTTACGGCAGCCTTGAGGACACCTATGCCGTGATCGGCCCGGAGTTGAAATCGGGCGCGGTCGTGCTCGATACGTCGCTGCTCAAGCAGCCCGCGATCGATCTGGCGCAGCGCTACTTCCCGGCCCGCGCCGATGGCCAGCCGCTCGCCTACCTGATCGGCACCACGCCGATCATCAACGTCCAGGCGCTCTACGGCGGCGATCTGTCGGTTGAGGGCGCGCGCGCCGACCTGTTCGACAAGTCCGACGTGCTGTTGACTCCTGATATGAAAACTCCCAGCGAGGCGATCCAGCTTGCCGAGGACATTGTGCGCCTGATCGGGGGACAGCCGCGCTTCATGGACCCGGCGGAGCACGATGGGCTGATCGCCGCGACGGAAGAACTTCCCGCGCTGTTGGGCGCGGCGCTGTTCTACATGCTGGAGCAATCGGAAGGCTGGGCGGACATTCAGCGGATGGTCAACCCGACGCTGGCGCTTGCCATCCAGAGCCTGCGCACGCGCGAGCGGGAAGACGCGCAGGCGCTGTTCTCATACAACCGCCCCAATCTGATCCGCCACCTTGACAGCCTGATCGCGCGCTTGAACGAGGTGCGCGGCGTGCTGGCGGCGCCGGCATGCGGCCGAGCTGCGAGCGCTTGGCTCAGCAGTTGAGCGACCTGCTGCGCGCGGCCGCGGAAGGCCTGGCGTAGTCGTTTCTCGTTGCTTGCCGCCGCGCAGTCGCGGCACACCCAGGTGCCGCGCCCGGGGACCACGTTGATGATGCCCATGGTCTCCAGAATACGCACGGCTTCACGGTACGAGGACCTACTCACGCCCAAGAGCTCAACCATTTCGCGCTCGGAGGGGAGGCGGGTCCCGGGCTGAAGCTTCCCCGTGCGAACCAGATGCACGAACTGCTCAACCGCGCCGTCCGAGAGGCGCCGGCTGCGCACCGAAGTGAAGTCATCCCGTACGTCCACGTGCCCCCGCACATGCCCTCCATATCTCCCGACTACGCATCGCTCCCTCCACTCGACACCAATCCAGGCGCGGACTGGAGGTATACTGGTCAGACCAGCTATTCTCTGATTCTACCCCCGTCCCAGAGGGACGGTCAAGCAGGGAAATGCAATGGTGCGGTAGGCAATGATAGTGCGGCGGCCGGTTGAGTCAACCGGCCGCCGCATCACGGGAGGGGGTGTCCAAGTCGCGCACCATCTCGCGCGACGATCAGCCATCAGCAACTCACGGTTCCACCGGCGTCCAGGGCCGCCAGCACCACTTCCTGCGTCAGCGGCACCCGCGTGATCCGCACTCCCAC